>Ga0209690_1000907_pt1 | contig 16190 bp, 11 predicted proteins | sample GraSoiAngelo_150_FD_186164 | JGI IMG/M metagenome (GOLD analysis project Ga0209690, IMG submission 186164) | Grasslands soil microbial communities from the Angelo Coastal Reserve, California, USA - 14_1009_09_40cm (SPAdes) (version 2) | ecosystem: Environmental > Terrestrial > Soil > Grasslands ...
TACCTCGGCCGGCCGTGTCCCGACCGATTCGGGCTACCGCTACTTCGTCGATTTCCTGATGGACCTGGAGCCGATCCCCGACCGCGTCAAGGCGTACATCCAGGACGAGGTGCGGACCGCGCCTGCGGACGTGGAGGGAATGGTCGAACGGGTGGCGATGACCCTGGCCGAGGTCACGCGCAACGCCTCGGTGGCGAGCGCACCGCAGGGCGCTCTGGCCCGGATCAAGCACGTCGACCTCGTGTCTTTAGAGCCCAAAGAGGTGCTGCTGATCCTTCTCCTCGAGGGCAACCTGCTCCGCCAGCAGGTGGTCAACACGACGCAGCCCGCCACCCAGGCCCAGCTGACGCGGCTGGCCGCGCGGCTCAACGCCTCCATCGCGGGAAGGGCAAGCGATGAGGCGCGTCGGCATTATGAATCCGCGCCGCTCGGCCTGGAGAAGGAGCTCCTCGGTCGCGTCATCGCCGTGCTTGACGTGTACGAGAAGGGCTCTGAAAACCTGGTCGTCCACGACGGCGTGCGCAACCTGCTGCGGCAGCCGGAGTTCGCCGAGTCGTCGCGGGTGCACCAGGTGCTGGAGGTGCTGGAGGAGACGCGCTATCTGACTGTGCTGCTGCGGCAGCTCATCGGCGATTCCGACCTCCAGATCGTCATCGGCTCGGAGAACACCTCGAGCCGGCTGCAGGGCTGCGCGGTCGTGCTCACGAGCTACGGACCGTCGGAGCGGCTCAAGGGCGTGCTCGGGGTGGTGGGTCCGACCCGCATGGCGTACAGCCAGACGGTGGCGCGCCTTCAGGCGGTAGCCAGGAGCGCCAGCGACCGAATGGCGGAGCTGGGCGTTTGATCTCGCAGTCCCACGCGGTATCAAAAGACCGATGACCACTCGCAAGCATCCGCACGAGCGGGGCGAAGGCGACGCGCTCAAGCAAGCGAGCGTGACGCTGATGGAGGGCAAGATCGCCGAGCTGGAGTCGGCTCTGGCGGAGGCGAAAGACAGGCACCTTCGGCTGGCGGCCGACTTCGACAACTACAAAAAGCGCATGCGGCAGGAGCAGCTGGAGACGATCCAGCACGCGTCCGCGGAGCTCATCCACCGCCTCCTGCCGGTGCTCGACGACCTCCAGAACGTCCTCGACCACAAACCCGCCGGCGTCGACGAATCGTGGATCAAGGGCCTCGAGCTCAGCGTGCGCAAGCTCGAGGAGGCGCTGGGCACGCACGGGCTGCAGCCGATCGAAGCCGTGGGCGAACGCTTTGATCCGAAGCTGCACGAGGCGGTGGGCCACGAGGAGTCGACCGAGCACCCCGAGGACACCGTCGTGTCCGAGCTTCGCCGCGGATATCGCGTGCGCGACCGGGTCGTCAGGCCGGCGCTGGTCAAGGTCTCTCGGCGTCCGTCCCAGCCGACAGAAGACGACGAATCCTGACTAGCGAATAGTGGCGGTCAAGCGCGACTACTACGAGGTGCTCGGTGTTGCCCGGCAGGCATCGCCGGAGGAGCTCAAGCGGGCCTTTCGCAAGATCGCGATGGACTCGCACCCCGACCGCAACCCGGATGATGCCGCCGCAGCGGTGCGTTTCAAGGAGGCGAGCGAGGCCTACGCCGTCCTCTCCGACCCGGACCGGCGCCGGAGCTACGACCTCTTCGGCCATTCGGCGGTGGGCGCCGGCGGGCCGGCGGTCGATTTCTCCGACATGCCGTTCGCGGACATCTTCGACACGTTCTTCGGCGGCGGCTTTGGCGCGCGCGGCCGGCGCGAGCGATCGAACCGCGGCGACGACCTTCGCTACGACCTGACGATCACGTTCGAGGAGTCGTTCACCGGCGTCGAAAAGCAGATCGACGTGCCCCGGATGGCGACGTGCGACCACTGTTCCGGCAGCGGCGCCGAGCCTGGGTCAGGCCAGGAGACGTGTCCGGGATGCGGTGGCTCGGGCCAGATCCGACGCGCGGCCCAGTCATTTTTCGGCCAGGTGGTGACGACCGCCACGTGCCCGACCTGCGGCGGCGCCGGCCGGATCCTGAAGAACCCGTGCTCGATCTGTCGGGGACAGGGCCGCGTCCAGAAGACCAGGCGTCTCTCGGTGAAGATTCCTGCCGGCGTGGACATGGGCTCACAGATTCGGATCAGCGGGGAAGGCGAGGCCGGCGTCCGCGGCGGGCCGGCCGGAGACCTCTACGTCGTGCTGCGAGTCAAACCACACGCGCAGCTTGCACGCCATGAGCAGGACATCGTGTTCGAGCTGCGCGTCAACATGGTCCAGGCCGCGCTGGGCGACCGGATCGAGATCCCGACCATCGAGGGCCCGGTCGAGATCGCCATCCCCGCCGGCACGCAGCACGGGCAATCGTTCCGGATGCAGGGGCGCGGCATGCCTGATGTTCGCGGCGGGCGGCGCGGAGACCAGTACGTGGTCGTGCAGGTGGTCGTGCCGAAAGACCTCAACCCGGAGCAGAAGGCGCTGCTGCGCAAGGTCGGGGGCCTGACGGGCAAGCCTGAGAAGGTTTCCAAGGGGTTCTTCGACAAGCTGCGGGACGCGATTTCGCTCGACTGAAGCCCCGACGGCATAACTTGAGCTCTTGCGGGGTAGTTATGAGGTTCAGTAGCTTTGAACCGTATAGAAGAGGAATACAGTGTCCAAAACCATCGATCTGGAACTGACCCGGGCCGAAGTTGAGGTCCTGGAGCTGGAGGCTCGGCTCCGGGTTGTACCCATGAACGACACCCAGCTTTCGGAAGCCCTGAAGACCGCCCTCGCGGCCAAAAAGGAGCGCCTTGCCAAGCTGCGAACCCTCCATGCGACGGCTGGTCGCCGAGCGGCCAAGGACGGCGACGGCGAGAAGGTGAATCCACTCCACGCGGGTCGCCGGCCGCCCCTCAAGCGGACGGTCCCCCAGCGCCCCCAGGCCAAAACCAGCAAGTAATCCGGCGCCCGGGCGGCGCCGGTCTGAACTCATATTCCGGTCCCGACCGTTATCTTTCTTCGAAATTGGCTGATCAGCTGAGCGCGCCGATCCCCGCGGCCGATCCTTTGTTCGGGGCGGCGTGGACCGCGGTTGGGCTTCCCCGCCCATCCCGGCCATGGAACATCCCTGTGGTCAACGGCCTCGCGGTCGCCGCCATCATCGGAGGGGTCGCATACCGGCTGTGGCAGGCGCACCTGCCGGCCGACGTACTGCGGGAGGAGGAAATCCTGATCGCCGCCGGCGTCGTGCTGGGCGCCTTGGCGGTCTTGGTGCGGACGTCGAGATACGCCACCATGCTCCAGGTTCAACTGCCGATCATGGCCGTGGCTGCCCTCCTGGCCGTCCTAGTGCTCGGCGTCGCCGGACGGTGGCTGGGTGACGACCTGCCTCCGCTGGCCGCGGTCAGCTTCGCGGCGGTCTTCCTGCAGTTCGACGTCCGGCTCCACTCCCGCCATTTCGGCTACGTCTTCGCGGTCGCGATGGTCGGTCTTGGCCTGCTCTGGATCTACGCGGTCACCCAGCTCATGGTCTCGGTGACCGCCGTCGTCATCTGGACTCTGGTGCTGGCCGGACTCGGGATCCTCGCCATCCTAACGAGGCGCACGGTGGAACGCGACCTCGGCATCCAGGTGGAGAGGCAGAGCTCATTGCTGGCGACGCTGAGCGACCTCGGCGAAGGCCTGGTGATCACCGAAAACGGGCGGTTCGTCGTAGGCAACGACGCCTACCTGCGCCTCACCGGGTACACGCGCGAGGAGTTGGCCGGCATGCCTTCCCTGATCGACCTGGCCCCGCCGGAAGAGCGGGAGCGCCTCGCCACCAACCTGTCGCGGCGGCTATCGGGTGGCGATGCGCCCGCACGCTACGTGTCGGCGCTGATCGCCAAGGGCGGCCGCCGGGTGGACGTCGAAGTTGCGATCCACGGGGTCGCTACGCGACGGGATCAGCTGCTGACGCTCGTAAGCGACGTCACTGAAAAGCTGCGCGCGGAGGCGGCCGAGAGCGAGAGCGAGACTCGCTTCCGCACGCTGTTCCAGCAAGCGCAGGCGGGAATGGCGTTCGCAAGCCTGGATGGCCACATCACGACCGTCAACCCCGCGTTCTGCGAGCTCGTCGGCTACAGCGACACTGAGCTGCGGACACTCTCCGTGCTCGACATCACGCACCCGGACGACGTCGCCGCGATGCAGGACGCGATGCACACCATGCTTGCCGGCGAGGAGGAGGGCTGCCGGATCGAGAAGCGCTACACGCGCAAAGACGGCGAGCACGTGTGGGTCGACCTGACGATGCGTCTGGTTCGCGGCGCCGACCAGCGGCCGAACTACTTCCAGACGGTCGCGGTCGATATTCGCGACCGGAAGCGCGCCGAGGTCTTGCAGGCAGCCAGGTTCGCGGTCACGCAGGCGCTCGTCACCTCGCCTGGTTGGGAGAAGGCGGCGCTCAGCGTCCTCGAAGGCCTGTGCCGGATGCTCGACTGGGAGCTCGCCGAGTACTGGGAGGTCGACGCCGACCGCGAGGCGATGCATTTCTCCACGTCCTGGAAGCGGCCTGGCCGCGACACCAGCGCGTTCGAGGCCACGGCCGCCAACCAGGCTTACCGGCGTGGTGAGGGATTGGCGGGACGTGTTTGGGAGGCGGGCAAGCCAATCGCCATGCCCGACCTGACGGGCGACACGTCGCCCCGCGCCGCCGCCGCGGTCGCGTCCGGGCTACACGGCATCGTCGGATTTCCGGTGCGCAGCGGCCGGCGCGTGGTCGGCATGATCTCGCTGCACACGTGGGCCGCCCGCGACCTTGACGACGGACTGGTCGCCGTGATGAACGACGTCGGTTCGCAGATCGGTGAGTTCGTCGAACGCAAGCGCGCGGAGCTCGCGCTCCAGGAAAGCGAGAAGCGGATGCGGTCGGTGCTCGACAACGTGTCCGACGGTCTGGCGACGATCGACCAGGGCGGCGTCATCGATTCAGCGAATCCGGCGGTCGGCAAGCTCTTTGGCTACATCGACCAGGAACTGGTTGGCGAGCAGGCAAACATCCTGATCGCGACCACCCATCGCAGCGCCTTCGACAACTACCTGCAGCGGAGGTTGTCGATGGACATCCCCGTGAGCGGTGCACACGAGACCATGGGCAAGCGCAAGAACGGCAGCCTGTTCCCGCTCGAGTTCGTCGTCAGTTCGATGCAGGTCGGCTCGCGCCATCTCTTCATCGCCACGCTTCGTGACATCTCGGAGCGTAAGGCCCACACCGACGCGCTCGAGTACCAGGCGCTGCATGACGCGCTGACCGGGCTGCCGAACCGCAGCCTGTTCGGCGACCGCTTGCGCCAGGCGCTGCTGGCCGCGCGCCGCAACCAGAAGATGTTCGGCGTCCTGCTTCTCGACCTCGACCGCTTCAAAGACATCAACGACGCGCTCGGGCACGACCGTGGCGACAGCTTGCTGCAGGAGGTCACGGCGCGCCTGCGCGGGGTGCTGCGCGCAACCGACACCGTCGCGCGGCTGGGGGGCGACGAGTTCGCGGTCTTGACGACCGACGCGATGCATCCCGAGGACGTGACCGGGACCGCGAAGAAGATTCTCGCGTCGCTCGAGGGCCCGTTTGCGATCGCCGACCAGATGGTGGAGACCGGCGCGTCGATCGGGATCGCGATGTACCCCGTACACGGGGACGACCCGAGCACGCTCTTGCGCCGAGCCGACGTCGCCATGTACGTCGCGAAACGCTCGGGCGGCGGGTTCGCCCTTTACCAACCTGAGCATGAGACCCAGACGCTCCGCCGGACGGGTCTGGCTGGGGAGCTGCGGCGCTCCATCCCTCAGGGCGAGCTCGTGCTGCACTACCAGCCGCAGGTCACGCTCGCCACCGGCGCCGTCCGCGTGGTCGAGGCGCTCGTCCGCTGGAACCACCCGCGCGAAGGCCTGATGCCTCCGGATCGCTTCATCCCGATGGCCGAGGAGACCGGAATCATCCATCCGCTCACTGCCTGGGTGATCGACACGGCCCTGGAGCAGCTGTGCAAGTGGTTGGCTGAGGGCATCGACGTCTCGGTCTCCCTGAACGTGTCTCCTCGCAACATCGAAGACCACTCGCTCGAGGAGATGGTCGCCCGTGCGCTCGGCAACTTCAAGGTCGAGCCCAACCGCCTGACCCTCGAGCTCACCGAAGGCGTCGCGATGGCGGCGGCGGCGGCCAAGGCGCTGCACCGGCTCCACGATATCGGCGTGCGCATCGCACTCGACGACTTCGGCACGGGCTACTCGTCTCTCCTTTATCTGATGCGCCTTCCAGTCCACGAGATCAAGATCGACCGCTCGTTCGTGTCGGCCCTTGCGTCGGACCCGGACTCGGGTGCGATCGTCCGGTCGGCGGTCGGTCTGGGCCACAACCTCGGGCTGCGTGTGGTCGCAGAAGGCCTCCAGGACCGGATGGCCGAAGCCGTGCTGCTCGAGGCCGGCTGCGACGCGGCGCAGGGATTCCTTGTCGGCCGTCCGGTCGAGGAAACCGAGATCACCGCGCTCCTCCGCAGGCAATCCGGCCAGGCCGAACCACCGCAAGAAGAGCTCACCGAATCGCTTTGAACGCCCTCGTCTTGGGGGCGGGTGGCCAGCTGGGCGCCGAGCTGGTGCAATTACTGGGCCGCCGCGCCGGAGTAGGGCACGACAAGCTGTCGATCACCGACGCGGGCGCGGTCGAGGACCTGATCGCCGCGCGCAAGCCGCATGTCGTTTTCAACTGCGCCGCCTACAACGCGGTCGATCGCGCAGAGGGTGAGCGCGACCTGGCTTACGCGGTGAACGCGGAGGGCCCCAAGAACGTCGCCGTCGCATGCCGGCGGCACGGCGTGTCATTCGTGCATTTCTCGACGAACTTCGTCTTCGACGGAAAGCTCGCGGAACCGTACGTCGAGGCGGATGTAGCGTCGCCGCTATCGGTTTATGGGAGCTCCAAGCTGGCGGGAGAACGCCATGTGCTCCAGGCCGGCGCACACGTGTTGGTCGTACGTACTGCGGCCGTCTTCGGCGGACCGCTCAGCTTTCCGATGCGCATCCTCGAACGCGTGCGCTCGGGCGAGAAGCTGCGGGTAGTCGCCGACCAGCGTGTCAACCCGACTTATGCGCACGACCTCGCGGCCGCCGCACTCGAGCTGGCCGAGCAGGGCACGGCCGGCGTCGTCCACGCCGTCGCCGAAGGCTGCTGCGCGTGGGACGAGCTCGCGCGCGCGACCATCGCGGAGGCGGGGTTGTCGGTTGACGTGGAATCCATCCCGACCGGTGCTTATCCGGCTGCTGCCCGGCGGCCGCCCAACGGATGCCTCGCATCGTCACGATTTCGCGCTCTTCGGCCCTGGAGGGAAGCGCTGCACGACGCGCTGAGCAGCCGCCAAAAGCCATAAAAAAGGCTCGGGCCGGGCGATTTCTCGACACCGGCTCCGAGCTTGGCTGCGGGGGGTGAGGTTCTAAAGGAAGATGAGGTCGGTGATTCCTTTCTGAAGGTCCACGCGCCCAAACGCGCAGTAAAAAGTTTGGCACGAAATCTAAGAATGGGCGAGTCGGTCTCTGCACATTTTCAACGACAAAGTGCCTGCCCCACGCTCGAAAACCCAAGGGCGCGCTTCAGATGACTGTCAGGATGCCGACTGCTTTTGGATATGGATTCGTTAGTCCCAGCACAACGCCTTGCAAAGATTGATCAGTTCGAGGGATGTGGCGGCCCGGCTTGGCGTCAGCCAGGCCACCGTCGCCCGTGCCGTGGCACGGGGTCTTCTCCGCGCCGCGCTGATCACGCCCGGCGGTCACCGCCGGTTCAGCGAGGCCGACATCGAGGTGTACGCCGCCAGTCTCCAGGACGAGCCGGAAGGCGCCCGCCTGATCAGCACCGGCGAGGCCGCCCGGCTCCTGGGCGTGAGCCAGCCGACGCTGAACCGGGCGGTTCGCCGCGGCCGGCTCCAGCCCACGCTCACCACGCCCGGAGGCCACCGCCGGTTCGACAGCGCCGAGCTCAGCGCCGCGCTCTACTTCGAAGACACGCCGTAACGTGGCTGGAGAAGATCCGGCTCATTTCGCCGGGTCGCGCGCGGAGCGCGGCCTCGGGAGCTTCACCTGGAGCCTGATCCTGAATGGGGTCCTGGTCGCCGCCTTCGTCGTCGGCGCCATACCGATCGTCGCCATCGCGCACGGGTTCATCGAGCTGGTCCAACAGTCGAAGATGCGCAGCGGCGGCGACTGGATGGCATACGGCTTTGCGTTCGCCGGTCTTTTTCTCGGCGCGATCTTCTTCGCGTACGCAATCAAGTACTACCTCAGCACCGCGATGGTTCTTCTCACCACTCTCGTGGGTTCAAGTGGTCGCGGCGGGAAGACTGAAGGCAAAGGTTCCCAGCGCATCAACGGCAATGGGAACGGCAACGGCTATCACCTCGACCTCGGCTACCACCCCTTCGTCTCGGTCCACGTGGCCGCCTACAACGAGAAACGGGTCATTGAGCGTTTGCTCACAGCGCTCGCGCAGCTCGAATATCCGGAATACGAGGTCGTCGTCGTCGACGATTCAAATGACGAATCGCTGGAGATCCTCCAGCGCTGGGTCGGACGTCCTCGCTTCAAGATCTTGCACCGCAACAGCCGTGCCGGATACAAGGGTGGCGCGCTGCGCGAAGCGCTGAAGGTCATGGATCCGCGCACCGAGTATGTCGTGGTTTTCGACGCGGACTCGGACCCGTTCCCGGACTCGATCGAGCGCCTGCTTCCGCTTTTTTACCGCGTGAGCGATGGCACCCCGAACCGACGATTCGAGGCAGCGTTTGGGCGCAGCGAGCCTCCGTCCGAGCCCGGACAGGTCAGAAGACGCGCCGAGGTCGCCGCGGTGCAGAGCTACCAGTGGCACGTGCTCAACAAGTCCGAGAGCTGGCTGACCGAGGCCGTGCGCGCCGAGTACGCCGGCAGCTACATGATCGAGCGCCCGTTCCAGGACGCGATCGGCTCGCTGAAGATGATCGCCGGCACCGCGTACATGATCCGGGCCGACGTTCTGCGCGACGTCGGTTGGGGGACCAGCATCACCGAAGACTGGGAGCTCACGCTCAAGCTCTACGCGCGCGGTTACAAGGTCATCTACACGCCGTGGGCCGAGACACCGGCGGAGTGCGTCAGCACCTTTGCCCGGCTTGCCCGGCAGCGCATGCGGTGGGCCGAGGGGCATACGTACAACGTGCGCAAATGGTTCTTGACGATCATGCGGTCGCCACACGTCACCCCGCTGGAGAAGCTCGAGTTCCTCTTTGACTCCACCTACTACCTGCAGGCGGGACTTTTCCTGGTCGGCTCGATCTGCTGGCTGATCTCGGAGGTCGTCTTCCGGACGCACGTGCCAGGATGGACGGCGCTCCTCGGATGGTCTCTGCTCTTCTCGAACATCTTCGCCCTGCCCCTGATGAACCTGGGCGGCCTGATCCTCGAGGAGGCGCCGGCCCGCGACGTGCAGGGCGTTTTCGGCGCGCTCGTCCTCTCCTTTGCGCTCGTTCCGTTTCAGGGATGGGCGGCGCTCAAAGGCCTGATCAGCAAAGACGAAGGTCCGTGGTTCCGAACGCCGAAGACCGGCCGGGTCACCGACCACGTTCGGCACCTGCGCCGGCTGCACATGCTGCGGCGCTGGCTCAGAGGCAGCCGCACCAACAGGCTGCTGTGGGCGCCTCCGACCTCGCCTTCGGCGGCGCCACCCGCGCATCGAGCGACCGCGCGCAGGCGCTGGCTCGGCTGGCTCGCAATTGGCGTGCTGGCGCTCCTCTTCGGCGGGCTGGCCGCCGCTTCGACGCACGCACCCACGGTCAGCGCCGCCGGCAACCCGCTGTATCTCCACGGCTCGGGTACCGCTCCCGGCTGCACGGCCGGCTCCCTGGACGCCAACGCCGGCACCCGAACCACGTCCTGCGAGATTCAGTCCGCTGCCGGCGGCGCCACGACCACGTGGGCATGGTCCGGGCTTCCCGCGCAGACGATCGCCGCCGGAGTGTGGAGCTTCACGATGTACTGGACCGGTGGCACCGGCCTGACCAACGACACGGTCAGCATTGCCTCGGGCGTCTCCCTGACCGCGAGCTGCGCGGGCTTTGTCGCCACCGTGCCCGACGCATTGTCGACTTGGACCACCACCTACGGCGCCAACGGCGCCAACACCACCAGCCCGTTCACCGTCAGCACAAGCGGCAGCCAGCTGCCGCTCGTCATTCCGGCGGGCGGGTCGCTGTGCGTATCGGTCACGCTGACCCACAACACAGGCGGAAAGCCCTCAATGCTTTACGACGGCCCGCCCGGTGTGGGCAACACCGGCCTCGTGCCGCCAAGCATCGTCGTGCCCGAGGCGCTGCTCGGCCTCGCCGGCCTCGCGGCGTTCGTCCCTCTTTTGGCCGCGCGATTGATCAGGAGACGCCAGTGAACCCGCGCGAGCGTGACAACGTGAACCTGACGCTGATCGCGCTTACGTGTGCGCTGCTGATGGTCCTCCCGCTGGTCACGACGTTCGACGATCTGCTCACCGCCTGGGCGATGCAGATGGGCGCCGACAATCCTCTGCAGGCGATCGTGCCCGTGGAGGCGCGCATGGTGGTGAGCCTGTTGGGCCTGGCCGGCGTGCACGCGGCGGCGTCGGGCAGCCATCTCGTGGTCTGGGACGGCACAGGCTCGATGCACACGTTGTTCATCTCCTGGAACTGCATCGGCTGGCAGAGCCTGATCCTGTTCGGTGTCAGCCTGATGTCCGGCCTACGCGGTGGTCACTCGGTCGAGTCGCGCGTGCAGGTGCTATGCATCGGTCTGGCCGGCACGGTGCTCCTGAACCTCATTCGCGTCTCACTCGTGGCCCTGATCGCGGCAACAGTCGGCATCGCGCCCGCAATCTTGTTTCACGATTACGGCGGCACGATTCTGTTTGTCGGCTTCCTGTTCGCCTTCTGGGCCTTTGCGCAGCGCTGGATTCTTCGAGCGCCCGCGTCGGAGGTGGCATGAACCGCTGGGTGCGTCTGGGACTTCAGACCGCCTTCGGACTTGCCTTGCTGTGGCTGTGGCTGCGCACTGTGTCGCTGCCCGAGATCGCGGCCCACGCCCGCGTCCAGAGCTGGTGGGCGGTGGCGTTGATGATCGCCCTGTCTTTGCTCACCAGCGTGATCAGGGCGCGTCGCTGGCTGCTTCTGCTGCGCCCCCTCGCACCGGTCGGCATGGTCCGGGCTTTCGCCATGAACGCGGCGGGGAGCCTGCTCAACTACGTGCTTCCCATCAGGTCGGGAGACGCGGCGAGGACGTGGTGGCTGTGGCGCAGGCACCGCATTCCCGCCGGTTCCGCCCTGGCGACGATCGTCATCGACAAGGCGTGCGACCTGGCGGCAGTTGCTGTAGTCCTCGCGGCGCTCGAGATCGTCGCGTTGAGCGGCGCCGTGCGTGCGCCGAGGGGACTGGCCGGTGCAGCCGCCCTGGCCGTCGTCCTGCTGGCCGGGGTGCTAGGAACAGCGCTCCTCGGCCCTCGCGTCGCCCGCTCGGGACCAGCTCGTCGGCTGCTCCCCGCGCGCTTTGCCTCCGGCCTCGCCGGGCAGGCCTTTGCCTTTCGGGCCGGCGCGCGCGGGTTGTGGACGCCGCAGCTGGCCGTCCGCCTCGCGGCCCTGACGGCGCTTGCCCTCGCGATCGACGCGTTCAACTTCACGCTGCTCTTCGCCGCGGTCGGAATCCAGGTCCCGCAGCTGCAAGCGATGGCGGCGTATCCCGCCTTGCTCCTGAGCTTTGCCGTGCCGGCCGGACCCGGATATGTGGGAAACCTCGAGGTTGCGGGATCCCTCGTCCTTGGCGGAGGACTCAGCCTGGCCTCGGCGGTCGCCGCGGGCGCGATCGTCCTCTACCACGCGATCACGGCCGCGACCGCGCTCGCGCTGGGCCTGCTGAGCTTCTTCCTGGTCGGCGGCAGGCGCCGGGCGCGGGCGAGCGGCCCGCGGCGGATCGCGATCCTCCACTGCGGGTTCACCTACTCGGGCGGCGGCGAGCGGATCGTCATCGAGGAAGTGCTCGGGCTGCGCAGGCGCGGTTACGAGGTGGAGTGCTTCGCGCCCACCGTCGATGAGTCCCGCTGCTACCCCGACCTGCTCGACGACCTCCGCGTCAAAACCTTCCTACCGCAGCTTCCGGGATGGTTCCCCTATCGCGAGGCCATGCAGATGGCGGCCACGTCGCTTCTGATGCCGCTGTACGCGTGGCGATTCCGAGGCTTCGACGCGATCGTCGGCTGCAACCAGCCGAGCGCGTGGATCGCCTGGTGGGCGGCGCGGCTGATGGACGTCCCTTACGTTGTATACCTCAACCAGCCGAATCGGCTCGTTTATCCCCGCAACATCGACCGCCAGACGGGTTGGGTTTCCAACGCCGACTACCGGCTGCTCGCGGCGATCGTGCTGCGCGCGACTCGCTTTGTGGCCTGGGCCGACCGGCGCTCGGTCCAGGAGGCGGACCAGCTGCTGGTCAACGGCAACTACATCGGCGACATCATCCGCAAGACCTATCGCCGGGACGCGATCGACTGCCCGGCCGGGTGCCATGTGGCCGCGTCGGGTTTTCCGCTGCCGATCGCGTCGCGGTTCTCAGGCGGGTTGACCGTCAACGGTTACCCCGTCCGGCGCCCCTACGTGCTCCTCACGAACCGCCACTATCCGCAGAAGCGATTCGACCTTGCGATCCGTGCCATGGAGGAGGTGCGCAAGCGGCACCCGCGCACCCAGCTGGTCATCCCCGGACCGGCTACCTCCCACACCGCCGCCTTGAGGTCGCTCGTCACTGGGCTTGGCCTCGAAGACGCGGTGCTGTTCCTGGGCCCGGTCAGCGAAGAGGAGCTGCAGTCGCTCTACGAGGGCGCTGCCGTCTACGTGTACCCCGCGCCCGAAGAGGATTTCGGCATGGGGGTCATCGAGTCGATGGCCAAGGGCGTGCCGGTCGTGGCGTGGAATCAGGCCGGTCCGACGGTCACGGTGGCTGCCGACACGGGTCACCTAGCCGAACCCCTGGACGTCGGCGACTTCGCGGCCGGGATCATCCGGCTCCTGGACGAGCGCGAGCAAAACCAGCGAACCGGCGAGCGAGCCTTCGAGTGGGCGCGGCGCTTTGACTGGGAGCGGCACATCGACATCCTCGAGCGGGCGGTGCTGGAGGTGGCGCGTGCACACGAGCAGCTGGCGGCGGAAGCGGCCAGCGCGTGAGGCTGCTGCCCCGGCTCGCCGACGAAAACGAGCTCGACCACCCGGGGTGGCCCGTCATAAGGGCTGAGCGAGTCGAAGCTCCGGGCACCGGTCCGCCTCCGATCGGATGGCTGGGCGCGATCACCGGCACGGCTTTGATCGCGCGGCTTACCTACCTGTTCCTGGTCGGCGACCCCGAGAACGCGGGCGACGGCTTCACCGATGCCTACCACCACTGGCAGATCGCCTACCTGACCAAGGAGGTGGGGCTCGCGCACGGGCCACGCCTGTGGGATATGCGCGGCTGGGAGTACTTCTGGGGTCCCGTCCACCCGCTGCTCATGGACGCGTTGTTCTTTGCCACCGGATCGACCGACCTCGTGGTCGCGCGAATGATCAGCCTCCTCTTCGGCACCTTCGCGGCCGCGCTGATCTTCTTGCTCTGCCATCGCTACTGGGGGCTGGGCGTCGCGGTCGTCGCAGGCGCATTCGCCGCCCTGTCGCCGCCCGCGATCTTCAACGACACGGCGGGACTGCCCGAGCCGATCGCGATCGCGCTGACTTTGCTGGGAATCTGGCTGACGCCTCGACGCGGCTTCTGGGCAGGGGTGGCGTGGGCCGTGGCCGCCATGGCGAGGGTTGAGGCGTGGCTCTTCGGCGCCGGTCTGGTCGTCGCCTGGCTAATCGGCGCCGGCAAGCTCGGCGCATCGCGGGCGCCGCTGGTCATCGGTTGGCTTCTGGGCATGGGCCTGTATTCGAAGTTCCTCCTCGACCAGACCGGAAACCCGATCTATCCGCTGTACGTCAACTTCCAGTTCGTCGGGCTCGCGGCTCAAGGAACCGGCGGCCAGGCTTCGGCTCAGGCGGGTTCGTGGGTGGCCTTTGGGCTGGCGGCGATCGTCGCCATGGCTCTCGCCGCATGGACGCTGTGGAAGCGGCCCGCGTCGTATCTGCTTCTCACGTTCGGGTTCGGCTACTCAGCCCTCAGCCTGGCCACCTATCTGCGTTACGTGACCGAGTGGAAGGAGCGCCGGTTCGAGTTTCCGCTCGACTTCGCCGCCATCCTGCTTGCGGTCGCGCTGGTGAGGTGGCTGCCCGTGCGCAGGCTCGGCATGCGACCCCTGAGGTGGGCGGCTGCCGCGATCGGCCTCGTCGCCGTCCAGCTGCTGTGGATTCCGATCCAGAGCACGTACACCTCGACCGAGCCGCTGTTCACCTACGAGGTCTCCCTGGCCCGCCAGATCGGGACGGTGCACAACCGGCCCGAGCTTCGCGACGGGGTGCTGAACATGCCAGGCGATGAGCCGACGCTGCTCTATGTGATGGCGCGCGACGAAGGCCTTCGCGGGTATGAGGTGACGAGCCAGTTCTACGACCCCTTCTACTACCTTCCGCCGGGGTACACCTACGCCGAGCACCCCGATGTGGTCGGACCGCTCCTGCAGTGCTGGCTGTCGGGCACCCATACGCGGCTGCTCTTGATCTCGCCTCCGGGGCCGTTGAGCGGATCGGTGCCCAGCTACAAGGCGTACATCGGCGACCATCCCGAGTGGTTTCAAGACACGGGCCGCCTTCCCAACGGCTGGAGTCTTTACGCCGTCGGTGTCCCGGCGCCATCGGCCGGGGCATGTGCTCAGGCTGCGCGGGCCGCTCCGAGTAAGAGTTAGTTCACCGACTCGGCCCACGCGACCAGGTCGCGGAGGCCGCGGTCGAAGTCGACCTTCGGCACCCAGCCGAGGTCGCGCCTGGCCTTTTCGATGTCGCTGACGTAGAAGGCCTGGTCGCCCTCGCGCCAATCGGCGAACTTGAACTGAGGTTTCTTGCCCGTCAGCTCGCTGATCTGGTCGATGACCTCCAGCAGGTTGCGCTGGTTCTCGGTCCCGCCGCCGACGTTATAGATCTCGCCGCGGGTGATCCCGATCTTGTCGATGACGATTGCGTACAGCGCGCCGAGGTCGCGTGCGTCCAGCAGGTCGCGAACCTGGGTGCCGTCTCCATAGATGGTCAATCCTCGGTTCTTGAGGATCGAGTGCACGAAGTGGGCAACCCAGCCCTGGTCCTCGGTCCCGTACTGATGGGAGCCGTAGATGCAGCTCTGTCGCAGCACGACGGTGTTCATGCCGAAGCAGCGCGCGTAGTCCCTGACGTACTGGTCGGCGGCGCCCTTGCTGCAGCCGTACGGGCTGTGGAAGTCGATCGGTTGCGTCTCTTTACAGGCTGAGTTGCTGTGATCCAGCTTTCCGTAGACCTTGTTCGTGGATGCGAAGACAAAGGGTGCGTCGTGGTTGTGAACGCGGACGGCTTCCAGCATGTTGAGCGTTCCGCGCGCGTTGACGTCGAAGTCGGTGTTGGGGTCGACGAGCGAGGTCGTGACCGCGACCTGGCCGGCGAGGTGCAGGATGGCGTCCTGGTCGCGAACGTGCTCGGCGAGCGCGGCCGCGTTCCGCACGTCCTCTTTGATAAATGTGGTGCGGTTTGGGTATCGGGTGATCAACCACTTCAGGTTCCGCTCCGTGCCCGGCCGGCTGAGGTTGTCGAGCAAAGTGGCCGCCCAGCCTTCCTTGATGAGATGGACCGCGGCGTTGACGCCCAGAAATCCGGCTCCGCCGGTGATCAGGATGCGGCGCTCGGGCTTCGTGGTCAGGGTCTCTTCCTTTTCCTGGACGTATCGGGCGTTGGGGTCCATCGCGCCGCCTACGTTAGCCCGTGAAGATACCTCGAATGTAAGCGATGCTCACGATCCACGAGGCGCCGGACAGGATCAAGGCCTCGCGGCGCGCTTCGCCGCCTCGCGCATAGACATAGGCGCCGGGGAGGAAGACCACGGCGAACGCGCCGTAAACGATATGAAGCAGCTCGGCCGGCCGGGTGCCAAGGAGCAGAAGGACCAGGCCGAGCAATCCCTGGACCGGCGTGATGCCCGCCATGATCAGGTAGGTGGACCGGAACCCCCCGCTGACGCGCTCGTTGCGAAAGTAGTGGTATGCGCCCCAAAGGCCGAGAAGCACGGCG
>Ga0209690_1000912_pt1 | contig 16174 bp, 13 predicted proteins | sample GraSoiAngelo_150_FD_186164 | JGI IMG/M metagenome (GOLD analysis project Ga0209690, IMG submission 186164) | Grasslands soil microbial communities from the Angelo Coastal Reserve, California, USA - 14_1009_09_40cm (SPAdes) (version 2) | ecosystem: Environmental > Terrestrial > Soil > Grasslands ...
CTGTATGAGGTTGAGGTCGACGCTGCTCACGACGCCGTTCTGGTTTATGTCAGGATTCCTGTTCACACGAACGGTATAGGCAGGCGCGGATATTCCGGAAAACGTAATGGAAACGCCAGAGGACAGCGGGTATGGGTTGACAAGTATGTCCAACAAGATCTTTGCGAGGTAAGCGCCGTTGCTTTGCACGAGCACTGGAGCGGTCGTCACATTGTAGGTTCTTTTGAAGAGCAAGCTTCCGGTGGTGGCGTTGGAGGCAATCACCGTCCCACTTCCTGACATAGTCATGACCCGCGACGGGGAGTCAACGGAAAACGTTGCCGAGGTTACCACTGTTATACCGGTGAACGTTGTTGTATTGCGGAAACTAATGGACAGAGTTGTTACCGCTAATGGAATATTGATGACGTGAAATTCTGACGCTCGCGACGCGTTAATGCTGATGGTGTATATTCCGGCCGGCGTCACGTTAGTCGTTGAGATGGTGATGGTTGAGGAGCCAGAGGCCGCGACGGCCAATGTGACGGTTGACGGGCTGATTGAAACTGTCGGGGCGTTGCTCGTAGCTGGACTGATTCCTGATCGGAGGGCAGTCGCTCCGGCGAAACCGTTGATGCTGGATAATGTGAGGTTCGCGCTTATCTGAGAGCCAGCTGAGAGACTGATAGCTTGAGAGAGCGACGCGATACTGAAGCTCTTGATTGCTTCATACACAGTTTCTTGGACCACGTATGTACCGCTTGATCCAGTAACATTGACCAAGTAAGTTCCTGCGAGCGTGTGCCTCGTGGATGATATGGTCAGTGTTGCATTTGCCGATCCACCCGAAGCTAAGACAACAGAGGCAGGAATGATGGTTGAGGATAGTTCCGGGGATGGAACTGATACAGAAAGATTGACTGTGCCCGTGAAGCCTGCCAGACTGGCAACGGTTATTGGAGATGAGACTGAGTGACCCGGCGTGAAGGTGGAGCTTGGCGCACTAGTGGACAGAGCAAAACCATTGTTTAGGACTCGCATGCTCTCGAGGAATGTAACCCAGCACCCGCTACACGAACTTGTGTTAGTAGCGTATTCGCCTCCAGTCCAGATCAACGTCTGGTCCGAAGGATCGAGAGCCGCTCCAAAGTAGTCTCCATACCTAGTGGTGAGATCGTTGGATGTTCCGTTGAGGACGATCGCGGGCTGTCTGAAGCTGTTAGCAGGATCTCCAACGGCCTGACCAGTTAATGCAAGGCTGGGATAGATTGTCGTGCTGGAGAATCCGTAAATGACGGCGAGATTTCCGAACGCATCGGTTCGCAGAGCAGGGAAAAAGCAGTTAGTCACAGCCTGGCAGAATTCCATGTTCTGAACTACAGCTATGGTGTTCGTGTCGACTTGAACGAGCCTGACGCAATCGCGCATAATGGTGTCGCCTGGCGGCACACAACCATCCATTAGGCTAAACCACAGCTTTCCTTTGAACCAGGTCGCGTCTAAGACTCGGGAGTCGATCTGGTCTGTGATTACCGTTCCGCCATGTTCTACGATTGGTGGAGGTGCGTTGACGGGAAGCACCGGTAGCGGGAAAGTGTTGATCGTTACAGGCCCGGGAGGGGAACCTGAGATTGCGAATAGTTCCGGAATCGTGCAACTGTTACAGTAGGCCGCACCACCTAGCCTCTCCCCGTTGGCGCCCACGCTAACCATGAAAAGCGTTGACGTAGGACTGAGAGATTGAACTGGGTGAACCGAAAAGAGTGCCGTATCGGGACCGAACGAGGCTAGATCTATGCTGGAAAGACCTGCCAGCATTTCGGCCTTGCTCAGAACCCAGACTTGTGCGCCGGTACTGCTCGCGCTACCCACATCGTTGGCCGATACAACAAACTTGTCATCACTAATTCCGATCAAGGGTTGGTCAGCAAGAACGCCCGGAGGCGGACTGAGACTGTAGAGATTCCAACTGCTCCTTGGATCGCTACCGGAAGAAACTGCAACAGTCACATTCGCAATGCAACGGTTGCACGAGTCGATCGTGATGGAGGCAAACCACCTTCCGCTCGACGTGTCGTAGATTACTTTCGGGTCGGTGATCGAATCTGCCTTGGGTATGTTGAAGAACGAACTCAGATTGAGATATTGGAGGACACTTCCCTGCTTAGTGAATATTGCCCCCTCGACGTTTACCATCTCGACTAAATTCGACGGTCCGGCTGCGACCTGCACATCAGGTGGAGTGAAGAAGCCTGATTGGGATTCATTTAGGCCATTGAATCCTGGGTAGGTGATGACTGACGGAGAAATCAGTGATGAGACAATCGGATTATTCTTTGGCGACGGGGGAGAGGAGTGAAGTCCTCCTTTGTCTGAAGGAGCTGGAAGAATGGACTGTATATGAGTGGGGACTGATGCGACCGACGGGAGAGCCGAGACATCGACCGTTCCCGAAAGATAGATTTTCCCAGTAACGGGATTGTTCATGCCTCGAGGACCCTGCACCGGCGAGGTTGATCCGAAATGATCGGCAAGACCACTGGAGGAAGTAGGCCCGAGGGGAACAGAAGGGGTTATGATTAACAATGGGAGAAAGATCACCGCTAGCAGGACCAGGGGGTTCACAGGGTTCTTCGGCAAGTAGCTCTTCTTGATCATAGACAGTCTTCCGAAACATGTCTAATGAAATGCTGAAAATTAGATGGGTATTTTTCCGCAAAAAAGACAAAAGAGTAGGCAGTCGTCTCAACTACTCAAGGTGAGGTCGTTGATTGGGGAGCGGAATCCCTCGTCGCCATTCGACTCTGCTCAGGAACTAGAGGTGAAGCATTCCTGGCCCAGAGCGGCACGCATCTATGAAAATCTCGTGTCAGGCAACGAGTTGTCGGAGCAGACAACTGCTGAAGCTCTCGATCGAATGGGACGTGCATATTATCACGCATCCTTTCATGCGAATTCAACAAGACGGTTTCAATCAAATATTCACAGAGCCATAGTCGCACATCGTAAGGCAGGGACCCTATACGGCAGCATGGGAGAGAGCGGCGTTGCCAGGAATTTCCGCTGCCGAGCCATGGATGCCTACCTAGCATTCTGGCTTACTAAAGATCCTTCCTCAAAGAAGAGGCTTCTCCACCAATCCTGGACCCTCGCCAAGAATGCAATGAGGAGATTCCGAAAGGAGAACGATGCGGCCAATTTAGCAGAGACATTTTCAATGTTCGCTCCAGCCGTGCCGGTGTTGCTGAACTTCGAGCGGACTGCGTCGAAGCGAATAGCGATGTTCGAGGAAGCGATCCGATACGGCCGGAGTGCCATCGGCTTGACGCCGCATAACGTCAAGGACAAACGCAGCATTGTCAAGGTCTACGTTCGGATGGCGACGCTAATCGACGCTCTAAGGTCAGAGCATGATCAGGCTCAAGGGCAAGAAAGTCTTAGAGAGGAAGGAAGAGAGTATTGGAGAAGAGCGATAGGCGTTGACCGTGAGGCAGCTCTCGCAGAACTTCCTCGACCCCCTGGAGGATTCCTCAAGATTATCGACAATAGTGAGTTTGTGGGTATTTGGAAGGATGCGGTAAAGGTCGCGGCTATGAACAGAGATGCGTTTGGAATAGGCTGGCTCCACGCTCAAGGAGCAGCCATGTGGTATTGGGAAGCCTCGCTGGGTAAGGACAACTACCACCGCGTGATGCTCTCTCGGAAGTCTTTGTGGTTCGCGGAAAACGCGGCCCAAATTTTCGACCGGTTCAATTTTATCACCCCAGGTGAGCCACTAATGTGGCCGCACTCTCCGTACGCGGAACATTTTCTGCAACTCTCCAGCTTTGAGATCGATCAGGAAAGGCGGAAACTTCTGCTCGCGAAGACTCTCCAAGAGAGTGCACAGCTTGAGAAGGTCGCTAAGCGCTCAATGTACCCTAAGGCCCGGGCATACGCTCACCACATTGCTAGCAAGGTCCGAGCAGAACTGGCTCGAGGCGAGGTGGACGCCGCAAAGAAGAAGAGACTTGTGGCTGAAGCGTTGCGACATCGTGCCGCTGCATGCTCAATAGTAGATGAAACGCAGCCAGGTTCTCTATGGACGCGAGCTGTATTCCTGACATACTTGGCCCAATTAAAACGGGACTTCGCTGAAATGGAAAGGGAGCGAGAAACTAGAAAATCTGCCCTCCTAGAAGCGGTGCAGACTAAGAAGAAAGCGTTGGAGCTTTCCGAGACATTTGTGGAATCCATAGGTTGGGGAAAGTGCCGCCCGCTACACGGAGTCGTGGCGAAGGGGTACTCCGATTACGGAGAAATCTTGGCCCTTGCCTACCAGTTTCTTCGGGGAAAGAAGCTTCTAGTTGCGTCCGCAGGTGCATTCACAGAAGCAATTCTCTGGACCCGAAAGTCTGGAGGACCCAAATCTAGTCTCGGCATTTACTCATGGATGGCAGGTCACGCTTACGATCGTCTACACGATTACTCAACCGCCGCCACCGAATTTGCACGAGCCTCCCGAGCATATCATGCACTCATCCAAAAACAAGGTGATCTCGGTCCATTCTACGACGATAGATCTCGATACCTCCGGGCTTCCGCAAAGGTCGAGGAGGCGAGAGGCTGCCACTGTCGCCTAAAATATGAGGAGGCTAGCACACTCTACGCCAAGGCCGCTAAGGTGTATCGCACCACTCGTCGATGGAATTTCCTTGCACCCTACTACAAGGCAATGGCAGAGCTTGAAAACGCGGAGGCTCGTAGCCAGCTCGGCGAGAACGAGAGATCCATTCAAGCCTTCGAAAAATCTAGCACTCTCTTTCAAGCGGCAACTTGTACCGTACAACAACGACTGGTTGATTCAGAACAACCTGATGAAAGGAGACTCTTCGAGAGACCAGCGAAGGAACCGATCATGGAATATTGTCGTTCGAGGATACTGATCGAGGAAGCGCGACTAGCCGAAAACAAAGGGGATCATCAAACTGGAATCGCGAAGTTTCAGGAAGCTTCCAAACAGCTGAAAGAAATCTCAAAGCGCTTTCGGTCTTGGGGAGGCCGAGAAGAAATCCTACCAGTCGCCTCGCTTTCGGAAGGCTGGGGGCTTATGACCCACGGGATCGCCGAAGGTTCGACACGCCTTTTGCAACTAGCTCGCGACAAGTTCGAGAGGTCGTTCGTACTCTGCACGAACGAGAACTCGCGACAGCTCGCGAGTGCCTATGCCCTTTTGTGCCGAGCCATGGAGGCTAGCGCCGAATTCGCCGATACGAGTGATTCGGAAGACTATGAGAATGCTAACCGGTATTTCACTAGGGCAACAGATTGTTTCCAAAAATCAGGCTTCACAGTTGCCTATCACCAAGCAAATGCTACGCGGTATTTCGTAGATGCTCAGTTTCAGCTTGCCCAGACACTCAAAGAGGAGGACCAGTCTAAGAAAACTGTCCGCCTCCGGATGGTGATAGCAATCTTACAAAAAGCAGCGGACTCCTTCCAGAAGGCGCACCAGACGGCTGCGGAGAGAGACGTGACGAGGTTCATTGAGCGGTTGCGAGATGACGAATCTCTTTCATCGAGTCTTGTGAAAGTTTCGAATGCACAATTGAACAGTCTGGGTACCTTTGCATTTCCTGTCCCAACCCGATGGGGGTCCGGTTTGGGCGGACTTGAGGAAAACCCCGGCCTCGACATCGAAGCATCAGTCATCAATAACGAACAAACCTCCCTCGGAAAGGATCAGAAAGTCATCATAAAAATAGCAAATTTGGGGACGAGGTCAATTCGGATAGTTAGATTGGACAACATAGTGCCTGACGGAACACTGATTCTCAATGCAATCGGCTCCAAGAGAATTCAAGGAGCCGCACTCATCATGGACGGGAGAAGAATAGATCCGTCAAAGGTCGAGACGATTCCGATCATTCTCAGGACACAGGGTCAAGGGATGACCATTATGAGACCTCGACTGGTTTTCGATGATGACACTGGTAACCGCTACGAACTCAGCTTGCAGCCTAAGATTCTAACGAACTCACCCACGTTTGAGTTCCTCTCTCGCGAGTTCTTACTGGACTATAATGTGAAGCAACTTGCGCCTGCACATGCAGGATGGCGAACGCTAATGGAGATTGTAAGCGCACTAAAGATCCCAAGAAACCGGCTCTACGGTGATCGTCGTCGCGGTCGACGTTATGGAAGGGAGATCGAAGCACTCATGAAAGCGGGCCTGGTGGAGCTTCGCATATTTCCTGGTGAAAGAGGTCGAGGTGGACAAATCGTCAAGGTAAGACTAGCATTCGACAACCATGTTGCTCGACAAATCGTTGAAACGATGAAAGAAGTGAAACGTACTTGAGATAGAACCGTTCTGACGACTCTCCCCAGTGAGACCGCTCGGCCCTACTCCTATAACGATTGGCAGCACTTAGTCTGCTGACGAGAACTCATCCATTAGCCTTAGACTTTGATTCTTCGGAAGGTGAACACCGCAAGTCCGAAAGCAAGAATAGCCTCAAGCACCAGCGCGATACCCTCATACAGGACGAGGGAGGCGCGAGACCGTACATTCCGAGGCGAAGAAGATCATCTGCGTGAGTAAGAGGATTGAACAATAGAAATCCCTGAAGCAACGGCGGCGCCGCCGAGACTGGATAGAATGAGGAGCTGACAAAGGTAAAAACCACGAACAGGAGGTTGATTGCAACATTGAAAGACTCAGTCGACTTCAAGAAGCTAGAGAGTGCGACCGCAAATGATCCAAAGAAGAGCGCCGCGAGGAACACCGCCGCAAACCCGATCAATACCCCCACAAGAGATGGTGTGATGCCTACAAAGAACGGTACTGCAAAGCCAACGATGATCACCGCACCGCCCAGTCCGATAACCATCGACGAGAGTATCTTGCTGAACGCATACTGAGACCTCGTAAAAGGTCCCATGAGGATCTGTTCGAACATAGCCAGCCTCTTATCCACCCACAACAAGAGACCAGCAAACAGCGAGCCAGTCATTACGGTCTGGAGTACAACTCCAGCTGCTAGGAATTGCTGGTATGAAATGGCCCTACCGTTCACTTGTAGTGGAGCGATGAGATTCGTGTACGAGAAGCCAGCCACAAAAAGGTACAGCAGCGGCAGGACCAGTTGAAGGACGAGCAGACTCTTGTCAAAAGTTGCTCTAACGTCCCTGATCAAGAGTCGGAGGATTGGGAACATAGGAGTATCACTCCTTCGTCGTAACTAGGCTAACGAAGGCTTGCTCAAGCGTGGGCTCTCGAAGGTTCAGCTGGATAATGCGCGCTCCCGTTTTCTCGGTCAAAGTGCCAATAAGGCGTAGGGCCTCGCTAGGATTCGAAGTCAAGACTTTGATCAAGCCTCCATCTTCCTCATCTACCTCAGAAACCCCATCCAGACCGCGCAGCTCTCTGACAAGCGCCGAGCTATCGCCTCCTTCCACCAGAGCTTCCACGGTCTGCAGTCCGCCAAACCTCTCCTTCATCTTCTTGGGGGTGTCCACTGCTACAATCTTCCCATTGTTGACTATCGCTACTCTGTCGCAGAGATATTCCGCCTCGTCCAAAATGTGTGTAGTGAAGAAGACGGTCAAACCCTCGCTGACTCGGCCCTTAATCATATCCAGTGTCGAACGTCTAGCAATCGGATCCAGCCCGACAGTCGGTTCATCTAGGAATAACAAATCCATATCATGCATAAACTCACGAGCAACCTGAACACGCCGTCTCAAGCCGATCGATAGCTCACTCCATCTCTCACGTCGATGCGATTGTAGACCGAAAGCGTCGAGCAGGTTCTCCACTCGCTGCTTCCGCACAGGCTTAGGCACGTCCCATACGAGACCGTAGAGCTCCATTTGTTCCGCTATTCCCAGATTGTACTCCCCACTCGGCTGCTGCTGAACGACACCGATCCGCTTACGAACATTCATTCCATCCTTCCGAACGTCGAACCCAAGAACTGTTGCAACACCCGCTGATGCAGGAATCAGAGTTGTGAGAATCTTAATCGTAGTCGTCTTCCCTGCACCGTTCGGTCCCAGAAAGCCGAAAATCTCTCCACGCTCAACCTCGAAGCCTACCCCGTCAACGGCAACCTTCGAACCATACTCCTTCCTTAGTCCTTGAACTTGGATAGCAGACATTCAGCGTTCAGATCCAGAAGATCCTTTATGACTCATACGGTCTCGGCGAGACCTGTGTTGCTTTCAGACGGTTGGGATCCCTTTCGTCGATGAACCCGTCGCCTGCGCCATTGTTGATGATGAAAGGTCGAACGTGACCAGTAGCGTCAACAATTACTTCGGTGGGCTGAAAGGCAGGCATCGATCGCTGGGAAACAATACCTTCGTCTGAACTGCTTAGCTAGCGACCGAGTTCTATGCGATTATTATGAGAAAGCTGGATTCAGACATATCCGTGATATCGTGGAGCAGAGAGGACTTGCAAGTCTCTACGAAAAGAGACTATGAACCGTCTCCCGATTGAGACGTTTGATATAGATTGCGGGTTGATGATGGAAACTACTATCCAGACTCGCATTCATCTTCGAGAAACCGGACGAGTCATAGATGAAAATCCAGACTGCCGTCTTCTCCAGTCTAGGCGTCGAGATGAACTCAGAGCAATGAGCCGGGGATTCTCCGGACGGTATCCACAGGTATCTATGGATATGATTTGATCTCTTGGGAGGGCTTCAATTGTGTTCTTTCGTGTTTTGTACGGCGTCTCTTGTGTTCCTGCGACGGATGTTCAAAGATGTTGGATGAAATAACAGGGTTAGACACTGAGCATGCGAAAATCGTATGAAGAAACTATTCGGAGCTTCGATAGTCCTCGTCTGCCTCGGCCTGCTCTCAGTAGCGCATGCAACAACGACTGTCAGCGCGACTTTTGAGACGCCGGTCAATGTCCAGACCTCGATATCCACTTCAGGCTGCAGTAATTCTCCCGGCCCAACCATCACGTTGCAAGGAGCCTTATCGCTAAGCGGTATGGGAGTCAAACTCCTGTTCGAGAACAATGTTATCGGAACACACACCTATACCGTAGAGTCGACCGCTAGCGCAACCGTCATTCCGCAAGGGCAGAGCATTCAGATTCCCAAGCAACCCGTCCTCGGCGGCGTCGGCGGCAACCCGTACATCTGGCTGCAGATCATGGACAGCAACAACAACCCACTGACCGGCGCAACCTTCCTCGGAAGATGTGTACAAGGGCTCTTCACCTCTAGTGCAGACTTTAGCATTCCATCGACAGCTATCGCTCAAGTTTCAGCGGTAGACTGCAGCAACACCGGATCTCACATCACCCTCTCAGGACAACTGGCACTATCAGGAATCAAGGCTAACCTCATCTTCGCCAATTCCGTAAACCTAGTCCACGAGAACACCCAGTCAACCACCGTCAGCGTAGTCCTCATCCCCCCTGGCCAGACAATAACATTCGCTAAACAACCATCTCTAGGCGGCGTCGGCGGCAACCCATGGATATTCCTCCAGTTCACCGACGGCAAGGGCAACGTAGTGTCAGACAGCTTCCTCCTTGGACGTTGCGTACAGCTTTCGAAATAGGACAGAGCAGCCAAACCTGACAAGGACCAATCCCCTCCCTTTTTCTTACTTATCTAGTCGGTCTCGAAACCTTTGACCTCTCTCTGTGAGTTCGCTATTGATGCGACGTGCACGTAGACCGATTGCTATTTTGGCCGAGCTATGAGAGCGGTCCGGGCCCGAATGATCCTTCGGTTCGAAGCAAGGTTTTCTCGAAGTCGACTAGGGTTCTTTCGTATCCTGCCAGCAGGCCATTACTGGTCCGGACGGGATCTTGAACCAGAAGAAGCTGCCCATGCCTGGGATATCGGTTCGCGGGAGAATGATCTGGCCACCCTTCTTTCGAACGTTCCTCTCTGCCTCATCGAGATCGTCAACTCGAACGTAGTTTGTGCTTCCAGGAATCTCAGATTTCTGAGCTGGTCTTATGCCGACGGTCGTCCCGGCAGGGTTTTGGAATGTAAGGTACTGGCCTGTAGGCATCTGGACAGAGTCGAATCTCCAACCGAAGGTTTCTTCGAGGAATTTTCTTGTCTCGCTTAGGTTCGTGCTCGCGAGTTCGGTGAACGCCATCGCTCCTGGCGTTCTAGATCTCCTTGAATCGTTTCCGCTGTTCATCGGTCGTGACATGTCCAAAAAAAGTGGGAGAGCATGGAATTAACTTGTTTTCGGTTAGCTATTTGTGGGCGAACATAGCCGCGAACGGTCTTGCGTCGAAGAAGACCTGTATCGACTTGACCTTGCCGTTTTCTGCGTGAATCCATTCGGCGCAGGGAACAGTCCCAGCGGGTGTGTTGGTTGCAAGGTCGTACACGAAACAGACGTCGTTGCCTTCGACGAAAGTCTTCCTCCTGTGTACCCCGGTGACTATCTGGGCGAGGCGTCGGATCGACTGAACGTAGTCCTGAGCATTGTCGAACTTGTCTATGGGACCCGTGAATGATAGGTGTTCGTCAAGGTATCGGGCGCTTGCCTCGTACTCTTTCTTCGACCAGTGATCGAAGTATTTCAGAGCGACATCGCTCTGTGACTCGGTTGTTTGTACCAATTTTTCCTCATCGGGATAAAGTATCCAAAGGATACTAATATGCCTGCTAGGGTCCAGAAGGATACTGAACTGTTTTGGCACAGTCCAAATCTAGAGATGTGAAGATGGGTCCCAAGCTCCTGTATCAACAGGATCCCGTGCGAGGAAGTGTCAAGGCACTAGGTTCGAAGTGGACCCTGCTAATTCTGAGAGATATTGGATTTCTCAGACTGGAGAGGTTTGGTCAGATCTTGAGGAATAATCCTGGCCTTACACCTCGAGTGCTCTCGCGGCGTCTTCGAAATATGCAGAAAGAAGGCTTGATTGAAAGGACAGTAAGGTCGGACCGAATCACGTACTTGTTAACTCCTCGTGGAGAAGACGCGGCGTACGTACTGTTGGCATTCTTGCGCTACGGATTGAAGTATCATGCGCTGTCGCTAGAAGCCACGAGGCTGAAGCCGCTTCCGTCGTTTCAAGACCTAGTAAAAGAATACTATGGCAGGAGATCCCAGAACTAGGGGCTCAAAGAAGGAAACGCCTCCGCAACTTAGAAACGCCTAAAATCCTAATAGGATAAATCGACCCAATTCAGGCGGATCGATTTGTCGACATTCGTTCTCGTTCCAGGAGCTTGGCTTGGAGGTTGGGTCTGGAAGAAAGTCACACCCTTACTGCAGGAAAAAGGTCACCGAGTTTATCCCGTGACTCTAACGGGAACGGGAAACAGGGTCCATCTCGCTTCGAAGGATGTCGGTATGGAAACCGCAATTCAAGATGTGATGAGCATTATCGAGTATAACGACCTTGACGATATCGTACTGGTTGGGCATAGTTTCGCCGGGAAGGTTGTCGCACCTGTCGCAGATCGGGCGCACAAGAAAGTCAAGATGATTCTCTACCTGGACGCTGCTCGGCCCGAGAAGATCCGTGGCCCCCAGGCCGCCTTCAACCCAAGTGAATTTCCTCGACCGCCCGGAAGCTGGGAGGTACCGTTCTCCGAGAAGATTATCGAGATGATTGGGAAGGACGTGCAAGGCACGGACCGGGAGTGGATGTTGGCTAAGGCGACCCCGTGGCCGGTCAGACACGCAGCCGATCCGATTAGTCTGTCAGAGAAGTTTGACGCTGTAAAGAGCGCGTACATTTTCTGTACTGGCAGCGGCGATCCAGTAGATGAGATCGTGGCAGGAAAGTGGGGAAAGCTCGAGGGTCCCTACAAGATCATGGACACGGGCCACTGGCCGATGATTACGAAGCCGAAAGAACTGGTCGAGGATATGCTGTCTTTGACCAGTTCGTAAGGCGGTGTCGCGTCATAGGCCTTTCGAAACTTTGTAAACCCACAAGTTGAAATAAGCTCAGCGCCTCAATCAGTTCTATGGAACCTCAAGAGCCCCCGGCTTATCCTCTAGCCTCTTCCACAACATTCGGCTCTACAAAGCGAGAGATCCTGCTCGTCCTCAAACGCGAAGGCCAGTCCGACCTACAGAGTCTAGCCGAACACCTTCACATTTCGAAAATGGCCGTGCACAAGCACATCCAGGAATTGGAGGATCAAGGAATGATACAACGTGTCACACTGAGAGGAGCAAAAGGCCGACCACGACACGGACTACAATTGGCTCCCAAAGCGTCAAGCCTCTTCCCGAAAGCCTACGTCGGCGTGACTTGTGCAGCTCTAGCCTACATCGAAGAAAAGCTTGGACGAAAAGCTGTCGAGGACGTTTTGCGCCGCCGGCAATCAGAAACACTCCCAGGCTACAAGGAACACGTCAATGCAGAAACGTTGGCCGGTCGTGTCCACCAACTTGCCCAACTCCGGGACCAGGAGGGCTACATAGCCGAAGACAAGAAGCACGGGTCTTCCAAGTTCGAGATTCTAGAACACAACTGTCCCATCATCGCCATCGCCGAAAACTACTGGGAAGCATGCACAGTCGAGAATGAGATGTTCCGAAAAGTCTTGGACGCAAACGTCGAGACGACTCACCGAGTTGTGGATGGCGCGAACGTATGCCGATTCCTGATTACACCAAAAGCGAGGAATAACAGCTGAGTAAGGTCGCGCTAATCACGGGCGGTGGAAGAGGACTCGGCAGAGTATTAGCAACCTTCCTATCAGGCCAGGGCTATGATATTGTGATCACTTCTCGAACAGAGGAAGAGCTCCATGACGCTGCCGCATCGCTCCGGGCAATGGGAGCTAAAGTCAGCGCCATCACCGGTGATATCAACGATCCAAATCATAGGACCCGTTTGTTGCAGGAGACAAATCTGATGGGCGGTGTCTCCTTGTTGGTAAACAATGCTTCAGATCTTGGCGAGACCCCTCGTCCAGAACTCGCTAGAGCATCACTGGACCGTTTCCGTCAGACGCTTGAGACTAACCTCGTCAGTCCTCTGGCATTGATTCAGCAGGCTCTTCCACAGCTTCAACAATCCCACGGGCTAGTGATCAACATTACCAGTGATGCTGGCGAAGCCGGCTATGAAAGGTGGGGAATCTACGGGTCCAGCAAAGCAGGACTGGACCTTGTCTCGAAAACGTTAGCGGCTGAACTCAAACCACTCGGAATCTCAGTCGTGGCAGTCGATCCTGGCGACATGCGTACACAGATGCACCAAGAAGCATTCCCCGATGAAGACATCTCAGATCGCCCTCTCCCAGAGGTTACTCTACCCTTCTGGGCATGGTTGATCCACCAAGACCCACGGACAGTATCCGGCATGCGGTACGAAGCGCAAGGGGCCCTCTGGGAGATCCCAGCATAATGAAACGAGAAGAACTGTCCTTCGAACGTCCGACAGAACTCTTCGCAAGCCAGCCCCCCGAAATGCGTGGACAATCACGCGACGAGGTCCGCCTGATGGTCACCTGGCCAGAAGGCAACAATAGCCACCATGTCTTCACAGATCTACCGACTCTCCTGAAACAGGGAGACCTGCTCGTCGTGAACGAGAGCGCCACGCTACCCGCAAGTCTTCCAGCAACCAGTCAACTAGGCAACATCCGTCTCAACCTCTCAACCCGGTTCTCTGACAACCTCTGGATCGCCGAACCGAGATGGAGCGTATCAAGACCGGGACCCCTTCCATTAGAAGAGGGAGAGACATTGCAGATTGGTGATGCGACCGCGAAACTCTTGAAATCCTATCCCGGAATCCCCAGGCTCTGGCTCACGCAGTTCAGCATCCCAGCGACCAGCCTGATGGCGAAGTATGGAGAACCGATCCACTACAGCTATGCTCCAGTCTACCCTATGGAAGCTTACCAGACACTGTTCTCTATATTTCCCGGGAGCGCTGAGATGCCCAGCGCCGCCAGGCCAATCACATCACGAGTCCACAATACGCTGGTCGCACAAGGAATCGGAATTACGGGATTGACTCTACACACTGGAGTCTCAAGTCTTGAGATCGAAGACGAGATTGTCGAGCATCAAGCACTCTATCCAGAAACATTCCATGTCCCAGCCGCGACCGCAAATGCCGTTAATGCTACCCGTGCTCGGGGAGGCAGAGTCGTCGCGGTCGGAACAACGGTTGTGCGAGCCCTCGAAACGGCCTGGAACGGAAGCATGGTCCGGGCGTGTGCCGGAAGCACGAGCCTCTACGTTCATCCAGGTACTGGTGTGCATGTTGCAGACGGGCTTCTTACAGGGTTGCATGATCCGGTTACCAGCCATCTTGCGATGCTGAGCACTCTCATGAGCATTGACCACGTGAGGAAGGCCTACGCGGAGGCGGTCGAGCATCGCTATCTCTGGCATGAGTTTGGCGATAGCCATCTGATCTGGAAGCAACAAGTAGAGAGCAACTAGGGTAGGAAAAGAATAAATGCATTCCAAACCGATCACTGTTCAAGAAGGTCATATTTTCATTCCCGTGCGGGACTTGTCTCGTGCCTTCAAGTTTTACCGGGACCTTCTCGGCATTCCTGTCCTATTGACCGGTTCATATTGCAAGGGAGGCTACTAATATGAAGGTCCCGAATCCGAACAGCGCGAGAATTGCGTAGCCGTTCGAGGATTTCACACTGTTCTTTCTGTTGGACCCTAAGAAGGACGGGAGATTTATCGCATGAAAGACTCCCCCGATAATCAGGGCATATACTAGTGGAAATCCCGATAGAGCAAGTGTAGTAACAATCGCGTAGAAGGCGTATTCTACGGCGAACGCGAGCGGGCCTCTCTTCCACAATCCAGCCCCCACCTTTCGGTCCCCATCGAAGCCAAGGACGGGTAAATCCTTCAGGTGCACAATTGTGTCTAGTAACCAGTGGGAAGCCGATCCCGCGACGAACACCGGAACGATTACCGGATTATTCAGGACCCCGGCGATTAGAACGCCGATAGGAAGCGACAGGGTACTTCCGAGGACGAGGGAATGGGAATAGGGAAACTTCTCGAAGACGATAAACTTCTGAAGGGGGCTGTCCGGGTTGATTCTCACCTTCTCTATTCCAGCCGGAACTAGTAACGACCAGAGTAGGTCTGGGAAGCTGACCGCTATCAGAACGACTGGCAGTGGGACCTGTGGAAACAACCTCCAGAGAAGAAACGCGATTGCAAAGTGTCCCACAAACATGGTTGTGGTCCAAGCATCTGAGGTTCTGTCTAATAACCTGGTCGTTTATTGGACGTATTCGAATCGAATGTAGTAACGATAGTTGGTCTCGTTGCGAGTGTACCAATTGTGCGCGGCAGTTATAGGAAGAATCTAGCCAAGAGACGAGTCTGAAGGCCCGGATGACTTGGAAATGATGTACGAAACTGGGAAGGGGTCCTATACGGCGCCGGAAAGAAAGGTGGCATTGGTCCACCGGGTTATCGTGCCGGACAAGGACTATCCGAAGGAGTATGCGATTCTCTTAACTGATCGTCGATCAATCTTCATCCTTCAAAGGAAGACGAGGAGCAGTTTTGTGCTTCGTGGCGAGATGAGATACGGGACAGCACTGGTGACTGATGTGCAGCCGAAGACGCTGGAGGACTATGAAAACGCCAGCCTAGAGTCTCTGGCTGTTGAGGCTTCGAATATTGCTGTTCCTCATGACGCAGTTATCTCACTACTGATGACGAAGGGAGAGCCAAATTTCCGTCTACAGGATCTCTTCATCTGGCTAACGATGAGAAGACAAGGGCACAAGTTCCACGTATACGATTTTGAGATGGATTACAGGGATAGCGCGAATCAAGAGACTAAGCTGAGATTCTACATGGTGCCTTTGGGAGTGTATTTCAAGTCCAGAAGAGAAACCCAGACTAGAGAATCAATCCTTCGTGATTACGCTGTGGACGCGCTCCAGATTTTTCGAGAGGTCCTTCCTACGACAGTCATGTTCTCGTAGTATTCGGAACAGAGCCCATGCTCCGCAACCTGCCGGTCTTTGAGCAGAGAAAAGATTAATTAAGTCTGCGCTTAATTAAGCGATTGCTTATCGTATGTCAAGCGTACAGCGAGACAACGCGACGGAGACACAGGAACTGTTCAATGCACTAGCTGAGCCTACCAGACGCGGCATCATAGAGCTTCTGGCCACCAAAGGACAATTGTCCGCTACAGACATTTGCGATAACTTTGACGTCAGTCCACCAGCAATCTCACAGCACCTCA
>Ga0209690_1000916_pt1 | contig 16150 bp, 10 predicted proteins | sample GraSoiAngelo_150_FD_186164 | JGI IMG/M metagenome (GOLD analysis project Ga0209690, IMG submission 186164) | Grasslands soil microbial communities from the Angelo Coastal Reserve, California, USA - 14_1009_09_40cm (SPAdes) (version 2) | ecosystem: Environmental > Terrestrial > Soil > Grasslands ...
CTAGCTCCCTGTTCTTCCGCTCCTCCTGACCGTATGACTTTACAAGTCTGGAGGCTCCGAGACTCTCTTGAGCCACAGCCATAGCGGCGCTCTCTGAAGCCCTGAACTTCCGCCATCCTGCACGAATCCGTGGCCGAAATACGAAGGTGAGAAGGAACATCAAGGGAGACACAAGGAGCGCAATCAGAGCAAGCTGCCAGTCCAAGAAGACCATGACAAGAATCATCGCGCAAAGAGTCAGGATGGAAGTGGTCAAGGGGATCAGGTTGTCGATTCCGAACGAACGCAACATCGGAGCATCGTTCAAAGTTCGGTATGCTGAGTCCGCAGCCCCCATAGTGTCGTGATATGCGACGGAGAGACGTTGCATCTGGCGAAATAGGCGAGCCCGTACGTCGAGCGTCATTCGATTTCCGACTTTGTTGCTGTACCAGACATTCACAAGATTCTGCAGGTAAGTCAGGACTGCAGCTGCCATGAGTATGCTGATCGCCAGCCATAGCGCGAGGGTCTTGGAGGCTTGCGATCCCACGAAAATTGTGAGGTATCCAGGCAACGGCTGAGAACCAAGGACACTGTCAACCAGGAGCTTGATGGGCAAGGGAAAGATCAGCGTCATCGGCACTGCTAACAGAGATACGATTAACAAGACGACGATAGACCAGAGATACGGTCGAAGATCCTCAAAGGCGCGTCGAGCATGATTGAGTCTCAACATACCATTAATTTGGCAGATCTGTGGAATAAACCCTCGTGGCCAGGAAGTGATTAGCCAGAATGGAAATTCGTCTGTGAGTCTGGATTCGGAATCTTCATGACATTCTTTGGGTTAGAACTTTATTTCAAACGAGTGTTTCAACACGAAGTCCTATTGAACGCTCAGGACTGTTGGTGGTGTTTGAGACGTGTCGACGAGAACCTTGATCTTAGCTCCTACTGTGACCGTGGCTATTGTGACCTGGTCTGCTGCGGTCAATGTTTCAGCCTTAGCGAGAACCTGAACGGTTGTCGTGCTGTTCGTCCTTATTCCAAGGACCCATCTTGTGTTCCCACTTACAACATAGGAGCTGATCGAAGTCACATTGCCGCTAATGGTCTGCTGAGTTCCTGTTGAAACTCCTAGGTTGCTGACCGCGCGACTCGTTGCACTCTGCACCTCTGTGGAATCGTTGGGGTTTGTAATAGCATAGGAACCAACCTGTTTTGTGTACCCATTCACTACCGCAACCATTACTGGCACCGTGAGACTTGATGATGTCCCATAGTAGGGGATCACGTAGATCAATCCGCCATTGATCGCGTATAGCAACATGTTCCCGCTAGTCCAGTCAGGGTGGAGCGTTAATCGTGACTTGACAGTCGGGTCGGTGGTTACTGCTGACGCGGCCGAGTTGGGGCCGATGACAGTTGTTCCTTCGGGAAACCTGATCAGGTATACCGTTCCCGTCTGGTTTCCTGCCGGAGCGATGTATAGACCGGCCAAGTTCTGGGACGGGCTCTGGTAGATTTCCACCAGCCTTACAGCGGCCCAAGTTAGGTTTCCATTGATCGGTGTGATGATGAACCTAGTATCCTCGGTTGATTGGAGGAACACGTTCCTCTGCCACTGTAATGGGTCTGTCTGGAAGTAGAAGTTGTAAACGTCTTGTTGAGTGTTGAAGTATTGTTCGGGATATCTCAGCTGAGGTATGAGCCAGGACGGCATCGGCTGGCTCCATTGAGGGTACATTGAGCGGTAGAAGGATGTGACATAGTCTGTCTTGCCGTTATTGTACAAGTATCCGGTGATTGCTCCTGTTTTCACATCGGTCAAGGCAGCACCGAACAACCTCAAGATGGAGGTTTGACTGTGCTCAGGGTAGTCGGCGAAGTCGCTCGGACTCTTCCAGTCGATCCAGATCCAGTGTAGCAGGTAGATGTTTCCCTGATTGTCCACTACGGGGTACGGGTCGGGGTCCATTTGCATATTGGGAAGGAGAATGTTGGAGAGTCGGTCGTTCACATCTCTATATTCTAGGGCTTTGATGTTGCCGTAGTTTCCGTTTGCAAAGTCGAATCTTCCCTGCCAGAAGAACTTCCAGTACAACCAGAAGCCCTTGTAAGTGTAATCAGGCGCGCCGTTGTAGCTAGGCGGACCCTTGTAACTAGTCAGATGGGTCTCGTTGAACCCTGGAATATTCAGGTAGACCTCATCGACGGACGACCATAATCCCCCTTCCCCATAGTAGACTTGGGGTGTCTGGGTCAGCTTCCATATCGTGCTCATGTCGACGGTCTCGGTAGTCGCCGCGTTCACTGCCAGGATTTTTTCGGAGTGCGTCAGAAGAAGATGCTGCGTGCGCCAGACATCAACATCGTTCGCATAGTTAGCCTCTACTAGTTGGAGTATGGAGACCCAGTATTCTGTGCCGTTGATATAGATGATATCGACTGGCGCGTTGTCGATCGACATCCAGTTCACCCCTACTAAGGGTCTCATGTTGAGGCGGGCTGATGAGTTCGTGAATATCCGGATGTGACTCAGTACGTTGGTCTGGTTGGTGTAACTGGTGATCGTCGATAGGCTGGCGCTGGTGACAGAATCGACGCCATATGCCCATCGGGTGTACTGTATTGTCGGGACGTAGGCTGGGTTCCACTGGTAGTTGATGTACTGTCCGGATTGCGCGCGCAGGAATGTTGCCAATGAGGGAGGAGCGATCGCTGCGGCCAGTACAATCATGAGAATGATTATTCCTTTGATCCATGTCATCTTGAAGTGAAGTATTCTCTGTCTTCTAGTTATTCCGGCGAGAAAGGCGAAGCCTACTAGGAAGATCAGTAGGTTCCAGAGTATGAATGATGTTCCTACATCGTAGACCCAGGTGCCGCTGCTCAGGAGTGCGTAAGCGAGTGGTATGAGTATGATTGTGAAGAGGCTGCTGAGGGCCTTGCGTGACATTCCTAGGGCCTTCTTTGTAATGCCGACTAGGAAGTTGGGGATGATCGAGATGCCGAGCCTGATTCCAAGAACGATGAAGGCTAGGCCTAGCAGTGAGAGGATGAGTCTGAAGACTTCGAAGGTGAAGACGTTGTCTATTCCGAAGGTAGGGGAGACTTGGTAGGTTCCTGCGAGTCTCATGCCAAGGATTCCGAAATAGTTTCCTATCTGTGCTGCCCAGGAGCTATTCGTCTGGGTCATGTAATTCTGGATAGTTAGGAATCTGAGGGCAATGTCATTGGCTATGACAGCAGCGATTCCGAGAGCTAGAAGGAATTTGATGGCTGTCCATGCTAGGAAGGAAGGGGACCTGACTGGGAACCGGTCGTTCCATTCTAGCTTGCCATTCTTTGAGAGCACGGCATGATCGAGATTTTCTCCAATGTCCCACTGTACTGGCTCTCTGGGCTTCGAGTAGTCACCGTATCTCCTGCGTGGAAAGACATCTCCGAGATTGGCGATCCGGAATAATCGTAAGAGACCCAAGAGTTTGCTGTGCATGTAGAGGCGCTTCTTGCCATCTTCCCCCGCACCGTAGGAGATGCGTGGGTCGCTGAGCATGAAGAGGGCTGTGAGGGCGAAAGCTATCCAGATGACTGCACCGCCGAGGTATTGGAGGTTGAGATAGTCGATTCCGGCCTTCCCGAGATAAGTCGAATATTTCACGTCGAGACTGAGCCCATTGTTCAAGCCGCTGGTGAAGGCTCCGAATATAGCCAGTCCCAGTAGGATGTAGTAGACAATCCAGGGCTTTCTAGTCCCGCTTGACCGGTGAACTGTCATGCATGCGAAGGACCCTACGACTACGAGGATCAATAGGAGGGCAGCGGCGATCAGGAACTGTGATACGAAGACCCAGAGTCCGAGCCCAGTATTGAACACCGACAACTGCCGTAGAAGCGCTAGTTCGAAGAGGAAGTCGACGAGTATTGCTAGAACACCTACGATGAGACCGATTCTGAAGTATCGATTAGCCCCGCTTACAACAACCGTCAACTGGTCTTCCTCGCCTGCTATCGCAAGAAGATTCTAAGATAAACCTAGGTAGGAGAAAGGAAATTCGGATTTCGAGCCATAATTATTCTTGCTGCTGACTATTAGTGATGTCTTTCACGGTTCAATCTTCCCCCATTTCTTTCGGTCCTCAAAGAAGAACTGCGTCAAACCCTCAACGGGACACGCACCTCTAGCCCTGTCAGGATTCGGAGCGTTCGTGCTCATTGGCGTCGTTAGAAATATGAACTGAGTAAGGGCCTTCTCCACATTGCACGAGCGATAGTATCACTCCGCAAATATCGCCCCGGCGCTTTTGGCTCCCAATAGTCCTGGGACGTGTTCCTGCGGAACAAGGTAGAGTGAGCGCCACCAATGTCTCTGACAGCGGACCTTGGGCTGGGAGTGTTGTTCATCCTAGCCTTTGGCAATGGAGCGAATGATGTTGGAAAGAGCATTGTGGCTCTCATGACAGATCCGGAAACGTCAACTTTTCGGCCGCGCTACTCGCCGCTTGTCTGGGGAGGCTTATTCAGCGGTCTGGGCAGCGTCTCAGCCATCCTCATATCGGTTAGACTATTCTCCGCTTTCGCGCCCCAGAGTTTTCTCCAGACAGCCCCTGGGTCCTCTTTCATTCTAGCAGCGCTTGTAGGTGCTGCCACCTGGATCCTGCTTGCAACTCTACTCAGAATTCAAGTCTCGACAACGCACGCAATAGTCGGCGCTATTATCATACAAGCTGTCTACATGTTCGGGAGCTCTGGTCTAGAATGGTCCTTCCTTATCTGGAGGATCCTCCTTCCACTAGCTGCGGGTCCATTTGCCGCCCTCCTAGGAGTCTACATTCTCAGCCGATTGTCTCGCAAGCGAGGAGTTGAGGCGGATGATGCCTCGTCAAGACGCGTTGGGATAGCTGATTGGGGCTCCTCCGCGGGCGTCGCCTTCGCGAGGGGCGTTAACGACGCGCCAAAAATGGCTGCGCTGGGAACATTTCTCCTGTTAGGCACTTCACAGGACACTGTCTGGTTGCCCTACGTGGTCGTAGGCGTCGCCGTCGTCGCTGGCTCGTTAGTATGGGGCGACCGAGTGGCCAAGACTTTGATTGGACATACTCCGCAGCACCGTGGGCACCGGTTGAAGGCCCATGCTGCCACGGCGTTCCTAGTCTCAGCGGGAGCATACTTCGGTGACGCATTCTCAACAACTCACGTGTCAGATGGCGCGGCTGCTGGTCATCAAGGGAAGAAGGGTAGACAGTTCCTAGGATCCGCTCTACGAGGCATGGCGACCGCCTGGGTCGTGACTCTCCCCATGGCAGGACTGTTCGCCATTGCTGCGTCTATTCTCGGGGCAGGAATCTGGGGCTAGTGATAGCCATCCGCGTCGAACTTGCTAATGAGAGCTGCGCACAAAAGCTACAGTCGATATGGCAAAACCGTCGTTGCGGAACCCCTCACTCTTTTCTTCGTAGAACCCTGGAGTGTCTCATCCGCATCGTGGACCCCTAATAGCCTCCCCGGGTGTTTTTGGAGAGGGCTCTCGCTAGTTGGAACCATTCTGGGCGAGGATTCCGGTTTAGAACCTGGAAGTGTGTTCTGTCAATGATTTCCAAAGTTGGACTACTCCCCAACGAATACCGCGAAAACCCACAGATCAAAATCGAAGGCTTAGATTCGTGAATGAGACTGATTCTGGATGATTTTCCGAGCCTGTGTTATGGGTAATCGCGGCTCCTGTGTGCGATGGGCCTCCGTATTGGTCAATAGTACTTCTTGAGGTTGCGCCAAGTCACGAAGAAAATAATGATCCCAACTCCCGCTGCACCTATCCAGATATTTGACATAATGAGGATGACAGCAAACCCAATTATTCCCGCCAGTAGTCCTGCGACAGGAGGCACCCAGAGTTCTTCTTCGGTTCTGGCGAGACCATTAGACCCGTTCCGTTGAAACGGTCGAATATCACTTTTTCCTAGACCTGACCTCAGAATTTCGTCAAACGGTTTTCGCTTTAATATTCGGTCGGTGGAAGTAACGTAGAGTTTGTGAGGTGTTGGTCTGACAGTCGAGGAAAACCTTCGGTTGATGAAGACGCTGGACGATGCTTGGAACAAACAGGACTGGGAGACTTTCATGAAACGGCATGCTGAGAATGTGGCGGTTTACTGGCCGGGTCAGCCGGAGCCGACGAGGGGACGGCACGCACACCATTTGGAGTCGGTTGGCTTCTTCAAAGCTGTTGAGAACCATATTGAGAATGATCCGTACATGATTCTCTTCGGCCAGGGCGACTATACTTGTTCGGTGGCGAGATGGACGGGCACGCATACGGGTCCGTTGAAGGGTCTTGACGGGCAGATCCATCCCGCGACTCACAGGAAGTTCAACCTGGAGTTCTGTACCGTGGCTCACTGGAAGAATGGAGAGATCGTCGAGGAGAAGCTCTTCTACGACCTAGTCGGATTCATGACCCAGCTCAACCTACTACCCAAAACCACAGTAACAGCCACAGCTTAGTACCCGTCGGCACACAGAAGCCAAGCCCCTATTTCTGAAAAACCCCTATACTATGCGAGAGAAGAGAACGCTTACAGGCGAAAACACCGAACACCTACAATGGCTTGAGCGTTCTCTACGAGATGACGGCTTCGACTTGGGTCCGAAAGATTGCTCTAAGATGCTCCAAGGTTAGTGTGATATCTCTGATAGCGTTAAGATTGTGCAACGATCCATGACCCTCATCACGGGTTATTGCCAGCTGGACTGGAAGTCCTAGCTTCTCGGCTTCGGCGGAGAATTTCTTGACAGGCTCAAGAGGGGTTATCGTATCGTTTTCACCGTGAAGTATCAACAGCGGCTTGGTCAGTCCCTTGAGGTGGGTTATTGGCGACCTATCATCGTACAAGTCTGATTTCTCAGCCGGGGTTCCTCCGAAGAAGTGGACGCAGAACTTTCGATAGTGAGAATCTGAGAGATTGTAATCTTGCTTCCAGTCGGTAGTAGGCGCGATCGCGACCCCACCAGCCCATTCGTCGGGTTGTGTCAAGAGTCCTTGGAGCGTCAGATATCCGCCGTAGGAGCCTCCAAAGAGGGCAGGTCTACAATCAGTCTTGACAGCCTCCATCGCGTATCTAGCGCCGTAACGAACGTCCTGAAGATCGCCGCCGCCCAAGTCGCCTATGTTCAAGTCTCTAAACTCCATCCCGAATCCATCACTACCCCGGAAGTTAGGAGCGAAAACATGGAAGCCGGCTATCGCCAAGGGAGGAATCTCAGGGTACCACCAATCTCCTTGAGTCGCTGTCGGACCTCCATGAAGATACATGACCAGCGGCGCTTCAGGATTCGGATTCCTCAACAACCAGCCCTGAACTCTTCGTCCATCGAAAGTCTGATAGTGGTGATTCTCAATCCGAATGTTCTGCGCAACAGAACGCGGAGCGATGAGGTTTACGACAACACCGTTTCTGAGAGCCTGCAAGAATGGAGGCTGGAAGAAGCTGTTCGCAACCCAGACCGGACCATCCTTAGTCACAGTCGAGAATAAAGCAGATACATCAGCCAGCGGAGGAGACCATTCTCCACTACGAATGTCGACAATTCGCGGCGACAACCGGCCATCGTCCAAGATTACGCCAAACAGATGACTCTCGTCAACCCATTCCACGGATCCAAACCCTGGAATACGAACCCGACTTTGCTCTTCCAAGGTCTCAATTGATCTGACCACGAGTTCTTGGTGCGTTCGCTTGTCGATGGAGTATGCGAGGAGTCCTATTTCCGAGTGGACTGATGGGGGATAGAATGGGGGAATCCCGGCCTCCGGAACCCATTGCCAATGATTAGGGTGGGCGATGTCGATGATCATGAGTTTAGCTGCTTCTCTTCCGACGGAGAATGTGAGAAGGTTCCTCTGACTGTCGTATGCAGCGCCGAGAATTTGTTCGTTTGTCGTGTAGAGATCCTTCATTGTTCCGTCTCTAAGGAGAGACTTGGCGTACACGGTCTCCTTGTCATGCCCTACTACGAGCCACTCGTCGTCATCGACCCAGAAAGTGTAGAAGATTCGGCCAATCGGTCCGGTAATCTTTTCTAAGAAGTTTTTCGAATAATCCAGAGTGTACAGTTCATAGTTTACGTCACCTCCCTTGTCCTTTGGAAAAATTACGAGAGGCTTCGACGGGTGAATCGCAGCCGCGCCAGCATATGGGAAAACAGGCTCGTCGCCTGGAGTTAGCAGTTGGCCGTCTTCTAGATGGTTGTCCCAACGATACAGAAGCGGGAGACCCGTTTTTGTGGAAACGTAGAGGAAGTCCGAGCGCTGCCTATTGCCTCCTAGGAAGTAGAAGAGAGGGTGGGAATGGAGAGAACTAATCATTTCATAGAACTGGCTCTCTCTGAAGGATGCAGGGTCTATCGTAGGACGTTACTCGTTGACGATAATGGCTTATGCGAATATAGCACTTGCCCTAAGTGCTTCTTGAAGAAAACGGATACATTACTCAAGAAGAGCGGGAACGGAGAATCAAGAAGAACTTGAAGAGCTAGGACTCGACCGTCATCTTAAGTTCGTCTCCTCCTTGGGTGTGTCCCGGAACTGGTGGGTAGGCAATTTCTTAAACATGTCAGAGTTACTCGATAACATGCAAGACGTCGGAACGCGAGAAGCAATCGACGTGAGAGAGACCATTGTGGTGATCACAGTGAGCGATCTCGCAAAGTCTCGGGAGTGGTATTCACGGCTCTTTGGAAAAGCGCCCGACCTAGAACCCTTTCCGGGAAATGTCGAGTTCAGGGTTGGTCGCGCTTGGGTGCAAATCATGAAGGGCAAGGTGCAGGCCTCAAGCTGGAGCCTTCAACTCGAAGTCCGAGACGTGTCGCGTGAGCGAGAACGGCTACGGGGAGGTGGGATTCCAGCCAGCGAGACTAAGACAGTTCCCAATGTAATCAGTTACTTCGATGTTAGCGACCCCGACGGTAACACTATGAGGTGGTTCCAGGTCCTCACCTCCGATCCCAAGGTCACTGGTGTCCGCGAATAGGGCGCGCGAAAGCTGCGAGATCGAACCTAAGAGATGCCCGTTGGCTCCTGTTCAGAAGGATTAACAGAATCCCCTGAGTTAGCTTCTCTGTAGGTACTTCTCTAACGTCTTCCGCGTGAACGAGTCGAGCTCCAGCCCAAACGCCGCGCCAGGATACTCCCAAACGTACTCTTGTAGTTCGCGTCCATCAAGCTTGACCTGTTGGTCTCTGCTCTTGCAGAGAAAATCGAAGAAGATGAAATGCTTCCTCTTCCAGAATTCCTGCGCGAATATAGCCTCCTGCATGAGTAGCATCTCCGCAACTTCCACATCCAATCCAACCTCCTCCTTGACCTCTCGGATAACAGCTTCCTTCATCGTCTCGCCAACCTCGATGTGCCCGCCGGGCAGGGTGTACTTGTCAAACCATTTGTGAGATTTCGTTAGGAGAATCCTCCCTTCCTTGTTGACTATCAACGCGCCCACGGTGGGTTCAGGATACACCTGGCTGTGAGTAGCCTTGTGATCAGTCAATGTCGACATAGCTCCTATCTCAGCTGTGTCTATGGTTAGAACTTTCTAGGAATAGCTGTCAAAGGTTGCGACTGATTGTTGGCTATGGAGACTGGCACGAAAGAGGGACCTCTCGCGCCCTCTTCACAAAGCGGAGTTCGCACCCCGCTACCCTAGAGCTGGGCGATGAGGAACACCACAATTTAGATTGACCTTAGCGCAACTGGCGTAGAATACGACATGTCAAGGGTCCAAGGAAAGGATTCGGATCTCTCAAGCGAGCTCCCATTCAGTAACTTGAAAGATAGGTGTGAAGCGTGCAGGAATATTTCCGCCTGCAACGTGTGTGGCAGTTCGATCTCCGGGTTCGAACACATCGGCGTAAGAGCGGCGGCGGGTCAAGAATCTGGAATCTGGCACTACGCCAGCCCCTGCCGTCATCGGAACCAGCTCCGTGCGACGTCAGCCAATGTGAAATATGGTGGCGGCCCACTCTGGAAGAGTGGCTACACCTGGCAGAGCATCTACTGGGGCCTATACTTCACAAGCTCTTCCGCGTTGGCCTGGGTGGCGAGTGTAGAGAAGGCTGTCGCAAATATAGAGTCGGACAAGACATACTCCGGAGGATTATCCCAATACAATGTTGGAATCGGGAAGGTTAGCCCTCTCATCAACATCAAGACGGCTCCCGCAGCGAAAATATCTGACGGGCAAGTCAAACAGACCCTCGCCGGCTGGATAGCTCAAGGTACCGTCCCCAACCTAGGCGGCCGGGGCGCGTACAACATATTCCTGCCACCTGGAGTTACTGTGTCTCTCTCGCCCCTTGAAGCATCATGCGCATTCTTCTGTGATTATCACAACACCGTCAACGGGTCCAAAGGTCCCTTCTACACGGTTGAACCCTATCCGTGTGCCAACGGTTGTAACCAGTGCACCAGCAATCCTCTAGATACGCTGACGCAGGGCTTGTCGGAGGAGATGGTGGAGCTGAAGACCGACATGAACCCTGGAACGGGATGGGTAATAGGAAACCTTGAGCTCTGCGACTATTGCGATTCGAAATTCGTCTGCAACCGGATAAGCGGCGGCGAGTACGTCAACTCCTGGTACGACAAGACCAAGAAGGCATGCTGGAAAGGAATCTAATCCGTTCGACCTGTCTATCTCGCTCTTCATCGGCAATAGAGGAAATTGTCCAATGAGAGAACTTCGTAAGTAATAACTAAGTCGCTTTTTTGCGAGTATCAATACGACATTCCTTTGAGCCTGCCTGCGAATTCTGTCATAGTCGACGTGGATAATGTCTGGAAGATCTACCAGACAGGCTCCGTCAAGGTCGAAGCCCTGAGGGGCGTCAACCTGGGCGTCAAGAGGGGCGAGATGATTGCAGTCATGGGCCCCTCTGGCTGTGGCAAGACGACTCTCCTCAATTGCCTGTCGGGTCTAGACGACCTCTCGAAGGGCAAAGTGACGGTTGAAGGAGTCGACCTTGCTAAGATGTCTGACGATCAAAAGTCCGAGTTCCGCGCCAAGAGGATGGGCTTCATATTCCAAGCCTACAACCTCCTTCCGGTCCTAACCGCCCAAGAAAACATCGAGCTTCCACTGTTGCTCGCTGGCGTCTCTGAGTCAGAGGCGCATCCTGCAGCTCTCGACGCTTTGAAGATGGTTGGCTTGACGGAGTGGAAGTCTCACAAGCCTATGGAGTTGAGTGGAGGACAGCAACAGCGCGTCACTATCGCCCGGGCCCTGGTCAACAAGCCAGCGATCGTCTGGGCTGATGAGCCGACCGGGAATCTGGACTCTGAGAATTCTCAGGAGATAATCAAGCTTCTACGGAGCTTGAACAAACAATACGGCTTGACTCTAGTCTTGGTCAGCCATGATCAACAGATTGCTCAGCAGACCGACCGGATTGTTCACATGCGGAATGGCGTGATCGAGAGAGAAATCATTCCCACCGCCGTCGCAGCAGCCTAGGCAGAAGAAGGTCGGACACTTGAGTGCGACTCGTTCGAGACCTCTCCTAATCAGTCTAACAGTCCTAGTCGCAATCATCGCTCTCGGCGAACTGTTCGCGCTTCTCATGGATTACCAGAACAACTCCTACCTTCAACAGTACGTCTCGAACAACATGCCTCTAATCTATGAACAGATCATCGGCCTAGCCTTGTTAGGTTCTGGAAGCGCGTTCCTAGCCTACAAGCTCTCTACCGCGAGGCCAACCGGAAAACTAGGGCGAGCCTCTCGTCGACTCCGCGGTCTTTCTCCGATAATCGCAGTTATCATCGCGCTAATCCTCTACTTCACCGTCTTCAGTTCGATATTTGGAAGCTCGCTGATCGGCCTTGAAGTTTACGGCGTGATAGTTCTCTTTCTGATCACTCTGGGCATGATGGTCAGGGATAAGATCACTGTTCGTATGAGCCTGAGAAACTTCACCCGCCGAAAGACCAGCATGGCCCTCGTCATCGCGGGACTCATGATCGGCACCGCCATGATATCGGGATCCCTAGTTACCGGAGACACGCTCACTAATCTCTTCACGCGAGGAGCCTACAATGGCTATGGCTACGCCGATGAGGTAGTGTACACACAGAGTGGAGGGGGCGGGTACCAGTTCTTCGGCCTCAGCATAGCCCAGGGCCTCTACCAGGGCCTCTCTAGTAGTTCCAGTGTCGGCTCGGACGTTCGCGGAGTAACTCCTGAGATACTGAGCACTGTCACTGCAAATAATACATCATGGGGTGTTGTTCAATCGGGCGCTACCCTGATTGGGACATTCGCCAATGCCTCGCAGGTACTCGGCGACTTTCACGCCAGCGATGGATCCATCATCCCGTCCAGTTTGACGGACACTCAGACAATCGTGAACGATCGGGCTGCACGGGACCTTAACGCAACTGTCGGCAACCAGCTGACAATATTCTCTCCGGTCAATCAGACATTTTCAGCTTCAGTGAAGCTTGTCGGGATCGCACTGTCAGATGCCAGGGGCTCTTTCTCAGGAGGCGACAACATCTTTGTCAGCATGAGCACGGCTCAAGCTTTGACATTCCATCCCGGATCCGCAAACTTCATCGCGATAACGAACATCGGCGGACTCCGCAATTCCATTCAGTACACTTCACTTGTTGGCCTGGCGGCAAACCAGACCCTCAACGGTATTCAAAAGCTCCCCGCCAGCTCCGCCTGTAAGACAAGTCCAAGTGTCCCGGGAAACTCGACAACAATTCTCTGCGCCTATGGGGCGAAGATGGAGGCAGTCAACAGCGCCACTACAGGAGCCATGCAGCTGACGAACCTCTTCACCGTTCTCAGTACAATCACGATCATTGCCGGTGTCGTGCTAATCATCAACATGTTCATCATGCTTGCCGAGGAACGAAAGTCTGAGATGGGAATGGCTCGCGCCGTAGGTATGAAGAGAAGCCAGCTGACCAAACTGTTCCTCTTCGAAGGAACACTATACGCAGCAGGCGCGTCCCTGGTTGGAATCTTTGTCGGAATCGGCATCGCATATGGAATACTCTACGCGTTTGGAAGCATCATCAGCGGCTTCTTCCCCGTAAGCCTAGCCCAAGTATTAGACAGCTTTACGTTCACTCCTGTTAGTCTGTTCACTGCTTTTACAGAAGGTCTATTCATCACATATCTCACGATCCTCCTGACCTCTTGGCGAGTCAGCAAGCTCAACATCATCCGAGCAGTCAGAGATATCCCAGAGCCTCCACAAGGAAAAAGAACCTACACGGTCCTCTCAATCCTCGGCGTCGTTCTCGCGATCCTGGGAGTCTACTTCTTTGAAGCATCCTTCGCAGCGAAGTCAGCAATAGAAGCGCTGGCAGGTCCCAGCCTAGTAATCATCGGAGCAGGACTAGTACTCTCACGGTTTCTCCTAAACCGATACGCGTTCACACTGACGGGGATAGCACTCCTAGTCCAGTGGGGCGTTCCGAGCTTTTCGTTCAACAGCAGCGTCATCCAGAACTACAACGTAGGCCCTGAAACCCTGATCGTCGGTGGAATGATCATGGTCATGGGCGCCATCCTCCTAGCGCTGTACAACACCGACGTGATCCTGAAGTTCCTTCATCTCTTCTATCGAGGCAGAAAACGGCTCACCGTCATCTTCAAAACAGCACTCTCCTACCCTGGAAACAAGAGATTCAGAACAGGCGCCACTGTCGCCATGTTCGCGCTTGTACTACTCTCCGTCACCGTGATCGCGTTCCTCACCGCGGAACAAGGCGCGGCACTGAACAGCGTAGTACAGCAAGACTCAGGCGGCTACGACATCGTAACTCGAACAACATTACCTGTAGCCGACCTAGCAAATCGGATCGGAGCCGACTCGGCGCTCTCGGGCAAAGTGGCTGCGGTAATCCCATTCAACAGCACGGGACTAGCCGTCAGAGACCTTACTTCTGGAATAGGTTTCGATCCACAACTAGCAGTGGGAGGTGACCCAAATGCTCCCTCGCAGAGCAACTTCTACACCGGCAATACATTCAGCATGGCCGAGATGGCTAGCGGCTACAAGACCGCAGCAGATGTCTGGAAGTCAGTAACCACCACTAACTCTTCCAACGTTGTCTGGTCATTCGGGTCCGTAAACTTCAACGGGCCGCCTACCTCTTCCAGAACACCGGCAGCGGGCGACCTACTCCAGCTCTACTACGCACCAAACAACACCACGGTACTCTCGAAAAATGTTACCGTAGTGGGCTTATTGAATGGTGTCTTCTTCAATGGGATCGTCGGCACGAGCCAGCTTCTCAAGAACTCATTCGGAGTGGGAACCGGACAACTCGGATTTGTGAAAGTCTACAACGGGGTCGATCCAACCTCAGTCTCAAACATACTGAAGAAAGACTTCGCCCACATAGGCATGCAGACCATACCCATAGCCGCCCTAGTCAGCACCTTCATACAGATCGGCCAATCCTTCCTCGGAATCTTCGAAGCATTCCTAGCCCTTGGATTGGTAGTGGGAATTGCTGGATTGGGAATAATCTCGATAAGGTCGGTGGTTGAGCGCCGGAAGGAGATCGGAGTACTGCGCGCGATAGGCTACAGGAAGAATATGGTGCTCGCCGCCTTCCTTCTCGAAAACAGCTACGTCGCCCTTCTCGGAATACTCATCGGAATAGTCCTAGGAATAGACTTAGGCTACGCCATAGCCACAAGCCCCGGTTCAGGCCTAAGCTTCGTCGTACCATGGGTATCGCTTCTCGAAATCATCGCCTTCAGCTACGGGCTCGCCGTTCTCGCCACTCTAAGCTCCAGCAGAAGGGCCGCTCGCATTCCGCCAGCTGAGGCCCTGAGATACACCGAGTAGACACGAGCCTTAAGTCAACAAGCTGACATCTCGAAAAAGAACCCCTTGTCAAGCGAACTTCAGCTCATTCATTCCGAAGTCCTAGAATGCACGAAATGCGAACTTCACAAAAGCCGAACAAAGGCCGTTCCTGGCGAAGGTCCTCACGACGCGAGAATCATGTTCGTGGGCGAAGGCCCAGGTCAGAACGAAGATGAGCAGGGCAGACCTTTCGTAGGGGCGGCAGGCAAGTTTCTCACAGAACTGTTAGAGTCTATCGGACTGAAAAGATCCGACGTGTTCATCACGAACATAGTCAAGTGCAGACCCCCGAATAACAGGGCGCCGAGAAAATCTGAGATAGAAGCTTGCAACCCGTATCTGCAGTCGCAGATCAGACTGGTCAACCCTAGAATCGTCTGCGCGTTAGGAACCCCGGCCATTACAACGCTGATGGGAGATGAATACTCCGCGAGCAAGTTCCACGGAAAATCCTTGACAAAGGGAGAAGTTACAATACTACCCATGTACCATCCGGCAGCAGCCCTCTACGACGCCAGCCTCAAAGAAACAATCTTCCACGACTTCCAGATTCTCAAGCAACTATTAGAGAACAGAGAGACCCTCAACCCTAGCACTCCAAAGAGTTCAGAGCCAAGCGGAAAGAAGCAGACTCTGGAAAAATGGGCGTAAGAACAAACAGCGAGTCATCAATTTCCTACCAGATAAAATTCATGTCAACGTGAAATTGATTGCCGTCCTATGCCAGAAGTTCTATTCCGTTCCACGGAAAACGGGCCTAACCTAGTGGTCGTCGACAGAAAGGTAGTGAAGGCGTACTGTCGGTGCGGAGGCTCCAGCAACAAGCCCTTCTGGGACGGCACACGCGCGAAGAACAGCTTCAGAGCAAGTCCGCACGAAGTCAAGGTTCTCTGACGGGATCACCTCCAGACGACGTCACACGACTGTAGAATTATCGATCCACCTCCCTCGATGGGAAGCGAAATGTACCCGCTGTTCGAACGAACCCTTCATGGACGACCAGACCACGATGATGGCTCTCAAGAAACAGGTCTCCCGTTTCAGGGACGAACGAAACTGGTTGAAGGATGATACTCCCAAGAATCTAGCAATTGCGATTAGCCTCGAAGCAGCGGAATTGTTGGAGCATTTTCAGTGGAAGACTGATCAGCAGATACGGGAACTGGTCAAGGATAGTGTGAAGAAGAACCAAGTTTCTGACGAGCTTGCCGACGTCTTGATCTACTGCCTGGGTTTCTCGGATGTTTTGGACATTGACATTTCTGAGGCGATCGAAAGG
>Ga0209690_1000919_pt1 | contig 16127 bp, 16 predicted proteins | sample GraSoiAngelo_150_FD_186164 | JGI IMG/M metagenome (GOLD analysis project Ga0209690, IMG submission 186164) | Grasslands soil microbial communities from the Angelo Coastal Reserve, California, USA - 14_1009_09_40cm (SPAdes) (version 2) | ecosystem: Environmental > Terrestrial > Soil > Grasslands ...
ACGGCCACACGGCATCGATGGACGGCAGCGATTGGTCGCTCGGCACCAAATCCAGCATGAACCATGTCGCCGGTCCTCACGACGCGCAGATGGACTTTGACGGAAACATCTGGATCACCCACGCCCATACCAGCATGGAAACCACGATCGCCCGCATCGATGGCAAGACCGGCGGGGTGAAGAATTTCAAGCTCGACGATCAAAGAGGCATCGCGGCCGGCACCCACGGCATCACTCGCGATGAAAACGGCATCCTCTGGTTCAATACCCGATCGAACGTGCAGCGCAGCCGCGGCGGTCTCGGCAGGATCGATCCCAAGACCGAGAAGATCACTGTCTATCTTCCGCCCGAGCCCATGTCCGGAACGGCTGGAACTTTGGACACCGACTTGAACGGCAACGTCTGGGTTACGTCTCCCGACGGGGCGCTGCGGTTCAATATCAAAGAAGAGAAATTCACCGAGTTCAAATCGTTGACCTACAAGAATCAGCACGGCACCGCGACCGTCTACGGCCTGGCAGCGGATCGCACCGGCAATGGCTGGTGGCTCCTGATGGCGCAGGACCTCGTCGACTACAGCGACATCAAGACCGGCAAGAGCGGCGAGCTCAAGCTCGCGCCGGAAAAGGCGGTCATGGAAAGTCTTACCCCCGAACAGCGCAAGATGTACGAGACCTTCCAGCCCCCGGATTTCAACACCCCGTTCGCCTGGGCGCAGGCGCCGCGGCGGATGGGCGCCGACAAGAATGGCGATTACGTTTATGTCGGGAACTCGTTCGGCGGTACGCTCGCCAAGATCAACATCCACACCAAGGAAACGACGCTCGTCCCGCTGCCGAATCCTGAGGCGCATCAGCCCTATCAGATCGGCGTGGACAAAACCCACAACGTGTGGACCAACCTGTGGAGCACGGACAAGGTCGCCAAATACGATCCGAGCGCGGGACAGTGGACGTTATTCGATCTGCCAACGCGTGGCACCGAGTCGCGTCACATCTCGCTGCTCGAACGCGACGGTCAACCGCTCCGGGTCATCATTCCCTATGAGCGCGCTCGCAAAGTTGCCGTCTTGACGCCGCGCAGCGAAGCGGAGATTGCGACGCTCAAGGCCAGGGTCGGCCGCTAGCAGACCGAGCGTGCAGATCCACAGGGTATTCTCCTCCGCGCCTCCGCGGTGAAACACATAGCTAATTGGTTTACGCAAAATCTGACACTGAAGAGGACAGGCGCGTGCTTTACGCTTTTAAATTGGTTGGCATAAGTCCTGCTCAGCAGGCAAATTATGCCGCGAAGAATCCTTCTGGTCGAAGATCACCTACACATTCGCAAGAACATCGCCTTCTTCTTGCGTACAGAGGGCTATGAGGTAAACGAGGCTTCCAACGGGAAAGAAGCTGTTCAACTTTTGGAAAGGGATGAAGTTGACCTTGTTCTGTCGGATGTAGTTATGCCTGGACTTGGTGGGTTTCATCTTCTACGGCACATTCGGTCGGTCGCACCCGAGGTCCCGGTTGTTTTGATGTCGGGATTTTCCCTTAACGCTTAACAAATTCTAAAAGAAGGGGCAACGGATTTCATTATGAAGCCTTTTGATCTTAACGAGCTATTGTTCAAGCTCAAATTAGCTCTGGAGCAGTAGATTCCACGCCCGACGGGCGAACTTCCTCTTGATCGTGACAAAGTAGAGATACAGAGTGACTATAATCTCTTCCACTATGGAACTAGGAAACTATCCTGCGAAGTTGATGCGCTGAACAAAAGGAGAACCTTATGACGACGGATCAGTTGCGCGGCTGATCCACATCCGAAGAGCTTCTCTACGGGAGTCGTAAAAAATATTACGATCGCCCACTGAACCATCGAGTAGCCTTACCTCTCTTTATGTTTGGCTGATTCAAGCTCTTGACCCAATTGTTCGAGAGCCGCATCGTCCAAGAGATCGCGGATCTTTGGGAACAATTTGCCCTCTTCTTCCTCCTCAGCGTGATGCTCAACGTTTTCCATTAAGACTTGCAGCTTCGGCTCAAACTTCTCGCTGTCGGAAACCAGATCCTCCATTTCTCGGAGAAGCGTCTTTATCTGCTTATGTTCCTCATACGATTCGAGGACGATGTCCTTCAGTTCCTCGTGTTTTTCCATTGCCGGATAGAAGACAGTTTCTTCAATCCTGGCGTGGGTCTCTAATTCCTTCTTAATCTGTTTGAAGATTTCTTTCTGCTCTTTACCGTCTTCGGTTGCTTCCGCCTCTTCTAACAGCTCCTTCACCTTTTGGTGGTCTTGCTTAAGCAGTTCTAACGCATCCATGTTTTAACCTCCTTCAAGCTTTTTAGATCTGGTAACATTATAGGGAGCAATTATGCCCTTCACGCTGCCGCTTTATGTGCAGCCGCGCACCAAGAAGAGAATAACTAATATGGGTATGGGCACACCCAGTGCCCAGAGGAGGATCCATCCCACTTTCCCTTTCTCGTCTTGCAAAAGGTTCATAAGCCCTCCTGGGGTGCCGGTTCCGGTCTATGAGTGTCGAAATCCCACGGGTTTGGATTCCTCTTTCTCGGAAACGCCTTCTTCTTCGGTAGAGGAAATATCGTGAGCGCCGGACCTTTCAAAAATCTCTTTGGCGCGCTTCCTTTCGTCACTGTCTTCCGAGTGGACCGAGATGAGAATGTTGCCCTCTTTGATTTTTCCCTCGTATCGTTTTGCTTCATACTCTGGGATGCCCATGCCGATAAGGGCTCCGGACAGCCCGCCCACGGCGGCACCCACCCCGGCGCCCGCCAGCGCAGCCATGATCGGTCCCGCAGCGATAAACGGCCCGACACCGGGAATGGCCAAAGAGCCGATCCCAACGAGCCATCCCAATACTCCCCCTACAGCTCCCCCAGCGCCCGCTCCAGTCGCCGCGCCTTCGGGAGCCTTGGTGTGCTGCTCGTGTGCAAAATCTCTTGTCCCTGATTTGTCAGGAAACAGCACCGAAATATCATTGTTGGAAAAACCGGTAGCCCGAAGCCCGTCGACAATGCTCTCGGCTTGACCTGCGGTATCACACAGACAAAAAACTGATTTTGACATATTATTCTCCTTTACTTTCTAGTTTGCGATTTCCAATTGGTTATCGACCTTCTTTAAACCGGCAATCTGTTTGGCTTTGGCTCCAATATCAGCTTTCTCCTTTTCACTCTTAACGGGGCCACGTAGGGTAACAGTCCCATCGATCGTGACGACCTTCACGTTCTTTCCGTTAGTGGAAATGGAATCGTCGTCAGTAATAGCCTTTCTCAGGCTCTGAGTGATCGTGCGATCCGCTTCGCTCTCGGACTGATCGCCGGCAGTCTGTATCGCATCGTTGCGATCTCGCACGTTGCGGCCGCTATTGTCCGGCTCGACCGCGGTCGATTGTGAGACTTGATTGCTTTCAGCCCGGTCTTTGGAGCAACCGAATACAAGGCTGACTGCGAATAAAATGAGCGCAATGCTTTTCATGTACTCCTCCTTGAGTGACGCTCACTCCGCAAGTAATATGCCAGCGAACGAAACAAGTATTTACCGACGATATTTATGTTACGTTCGATCAAGGTACTAAAAACTCCCACTAAAAACTCTTACTGTGTGAGGATTGCGCCCACAAGAATTCGTCCCTGAAGATGGACTGGCGGTGATTGGCTCGAGTAGGTGGCATCCCATCTTTCGCCACCGGGGGATCGCTGTTCCAGCTATGGCGTCGTTGCTCTTTCAAGTCGGAGACAGGGGAAAGTGGGGCGACTTCATCGCGCAGTGGGTTTTCCACGTGTCTCATTATCGGGCCTTATAACAAGAGAGTAAGCTCGACGGTCACGATCGCATCGATCGGACGGATTGAGTTATCTCCGCGCACGCGCGGAATTGGTAATTGACTAGAATTTTGGAATGAGATGCGACGGGCTCCGAAACCAACACTGATATATTTGTCCCGATTTCAAAGACGCTCGGACGCCATCTGTGGGGAAAAAGCCTTTGCGCGATCGGCGACCAAGACGAAAAACACAATGTGAAATGATGTGATTGGATTTTACTTTTGTCATATAGCGGACGATCTCCAAGCATTGATTTTCGAAAGATGCCATTCATCGATCGCGTAAGACCAAACAAAACCCTATGGCTGTTCACAGCAGATCGATCAACCCCTAAGGTCAGTGCGGACTATGTTAAACCCAGCCAAAACCGTTGCGCGGAATATGTCGCGCAAAACTATCCAGAGGACGTGGCGCTCTTGGGATGCACGGGGTGTACAACGGCTATGCTGGGCTTCGTAAACACACTGACCAGGGCAGAGCGAGCGCAGTCCAATACAGCGGATGGTGTGGTGGCACGGTCGTTGCTCCATACTCTTATAAAGAGCGAGCTGTCATCAATTTCCGGAAAGGAGTCGTTTCATATGACGAACACTGCCACCACTAACGATAATCAGAAATCTAGCCAATTGCCCGATCGTGAGACACTTAAATCGGAGGCAGCGGATGTGGCAAAAGAAGTAGGTTTATTATTCATCGCTTATATTCTTTTTCGGTGCAGAGTTCACACAAGTTTACGCGAGCAAATACGGATCGGGAGTCGTTCCGGCGGAAAACGCGCAAAGCATCGCTGCTGGGACCAAATACCAAAACAGACAATCCCCCGCCGCCAGAGAAAAGAACCATGCAGGGCCGTTAACGCGAGGCGGCGGCAAGGCCGGACGAACTCGCCACAAGCCAACGGGTTCAGATGATGTCACTGGTAATCGTTAAGGCTGGCTCGCTTTGGGTTGTGGCCTTCGTCGCCTGTGATTAAGAAAGAGGAAACATTCGAAAGTCACCGTCCTATGGAGTTGTGTGGCGAGAAGCCAAATAGCGACCGCAGCCGCCATTTGTGGCAAATTCCTGTGGTGCGGGACGTCTTTTGGATCGCTCTGGCTGCGACGGTTCTAGTCGTCGCACATTACCTGCGAGATATTTTAATTCCGATTCTGATCGCGCTCGGATTAGCTTACCTTTTTGACCCGGCGATCGAGAACGCAGAACGCCGCTGGCGCATACCTCGGTTAGGCACTACGTTGCTACTTCTGGTCGGTCTCATTATTGCCGCGATTATCCTTATTTCATTGCTGGGACCGATTCTGGTTAGTCAGGTGGCAAGTCTCGGCAAGAATTTGCCTGCCTATATCGACCGCATCTCCAAACAATACGACGTTCACTTGGGAGAGCTACCGGGACAAATTACCAACCCAACCGAAGCTCTCATTAAAGATCCCGTTTCCGCGATTCAGGCGCTGTTCTCGGGTACTGGTCGCTTTTTCGGCGTTCTGGGTAGCGTCATCGGTATCACGACCTCCGCAGTTGTTTTTGTGCTGCTTGTCCCGATTTATTTCGTTTTCTTCGCGTGGCGTTTCCCTGCCATCGTCGCATGGGTCTCCCGTTTTGTCCCGTCGAAACGAAAGACTCGCATCGCCGCTATGGCAAACAGAATTCAAGAAATTTTTGCCGCCTTCTTTCGCGCCCGCCTGCTCATCTGCTTGATCATGGCCGCGCTCTTTGCGCTTGGCTGGACTTTCGTGGGGGTTCCCTATGCTTTTTTGCTTGGGGTTATCACCGGTTTTCTCTGTCTGGTTCCGTTCGCCTCTGTCATAGGCTGGCCGCTGGCCGTGCTTTTAAAATATCTGGAAGCCACGGGGGTGCCGCAGAGTTTCGACTGGATAGCAATTCTCGTCTGGCCCAGCGTGGTCTATCTCGTGGTGCAGTTCATCGAGGGGTGGGTTTTGACGCCGCTCGTCCATCGTGGCTCGACGAACTTAAGCGCTATCACCATAATAATTGTGGTGTTTATTGGCGGCGCGGCCGGCGGAGTGATCGGCTTCATTCTGGCTATTCCGCTCGCGTCCTCATTAAAAATGATTTTTGAGGAGACAGTTCTGCCGACGGCGGAGAGTTGGGCACAACGGCACTAGAAGAAATTGATAGTAAGGATTCCGATTGAAACGCTCCATCGACAAGCGGAGCGGAGAATAGCTACGTAGCCGCTCAGGCGAGGAAGATTGTCGGCGTTTTCGCCAGGAATCCCAGGCCTCACCAGTTGCCACTCGCCTTCGTTCCAATAAACATCTTCGGTTATAGCGAGGTTCCGATCCAGATACACAATCTCTACGTTGCCTTCGGGATAAACGGTACAAATAACCGCATTCCTGGCGCCTATAGTGATCCGGTCGCCCGGTCTAACTTCAGGTTTTTCTCTCAATGGTTCCACCTCAATGGCCTGCTGGATTGATAGTCATTGTGTGCCCACGCGTCAAGCAGGTTCCTGACAAGAGCCGTAATCCGCCTGTGGTTTTTCGAACGTCCCTTGACGAAGCGCTAGCTGACGGCATCATTTTTATGTCTCAATGTTCGATGACCAATAGCGTCATGTGTTTAGCGTGTCTTGTTTTCACTACGAGCTTTGTTCGCTAGCTTCTCATAGACCTGCCGAAGTCGCTCAAGATGCTCGTCATCCAGCTGCTCTAAATCGAGCATAAGATTATGCGCGCCCTTAGTGACTCGTATCAGTTCATCTAACTTGAGTTGCAATGCCTGGGTGTCTCGGTTCTGGGTATTTTGGATAATAAATACCATCAGAAAGGTCACGATCGTCGTGCCTGTATTGATTACCAGTTGCCACGTATCGCTGTATCCAAATATCGGCCCCGTAACCGCCCAGACAATAATGACCAGTACGGCTATCAGGAAAGTCGCGGGCTTCCCCGACGCGTTCGCCATCGACCTTGCGAAGCTTGGAAACCATGAGGACGATCCGTTCGTAGCCATTCACAATCCTCCTGTTAACTAACAGATTGAAACCGACGGTCCATCAAGCTCTAGGAGAAGCAGGAGTACCGGAGCTACGGCTCGTTTAGAGAGAGCTCAGATCGGACCGTATCCGCGCTACCACCGACGCTGATCTTTGACTCTTTTCTGAGATTTCCATGGATAGCTCCATTGCCGTTTCTGCTTGCCAGTAGTTTCTCATAAATTTTCACGTAATCGTTCGCCATGCGAGTGGCGGAGAATCGCCGTTCGAAAACCTCCCGGCAACGCTCTCGGTCGAAATGTTGAATTCTTTCTAGAGCAACGACCGCTTCTTCGATGCTCTGTACGATAAAACCCGTAACGCCCTCATCGATAACTTCGGGGACGGAGCCTCGGAGAAAGGCAACGACCGGCGTCCCACAAGCCATCGCCTCTATCATGACGAGGCCGAAAGGCTCTGACCAATCAATTGGAAAAAGCAATGCGTAGGCGTTACCGAGGAACTCTTGCTTTTCTCTTTCGCCGATCTCACCGATAAATTCGATCAACGGATGATCTAAAAGAGGTCGGATTTCTCTTTCCATGTACTCGCGGTCGACGGCGTCGATTTTGGCAGCGATCTTGAGCTTCATGTTCGCCCATTTGGCGATTTCGATGGCTCTGTCTACTCTCTTTTCCGGAGAAATCCGCCCTAAAAAAGCTAAATAGCTCCCTTGATCTTTTTTACATTCATAAAGATCGACCGGGATCCCATGATGCACGGTCCCTTGCCAGTTGAGCCAGGGCAAAGGATTCCTTTGCGCGTTGGAAATAGAAACGACCGCCATATCGGTGAACTCTCGATAGAGTGGCACTAAATCGGCAATATCAAGCCGGCCGTGAAGGGTCGTGACATTGGGTATACCCCGTCTCCTGGAAAGAGGAAAATGCAGGTAATCGATATGAAAGTGAATTACGTCGAACGAGTTCGCCAGGTGAAAGACCTGCTCAAGCTGTAAAAAGTGATAAGCCAGATAATCCAGGCAATCAGGATTCAGCCGAAGGGACCGAGCGCAAGACGCGACCAAGCTGCCTTCGGTGAGGGATTCGCCACTGGCAAAAAGGGTCAATTGATGACCTTGTCGAATCAGTTCTTCAGTGAGATACGATACAATCCGTTCTGTTCCCCCATAGTAGAGAGGAGGGACTCGTTCATAAAGAGGTGCCACCTGTGCGATTCGCATAAGCCTTGCTTTTTTCTATCAGCCTTGTCGAGACGATTTGCCGATTGCATTCCGTCTCCATCATCACGTAACCGCGCGACGTATTTGTTGAGGACAACGAGTCTTTGAGCAAAGCCTGTGCCAGATAGATTGCGGCAAAATGTCCGCATGACTCTCGCTGGGAATTTTTCTTGCTGCGCCTTCTTTTTCAATGCCGGAAGACGTTCCGCCGATCGCCAGTGCCGCCTCGCATTCACGCAGAAGTTTGTCTGGAAAAACTTGACAATTATTGCCCCGTCGTGCGCAACTCCCGAACGGCGTGGCTCAGACTACATCCACACCACGTTGTCGGCCAGATGACTCAGTCATTGCAATAGACGGACAATCGGCGTTCGGAGTTGATCCGATTTGAACAACGATTAAAATACGACAAACGCACTAGCAACATCTTGTCACAGTTGCGAACATCTTGAATGGGAGCTGGTTTTTTTATGGACCTAAGGATTCCAATGGAAGATACATTCTACATTCTGGCAGCGGACTCGACCGCCGACGAAGTCAATCGAGTCCTGAAAGACGGCGAGACCTTCGCGGTTTTTGACAGGCACGGAGATATTCAGTCCATCGGTCTGGGTCAAGAAGGTCTCTATCACGAAGGAACCAGATTCCTTTCTCAGCTCGTTTTTAAACTGGGCAACGCTCGGCCGTTTCTTCTCAATTCGGCAGTCAAAGAAGACAATCTGCTTTTCGTCGTAAATCTGACCAATGCCGATGTTTATCAGGCCGGCCAAATTGTCCTCCCCCGGGGGGTTCTGCACATCACGCGAACGAAGCTCCTGCGCCAAGGCACATGCTACGAAAATTTGACATTCATCAACTACGGTCTATCTCCTGTCGAGGTTAAATTTTCGATGGAGTTCGGCGCGGACTTTGCGGACGTTTTCGAAGTCCGGGGTATGACGCGGCAGCGGAAAGGTGTTCGGCACGACAGAAAACTAAAAGCAGATCAAGTATGCTTTGTTTATGAAGGACTGGATAACGTACTGCGTCGTACCCGAATCCAGTGTTCCCCCGCTCCCGACACTTTAAACGCGTCCGTAGCCACGTTCATTTCTCGTCTAGAGCCGAAACAGGAAAAGGAATTTTCTTTAACCTATTCCTGTGAGCTGAACGACGCGCAGTCTGCCAGCGTGAGTTTCAGTCGAGCTCACATGGAAGCGGAGGTGGCGCTCAAGCGGTTTGAATCCGAGCACTGCCAGATCCGTACTTCCAACGATCAATTTAATCAGTGGCTAAACCGCTCTTCTTCAGATCTTCACATGATGTTTACAACCACTCGGTTTGGACCTTACCCTTATGCAGGAGTGCCCTGGTTTAGTACGGCCTTCGGTCGAGACGGAATTATCACGGCTCTGGAGTATCTATGGGTCAATCCTGAAATTGCCAAAGGAGTCCTCGGTTATCTGGCATCACTGCAGGCGAAGGAACAAAATCCCGACCGCGACGCCGAGCCGGGCAAAATCCTTCACGAAACCCGGGGAGGAGAAATGGCCGCCCTCCGAGAGATCCCGTTCGACCTCTACTATGGCAGTATTGATGCCACTCCGTTATTTGTGATGTTGGCGGGCGCTTACCTCCAGCACACGCATGACCTGGAATTTATAAGATCGATCTGGCCCCAAATCGATCTTGCGCTTCGTTGGATGAACGATTACGGCGACCGCGACGGTGACGGATTTCTAGAATATGCCCGCAACTCACCTAAAGGTTTGGTTCAGCAGGGGTGGAAGGATTCTTTGGACTCGGTATTTCACCGGGACGGTACGTTCGCGCAAGGGCCGATTGCCCTCTGCGAAGTTCAAGGTTACGCCTATGCCGCGAAACTCGCGGGCGCCGCCATAGCTTCATCCCTCGGCGAGGCAACAAGATCGACGGCTCTCTCAGAGCAAGCGGAAATCCTCAAAGAGAATTTCCAAAAGTCCTTTTGGTGTGAAGAGATTTCGATTTATGCTCTGGCTTTAGATGGAGAGAAACGGCAGTGCGGGATCAGAACATCGAACGCGGGCCATTGCTTGTACGCGGGAATAGCCGGCCCCGAGCAGGCCCGCCGCGTCGCTAATACACTCATGGCGGCGCAGTCGTTTTCGGGATGGGGAGTGCGCACCGTCGCAACTTCCGAAGCGCGCTTCAATCCGATGTCTTATCACAACGGCTCGATTTGGCCGCACGACAACGCTCTTATAGCCGCTGGGTTACGTCGCTACCGCGCGAAGGAATATGCGATTCAAATTCTCAGCGCCCTATTCGATGTGAGTGTCTTCGCCGAGTATCGTCTGCCGGAGCTTTTTTGCGGTTTTGACCGCCGCGAAGGCGAAGGCCCCGTCCCCTATCCTGTCGCTTGCTCTCCGCAATCCTGGGCCGCGGCTTCCGTGTTCTTGTTGCTCCAAGCGGTGCTTGGAATGACGATTGATGGCGCGGCGTCGCGAGTTTCCTTCGTACGGCCCATCTTGCCGGAATGGCTTGATCAGATTCAACTTAAGAATCTCAGAGTAGGACACGGCTCTGTGGATTTCTTGATTCAGCGGCGCGGGGGATATGCCACGGTTAAAGTCCAACGGAGCGAGGGCGAAGTCGAGGTCTTTACCGAATCATGACATCTGATCATCCAATGGCCGAGTTGCCCAAGAAGAAAAACATTAGGCTAGTTTATCAGCCTCGCCATCTTCTGGCTCAGAGACGAAAGCCTAGAAGAGTCCGACAATCCTTCCGACCCCGACGTCCTCGCCCAGGAAATCGTTGAAGACCTCATAATACTAAGAACCCAAAATTCCCGAGTATCGACTGCCTCGCGCCTTTGATTTTCGCCGCACAACTCGCTAAAGGAATACTAGGAGGAAGCAAAACATGACTGGGCAAGAATACCGAGTCGAACGGGATTCCATGGGCGAGGTAAAAGTGCCGAAGAGCGCTTATTACGGCGCGCAAACGCAAAGGGCGGTGGAGAATTTTCCCATCAGCGGCATCGGTTTTCCTCCTAGATTTGTTCGCGCCTTAGCGATCATCAAACACGCGGCCACCTCGGTCAACCAGGAGTTGGGACTGCTGGACTCGAAAATCGCTGACGTGATCCGCGCGGCAGCGAGCGAGGTCATGGACGGAAAATTAGATAAGGAATTCGTCGTGGATATTTTCCAGACCGGATCCGGGACTTCCACCAACATGAACGCCAACGAAGTTATCGCCAACCGAGCCCTGGAAATTCTCGGCAAAGAGAGAGGCGGCAAGAGAGTCCATCCGAACGACCACGTCAACATGAGCCAGTCGAGCAATGACGTGATTCCGACGGCGATTCACGTCTCCGCGCTTGAAGCGATCCAGAGGGAACTGCTCCCTGCGCTTCAGGGATTGCACCAAGCGCTCACCGCAAAGGCTAAAGAGTTTGACCGGATCGTGAAGATCGGCCGCACGCACCTCGCCGACGCGACTCCGATTCGCTTGGGCCAAGAATTCAGCGGCTATGCTCGCCAGATCGAGCTCAGCATCGAGCGTATCGGGGCTGCTGCCAGCGGTCTGGAGGAGCTTGCTCTGGGCGGCACGGCAGTAGGCACGGGAATCAACACGCACCCCGAATTCCCTTCCAGGACCATCAAGAAGATTTCTCAAATGACGGAGCTTCCTTTTCGCGAAGCCAAGAATCATTTTGAAGCGCAGGCAGCCAAGGACGCTGTGGTCCAAGTGAGCGGCAGCTTGAAAACTTTGGCTGTCAGTCTGACCAAGATCGCCAACGATTTGCGCTGGCTGAGCTCCGGACCACGGTGCGGCATTGGCGAGATCGAGCTTCCGGACACCCAACCTGGCTCTTCAATCATGCCCGGCAAAGTGAACCCCGTGATGTGCGAGTCGGTCCTGCAGGTCGCTGCCCACGTCATCGGTTGCGACGCAACAATTACGGTCTGTGGGCAGGCGGGCAACTTCGAGTTGAACGTGATGATGCCGATCATGGCGCTTCGTCTCCTGGAGGCGATCACCTTCAGCGCCAGTGTGGTGAAGGCCTTTACCGAGAGATGCATCGTGGGAATCGAAGCGAACAAAGAACATTGCGAGGAGATGATCGAAAAGAGCCTGGCCATGGTGACGGCCCTCGCGCCGGTGATCGGCTACGATGCCGCAGCCAAGATCGCCAAAGAATCCTACGCCACTGGAAAAACCGTAAGGGAAGTCGCCCTGGCCCATAAGGTTCTACCCCCCGACAAGCTGGCCAAAATCTTGGATCCGTGGCGGATGACCGAGCCGGGAATCCCGGACAAAGAGTGAGGATCGAAGATCGACTCTCTATCCTCCATCTGGCGCCGCATTCCTTGACGCTTCAGGGAACAGTCTGTTATAAAAATGAACACAAGAAAAGCGAAACTTAGATGCAGGAATTTGACGTCTTAGTTATTGGCGGTGGAGCTTCTGGATTAAGAGCAGCGATTGCTGCGAAGCGTGCGGGAGCTTCTGTCGCCCTCATTACGAAAGTTCATCCCTTGAGAACAAATTCGGCGATTGCCCAAGGCGGCCTCAACGCTCCCCTCGGCAAGGACGACTCGTCCGAGAGCTTTGCCGAGGACACATTGCTGGCGGGGGACAATCTGTGCGAACGCGACGTTCTTCGCATCTTCACCCGGGAAGCAGCAAAAGAGGTTTTTTGGCTCGAACGAATGGGGGTTCCCTTTAACCGGGACAGAGAAGGACGATTGGATCGGCGCCGTTTCGGCTCAAACAGCCACAATCGCACTTGCTACGCGGATGATCGAACCGGCCATATCGTCCTGCAGGTACTTCACGAGCAGTTTCAGCGCGAGCAAATTGCATCATTTGAAGAATGGTATGTTACCTCATTGGCAGTCGACGGAGGGAACTGCGTCGGAGCCATTGCCCTAGGTCTCAGAGGAGGGCAACTCGAATCGTTTTCGGCCCGTTCGGTCGTTATAGCTACCGGCGGATTTACTCGGCTCTATCTTCCCTCCACCGCGTCACTCGGAACTACGGGAGACGGCCAGAGCCTCGCTTACAATGCGGGCGCTCGATTGACGGATATGGAGATGATTCAATTCCATCCGACGGTCTTCCCCAAGAAGCAAGGCCTTTTGATCACCGAAGCGGCCCTGAGCGATGGCGCTATAATCGTCGATCAGAAAGGCGGATCGATAACGGACCCAAAAGGAATGCCACGGCACAAAATCTGTCTTTCCATCCACCAGGCCATGCAGAATGGAGGCGGCTCCGTCTCCCTTGACTTGCGACCTATAGGAAAAGAAAAACTGCGGGCCAATTTTCCTCAAACTCAAGAATTGGTCCGGACGGTTGCCGGATTGGACGCCACGAAAGACCTCGTGCCGATTCGCCCGGTGGCGCACCGGCCGATGGGAGGCATTGAAACCAACGCGGCTGGAGAAACAGCTATTGCGGGTTTATTTGCGGTCGGCGAATGCGCGTGCAATGGTCTCAACGGCGCGGGGCGACTTGCTGGGAATACTCTTAGCGAAGCGATGGTTTTCGGCAGAACAGTGGGTGAGGCGGCGGCGCAGCACGCAACGGCCGCAGCGAAAAGGAATTTTCCGGCGGCTATGCTAGCTGACGAAGAGAAATGCCTCGTTACGATTACTTCCGGCGACTCAACTAATAAAGATACTTTGGGAAAGATCCACAGTGAACTGGGCTCGTTGATGAACGAAAAAGTTGGTCTCATCCGCAACCACACGGGATTGCAAGAGGCATTGGGTCGGATACAGAGTCTGAAGGATCGGTACTCAAGGCTTCGAGTCAAGAACCCATCCAGGATCTATAACTACGAGCTTACCTCCTATCTTGAGTTGAGCTCGATGCTAACCCTAGCAGAGGTTGTGACGTTGGCAGCTGAGGCGCGGACCGAGAGCCGAGGGGCACATCAGCGGGCGGATTTCCCAGAACGAGATGATACAAACTGGAAGAGCCACACCGTGGTGAACTTGGCAGGGGGATCAGGGCAACTGCAGAAAAAGCCAGTTGCCGCCGGGTAAAGACCCGGAGAGGAGATTTCGATGCAGGTTACTTTCAAAGTTTATCGCAAGGACCCTGAGAAAGACGGCAAGCCAGGTCGTTCCAACTATGCGCTGGAGCTGCCCGAGGATGCCACGGTCTTGGACGCTCTTTTAAAGATCCGTGACGAGAGCGATACCACACTGGCCTTTCGTGGCGCTTGTGGCCGGGGTTACTGCGGCGAGTGCATGATGCGCGTGAATGGTAGTGCCCGCCTCGCCTGCACCGCGAAGGTGCCTGACTATACCAAGAAAGGCCCGGAGATTTCACTCGACCCGCTGCGCAACGTTCCCGTCATCAAGGACCTCGTTTTCGATTGGGACGCCTTCATGTGGAATAAGATTAAACAGGTCAAGCCGTGGCTGGAGCCTGGGGATTCGCCTGTGAACGGCGAAAACTTGGTAGCGGACCTTGAAATGCAGGACCTAAGAAAAGTGATGAGTTGTTTTTACTGCGGGATGTGCGACGAGGGTTGTACCGTCCTGCCGGTGGATTTCAACTTTCTCGGCCCCGCGGCTCTGACCAAAGCCTATCGGCTGGCCTTTGATCCACGGAACAAAGATTCACGGGAACAAGTAAAGATCGTTGAAAAACCCAAGGGTATATGGGATTGCGTTCACTGTTACGAGGCCGACGAGCATTGCCCCAGAGGCATTGAACCTACGAAGCGCATCGTTGCCTTGAGAGACAGGGCCTTCAACTCTGGGATCACTCATGAGGCCGTCGCCCGGCATCATGCGAGCTTTGCTGCATCGGTGAAGGAAAGCGGCTGGCTCGATGAAGGTAGACTGGCCGTTGAGTCTGAAGGACTGACAAACGTAAAAGGGCTCATGAAACTCCTTCCCACGGCAGTGAAAGCGCTCGCCCGAGGGAAGGCGCCCATTCCGTACATGCATTCGAAACGGCCCGACGCTGGTAAGATCAAGAAAATTTTTGAGAAGGCCGAGCAGGAGGAAAAATGAAATACGCGTTCTACCCCGGCTGCGTCTCCCGCGGAGGCTGCCCTGAGCTTTATCCGTCGGCGGTCAAGGTCGCTGACAAATTGGGAATCGAACTTGACGAGCTGAAGAGTGTAGGTTGTACGGGAGCCGGCGTTCTGCCCCAAAACATCTCCGATCCGATTAACGCTAGAACCTTTGCCAAAGCCGAACAGCTGGGGCTGCCGATCATGACCATATGCAGCACCTGTACGGGAGTCATGGCTCAAGCGAACTATCGGCTCAAGGAAGATCCAAATTACCGCGACAAGATCAACCGAGAATACCTCGCGGACGAGGGCCTCGAATACAAGGGAACCACCGAGGTGAAACATCTGCTATGGGTTCTCTTTGAAGACTATGGCATCGAGCGTCTCCAGTCTTTAATACGAAGACCCCTTAAGGGTCTCAAGGTATCGCCCTTTTATGGTTGCTATTTGCGCCGCCCCCCTGAGGCCATCACTCCGACAAAAGAACTTAACCGGCGGAAAAGTTATCTGGATGAACTCATAGGTATTTTAGGCGCTGAAATGGCGGACATCAGCGGCAAGGGAAAGTGCTGTGGCTTTCCGATCCTTTCGGCCAACGAGGAAAACTCCCTGGCTATGGTGGCGAAGCACACCGGCGAGTCCAAAGAGAAGGGCGCTGATTTTATGGTTACCCCCTGCCCCCTCTGCCACCTGAACTTGGACGGGAACCAACCGCGGGCAGAGGCACAAACAGGAAAAGAGATTGATCTGCCGATTCTCCACTTGCCTCAGTTCGTAGGTTTAGCCCTGGGTTTTGGGCCCAATGAGATGAACCTCCAGCGGCATATCGTCGCGACTACCAACGTCGAGTCGAAGGTCAGCATGATGTCCTAGATGAAATGAATTCAGCCGGCAGTAAGCAGTGGGCAGTAGGCGGGCCTTCTACTGCTTACTGCGATCTGCCTACTGCTTACTGATCTATGGAAACAGTGGAAAAAAAGGTTAACCCTATCGTACTGGCCCAGGAGATCATCAAGTTTCGTAAGGAGAAACACCCTTACGGCTACAACTATGCGGTGAAAGTGCGATTGGGTCACGCGGAGATCCAAGATCTCACTGCGGTC
>Ga0209690_1000924_pt1 | contig 16067 bp, 10 predicted proteins | sample GraSoiAngelo_150_FD_186164 | JGI IMG/M metagenome (GOLD analysis project Ga0209690, IMG submission 186164) | Grasslands soil microbial communities from the Angelo Coastal Reserve, California, USA - 14_1009_09_40cm (SPAdes) (version 2) | ecosystem: Environmental > Terrestrial > Soil > Grasslands ...
GCTGCCGCTGCTTCGCGAGGCTGTCCAGGTACAGGGAGTCGATTTGGGCGGAACGCGAGGTCTCGAGGTCGGCCCGGAAGGAGTCCCGCACCTCGGCGAGCGGCGGCCGGCGAATGATGTGAAACCCGAACGGCGTCCGGACCACGGCGGTCATCGCGCCCGGTGGGAGTGTCCAGGCGGCACTGTCGAACGCGGGCACGAACTGCCCGCGCGGCGTCGCCGGGAGATAACCGCCCTTCGTCTTCGATCCCGGGTCTTCCGAGTAGCGCCGGGCCAACTGCGCGAAGTTGAACCCACGCTGGGCTGCTGCCTGGCGCAACAGCGCGGCGGCCTGCTTCTCCTTTTGCTGCTCCACCATCGGGACGGCGCTCTGCGGAATCCGGATCAGGATGTGCTGGAACAGGCGCACGGCGCCCGCCTCGAACGCCGAGTCGGCCTGGGCGGGTGTGAGCTTGCCGCGTGTCGCGATCAGCTGGTTGTGATAGCGCTCCCACTTGAGCTGTGCCGCCACCGGCCATTGGGCGGCGAGCACCAGGGCCGAGTCGTGCAGGTCGCGCCCGCGACCAAGCTCGGTGGCGAACACGGCGTAATCCAGATAGATGTTCGCGACGCCGGTGAGAACGTCGGGTCGGATGGGGATGCGCTGCGCGTGTCCGACCAGGCTCGCCAAGTGCTCGACCGTCAGGGTCTGGCCGGCGGCCGTGCCGGCAACTTGCGCGTGCGCCGAAAACGCGTCCCGCAGGGCGCTACACCCCGCCACCACGAACACCACGAGGATCAGACCCAGCCGTCCCATGCCGACTCCTTAAAGGTGAGCGTCCGCGAGGACCGCGGTGAGAGCTCGGACGAGCCCGGACCCGATGGGCTCTCCGCCCAGGCGGCGGAGTCGCAGGGAGAGGGGCGCCGCTCGTCGGACCTCGGCCTCGAACTGCACCGCGTCGAGCGCCGCTGTCAGGCCGGCCAGCCGCGGGCTCGCCTCCCGCGTGAAGTTGAGTCGCGCCTCGTCGCCTTTCACGAGGACCATCTCCAGTCCTGCACGGGCACCGAGCGCGCGGAGCTCGGATACGAGGAGCAACCGTTGCGCATCGGCGGGGAGCGGCCCGAACCGATCGCGCAATTCCTCGCGCACCGCCTGAATCTCGCTAGGCGCATCGGCCCGCGCCAGCCGCCGATACAGCTCGAGCTTCACCGCTTCATCCGGTACGTAGGCGTCGGACAGATGCGCCGGCAGATCCAGGATCACCTCGGGGGGCATACGCGCCGCCCGTCCCTCAGTTCCCTCCCCCGACTTGAGCGCTTCCACGGTTTCCTGGAGCCAGCGGAGGTAGGTGTCGAATCCGACCGCCAGCGCGTGGCCCGACTGGGCGGCGCCGAGCAGGTTGCCCGCGCCGCGAAGCTCGAGGTCGCGCAGCGCGATCCGGTAGCCCGAGCCGAGGTCGGTGTGATGCTCCAGCACCCGGAGCCGCTCTTCCGCTTCGGCGTCGACGAGGTCGGGCACGAGCAAATAGCAGTACGCCCGCCGGTGACTCCGCCCCACCCGCCCGCGCAGCTGGTACAGTTGCGCCAGTCCCAGCTGGTCCGCGCGGTTCACAATCATCGTGTTCGCGTTCGGTACGTCGAGCCCGGACTCCACGATCATGGTGGACAGGAGAATGTCCACCTCGCCGCGGACGAACCGGGCCATCACGGCATCGAGGGTCGCTTCCTTCAGCTTCCCGTGCGCTACCGCGATCCGCGCCCGTGGCGGGGCGAGCGCCCGCACACGCTCCGCGATCGTGTCGATCGTTTCGATGCGATTGTGCACGAAGTACACCTGCCCCGCGCGGTCCAGCTCGCGGGCCAGGGCCTCTTCGATCAATCCATCATCCCAGGGCTCGATGAACGTGAGCACCGGCGAGCGGTCCTTGGGCGGCGTCTCGAGCAGCGTGAGATCCCGCAATCCGGCCAACGACAGGTGCAGGGTCCGGGGAATCGGCGTCGCGGTGAGCGTCAACACGTCCACGGCGAGCCTCAGCGCCTTGAGCCGCTCCTTGTGCCGTACGCCAAACCGGTGCTCTTCGTCGACGATGAGGAGCCCGAGATCGTGGAACCGGACGTCGCGCGACAGCAGGCGATGCGTCCCGATCACGACGTCCACCTCACCGGTCTCGAGCCGCCGCGTCACCTGCTCCGTGTCCTTGGGGCCGCGAAACCGCGACAGCACCTCGATCCGCACGGGATAGTCGGCGAGCCGCTCGCGGAACGTGCGCCCGTGTTGTTCGGCGAGAATCGTCGTGGGGACCAGAACCGCGACCTGCTTCCCCGCCTGCACGGCCTTGAACGCGGCCCGCAACGCGACCTCGGTCTTCCCGTACCCCACATCGCCTACCAGCAGCCGGTCCATCGGTCGGGCGCGCTCCATGTCCCGCTTGACCTCCTCCGAGGCCCGCCGCTGGTCCGGCGTATCCTCGTACAGGAAGGCCGACTCGAGCTCCCGTTGCCACGGTGTGTCGGGAGGAAACGCGAAGCCGGACGCGAGCTGACGCCGGGCGTACAGGTCGAGCAGCTCCATCGCCATCTGGCGGATCGCCGCGCGCGTCTTGTCGCGCTGCCGTTGCCACGTCGTCGTGCCGAGCCGGTGCAGCCGCGGCGGCGGGGCGTCTCCGTCGGCGGCGGCCCGGTACGGCTCGAGCTGATCCAGCCGGTACAGCGGCACGTTGAGCCGTGACCCGCCTTCGTACTCCACGACCGCCACCTCGAGCGTCCCGCCCTCCGCTCCGACCGGAATCATTTGGATCCCACGGTAGATTCCGATGCCGTGCTCGAGATGGACCACGTAATCACCGGCCTTGAGTGCCCGGGTCGCGGCGGTGGCCGTCGCTTCGCGGTAACGGCGTGGCCGCCGCAGCCGGCGGGCGCGGCGGAAGATCTCGTGATCGGTGAGCACGCGCAGCGCGGGCAGCACGAATCCACCGTCTAACGCCCCCACCGCGAGCGTCGCCCGGTCGCCCGCCAACAGCTCCTCCAGACGCTGGAGCTGGCCCTCGTTGTCACACAGGATCACAGTGGGGGGTTCGGTCGCGACGATGCGGCGCAGCCGCTTGATGTCGCGGTCGACCGGCTCGGGCGGCGCGATCGGGAACCGGACGTCCGCGTCGGCGGGGTCGAGCGCGAGCCGCGGGAACCGGGCGAGCTGCGCCCGCCACGCCCCCGGATCGACGAATAGCGCCTCCCGCGCCGGCGCTTCCTCGCCCAGCCGCCGCGCGACCTCGAGATGGTGGGCAGCCTCGGCCCACGCGCGCTCCACTTCCTGCCCCAGCGCCGACTCCTGCTCGAGCATCAGGAGCGCATCGCTCGGCAGGAGATCCAGAAGCGACTGCCGTTGTATGGGCGCAGCATCCTGCGCTCCTACCCCCCCCGTCTCCCGCCCCTCGGTTCTCACAGGGAGAATCGTCACCCGTCCGATGGCGTCGCCCGATCGCTGCGAGTCGAGATCGAACGTCCGCAGCGACTCGATGTCGTCTCCCGACCACTCGAGCCGCACCGGTGCCGCCATCCCAAACCCGTACACGTCGAGGATCCCGCCGCGCACACTGAACTGCGCCACTTCGGTGACGGTCGGGACGCGAGCGTAACCCATCGCTTCCAGCCGCTGGACCGTGTCGCTGAGGGTACCGCTCCCCGCTCCCCGCTCCCCCTTCGCCAAGACGAGACGCATGGACTGCAGCGTCCCAGGCACCCCAGTCCGCTCGGCGGCGGCGCGTGCGGTCGTCACCAGCACCCGCACCTGCCCCGACAACAGCAGCTCCAGCGTCTCCACGCGCTCGCCCGCAATCTCGAAATGCGGCTCTTCGGCGCCCAGCGCCTCGCGTTGCGGGTACAGAGCCACGGCGGGCCCCGTGAGCGCCCGTAGATCCGCGAGCCACCGCTCCGCATCAGTCGGCGTGGGTGTGATCACGACGAACACCCGCTGTGCAAGTCGTCGCGCGAGCGCGGCCAGCAGCACGGCGGGACTCGAGCCGGGGAGGCCGGCGATACCCTGACGGGCGCCCGGTGCGGGCAGACCGCCTGCGAGCGCGCGCGTCGCGGGGAGTGCATCCAACCGGTCGATGACGAAGTCGAGCGGCATCAGCGGGTGCGCGTCGCGACCCCCAGCTCCACGAGCGCACACAGCAGCGCCAGCACCAGCAGCAGCCCGCTGCCGTCGCGGCGCCCGGCTCCTGCGAATCGGGCCGCCGCGAACGCCGCGCCGTCGAGCACGTCCGCACCCAGCACATCGTGCACGAGCGCCGGCGACGCCGGCGTGAGATCCGATTCTCGGGGGTCGAGCCCGTACACCGTAGCGCCGACCGTATCTGCACCGCGGATGCGGAACTCCACGCGCGCGGCCCCTTCGACCTCGGAGATGGGTGCCTCACCCCGGGCCAAGCGGTTCACCAGCGCGTCCACGAACGGGACGAAGGCGGGTGACGCCGGCAGCGCGGTCCACCCGGTGTCGAGCCGGCTGCCGAGGAGCAGGACGCTGCCGTCCCGCACCAGCCACGGCTCTCCGTTCACGGTCGCGAGCACGGTGCTGTCGTCACTTGCAAGCCGGCGAGCGCCGGCACGGCCGGCCCCGCAATCGGACCGGACGTGCCCGCCGCCGCGAACCGCCAGCGCCCTCCCCGTGCCGCGAGGGCACGATTCGCCTGGCCGATGAGTGCCGGCTCCGCGGGAGGGACCACGACGCTGACCAGCGTCCCCGCCTCCGGCCGGTCTCCGATCGCCACCTCGGTGCCCCCCCTGCGGACGCGCTGCCCGTCTTCCAGCACCGCGAGCGCTGCCGCCACGAACGGGCCCTCCGCGGGGCTCATGCGCGCCGCGACTCGGGCCGGCGGCGCCACTCGCCACACGATCCATCGGCGATCGTCGGCCCGCAGCTCGTCGGCGTCGAGCACGACTTCACCCACCCACCAGCCGGGTCCGAGCGACGGCAGCATGATCGTGACCGTCGATCCCGGCACGGCCAGTGCGCGGCCGACCTCGCGGCCGTGGATACGCAGCGTCACCGACGCAGCGCCTTTCTCCGCCGCCGTGCCAGGCGTCCCGACGATGCCTATCGCGGCGGCGCCGTCGGTCACCCGCGCGGCACCCACTCCGCGGTTCGCGAACGCCTGGCTCGGGGGCGCGAGGGCGAGCACCCGCACTCCCCGCGGCACCCCCGCCCGGCCGGTGCCGAGCGCCGACCGTTGCAGGTCACTCACCACGTGTACCTCGCGCTCTGGGAATGGCTCGGCGTCGACCAGCCGCGCCGCCGCCCGAACGGTGGCTGCGAGGTCCAGGCGACGAGCCGAGACGGCGGCGCTGTCCACAGTCGCGAGCAGCGCGTCCCGCGTCCCGGCCCGGGCTACGCCATCCGCGAGCACGAGCCAGAGCCGATCGGACGCCGCCGCGCCCGCCAGCGAGCCTCGCGCCATGGCTTTCAGGCGCTCGAGCACCGGATGCCCGTCCACCACGAGCCCCGACGATGCCGAGTTATCGAGGATGACGACGAGTGCCGTCGGTTCGTGCAGGGACCCGCCGCTGGCCTGCGTGGGAAAGAGCGGCCGCGCGGCGGCCAGCACGACGAGCGCGATCAATGCGGTCCGCAGCAACAACAACAGCAGGTGTCGCAGTTTCAAGCGGCGCGCACTTTGGCGCTCCGCCTCGCTCAGATACCGGAGGGGGGGAAACTCGGCCTCTGGCGGCACCCGACGCTCGAGCAGGTGGAGCAGCGCTGGGATCGCCGCGGCAACGAGCCCGACGAGCGCTACCGGATGCAGGAACGTCACGCGAGCAGCCGAAGCGCCATACCGAACGGCATGTCGGTCAGGATGTGGTGGTACGCGATCCCGTGCCGCCGACACGCCGTGCGCCAAGCGTCGATCTCCCCACGCACCGTTGTCCGGTACGCCCGCGCCAGCTCGCGCGGCCGGACTACGACGCTCGCTGTGGATTCGGGATCGCGGTACCGGACCTCGGGCGGGCCGGACAGCTCGGCCTCCGCCGGATCCATTAGATGTAGCACGATCACGTGATGGCCCCGATGACGCAGGTAGCGCAGGGCCGTCAGCGCCAGCTCACGGTCGAACAGCAAATCGGAGACGAGCACCACAAGCCCGCGGCGGGCGAGCAGCGACGTAAGGCGCACCAGGGCGGCCTGGGCTGCCGTCCCCCGACCGTCCGGCGTGTCGACAAGGCCGCGCACTAGTCGCGCCCATTGCCCCGCCTTCACTCGCGCGGGCACTACTTCGCGCACAACCTCGTCGAACGTGATGAGCCCGGTGGCGTCGCGCTGTCGCAGCAGGATCAGCGCGAGCGCCGCCGCCAGCCGATCGGCATACGCCCGCTTGGTGAGCCGGGTGGGGGCGCCGCGCCACGCCATCGAGCGGCTGGCGTCCAGCAGAATCATCGCACGCAGGTTCGTCTCTTGTTCGAACTGCTTCACGAACAGGCGATCGGCCCGGGCGAGGATCTTCCAATCGAGGTAGCGCAGCTCGTCCCCGGGTTGATAGGCGCGGTGCTCCGTAAACTCGACGGAGAACCCGCGAAACGGCGAGCGGTGGATCCCGGTGAGAAAGCCCTCCACGACCCCTTGCGCCACGATCTCGATCCCGCCAAAGCGAGCTACCTCGGCGGGATCCAGGAGATCGATGCGCTGCACGTCTGCCATGCCTCGCGGAAGCTAATGAACAGCGGAATGTCCCGGGTAGAGGACAGCCGGGGCCGCGTGATCGGCGGCAATCGGCGGTCGAACCTCAAGCCTCATTATCACTTACGGCCTTGGCGACGGAACGGTGGCTTGGGCATGCAACCTGCCCCCTGACAGCGCGAACGGAGGCCTAATGTTGACCACCCTTTGGTTGCTCAGCGTCGTCACGGCGCCACCCGGAAGCCCCACGATGCGGCCGGCGTCCGTCGACTATCGTCCCCGCGTGGAGGTCTGGACCGACCGCGGCGACAGCCCCTACGCCAGCGGCCAGGCCGTCCGTGTGCATTTCCGCGCCGATCGGGATGCCTTTGTAACCATCCTGCGCGTCGATACCGACGGCCGCGTGCGCGTGCTGTTTCCGAGCGAGCCGTGGGAGGACAATTTCGCCGGCGGCGGTCGCGACTACGAGGTGCAGGGCCGATACGACCGCGACGCCTTCTCCATCGATGATTATCCGGGTGTCGGCTACCTGTTTGCCGTCGCCTCCGCCGACCCGTTCGTGTACGACGGCATCCAGAGCAAGGACCACTGGGATTATCGGCTGATCGCCGACGGGCGGGTACGCGGCGATCCGTACGTCGCCCTCACCGACCTGGCACAGCGCATCGTGCCCGACGGCTACAGTGATTGGGATTACGACATCGCGCCGTATTACGTGCAGCAGCACTACGACTATCCCCGGTTCCTGTGCTACGACTGCCACACGTACGTGAGTTACCCCCACTGGAGCCCCTACGACTACACCTGTGTGCGCTTTCGGATCGTCGTGTTCGACGATCCGTACTACTACCCGTATCGGTACTACGGCGGGACCAGGGTCGTCTTCACGCGGCCCTACCGGCCGGAGCCGCGCTTCATTTTCAAGGACCGCCAGGCGTCGGATGTGTTCATTACGCGAGTGCGCGAGCGGCCCGTGAACGACGATCGCCGCCGCGACGTCGGCGTGCGCGGTCGAGACCTGGGCGGCATCGGCGTCATCCCGCCGCCCAACATTCGGCCACCGCAGCGGCGCCCGGGCTCGGAAGACCAGGGGAATGACGATCGCGGGCACGGCCGTCGGCCCGACCAGCCCGACCGTCGCGACCGCCCCGACCGGCCCGACCGGCCCGATCACCGGGACCAGCCCGGTCCAGACCGGCGTGACCGGCCCGATCAACGCGATCATCGCGACCGGCCTGATCAACCCGATCACCGGGACCAACCCCGTCCCGAGCGCCGCGACCGGCCCGATCGGTTGGACCGGCCCGAACAGCCTGCGCGGCCGGCGGAACCGGAGCGCCGCGCGGCCCCGGAAGAGCGGCGGCGCGCCGAGCCACCGCCACCGCGCGCCGAGCCGCGCCGCGAGGGTCCGCCACCGCGCGGTGAGCCGCGCGCCGAGCCGAAGCGTGAGTCGCCGAAGGAGAAGCCGCGGGCCGAACCCGAGCTCAAGCGGCGAAAGCCGTGATCGAGACGGCAGCGCGAGCGCGCCCGACCGTGGTTCACCGCGGTCGGGCGCGTTAGCTTTCCCACCCCTACCTCAAGGCGTTAGTGATGCGATACCGTCTGGCCCTGCTGCTCGCGCTGCTCCCCGGACCGGTCGCCGCGCAGCGGCTGGTACCGGCCGCACGTGGGACGGCTTCCATTACGGCCGCGGACGTGCAGCGCCGCATCGGGATTATCGCCGACGACTCGATGCTCGGGCGCGCCACGCCGAGCCCTCAGCTCGACGCGGTGGCGGCCTATGTCGCCGGCGAGTTCCAGCGTTTCGGCCTCAAGCCCGGCGGGGACAGTGGTACTTACTTCCAGCACTATCCGCTCGAGGTGTCGCGATTCGACCCGGAAAGCTCGACCGTCCGCATCACGAGCCGGACGCCGGGGAGTTGGCGCGCGGGCCAGGACGTGTTGCTGGTGGAGGGGCAGCCGCCGGCCGGGGCTCCAGCGGCCTCCGCCGTGGTGATCACCGGCTCTGCCGACGCCGCAGGCGCGCTCGATTCCACAGCCGTCAGCGGGAAGGTGGTCTTCCTGGCCTACGGGCCGGGGCTCAACGCGATCGCGCCGAAGGTGCTCCCGCTCCGGCCGCTCGCGGTCATGCTGGTGGCAGCGTTCCCCGACTCGATCTGGGCAAAGCTCCCCGGCCACGCGGCGAGCGTGAGCGTGCGGAATCCGAGCTCCGAAAGCGGGCCCGCCATCCCGGCCGTCTTCGTAGTGCGAACGGCGACCGCCGGCGCGCTGCTTGCGCAGGGCGGCGCAACCGCCGACTCGCTCCGGACGTGGGGCGACCGGCCGCTCGCAGCTCATCCCCTGATGGACGTCACGCTGCAACTGGACGTGCGCCAGCGTGTGCTGCAACACGCCTCGGCTCCCAATGCGATCGGGATTCTCGAAGGCAGTGACCCGGTGCTCAAAAAAGAATACGTCCTGTTCACCGCGCATATGGATCACATCGGAACGCCGAGCGCCGGGGAGGGCTGCACGGCCCGCGGCGCTGACTCGATCTGCAATGGGGCGGACGACGATGGGTCGGGCACGGTGGCCGTGATCGAGGTGGCGCAGGCGTTCGCCTCGGGCCGCGAGCGACCCAAGCGCTCCCTGATGTTCATGACCGTGAGCGGCGAGGAGCGGGGCCTGTGGGGGAGCGCGTACTTCGCGGACCATCCCACGGTCCCGCTCGCCGACGTGATTGCCGACTTGAACATCGACATGGTGGGCCGCAATTCCAAAGACACGGTCGCCGTGATCGGCCGCGAGCACTCCAATCTCGGAGTGATGCTCGACAGCGTCGCGACGGCTCACCGCGAGCTGAGCATCAAGCCGGTCGGTGATCTCTGGCCGCAGGAAGGTCTGTTCTTCCGCTCGGACCACTACAACTTCGCCAAGAAGGGCGTGCCCATCCTTTTCTTCACGACCGGGTTGCATCCTGACTACCACCAGGTGAGCGATTCCCCGGAGAAGATCGACGCCGAAAAGGAGGCGCGGTTCGCACGGCTCATGGTCCACATGGGGCTCGCCGTGGCGAACGCGCCCCAGCGGCCCCGCTGGAAACCGGAGAGCTACAAGCAGATCGTGGGCGGCGGCAACTGATCGTTAGCTGACGCCGGCGAGCAGCTCGGCGTTCGTCTTGGCGCGCCGCAGCTGGGCCAGCAGCACGTCGATTGCCTTCTCCGGCGGGAGCCCCACCAGGCCTCGCCGGAGCTGTTGTTTGGCGGCCACCGTCGCAGGGTCCGCGAGCAGCTCCTCGCGCCGCGTGCCGCTCGCGGCCACGTCCACCGCAGGGTAGAGGCGGCGGTCCGCCAGCGCGCGAGACAGCCGCAGCTCCGAGTTACCGGTCCCTTTGAACTCTTCGAAGATCACGTCGTCCATCCGGCTCTCGGTCTCGATGAGCGCCGTGGCGATCACGGTGAGCGAGCCGCCCTCCGGCACCGCGCGCGCGCTCCCCCGCCCCGTCGTGTTGTGGGAGCGCGCCAGGCGCGTGAGCGAGTCGAGCACGATCACCACGTCCTTGCCAAGCTCCACCTGGCGGCGCGCATGCTCGAACACCATGTCGGCCACCGCGACGTGCCGCTCGTGCGACAGGTCGAAGCTCGACGCGACCACCTCACCCCGACCCCAGTCCACCATTTCGCTCACTTCTTCCGGCCGCTCGTCCACGAGCAAGATGAGGAGGATCACACCGGGATGGTTGAGTGCGACCCCCTCCGCTACCGCCTGCAGCATCACCGTCTTTCCTGCCTTGGGCGGGGATACGATCAGCGCGCGCTGGCCGAACCCCAGCGGGCAGATTAGATCGACGACGCGCTGGATCTCGGCCGTGCGCGGGCTCGACGCCTGGGGCGTCTCGAGTCGCAGGGGGCGCGATGGATGCACGGCGCCGAGCTTCGCGAAGTCGGGCCGCTCGCCCACGCGGGCCGGCGGCAGACCATCGACGCTCACCACGCGTCCGTTTTCCACGGTGACGAGGTCGCCGCGCCGCAGTCCGGGGAGACGCACTCCGGCATCGCCCTTGGCGGGCAAATAGCTGTTGGCGGCCAGCCGCACGGCGCCGCCGTTGGGGGTGGGGTCGAACCAGCCGGTGATGGGAGTCAGGGGAGTTCCTCTTGGAGTATAGCGCGTTCTCCGTGATCCGTCATCTGTGGTCCGTACGCGACGGGACGCGACGGATGACCGACGACGGATGACTATATTTTAGCCCCACATGCGCCAAGATCACATCCGCAACTTCTGCATCGTGGCCCACATCGACCACGGGAAGTCGACCCTGGCCGACCGCCTCATCGAGCTCACGGGGACGCTGGACAAGCGTCTGATGCGGGAGCAGGTCCTCGACACCATGGACCTGGAGCGCGAGCGGGGCATCACGATCAAGCTCAACGCGGTACGCATGAACTACCATGCCCGCGACGGGGGCGTGTACGAGCTCAATCTGATCGACACGCCGGGGCACGTGGATTTCACCTACGAAGTCTCGCGCTCGCTCCAGGCGTGCGAGGGGGCGATTCTGGTCGTGGACGCCTCGCAGGGGATCCAGGCGCAGACGCTCTCCAACCTGTTCCTCGCCCTCGACGCCGGGCTGGAGATCATTCCCGTACTCAACAAGATCGACCTCCCCGGCGCCGAGCCGGACCGCCGGGCGCAGGAGCTGCATGAGCTGATCGGGGCGAAGCCGGAAGAGATTCTCCGCATTTCCGCCAAGGAAGGCGCCAACGTACCCGAGCTGCTCGAGGCGGTGGTGCGACGTATCCCCGCGCCGCGGGGCGTGGCGGACGCCCCGCTCCGCGCCCTCATCTTCGACTCGTATTACGATCGCTACCGCGGCGCCATCCCGAGCATTCGCGTCGTGGACGGCACGATCCGGCCGGGGATGAAGATCGCCTTCGGAGCGCATAAGGACGACGTCTACGAGGTGGACGAGGTCGGATACCTGCAGCTCGGGCACAAGCCGACCGAGCAGCTCGAAGCGGGCGAAGTCGGCTACTTCGTGGCCAACGTGCGCGGCGTGCGCGACACCCGCCCCGGCGATACGGTGTTCGACGCGGACCACCGCGACGTGCCGCTCCTGCCCGGTTACCGCGACATCAAGTCGATGGTGTTCGCCGGCATGTACCCGACGAACGCTGAGCAGTTCGAAGAGCTGCGGGACGCATTGGGCAAGCTCCAGCTCAATGACGGGTCGCTGCACTACGAGCCGGAGTCCTCGGTGGCACTCGGTTTCGGGTTTCGCTGCGGCTTCCTCGGCTTGCTCCACATGGAGATCGTACGGGAGCGGCTCGAGCGGGAGTTCAATCTCGAACTGATCAGCACCGTGCCGAACGTGGAGTACCACGTCCACAAGACGGACGGCACCGTGGAGTTGGTCGAGAATCCGAGCTTGATGCCGCACGGCTCGGCGGTCGACCACATCGAGGAGCCGTTCGTCAAGGCGCGGATCGTCGCACCCGCCGAGTACATCGGCGCGATCATGAAGCTGGGTCAGGAGCGGCGCGGCGTGTACCAGGGCATGCACTACGTGGACCCGACGCGGGTCGACTTCGGCTGGGAATTCCCGCTCGCCGAGATCATCCTCGACTTCTACGACAAGCTGAAGACCATCTCACGCGGCTACGCGTCCCTCGACTACGAGTTCCTCGAGTACCGCCCGGCCGACCTCGTCAAACTGGACATGCTGCTCAACGGCGAGGCCGTGGACGCGTTCTCGGTCATCATCCACCGCGACAAGGCGTACGAGTGGGGCAAGAAGATCACGGAGAAGCTGAAGGAGCTGATTCCGCGCCAGCTGTTCGAGGTGGTGATCCAGGCCGCGATCGGCACGAAAGTGATCGCCCGCGAGACCGTCCGCCCATTGCGCAAGAATGTGACCGCCAAGTGCTACGGGGGGGACGTCACGCGCAAGCGCAAGCTGCTCGAGAAGCAGAAAGAAGGAAAGAAGCGGATGAAGCAGGTAGGAACGGTCGAGATCCCGCAGGAGGCGTTCTTGGCGGTCTTGCAGGTTGACTAGCCTCGTGCCGTTCCAACCCGACCTCCCCGCAAACACATCGGAGCCTCGCTCCCAACGAGTTGGAACGGCACTCGTCATCCAGACGGCTTTTCTGGGAGACGTCGTGCTCACGACGCCGCTCTTCGAGGCGCTCGCCGCCCGTCACGGGCCGGTGGACGTGGTGACCACCCCGGCCGCTGCGCCGTTGATCGAGACGCACCCCGCCGTCCGACGGGTGATCCCGTACGACAAGAACGGCCGCGATCGCGGCCTGGCGGGACTGCTCAGACTGGCTCGCTCCCTGCGCGCGGAGCGGTATGAATGCGCGTATCTTCCCCATCGCTCCCTGCGGACGGCGCTCGCGGCGTGGCTCGCCCGCATCCCGCAACGGGTCGGCTTCGACGACGGCTGGCGGTCGCTGTACACCGACGTGCGACGGCGGGCGAAGCAGGGTCACGAGATCGACCGTGTCCTCGCGCTCGCGGGCGTCGCGGCGCACCGGGCCCGTCCGAGGCTGCACGTCACGCTCGCCGATCACGCGGCGACCGAGGGGTTCCTGCGGGAGCACGCGATCCCGGAGCGCTTCGTCGCGCTCGCGCCGGGATCGATCTGGGGCTCGAAGCGCTGGCCGTACTATCGCGAGCTGGCGGAGCGCCTGGCGGAAAGAGCCGGAATCGTGGTCGTCGGCGCGGCGGAGGATGCGCGTCTCGCCGCGGAGATCACCGAGGCGGTGGCGCGGGCCGGTGGTCGGGCAGTCAGTGGGTGCGGCCGGTTGAGTGTGCGACAGTCGGTGGAGGCGATCCGACGGGCGGCGGTGCTCGTGACCAACGACAGCGCCCCGCTCCATTTCGCGCAAGCGGTCGACACGCCGACGGTGGCTATTTTCGGGTCCACCGCGCCGAGCTTCGGGTTCGGGCCGCGGGGACCGCGGGACCAGGTGGTCGAGCTCGAAGGTGTACCGTGCCGCCCCTGCTCGCCGCATGGGCCGCCCCGCTGCCCGTTGGGGCATCACGTGTGCATGAAATCGCTCTCGGTGCAGGACGTCCTTCAGGCAATCGAGGAGACCGGTGCGCTACGTCGTCGGGATTGACATCGGCGGAACCAACATCGTCGCGGGATCGGTGGCCGAGGATGGCTCGGAGCTACTGGGGCTGGTGTCCGAGCCGACCATCTCCGAGCAGGGCGCGGACGCCGTGATCGGGCGGATCGTGAAGCTGGCACGCGCGTCGATGGCAGCGGCGCGCGGCAAAGAGATCGCGGGCGTCGGCATCGGATCGCCCGGCCCGCTCGACACGAAAACCGGCGTCGTGCTGCTGACCCCCAACCTGGGGTGGACCAACTTCCCGCTGCGCGATCGGCTGGCGCGCGCGCTGGACCTGCCCGCCACGCTCGATAACGACGCCAATTGCGCCATTTTCGGCGAATGGTGGCGGGGGGCGGCGCGCGGTGCCGATCACGTGGTCGGGCTCACCATCGGCACCGGCATCGGGGGCGGGATCGTGCTCGCGGGAAAGATCTATCGCGGGGCTTCGGACGTCGCGGGCGAGATCGGCCATATGTCCATCGACTCCAACGGCCGGCGCTGCAAGTGCGGCAACGACGGCTGCCTCGAGGCCTACGCGTCGGGGCCCGCGATCGCCGCGCGCGCGGTCGAGGGAATCGAAACCGGCGCGGAAACCTCTCTCCCGCGCTATGTGAACGGCGATTTGACCAAGATCACCGCGCAGATCGTGTACGAAGCGGCGCACGACGGCGACGAATACGCGTTGGAAGTGGTGCATGAAACGGCGAAGTTCCTCGGGACCGGCGTCGCCAACATCGTCAATATCTTCAACCCCGAGGTGGTGGTGATCTGCGGCGGCGTGACGCTGGCCGGGGAGAAGCTGTTCGCGCCGCTCCGCAGCGAAGTGAAGCGCCGCGCGTTCAAACCCGCCGTCGACGCCTGCCGCATCGTGCCCGGGGAGCTCACCGGAACGGCCGGCGTATACGGCGCCGCGGCCGTGTTCGTTCAACGCACCTGGGGAGCGGTGTGAAACGACTCGGGGTCATCGGCTCCATGGTGTGGGACACCATCTACGGCCGCGACCCCGCGCAGCCCGCCGTCGAGGAATGGGGTGGGATCTCCTATTCCCTGGCCGCGCTCGATGCCACGCTGCGTGCCGACTGGCAGATCGTGCCGCTCGTCAAGGTCGGGCGCGACCTGGCGACGCGGGCGAACGAATTCCTCGGCAGCCTGCGCCACGTGGCCCCCGGCGCGCGCTTCCTGGAAGTGCCGGCGCCGAACAACCGGGTCACGCTACGCTACTTCCAGGCAGAGCGCCGCTGCGAGCAGATGTCGGGCGGCGTGCCACCGTGGACGTGGCCCGAGCTCGGCGCCCAGGTGAGGGACCTCGACGCCTTGTACGTGAACTTCATCTCGGGCTACGAGATGGACCTGCAGACGGCCCAGCTGTTGCGCCATGGCTTCCCCCGCTTCCTCTACGCCGACCTCCACAGCCTGTTCCTGGCGAAGGAACCCGACGGCACGCGCGTGCCCCAGCCGTTGCCGGACGCGCCGGCGTGGTTCAGTTGCTTCGACGTGGTGCAGCTGAACGAGGAGGAGCTGGCACAGCTCGGCCCCGATCCGCTGGTCGTCGCCGCCGGCGCGCTGGCGCGCGGCTGCCAGACCCTGGTGGTGACGCTGGGTCCGCGAGGCGCGGCGTATTTCACCGGCCGGCCGGTGCGGAGCGCCCGGATCGCGTCGGATCCGGCGTCCGACTCCGAGGGCGACCCCACGGGCTGCGGCGACGTCCTGGGTGCCACCGTCGTCGCCTCGCTCGCCGCCGGTGCCCCGCTGGAAGAGGCGCTGCGCCTCGGCACGCGTATGGGTGCGCGCAACGTGACACACCGCGGCGCCACCGGTCTACGCGACCACTTGCTGGGCAGGCTCTCGGCGGTGTGACCCGTCTCGTCGAAGTCCCGGCCCAGTTCGACGATCGCTCGTTCGACCAGTTCGCGAGCGCGTTCGCGGAAGCGGCGAAAGACGGCGAGCGGCTGCTGTTCGATGCGCATGCGGCCGAATGGGCGTCACCGTACGGGTTGGTCAGCCTGCTCTCGGCCGGGCAAGCGGCGCGGCGCACGGGAGCAGGGAGCGCGGGAGGCGCGGAGCGACCGCTGCTCACCGCACCGACGCACGCCGAGGTCTTGACCTATTGGACACGCGCCGGATTCTTCCGCGAAGCCGCCGAGCTGTTCGAGATCCACGGGAAGGTGCCACGGGTGAGAGCGGCGGAGGAGAGCGACGTGTTGCTCCCCGTGACGCCGGTGCGTGCGGCGGAGGACGTGCACGCCGTGGTCTCGAACATCCAGCAGCGTGCGTCTGCCATCCTGGCGTCCGAGCTGGGGCTCGACCCTAAGGCGACGATGGGC
>Ga0209690_1000925_pt1 | contig 16060 bp, 16 predicted proteins | sample GraSoiAngelo_150_FD_186164 | JGI IMG/M metagenome (GOLD analysis project Ga0209690, IMG submission 186164) | Grasslands soil microbial communities from the Angelo Coastal Reserve, California, USA - 14_1009_09_40cm (SPAdes) (version 2) | ecosystem: Environmental > Terrestrial > Soil > Grasslands ...
GTCAGCGGTGGCCGGCGGCCCGGCCGACGGTGGCACGGCTGGCGGCTCGGCGACCGGGCGCCACGCCGGTGGGACGACGGGCGGCTCGGCCTCGATCCGCCTGGGAGTCTCTATTGCGGGCGGCGTCTCCTCGGCGGACAGCTCGGCGCAGAACTCGGGCATGCGCGACTCCAGCGAGACGCCGAGCCCGGGGACCGTCGACGCGACTTCTTCGACGGACGGCGCGGGTTCGGGGGCCACGAACGGAGCGTAGTCGGCGGTGGCCGGCGCCCCGGCCGACGGTTGCACGGGCGGCGGCTCGGCGACCGGGCGCCACGCCGGTTGCACGACGGGCGGCTCGGCCTCAATCCGCGTGGGAGTCTCTATTGCCGACGGCGTGTCCTCTGTGGACAGCTCGGCGAAGAGCTCGGCCATGCGCGACTCCAGCGAGACGCCGAGCCCGGGGACCGCCGACGCGACTTCTTCGACGGACGGCGCGGGTTCGGGGGCCACGAACGGAGCGTGGTCAGCGGTGGCCGGCGCCCAGGCCGAGGGTTGCACGGCCGGCGGCTCGGCGACCGGGCGCCACGCCGGTTGCACGACGGGCGACTCGGCCTCGATCCGCTTGGGGGTCCGCACGGGCGTCGTGATGATCACCCTCTCGTCATCCGAGAGAGGCTCGACGGGCGCTGCACGCCTGAGCCGCTCGACCAGATCGAAGTAGACAGCGGACGCGCCATTCACCTCGAGGTGCCGGAACTCCAGACAGTCGATCTCGAGAAAGCTGAGCTGCTTGATCCGGCGCACAAAGGCGTCGGTCACGCGCTCAACGATGAACAGGATTCGGGGCGGGCGTGTCGCTGACACATTCGCCATCGGATAGAGGCGTCGGAGCGTATCGGGGTACTCGCGGCACCAGGAGTACGCGTCCATGACTCGCAGGAGGAGACCTTCGTCCGCAGCGAAGTCGAGAGCGACGAGCACCAGCGCTTTTCTGGCGTCGAGCGCGACCAAGTCGATCGCCGCTTGTCCGAGACAGAGGCGCGCGTCAATGACCCGGAGGCCAGGCTCGATGCCCTCGATGTTCTCGGCAACCAACTTCTCCAGGTTGCTGAGATCCGGGACTTCCAGCTTCTTGAACGTCGGTTTCATCCCTGTCTCCCGTGGCCTTGAGGTCTGTTCATACCCCGACTCAGAAGGAACACAGCAAACCCCAGACCAAAGGCGCCTTCACGCGCTAACCGATTGAAAGAGTGGCGAATCCCCGGGGCGCCCCACAGCACCGCATCCCCGGCTGATCGGCTCATTCCTGACCAATGCCTCAATCACGCCGGCTGTGGGTTTCCGGAAGTCCTGAATTCCAGGCAACTTACGGAATTCCCGGCCCGAAGGTCTCAAGTGGTGCGTCAGTGACCAGCGGTGAGAATCTGGCCCGGTCCGGTGTCACTCCTCCGTGAGCTTTTTGCGCAGCGTCTGGCGGGAGATTCCCAGGATCTTCGCAGCCCTGCTCTTGTTCGCCTCGACCCGCTGCATGACCTGGTTGATGTAGGCGCGCTCCACTTCCGCGAGCGTCCGGAACTCCTGCGGCCCCTCCTGACGCGGCAGCTCGACAACCTGCGCCGCGAACTGGAGAGGCAGGTGCTGCGGCTCGATAGACTCGGAATTGCCCAGGATGACGAGGCGCTCGATGAGGTTGCGCAGCTCGCGCACGTTGCCCGGCCAGGGGTAGTTGAGCAGGAGGCGCTCGGTCTCGGGCGTGAACCCCTTGATCGATTTGTGCGAGCGCACGTTCGACTCCGTGAGGAAGTGCCGGGCGAGCGGCATGGTGTCCTCGCGGCGCTCGCGGAGCGGCGGAATGTGGATCGGAATGACGTTCAGACGGTAGAAGAGATCCTCGCGGAACTGCCCTTCCTTGACGCGGGTCTCAAGCGGCCGATTGCTCGCCGTGATGACGCGCAGGTCCACCCTGATGTCGCGCGTGCCACCGACGCGCCGGAACACGCGCTCCTGCAGGACCCGCAGGAACTTCGCCTGGCTGTTGAACGACATCTCGCTCACCTCGTCGAGGAAGAGCGTGCCCCGGTCGGCGAGCTCCATCAGCCCTTTCTTGGCCGACTTTGCGTCGGTAAACGCGCCCTTCTCGTGGCCGAACAGCTCGCTCTCGAAGAGCGTCTCCGTGATGGCGGCGCAGTTGACCTCCATGAACGGGAAGTCGCGCCGCGCGCTCTCGTAGTGCAGGCCACGCGCCACGAGCTCTTTCCCCGTTCCGCTGTCGCCCTGGATCAGGATCGTCTGCGCCTCACTCCGTGCGACCTTGCGGATGAGGTCGCGGAGGTTGCGGGTGGACTCGGAGTCACCGATGAGCTGGTCGACCCCGTACTGCTTCTCCTGCAGGCCGTGCAAACGCCGAATCTCGCGCTTGGCCCTGATCTCGTCCAGCGCGCGCGAGACGGCGAGCTTGAGCTTCTCGAGGTGCTCGAAGGGCTTCTCGATGTAGTCGGTCGCGCCGACCTTGATCGCTTCCACCGCACTCTGGATCTGGCCGAAGCCCGTGATGATGATCACGGCAACTCCTGGGTGCCGGTTCTTCAGGGTCCGGAGGACGTCCATGCCGTCCATGTCCGGGAGGCGGAGGTCGAGGAGCACGAGGTCCGGGCTCATCTCGTCGGCCATCTGGATCCCTTCGCTCCCCGTGCCAGCGCCCTGGACCTCGATCTGGTCCGGCGCCAGGACCCGGGCCACGAGGGTCCGGATGTTCCGCTCGTCGTCCACCACGAGGACGTTGTCCATAATTCTAAAGTAGCTGAGCGTGAAGGACGATTCGCCCAATTTCTTACCACACGGAGAGCCCACAACAGGACGTACGTCTCCCTGGTGGCGCCCCTACCCGCGGACCGGTCTCAAGCCCGGCGCGTCGCCCTTGACGTCAGTGGTGGCAGGTGACGCAGTCGAGCGGGGCCCGCGCGCTGTGCGCGGCATTCTGCTGGCGGTGGCAGGCCACGCACCATCCCATCGTGAGCGGGCGCGGCGGCGGCTTGAAACCAACGAGCTTCTTCAGGTCGTCGGCGAGCGACGGCCCGGTTTCGGCCCCGACCATCCGCATGCGCTCGATCGGGCCGTGGCACGTCTGGCACGCGAGGCCGAACCGCACGTGGGCCTTGTGAGTGAAGTAGGTGAACTCGGGGAGTTTGAAGATCCGGACCCACGGGATCGGCTGCCCGCGACCCGCGTACTCCTGGATCTTGGTGATCTCGGGGTTGTCCAGCGCGCCGATGATCTTGTGGCATCCCAGGCAGCGTTCCACCGACGGAAGGCCCGCGTACTCGGAGCGCCGGGCGTCGGCATGGCAGTACTGGCAGTCCATCCGGTACTTGCCGGCGTGGATGAGGTGGCTGAAGAAGATCGGCTGCGTGGGCGCTCGGGGCGCCGTCACGATCGGGACCACGGCCGCGGCGCGGAACGGTGGCGACGCGAGCGAGCGCACGTGGAGGATCACCTGGCGGATCTGCGCGTCGCTCAGGTATTCGCCGAACGCGGGCATGCCCGGCGAGAGCCCCTCGACCGACCCGCCGTGCCTGATGACGTTGGCGAGGAAGTCGTCGGGCAGCCCATTCATGAGGCGGCCGTCGGCGAGGTTCGAGGGCTTGGTGGCGAAGCCGGCGGCCGAGGGGCCGTCGCCCTGCCCCGACGGGCCGTGACAGAGTGCGCATTGCGTGGCATAGAGCGCCTGGCCCGGTTGGAGATCGAGGGCCGCCGGCGCCGCGCCGGCCCGGGTGGGCGACCCCAGCCAGATGAGGACCGCGATGAGAACGACCGTGACCCTGAAACCGGGGCGGAGCGCGCGCCCTGCCCGGGTCGAGCCGGTGTTCACGCTACTCTTTGATCACCTGCTCCCGGCGTCGGAGATAGCCGTGTCGCACGGCGCTGTACATGTCGACCACGCTCTCCTCGAAGCCCTGGAACAGGTCGAGGTTCAGCGAGCGGTCGTTCACCGTGTCGCCGGCCTCCATACCCACCCGTGTCCAGAGGAACGGCAGCACGTAGGACAGCGGATCCATCGCCCCGTCGACGGCCTTGCCGATCCCGTCACGCACTGTCAGCGGAGGGAGGAACGGCAGGACCAGGTACGGGCCGGGCCCTGCGCCCCAGACGCCAAGCGTCTGGCCGAAGTCCTCGCTGCTCTTCTCGATCTCCCAGTACTTCGCAGCGTCGAAGAGCCCGCCGATGCCGAAGGTGCTGTTGATCAGGAACCGCCCGACTTCACGCCCCGCCCCCCTCCACTTGCCCTGGAGCAGGTTATTGACCGCGCGCGGGACGAACCGGATGTTGTCGAAGCCGCTGGCGATCAGCAGCTGGAAGGGCTCCGGCATGATCTTGTTGTAGACCTGCGCTGCAGGTTTCAGGAGGTACCTGTCGAGCCTCCGGTTGAACTCGAACATCCTCTCGTTGAACGGCTCCCAGGGATCGTAGTCCTCCTCGATCTCCTCACCGTTCGAGGTCGTGGGCGCCACCTCGCGCGCGCGTTGCGTCTGCGCGACCGCGGGCGCCCGGCCCTCGTCGCCCTCGGTGGCCACGCTCTCCTGCCCGCCCGTGAGGAGCGGGCTCCCGGCCGCCGTGGTCGCGACCTCCTCCGCGGCGAGCTCACGCGCCGCGCCGACACCGTTCGGTGACGCGGACGAACCAGCCAACGGCACCGAGTCGGCGCGAAAGGCGGACAGGGTCCCGCACCCGCCGAGGAGCAGTGCGAGAATGGTGGGCGCTAGGAGGGCTGTACTGCCGCGAGAGCTGACAGCCGCGAACGGAGACAAAACGGACCCTCCGGTGGTGGCGCCGCGTGTGAGTTCGGAAAACCCGTGACAATATATATCGGAAGCCGAGCCTCGTTCTGCGAATTTACACGCTCGCCCCGGACCGAAGGGACACGAGTCGTGGTTGTGCGGCCGCGCGCAGGAGCGTATGGTGGTGGGGAGCGTTCGGAGGCCGGGACGCCGAGGGAGATATAGTGAGTCGGACCCGAGTGCGAGATTTCTGGTGCCAGGTGGTCCAGGAGACTGTCCAGATCGGGCTGCGCAGGTCGAGCGGGTTCGGACGGCCCCGAGGGTATTTCGTCCAGTGTAATCAGCTCGATTGCCAGTACGTCGAGGAGAACAAGCCGCCCTGCCCGCTTCACATCGACATGTTCGCCGACGAGATCAGAGCCGCGGAGGAGGCGCGCCGAGACCGCAACGGCTAGGCGCCGCTGAGGCCCCCTTCGATCCTCAGCGAGCCCGGACCACCAGCGTCGTGAGCACGCCGAGGTACTGCCGGGCCACTCGAAGGACATCCGCGACCGACACCGCCTCGACGGCCCGCTGGTAGCGCTCCGGAAGATCGCGAGCCTGCCCCTCGATCTCGTAGAAAGCGAGATACCACGCCAGGCGCTCGTTCGTGCGCCGGTCCATGACGTAGCGGCCGAGCAGGTAGCCCTTCGCACGCGCGAGCTCGTCGGCCGAGACGGGTTCGCGGCGGATCCGCTCGACCTCGCCGAGGAGGGCCGATTCCGCCTTCTGCGCGTTCTCGGGCGCAGTGCCCAGATAGAGCACGAGCGCTCCGGGCTCGCGCACGGGGTCGTAGTAGGAGGTCGCGGTATAGGCGAGGCCCTGCTTGTCGCGCAGCTCTGCGAAGAGCCGCCCGGCCATGCCGCCGCCGAGGATCGTGGAGAGCACTTTCACGGCGGCGTGGTCAGGATGATCGAGAGGGGGCGCGAGGGCACCCATCAGGATTTGGGACTGCTGAGCCGGCATCTCGATCTCAACCCGCTTGGCGGACGCGACCGGTGCCGGAATCGGCGGATCGGCGGCCGCGCCGCCTCGCGCCATGCCACCGAAAAGGCGCCGGGCCTCGCCGAGGACCTCGGACGCCGCGACCTGGCCGCTGACGGCGAGCACCATCCGTTCCGGTCGGTAGCCCGCGCGGTAGGCCGCGGCGATCGCGGCGTGGTCGATGCGCGCGAGCGACTCGGGCGTGCCCAAGACGGGCAGCGCGTACGGATGCGAACCGTAGAGGGCGGCGTAGAACGCGTCGACGGCGCGCGACGGCGCGTTGTCACGTCGCTTCTGGACGCGGCTCAGCAGCCACTCCCGTTCCCGGTCCACCTCGTCGGGCCGGAGCTTCGGCTCGAGCGCGAGCTCCGCCACGAGGCCGAGCACGTCGCGCCAGAAGCGCGCGAGCGACGACGCGCGCACCTCCGAGTAGTCCACGTCGCCCGTCGCGCTGATCTTGCCGCCGAGCGCCGCGACCGCCTCGGCGAGCTCGCTGCCGCTCCGCTTCGCGGTGCCCTTCACCATCACCGCGTGGACGAAGTTGGAGATTCCGACGGTTGCCGGCCGCTCCCAGCGCGTCCCCATCTTCACGAGCAGCGACACGGCGACGACCGGCGCCACGGGGTTCTCACGCACGATGACCGTCAGGCCGTTGTCGAGCCGCTCGTGGCGGATCTGGGCGCCTGCCGCGGACGGGGGAGCGAGGGCGCCGACGGCCAGCAGGCCGACGAGACCGAGGAGCGCCGGGCGGCACGACGGCGGCTTCACTTCGCGGTCCCCTCCGGAACGAAACGCACGCGCGCGTAGTTGTCGTCGCCGAAGTACTTGCGCGCGACGGCCTGGATCTGCGCAGCAGTGATCTGGCGGAGCCGCCCGAGGTAGGCGATCTCGTCCTCGAGTGTCCAGGTGGTCTCGGCCTGCCCGTAGGACTTCGCGAGCCCCTCCGCCGTCTCGATGTCGAACGCGTACGAGGACTCCGCGGTGATGATCGCCCGCTGCCGCTCCGCCTCCGTCACGCCCGTCTCGCGTACCTTCCGGATCACGTCGAGGATCGCGGCCTCCGCCTTCGTCACGTTCTGCCCGTCGAGCCGCGCGTTGACCGTGACGAGGCCCGCCGTCTGCCAGGCGCCGTAGCCCGCCTCGATCGAGGACACGAGGCGCAGCCCCTCGCGGACCGCCTGGTTCAGGCGGGAGCTCGGCGAGTCGCCCAGGATGTAGGTGAGCAGGTCCACGGGGTAGATGTCCTCGTTCCCGGTCGGCGCCGTCTTCCACGCGAGGCCGAGGTACGCCTGCTTCTCGGGGCGCGAGACATCTACGCGCCGGGTCGCGTCGATCGCGGGCGGCGGCGGCAGCTCGGGGCGCCCGCCCGGCCGCGACGGGATCTTCCCAAAGGCCGCGGCCACAGCGGACCGGACCTCCGCGGGCTTCACGGCGCCGATGACGACCACCACCATGTTCTTCGGTACGAAGTACTTCCGATAGAACGCGAGCAGCCGGTCGCGCCGCAGGCGCTCGATGAACTCGTGCGTGCCGAGGATCTGCCGGCCGTACGGGTGCGGCGAGTACGCCACCTCGTAGAGGCGGCGCAGGAGGAACTTGTCCGGGTCGTCTTCGACGAGGTTCATCTCCTCGAAGACGACCTTCTTCTCGCTTTCGATCTCGTCGGGCGGAAAGCTCGCGTTGACGGCGAGGTCCGCGAGCAGCTCGACCGTCGCGCGAAGGTGCTTGACCGGTACGACGAAGTCGTAATGCGTCGTGTCGTACGAGGTGAACGCGTTGCTCGTCCCGCCGAACCCCTCGATCATGCGATCGATCGACCCGGGCGGTCGCGTTCGCGTGCCCTTGAAGATCATGTGCTCGATGTAGTGCGCGAGCCCGAGCTCGTCGGGGGCCTCGTCGCGGCCGCCCATCCGCATCCAGAGCTGCACCGCCACGACGTCGCTGGCGCGGTGCTCCTGGACGATCAGCACGACCCCGTTCGGCAGGACCTCGCGGATCGGCTTCGGCGGCCCGGCAGACGTCGCCGAGTAGGCGCCCGCCGCCGCGCACCCCGACGTCAGGAGCAGGAACACACCGAGGAAGGCCACGCGACTGCCGTGTCCAGTGACCATGTCGCCAGAGTCTCTACGGTTCATACGGCTCAGTCAAGGCATGCGGATTTCCGCGGTCGCGACCGTCGCCGTCCGCCGCTCGCGGCGTCGGCGCACCGCGCGGAGGGCGACGTCGCCGAGGCGGATCGAGAGCAGGAGGACGAGCGTGGCCACGTACCAGTACTGGTCCGTCCGCCCAACCTTCGCCAGCCAGAGGAAGTGGACGCAACCCGCCACCCCGGCGAGGTACACGAGCCGGTGCAGGCGCCGCCACCTGCGGGCGCCCAGCCGCTTGATCATCCCGGCGGTCGACGTGGCGGCGAGCGGGATCAGCGAGAGGAGCCCCAGCATGCCCATGGTGATGTAGGGCCGCTTGACGATGTCCTCCCACATCCGGTGCCAGTCGAAGAAGAAGTCGAGCACGATCCACACGCTGAAATGGAGGCACACGTAGAAGAACGCGAAGAGCCCCAGGAGCCGCCGCAGCGTGATCGGCCACGAGACGCCGAGGACGAGCCGGATCGGCGTCATCGCGAGCGAGGCCAGGAGGATCCGGAGCGTCCAGTCGCCGAGCGTGGTCGTGACGAAGCTGATGGGGTTCGCCGTGAGGTCGTCGCGCGCGTACCAGTACACGAGCGTCCCCAGAGGTACCAGACACCCCCCCCAGATCGCCGCCTTGAGCGCGATGCGGGCGCGGCGCGACACGGGACGCTTTAGTAGTCCTTCCGGAGGTCCATGCCGGCGTAGAGGTGCGCGACCTGATCGGCGTATCCGTTGAACGGGAGCGTGGGGCGGCGTCGGAACTCGCCGATCCGCCGCTCGGTCGCCTGGCTCCAGCGCGGGTGGTCGACGGCGGGGTTGACGTTCGAGTAGAAGCCGTACTCCTGGGGGGCGGCCTTGTTCCACGCGGTCGGCGGCTCGGCGCTCGTGAGCCGGATCCGCACGATCGACTTCGCGCTCTTGAAGCCGTACTTCCAGGGCACGACCACGCGGATCGGCGCGCCGTTCTGGTTCGGCAGGACCTGGCCGTACATGCCGACCGTCAGGAGCGTCAACGGGTGGAGTGCCTCGTCGAGTCGCAGCCCCTCGGTGTACGGCCAGTCGAGCGCGAACCCGAAGAAGCCGGGCCGCTGGCCGGGGAACTGCTTCGGGTCGAGCAGCGTGACGAACTCGACGTACTTCGCCTGCGCCGTCGGCTCGACCCGCTTGAGCAGCGACGCGAGCGGGAAGCCGATCCAGGGGATGACCATGGACCATCCCTCGACGCAGCGGAGCGCGTAGACGCGCTCCTCGACGGGGAAGAGCCGGAACAGCTCGTCGATGTCGTACGTCTTCGGCTTGTGCACGAGCCCGTCCACCTGGACCGTCCACGGCCGCGGCTTGAGCGTGTGCGCGAGCCGCGCGGGATCGTCCTTGTTGACGCCGAACTCGTAGAAGTTGTTGTAGGTCGTCGCGGCCTCGAACTTTGTCGGCGGCTCCCTGAGGCTCTGCGCGTCGTTGCGGGTCGCCGTGAGCGGCTGGCCCGGCGGGGTCACCGCGGCGCTCTCGCCGGGCAGGAGTGTCAGCGCGGCGGCGCCGACCATCCACTCCCGACGGCTCAGGTAGAGTTTCGCGTCGGTGATGTCGTTGGACGTGAACCGGGGCGCGCGTCTGATCAGCATGCTGCGAACGCCTCCTTGCTCCTCACCAGGATCTCACAGGGTGGCGAACTTGTAACCCTGGCCGTGGACGGTCAAGATCCAGCGGGGTCGGTCAGGATCGGCCTCGAACTTCCGCCGGAGCCTCAGGATATGGGTGTCCACCGTGCGCGTCGTGGGGAACCGCTCGTAGCCCCACACCTCGTCGAGCAGCCGTTCGCGGGTGACCACCTCACCCCTGTACTCGACCAGGAACGCGAGAAGGTCGAACTCCTTCCGCGTCATCCGCATCTCCTCGCCCGCCTTGAACACCTGCCGGCCACGGAGGCGGATGCGCACGTCGCCAAACGCAAACTCGGCGAATTTCTGCCGCGGCCCCGGGCGCCGCAGCACCGCGCGCACGCGAGCGAGGAGCTCGCGCAGCGAGAAGGGCTTGGTGACGTAGTCGTCGGCGCCCAGCTCGAGCCCGAGCACACGGTCCACCTCGGCGCCGCGCGCCGTGAGCATGATCACCGGCACGTCGATGCCCTTCCGCCGCAGCTCGCGACAGACGTCCCAGCCGCTCATCCGCGGCAGCATGAGGTCGAGGAGCACCAGGTCGGGCGCGTCGCTCATGGCCAGCGCGAGCGCGTCCTCGCCGTTCGTCGCCGAGGTGGTCTGGTAGCCCTCGAAGCGCAGGTTGTCCTCGAGGCCGCGCACGATCTCGGGCTGATCGTCAACGATCAGGATCCTAGGCATGGCCCCTCACGGGGAGCCACAGGGTGAAGCGGCTCCCCGCGCCCGCCTGGCTCTCGACCGTGACGCGGCCGTGATGGGCCTCCGCCACGTGCTTCACCAGCGCGAGGCCCACGCCAGTGCCCCTCCGCCCCTGAGTCTCGCTCCGCCCCACCCGGTAGAATTTCTCGAAGATCTTCCTCTGCTCCTCCGCGGGGATCCCCATGCCCTCGTCCGCGACCGAGATCGCGAGTTCGCCGTGGACGAGCACCGCGTCCACGGCGATCGCACGACGGTGGCGCGAGTACTTGATCGCGTTGTCGATCAGGTTGGCCAGCGCCTGGCCGACGGCGTCGGTATCCATCGGCACCTCGGGCAGGTCGGGCGCCACCCGGGTCTCGACCTTGAAGCCCCCCTGAGCGAGGGGGTACGCGAACGCCTCGAGCGTGTCCCGGATCAAGGGCTCGACGGCCGTGGGCACGATGTCGTAGGTCCGCCGCCCGCCCTCGATCCGCGAGAAGTCGAGCACGTTGTCGATGAGGCGGGAGAGCCGCTCGCTCTCGCGGGTGATCACCCGGTAGTACTCCTGACGCCGCGCCGCGTCGGTCACCCGTCCCATCTCGAGCGTCTCGCCGAACATCCGGATGACCGACAGCGGCGTCTTCAGATCGTGGGACACGTTCGCGACGAAATCGGATTTGAGCTGGGCCATCTCGGCTTCCCGGCGCATGAGCCGCCAGGCGAGGACGAGGCCCGCGAGGATGACGATGAGGAGCGCGCCGAAGGCCGCGGTAAAGATGACAACCTGCCGTCGGACCGTCTGCCGGGGAGACGCTCCGGGGGGCAGGTAGACCGCCACGCTCCAGCTCGGGAGGCCTTCGCGGAAGGTGACCGACAGAACGCGCTCGGCCCGGTCGAGTGACGCGCGGCTGTAGACGGGACGCCCCTGGTGGTCGAGGATCGCGACGATGGTCGGCGACTCGAGCCCGCCGAGCGTCGCCTCGAAGATGTCCTCGCGGAGCGCGTCGAGATCGCGGGCGAAGGCCACGAGCACCGGCTCGCCGCGCGACTTGAGGAGGGCCACCAGGAGCACCTCTCCGCGGGAGACCACCTCGCGCTTGCCGCCTCGATCCCAGAAGCCTGGCGTGATCTGCGCGAGCAGGGGACGGAAGACCGCAGCGTCGTCGTCCCGCCACGCCGTCGGGTGGAGGAGACGGCCGCGGCGGTCGAAGATGTAGAGACGGCGGACGAGCCGGGATTGCGCGACCAGCTCATCGAGCGTGCGGTCGTCCACGCGGACGCCCGACAAGAGGACCTGGAGTCGGTCGAGGAACGCGTCCTCGGCGTGACGCAGCATCATCTCCACCTTCTCCGTGGCCATCGCCGCGACGTCGCGCGCCTGCTCGCGGAAGAGCTGGTCCGCCGCGGTCTCCCACTGCCGCAGGGAAACGTAGCCCAGCCCGGCCACGATCGTGGCGGGCACCACGATCGCGACGAAGGCGAGGATCGAGAACCGTGCCGACGGCGAGCGGACCCCGATCGTCAGCGACCCTCCGCGAGGAGCCGCCGGATCATCGCCTCGGTCTCCTCGTAGTCGCCCTCGCCGATGTGCCGGTACCGGACGACCCCCTTCCGGTCCACGAGGACGAGCGTGGGCCAGGCCCTGACGCCGAACCGCTTCCAGATGCCGAGGTCGTTGTCCTGGACGACCGGGTATCGCACACCGAGTCGCCGCGTCGCGTCCGCGACCTTCTCGTACGGCTTCTCCCAGAAGAACTCGGGGCTGTGGACGCCGACGACGGTCAGCCCGAGGGCCTCAAACCGCTGGTGCCACGCCCGCAACTGCGGGATCACGTTGCGGCAGTTGATTCAGCCGTAGGTCCAGAACTCGACGAGGACCACGCGGCCGCGCAGCCCCTCCGTCGTCAGGGGCCCACCGTTGACCCACCGCTCCCCCGCGACGTCGGGCGCGGGGTCGCCGATCCGCGGTGTCTGGCCGGCTGCGGGCACGCCCCGGAACGCAGTGAGCGCGACGAACAGCACGACGACGATGAGCCCGGGACGGCGCACGGCTACTCCTTCTTCTCCATCGTCTTGTCGTCCTGTGTCATCATCTTATCGCCCTCCACGCCTCCGTGGTCGAGATCGAGCTCCCGTACGTCTGCCGCCATTGTCGGCGTTGCCGCGGGCCGGCTCGTCAACACCGTGTGAATTCTTGGTGAGCTCCGCCGTGCCGACGACCCCGGCGGTCGCGTCGAAGCGGAGACGCATCGCTCCGGCGCGTGGCGGTGTCTAAGTGGAGGACGGAGCCATGGGACGGATCGTGCTCAACGCTCCCGCCCCGGACGCGCTCGACCTGGGCGCGGGGGCGGTTCTGACGGCGCCACGCGTGTCGATCGTCATCCCGGCGCGGAACGACGCCGACGCGCTCGCGCGCACACTCGACCATCTCGGTGGCCTCGAGGGCATCGCCGCGAGTGAGGTCATCGTGGCCGCGTCGGGCGACCCGGAGGCGACGGCGTGGGCCGCGGCCGGGCGAGCGCGGCTCCTCCAGCCCGACGGCTCGACGCGCGCCGAGCTCATGAACGCGGGCGCGGCGGCGGCGCGCGGCGACGTGCTGTTCTTCCTGCACGCCGACTCGTTCCCGCCGCGGGACGCGCTCGCGCGCATCCGGGCGGCGCTCGCCGACCCGCGCGTCGCGGGCGGCGCGTTCGAGCACCTGTTCGCCGAGCCGTCGGTGAGCCTGCGCCTCATCACCTGGATCAACCGCGTCCGCTACCGGCTCACTCGCAACTATTACGGCGATCAGGGGATCTTCGCGCGCGCGTCGGTCTTCCGTGAGCTCGGCGGCTATCGGAGCCTGCGGCTCATGGAGGACCTCGACTTCGCACGGCGGCTCAGGCGCCGCGGACGGAGTGTCCTCCTCCGGGAGCCGTTGCGCACGTCCGGGCGCCGCTTCCTCGCCCGAGGGCCGTGGCGCACCTTCTTCTTCATTGTGTGGCTCCTGGGTTTGCACACGCTCGGCTTCGACACCGAGCGCTACGCCGAGCGCTGGCGCGGCCCCGCCGACCGCACGCCGGGCACACCCTGGCCGAAGGGCGCGCGCCCGTGAGCATCCTGGTCACCGGCGCCACGGGCTTCATCGGGCGCGAGGTTGTCCAGCGGCTCTTCGCCGCCCGGCGGGCCGTCCTGGCCCTCGCGCGGACCTCGGACGGCGTCCCGGCGGTCGAGCGCGTCGTCGCGGCGCTCGGCGATGTCCCGCCGAGCGCGGACCTCGACGTCCTCGAGGGCGACCTCGCCGTGCCGGACTGCGGCCTCGCGCGCGCGGAGTGGCGGCGCCTCCGCGCGACGATCGAAACCGTCATCCACTGCGCGGGCGATACACGCTTCGAGCCGACCGCGATGGCGCCTTACGTCGCCGGGCACGTCCACGGGCCGCTCCGCCTCCTCGAGGGGCTCGCGGGCGGGCGGCTCGCCCGCTGGGCGCACCTGTCGACCGCTTTCGTGTGCGGGCAACGGTCGGGCACGATCCTCGAGCGCGAGGACGACACCGGGCAGGCATTTCACAACGCCTACGAGCGCGTCAAGCTCGAGGCTGAGCGCGCGATCCGGACTGCGGGCGCGGGATGGGGCGTGGACGTGCGCGTCTTCCGTCCGAGCATCGTGGTCGGTGCCGCGCCGGCCACCGCCGGCGGCAACCCCTCGAACCTGTTCTTCGACTTCATCCGCATGCTCGCGGCGCTCGCCGGGCTGCCGAACGGAGCGCGGCTCCGGCTCCGCGTCGCGGCCGCGCCGCACGCCCGCTTCAACATCGTGCCCGTCGACCACGTCGCGACGGCCCTCGTCGCCCTCGCCGAGCGCGGGGACTGCGCGGACCAGACGCTCCACCTGGTGGTCCGCGACGCGCCGACGCAGACCGAGATGCTCCGGATGATCACGGAGCGGCTCGGCGTCCACGGCGTCCGCCTCGTCGACGCCCGCCGCGAGCCGTTCGACGAGCCGGCGCCCTTCGAGCGCGCGGTCGCGCAGATGCTCGAGCCGTACCGCGCCTACTTGACGCAGGACGTGCGGTTCGACGATGCGACCGCGGCCCGGCTCCTCGCACGCTGCGGGATCGAGCGCCCGCGCCTGACGCCAGACGTCGTCCACCGTCTCATCGACCAAGCGCTCGCCGCCGCCGACCCGCAACGCGCGGCCCTGCCGCGGTTCAGGGACTGATGCGCCGGCGTCTCCTCGCGCTGGCGCTCGGCTGCGCCGTCTGCCTGACCGGCGCCGCGGCCTGGGCCCAGTCGCCGCTTGTGGCCGAGCTCGAGGTGGTCGCGACGCGCTATCACGAGAACCCGGCGCGCCTCGACGCCCTCCGCGAGGGGCTCGAGCAGGCGGCCCGCACGGACCCAGACGTCGACACCCTCATCGCGCTCGCGCGCGTCTGCTTCATCTGGGGCGACATCCGTGCGACGACCGTCGAGCAGAAGCTCGAGGCGTACGACCGCGGCCGGCGAGCCGCCCGGCTCGCCGTCGAGCGCGCGCCGCGCAGCGCCGCTGCCCACTTCTGGCTCGCGACGAACACGGCACGCTGGGGACAGACGAAGGGCGTCCTGCGCTCGCTCTTCCTGCTGCCGACCGTCCAGGAGGAGATCGGCACGGTTCTCGACCTGGACGCGGGCTTCACCGCCGTCTACGCGCTCGCGGGCCACGTGTACTACGAGGTGCCGAGGATCTTCGGCGGCGACCTCGATCGCGCCGAGCAGATGTTCCGGCAGGGACTCACCCAGGACCCCAAGTTTACGGGCCTGCGCGTCGGCCTCGGCAAGACGCTCATCAGGAAAGGGCGGACCACCGAGGCGCGGCGCGAGCTCCAGGCGGTGCTCGACGAGACGGCGCCGACGAACCCGGCCGACTGGACGCTCAAGGATGCGGGCGAAGCCCGGGCGCTCCTCACGTCGATCGGGGGCGAGTTGTAGATGCGGCTGCTGCAGGCGTTCCTCCGGCGCTACGCGCACGACGAGGCGCGCGCCCTCCTGCCCTGGGTCAGGGGCCCGCGTCTCCTGGACCTCGGGGCGGGCGAGGGCTGGGTCGCCGAGGCGCTACGGACCCGCGCTGCCGTGTGGGCCTGCGCGGTCGATGTCGGGCCCTTCAGGCTCGCGACGGAGCCCTACGTCGTCTACGACGGCGCCCGGCTTCCCTTCGGCGACGGCGCGTTCGACACCACGCTGCTGTCGCTGGCGCTCCACCACGCAGAGACGCCCGAGGCCGTGCTCGACGAGGCGGTGCGCGTGACGCGCGGGCGCCTGCTCGTCGTCGAGTCCGTCTACCGCGACCGCGTCGAGCGGTTCTGGCTGGACCTGCTCGACGGCCACCTGAACCGGCACCGCCACGGCGGGCGCATGAACGTGCCGCTCGCGTTCAGACGCCCCGCCGAGTGGCGGGCGCTCTTCGAGTCGCGGGGCCTGCGGGTCGTGGCCACCGACTGGCTCGGCTCGCGGCTCGAGCGGCTGGTCCACCACCCGTTGCTCTACGTGCTGGACACGTGAGCGCGGGTCACACCGACCCGTCGGCCTACACGATCTCGTCGGTGCGGGAGGTGGTCTCGCCGAAGCGGCCCATCGCGTACGGCGGCAGCCCGCGGTAGACCTCCTCGAGCCGCAGGTTGATCTCCCGATTCGCGAGCGCGAAGAGGCTCCGTCCCTCCCGGTCCCCCTCGACGAGGAAGGGGCCCAGCCGCTCGACCTCGAGCACCCAGAGGGCCTGGGCGATCCCGAGCGCTTCGAGCCAGTGGACGTCGAGGACGCGCGTGATGCATCGGCCGTACGCGGCGCCCATCCCGTAGCCCACCGTC
>Ga0209690_1000927_pt1 | contig 16051 bp, 14 predicted proteins | sample GraSoiAngelo_150_FD_186164 | JGI IMG/M metagenome (GOLD analysis project Ga0209690, IMG submission 186164) | Grasslands soil microbial communities from the Angelo Coastal Reserve, California, USA - 14_1009_09_40cm (SPAdes) (version 2) | ecosystem: Environmental > Terrestrial > Soil > Grasslands ...
AAACGCAGATGTTGAGGAGATGACTAACTACTAATGAACACCAATAAACACAAATAAGGCAAAGAAGATCGCTGAATCGTGAACCGTGATGCGATGTAACGGTGTAACGTTTTAACGAATCACGTGAGGCGAAGCCTGATCAGCCGTTTTCTTCGAGTTTTGGCGTTCGCTTCTGCGCGAATTCGTTCCAAACGTTCGATCATGCCAGCAATTCGATGGTCCACTTCTTGCGGTGAAGTTCACCGCTAAGCGGCGCGGAACGGGACTACTTTCTTCTTTTTGATTACTGAGATCTCGTTCCTCTGTTGCGGCAAAAGATTCTCCATCACCCACGCTGTGGCGCGCTCGGTCAGTTCGGCGCCGCTGTGCAGACCGAGTTTGCCTTTGATATTTCCGCGATGGGTCTCGATCGTTTTCACGCTCAGGTTCAGCGCGTGTGCGATCTTTCTTGTGCCAAGTCCGGAGCCGACCAACTGAAAAACGTGCATTTCGCGGTCAGACAAATTTTCAACACGTGGCGCCTTCTCCAGGAGGCGGTGTTGTGGCTGTGTTTCGAGCGATTTTTGGAAAGCGCGCAGTGCTAATTCCCGGCTCACATAGATCTGACCCCGTAGAACATCGCGAATGGCGGCCAGGATCTCTTCTTTAATTGCCTTTTTCATCAGATAGCCATTCGCGCCCGCGCGCAGCGCTCGCTCGGCAAAAATGGCTTCCTCAAACGCAGAGTAAACTAGGATCAGCAACCCGGGATATTGCGCCTTAAGCGTTTTGACAAATTCCAAGCTGTCGCCGGTGCCCAACCGTAATCCAATCACGAGCAATTGAGGCCGGCATTCTGCGACCTTACTTTGCGTGCTCGGGATGTCGTCGGCTTCGCCGCAGACGATCATGTCAGGCTGGCAATTAAGATAAGTGACGATCCCGTGGCGTAGCAGCGAGTGCTCGTCCACGACGAGGATTCGGGCTTTTGCGACACCCTTTCCTGGAGCGCTCATGCGTATCGCGTGCTCTTTGGGATCTTGGGATCAGAACCTTTCAGTGGAGGCATTTTGGTGTTCTGAGGGGAACAGCTTGACTGGTGTTATCAGCATCCGTGCCAAGTCTCGGGAAACGTGCATTATTCACGATGCTTCGCCGTACTTGTCATTAAACGATAGGCGCTTACAAAGCGCGGCTTTTTTCAGAAATAACTATTTAATATCATTAAAGATTGAGACGGATGGATTCATTCTAAGGCCGGGCTGGCTCATTTTTTAGACCAACCGTGCTGTAATTTGGTGCGTGAGGTAACCACGAATTAACACGAATAAAACACTAATAGAAGTTGGATGTTCGACGTTTGATGTAGAGGCGCGTGTCCTCACGAGCAGATCGAGAAACGTTTTGCGGCTGAGACAGCCGCCTCTGCAACTATTCTTCCGTCCAAATCGCAACGAGGAAATCCGAGGCTCCCCCGCTTTAGCTTTTTATCTGTGTTAATCTGTGTTTATCCGTGGCCAAGTTGCTTGGTTGAAATAAACGACACACTCACCGACCGCATCGCGCCATAAGCGGTTCTGGGGAGCGCGCGCGTCTCGGGTGCTGGCGAAGGTGTCTCGCCTTCGCGAACTTTTATCTCAAACGGAATCAGAGAAGAATGTTGCGGCGAGGCGCCGCAACTAACACGCGAGGGCGCGTGTGCTCGCCCGATCCGAAGCGCCCGGACAGATCACCAATCCCGGCTACAATCGGCGGTTTCTACGATACCACGATGTAACGGTGTAACGTTTAACCAATCACGTGAGCAAAGCCTCATTCGTGTCTATTCGTGTGCATTAGTGGTTAGAATTCATTGGTCGTTCGCCGCGGGGAACGCCCCACAATTTTGTGTTTCGAAACGTACCGGGCGCCTCGCTATTTCAAAAAGAGATTCATATTGTCGAGATCGATGATGGCGTGACAGATGTACAGCGTATCCATTCCCAGGATCCCGCTGATTCTGGTGCTGCCCTGCCGCAATGCAAAATCAGGCAATGCAGTCACACCGAATTTCTCTGGGGGCACTTTGAAATCGCCGATCTTAAGATCGTTGATTTGCGCGGCACTGATGTGCTTCGCCATTCCGCTGGCAAAATGAGCAGAGACCCGCGTTGGTTCCGACGCGATTCCGAGCGATTTAAAGAGAGCTTCGTGAAAACTAGTAACAAATGCGCCCGTATCGACGAGCAGACGAGCCGATTGGTCGCGAATCGAACATGGCACGGTGAGCGCGCCGTTTTTCTCCCGATGCAAGGGGATCCTGGTGAATTTTTCTGATGACGCAATAGAGCTGAGGTTTATCTGGCGCGATTGATCAACCTTGAAGAAAATAAGTTTGGTTTGGCAATTGATCACCGCTTTGCGGCGAAGCAGAATGTCCAGGCCAAGAACGCCGTCAACGTGGCCGTTTCCACCGTCGGAGTGGATTGAATGGCGCAGTGCGATTGGGCTGCTGCCAAAGTTCATACTGCCGGCCATGATACTCTGCGCAAAGCCCACGGGGAGTATCTGGCCATTAATTTCCGTGAACCGGATATAGCGTAGACCGCGTTGCGATGGCCTTACGCCGAATGATTCAGCTGCGTCCGCATCCAGGATGATTTGGTTTGCGCCAGTATCGACCAGCAAATTCGCGGGCTGCCCATTGATGTTAACAGACATGATCATCTTGTTCAGAGGACCGTAGCGAACTCGCACGGCTTTGTATCCGCTTAATTGCGGCGGGGGACGACTTTTGGCTGCGCCGAAAATCGAGATCGGCGGGATCGTGAGAAGAACAAGCATTAACACTCGCACGCCATGGTCACGGCAAGTCAAAGCGATGCGCGGACGCATCGCACTCCAAAGCACTTCGTGCGAAATGCAAGGGAGCGGCTTACTCCGTTTCGTCCGGCAGCTGCCGGACTTTGGAAGTGCGCACGCGTCCTCGCGTCGCTTTCCTCGTTTGGCCATTCGAGCTTCTTTCGTCATTCGCCTGCCACGTCGACCTGCTCGCGAAGACTTTCGGAGTAGCCGAGCGGAGGCAGGTCATTCGCCTGCCGCGCCGTACCCCGGCGAAGGCTGGTGCTTCGTCATTCCAGATACCCGTCACAATCCTGTTGGGCAATCGATAAATTCCCATGGAATCCTAAATCGTTTGGACAAATGCGCAGCGAGCGCTTTTACACCGAAGACTTCCGTGGTGTAATGTCCACCGAGTAGGAGATTCATTCCAAGTTCGTCGGCAGCTACAGCCGCCCAATGCGGCGCTTCCCCCGTGATAAACGTATCGATCCCGTCTCGGGCAACCTTGTAAATTTCCGAACCGGCGCCGCCGGTAATGATCCCGATTGTCCCGGTTTTCTTGGGACCAAACATGAAAGTTTTTATTGGGCCACCCAATGCCTTTCGCAACTTGCGATCAAGTTCTTCGCGCAGCCACGAAGTGCGCGCCTTGAGCCCAATCATCTGACCCTTTTCTTCGAAGAACAGCTGGTTCGACTTAAGTCCGAGCGCCGCTGCGAGCTGTGCGTTGTTGCCAACTTGCGGATGGAGATCGAGTGGCAGATGCGCACTGTAAAGCGCGGTGTTGTTTTCGAACGCGACGCTTAGTTGCCGACGCAATATGCCGGTCACCGGTTGGAGACCAGGCCAGAACAACCCGTGATGCACGATCAAGAGATCGACATCTTGTTTTGCGGCCGCTTCCAATACTCGTGTCGAGACGTCCACGGCTGCTCCGATTTTAGTAACGCGTCCCGAGTTTTCGATCTGCAGACCATTGAGCGCGTTGTCCCAATCGCCCACCTCCCGAATGCGCAGGAAGCGGTCGGCGTAACCGACGATGCTGGAAAGCGACGCCATGGCTGACGATTTAGTTTCTCGTAACAGCAGCAGGTTTACAATGTCTGAGCTTTCCTGGCTTTGTTCTGCGAGTAATCCTCCTCACCTCAATCCTCTCCCCGCAAGCGGGGCGAGGCCGGACGAGCGCGTCCAGGCCAGGCCGGGGTCTTTGCGCTCCTCACGCGAAGCTCGCCTCTCCCTTTGGCAAAGGGAGAGGATTAAGCTGAGGGTTTCGACAAACACCACTGCTGCAGCGCAAGCCAGATCGCCTGCAAGACGCTGTCGAGTTCCTGGCGAACCTGATGATTCCAGAACCGCAGGACAACGATTTTCTCACGAGCGAGCAACTCCGAGCGCGTTCGGTCGCGAATTTGATCCAAGCGATAGTGATGCTCGCCACCGTCTAATTCAATTGCGAGCTTTGCCGCCGGACAATAGAAATCCAGTATGTAAGCGTCGAACGGATGCTGACGGCGAAATTTCGGTTCCGCAAATGGCGTCAAAGAATACGCTCAGTATCCGTTGCCTTCTTTCGCAACAAGCGAGCGCGATTCATGAAAAGTTATTTGAGTCGCCAAAGCTATTTCTGAAAAGGTGGACTTGTATTCCCTTCACCTCAATTCTCTCCCCGCAAACGGGGCGAGGCGATGAAGTGCGTTCAAGCCGGGGGTCCCTGCGCTCCTCACGCTTTTTTCCTTCGAGTGGATCCGCTTTGTGAAATCGGTGTATTCGTTTAAGACCGACGGGATTAAAGTACCCGACGATTTCTGAGTCGGGCAGTTCTAAAATAATCAGGCGGTTCAGAAAAGCGGCGCGAGGACGCGCGCGCACTCCGAAAGCTGCCGCGAAACGGGGAGAGGCGCTTCGATGGATTTTGCATGAAGTGCTTTTGGAGTGTGATGCGTCCTCGCATCGCTTTCACTCACCTTCGCAGCGCACCGCAAAGACCGGCAATCGCCCGTCGATACCGCGGACTTCCTGCGGTTGCAGCTCCTCGAAGCTGAACGAATCACCTGAACGATCTCGCACCGCCGCCGTGACAAGCAGTGGTCTTCCCGTCGCCTTCGTCAGCCCTTCCACGCGTGAAGCGATATTCACAGTATTTCCAATGGCGGTAAACTCCAGTCGTTGCGGCGAGCCGATGCTGCCTACAATCGCCGGACCGCAATGGATTCCAATTCCGATTTGGATCGGTGCGCGACCCTTTGCCGCAAGATCCTCATTCAACTTTTTCACAGCAGCCAGAATTTCTTGACCAGCCGCAACGGCATCGCCGGCATGATTGGAACCGGAGTCGCCTGCGCCAAAAATCGCCATAAACCCGTCGCCCAAGTATTTGTTTACCATGCCGCGATGTTCTTCCTCGACTACACGCACGGTTACGCGAAAAAAATCATTCATCACTTCCACAACGTCGCCTGGAGTGGATGCGCTCGCTCGCGCGGTCCACGAACGCATGTCCACAAACATGACGGTGATCTCTTCTTCGACGCCGCTCAATCCCGGATCGCGGGCCAGAATTTGTTCGGCTGCGCGCCTGCCTACATGCAGGCCGAATGTCTGGCGCAATTTCTCCTTATCTCTGAGTTCGTGAACCATGTGATCGAATTCGCCGAGCAACCGGCCAAATTCATCTGCCCGTCCAGCAGCTGCCGGACCGAGTTCGACATTCAAATTCCCACGTGACAGCGCATCCGATGCGGCACGCAATTGATCAATCGGTTTAGCAACCAGCCAGCTCATCATTAGAGCGGTGAAAATCCCAAACGCGATGCCGATTAACCCCACGAAAACGGCGAGCCACTCTGCATTAATAGCCGGCGATCGCGGCGCGAACATCAATAGCAAGAGCGAAGCGATCGGACAGACAGACGCGGAAACGGCCCACAAGATTCCGCGGCCGCGTAACGAAAGCGTGAAGACGCCCGGGGTGAGATCGGCGCGCTCGCCCCGAAAGAAAACGGGAAACAGTCCCCAGTGACTGGCCAGTTCGACCAGAAAAAATGAATGTGTGACTGCGATGAAACCGGAAACGCAGAATGAAATCGGCAAATGCCAGAGCAACCGCGAATCAAGTGGATTTTGAACTTGCAGAAGCGCGCCAATAAAGACAGGAATGCACAAAAACCAGGCAACACCGCAAATCGCAGCTGCAAACCATGGCAGGTGAATCAGTCGGCGGCGCGCTCTTGCGAGTGACGCAGAATCGATAGCTGATGCCGCGCAAAGACGATGGAACAATCCACGAAACGAGAAAATTCGTCTGAGCCACAGCAAAACGCCGACTGGATAGACCACGCTATTATAAACCACGACCGTGTCGAAAAAACGTTGCTTCAAGGAGGGAGAAACAAGTAACGGCTGTATAACCGTGGTGTTATACCAGATATTGAACGCGCTCCCGATAATTTGCGGAACCACTGGCGCGAGCGCTGTGAGTAGAAGGCCGTAACGTTCGCGCGCCGGAGTCATTTCACTTGGAATAGCCACGGAACCGACTTCCTTTGATTTTCATTTCACTCTATCGGGAAATTCCAAATTCCAATTCCCAAATCCCAGGTAAATCTCAATGCTCAAAATCGAAAAAAGCAAAAGCGACGCGACGCCGCGTGCGCACTCCGAAAGTCCGGCAGCTGCCGGACGAAACGGAGCAAGCCGCTCCCTTGCATTTCGCACGAAGTGCCTTGGGAGGGCGATGCGTCTTCGCATCGTTTTCATCGCCTCAACATCACCGGTCTCAGTGGATCTTCGTGATTTCGCCTTCCCTTCCGTGAGAGTTAGTATTCGATCCTTGTTTGGGATTTGGTTCTTGGTGTTTGGGACTTACCGCCATCGGCAGTGTCCATGGCCGAAAATAATCCAGCAGGATTAGACGGCCACGATTCGCTCGTTCGCAGTCGCGCCGCACCCACGAAAAATCCGTAAGCGGCCCAAATTGAAATCCGGCGTCCAACGGCCGAAAAAAATTGTCTTGGTGACTTGGCAAAATGTAGCGTGGCTCCAAACGTTCGAGCGCGCCAGGCAGTCGTGCACGTGAATCTGGCAATGCCACGCCCAGAATTGCAAGATCGACCCGCTCATGGGGCGGCAACTGCGCAGGTGTTCCACCAGAATCGATATAAATACGCTGTTCACCGACTTCGATGAGAAAAGCAAGCGGTTCACCGCAAATCCAATCGGCGGCACGTTGTGGCGGGCCAAGGCCGCGCATTTCATGTTGATCAAACGGCACTTTGCCAAAAAGCCGATCGTGCGTAGCTGGCAACACGCGGATTTTCCATGGCCCAATCCGCCGCACGTCTCCTGCTGTCACGGCCTCGCCGAATGAAGCGCCCGCACGTTTCGCAAGATCAACAGCCGAAGCCGAAGCAATGAGACGGGCCTGCGTTTTCGACATTAGAATTGGAACATCGATCAAATGGTCAAAATGCCCGTGCGTGACCAGGATCGCGTCCGGCTTCGGCGCCAGATGTCGCATTCCTTCAGCAACGCGAGAGATGTCCGGTTGAATGCGCGACCCGAGCGCGACGTTCAAAAGGTTCACCCGCGAGAAATAAGGATCGACAAGCAGGGCGTGGCCCTTGAATTCGAATTGATAGCCGTTTGTGCCGAGATAAGTCACGCGCACCCCGTCGCGCGAACTTGCGGCAGAATCACTGACAACCAGGTGCGCATAAGGACTCAGTCCCGCGCCAAAGGCTTGCGCAGAGAATCCTAGGAAAAGAAGAAGCGCGCGTTTCAAGTGTTCGTTGTCGAGGTAAACCCAGCTTTTGCTTACTGCAATGAAACCTCCAGCTTTTCACAGGAACACCGAAGTGATCTTTTCCGTGTGCATGCCCCTGAAACGGAAGCAATTCACTGCGAAACCGTTCGCGAGTCCGTGGCACGCTCCACGGTGTGTTTCGCCTCTCCCCTTGCTGAGGGGAGAGGATTGAGGTGAGGGGTTCCAGCCCAACCGTCGCCAGCGGCTTAAACGAACCCTCACCCTCCCCCTCTCCCTTCCGAAGGGAGAGGCGACCATGCATGCAACGGCGTATCCTCCGTCTCAACACCTAACTGACGATCAATCAACGCTCTCCCGAAGGCGTGTCATAAACAAGTTTGCTTGACGAATTCCGCGCGCCTTGTGACCTTCAATGATTGAAATGAGCGTGGAGTACACGGATGCACCTGCCACTCGCCCTGAAGCGAGCGCCGGAGATAAAATGCCGTGTCCATATTGCGGACACCCCTTGCCGAAAGATGCCGAAAGCTGCGACCGCTGTGATTGGACGCGTAGTGGCACGACTGAAACTGCGGAAGGCAAAGCGAGCGACGCGGTAGCGGTTATCCTAAGTGTGATTCCCGGGTTGGGACACATTTACAAGGGACACAAGCTGGCAGGCTTTTTGTGGATGGCTGGCGCCATTCCCGTAGGAATTTTCGTGTTTCTGGCCGCCATCGCGTCCGCGGGATTCGGGATCGGTCTCTTTTTCTTTTACCTCATCGCGGTCATGCTTCATGCCTACGCAGTTGATGATCGCGTCGTGGCGCCGAGAGAAGATGAGGGCGAAGAGTACTGAGAGCGTTGAAGCGCGTCGGGCAGCGCGCGCCCCGCGTGATCGCGTCCTGGCGACCACGACTTTTCCTGTGCTCCGCGTTGCCTAGAAGATGATGAGCGTTGTAAAGACTGTTTCAGCGCGAAGACGAAACCAGGACGCGAGACGCGCGTGCTAGCCGATCATCCATGTCACATTTCCAGTACTTGGGTTCACTCGCGAAGCTGGAAATTGTGGATCACCTTTCAGCACGCGCTGGATCAACCCTGCGTTTTTCGTCGCGCCCACCAGGAAACATATGTGCCGTGCCCGATTGATGAGCGGAAATGTGAATGTCAATCGCCAGGCGTTCAACTTGGGAACGAAATTTGCGACTACGCACCGTATTGTTTCCTCTAATGCAACAGTTCCAGGCAAAAGCGACGCGGTGTGACCATCGTCGCCCAGGCCCAGCAGAATCAGGTCGTGCTGGTAAGTCGGTTCACCGCACTGTGTCGCCAAAAGATCGAGATTGTCCTGGTATTCCGGCGCCGCGATTTGCGGATCGATTTCACCGCGCATACGCATAATTGATTTTTCAGGAACCGCGGCGGGCGCCAAAAGAGTTTCACGCGCCATCCTGAAGTTGCTCTCTCGATCATCCGGCGGTACGCAACGCTCGTCTCCGAACGTGATTCGAGTCAACTCCCACGGCAGATCGTGCGCAATCGCGGCAAGCCGGGTGTAAACCGGGACCGGAGTATTCCCGCCCGAGAGCGCAATCCGGAACTCGTTGCGTTCGCCAAGAGCCTTGTGCGCCTGGTCAAGAATGAAGTCCGCAGCGTCGTCGGCGAAATTCTTCGTTCGAATAACTTGAGGCTCCGCTTTCATGGGTGAAATACGCTACTTATTTACGCTAGCCGGGGGCTTAGTCGGCCGATTGATTCGCCTCTCCGTTTCGAAGGGAGACGGTAGGTGAGGGTTCAGCATTGCACCGTGCGCACGCCTCACCTCAATCCTCTCCCCGCAAATGGGGAAGAGGCGGAATCATGCAGACTGCGGAAAGGGCGAGCATCAAATCGTGCAGTGTGACTGGCCGCGCTTTTGTAGATAGCGCTGATGATATTCTTCCGCCCGCCAGAACGTCGGCGTCGGTTCGATTTGCGTTACCACCGGTCGACGAAAACGGCCGCTCATATCAATCTTTTTCCTGGACGCTTCCGCCGCTGACTTTTGCTCGGACGAATGATAAAAAATCACCGAGCGATATTGCGCTCCAACATCAGGACCCTGCCGGTTCAAGGTCGTCGGATTGTGGTTCGACCAGAAAACATCGAGCAGGTCGTCGTAGGCGATCTGCGATGGATCGAACTCTACTTCCACGACTTCGGCATGGCCGGTTTTGTCCGTGCACACATCTTCGTAGCTCGGGCTGTCTTTCGTTCCGCCCGCGTAGCCGACGCCCGTCGAGATCACACCTTTCAAATTTCGAAAAGTTTCTTCCACGCCCCAAAAACAACCTGCACCAAAGGTAGCTTTGTCCGTTTTCATTGCGACATGATGGAACGATTGTGCGCAGGGTGCAACCGTCCTCACGTTGCAGTTCCATTACTTGACAGTTGCTGGTGGTGACTTTGGTATTGACCTAAAGTCCTAGTAGCCAGCTGATGCCAAATCTGGCAGAACGTCAGCTAAACATTTTTCCTCAAATGAATTCTTTCGCCACGACTCTCGACCAGACTCGCCCAGTCCTGCCGGTGCGGCTTCTCAATGGCTGCGGCGCATTGCTGGAGAAAACCCGAATTCCGCGCGCGCCGCTTCGTGCAGTGGATTTGATCGAAACATCGAAGCGCCGTTGCGGTCTCGATAATTTTGGTGGAGGAGATTTTTTCGAGGGTCTCTCGCGATTGCTCGATTCCTGCCACCGCGAGTCTCGCCTTAACCTGATAGGGAAGATCGCTCTTCGGACCGATCTTATGCGCACATTGTGTTCCCGTTTGTTCATGCATCGCGACCGGCAGCTCTATCCGGGCATTGCACGGCAGGAAATTCGCGAACCGCTGTTTATCGTCGGCCTGCCCCGCAGCGGTACTACGCTTTTGCATACGTTGCTCGCAGCGGATCCGGAACATCGAGCTCCCCTCACTTGGGAAGTCATGACGCCATCTCCGCCTACTCGCGAGAATGAGAAACGGCGAATTCAGCGCGCAACGCAAAGTTGTAACTGCCTTAATTGGCTGGCACCCACATTCCGCCACGTGCACGCCGTGGGTGCGGAACTCCCGCAAGAATGTGTCGGCCTGATGACGCCCACATTTCTGAGCGATCAGTTTGATACGATGTATTATGTCCCATCGTATCGAGCCTGGTTCTTTCTTCAGGATTTGCTGCCGGCATACGAGTATCACCGCTGTTTCCTTCAGCATCTGCAATTCCGACAGAGCGCGCGCCGTTGGGTACTGAAAGCGCCTACGCACATGTTTGCCTTGCCAGCGCTCCTTTCCGTTTATCCCGATGCGCTCTTCGTCCAAACCCACCGGGCACCTCTCGATGCGATGGCTTCGGTATCGAGTCTCATAACGATCCTTCGCCGCGTGTTTAGCGATGCGGTCGATCCACTCATAGTTTGCCAAGAGGCGATCGGTTACTGGTCGGAAACGTTGGATAGATTTTTGCAAGAGCGCGATCGATTGGCAGCCAACCGCATTTGCGACCTGAACTATATTGAGATCCGTCGCGACCCGATCGCTGCCGTCCGGCGCATTTATGAGCATTTTGGCTGGTTGCTCTCGCAGAAAGCAGAGCAACGAATGCGCCTCGTAGTTGCGAGCCAGGCGCACGAACAATCTGGGTTGCATCGCTACGATCTCTCGCAGTTTTGCCTCGACCCAGCCGAGGGAGCAGAAGCATTTGCGGCCTATTGCGAACGCTTCGATTTATCTGCGCAGGCGGTTGGCAGACCAAGCCACCGCGCGAAAACGCTCGTTTTAAAGTAGCACCGCGGATTGCTGCGCCGATTTTCCCAGCAGCTGCAGACCGCCTTACATCACCCCAAGGTCACACAAGGAACCTGAACGATGCACCTACTCGTGCGGCAGTCGTTAGGCGGCTGGCTCGCCGAGTTGCTGGATCTGGCGGGATGAGCGAAAAGTCATCAGATGAACTTTGAAGTTCACCGTACGATCGACGCTGATCACCCCAGCTTGCTCGGGCATTTCCCCGGCGCGCCTGTTGTGCCGGGTGTAGTGATCCTGGACGAAATCGTCGCAGCTTTGACCGAGTGGCGCGAAGATTCTCGCCTTACCGCCATACGCGCGGTCAAGTTTCTAGCTCCATTGAAGCCTGAGCAGCCGTTTAGCATCTGTTTTTCGGTTAGTAAAGAGGGCGGGGGCGACGTTAATTTTTGCTGTCGTATGGAAGACCGCGTAATAGTTGAAGGTCGACTTGAAGTCTGTTCCGGGACAAAGTGACTTGGTGAACGCGCCATTATCTGACGCGCATACGTTTGAAAGCCGGCCGAGCGATCCGCGCCTGGCGCAGTGGCTCGAGGAATATCCACCGGCCGTATTCAGTGAACGGTTATATCAAAGCATCGAACTGATGGAGCGTTACAGCATCGAACTGGCTGTTGATCTATCGCGCCGGTTGAATCTGGTTGATCAACTCGGCGAGTGGCGATCAGCCGATGAGCTTTGCCACCTGCTTTCTTTTCAGCCGCGTTTCAAATTCGCCTTATGTTGGATTTTGGAACGTCTGGTCGAGACCGGTTGCACGGAGGCACGGACCGACGGGAAGATCCGCTCGTATCATCTGCGACACGCGCCGTGGCAACCCGATCTCAAACGCTTGCACGCAGTAGGTCTGAATATTGATCCAGCCAACGCGGCGACCCTCGATTTATTAGATCACGCTGCAAGCCTCTATCCGGCCGTTGCCAGTGGCGAGCAAAGCGGCGATCACAATCTGCTGGGACCGGGAGGAATACCGCTGTGGCTGAATTATTTTCACAACGATAATTTAACTTACGCGGTGAACAATTGGGTGGGCGCGGTACTAGCCGCTGATCGCCTTTCCACCCGGCGTACGATCCGGATTTTGGAAGTTGGCGCCGGCCCCGGCAGCGCCAGCGAAATTTTGCTGCAATTGCTTGCCGAACGCGGGCTTTTGCCACGAATGGAACGCTATCTCATTACAGAGCCGAACGCGTACTTCCGGCGATGCGGCCAACGCAAACTGGCAGGACAGTATCCCAAATTGGCGCTGCAATGGGCCGCGCTTGATCTCGATTTGCCGTGGAACACTCAAGGCATCGCCCCGGGCGAGTTCGATCTCGTATATGCCGTTAATGTAATGCACATCTCCAAGGATCTTTTGTTTAGCTTGACGGAGGCGCGCTCGGCTCTGGCAACCGATGGCTGGCTCGTAATCGGCGAATGCCTGCGGCCCTTCGTCAATCAACCGATCTATCCGGAGCTAATGTTCCAGATTTTGGACAGTTTTACCAGCGTCCGGACAGATCCAGAAATTCGCCCGAATCCAGGCTTTCTAACTGCAGAGCACTGGCGCCGCGCATTTTCGCGCGCAGGCTTTCGGGGCGCCGAAGCGGCACCGGACATCGATCGCATTCGCGAGGTCTATCCGCATTTTTTCACCGGCGCCATTTGCGGACAAAACACCGTAACTGCAAATGACCCCGAAAGTTCTCGCGACTAAAACCTCGGAGGCGGATCGTTGGACGGCCTTGCCGGAGCGCGGCACACCCGCCTTGCTGCGAGTGATCGCCTGGATCGCGGTGCACGTCGGGCGCTGGACGGCAAGGCTGATCCTGTACCCGATCACATCTTATTTTGTAATCACGGCGCATGCGAGCCGGCAAACGTCCTACGAATATTTGAAGCGTGTGCGCGGCCATTCAGCCCGTTGGTGGCATGTTTTCCGCCATTTTCATTGCTTTGCCGCGACAATTCTGGATCGCCTTTACCTGCTGCGCGGTGAGTTCGAGCGCTTTGGCGTGACGCTTCATCGGAAGGAAATCTTGCACCGCGAAATCGAAAGCGGCAAAGGCAGCATCCTCTTGGGTTCGCATTTGGGCAGCTTCGAGGTGTTGCGTGCCTTGGGAGTAATGCAGCGAAGCTTTCCGCTCAAGGTGTTGATGGACACCGCGCACAACCAAAACGTCACACGCTTTTTTGATGCGCTTAACCCAAAGATCGCCAACACGGTAATCGCGCTGGATCGGCCGGATACATTGCTAAGAGTAAAGGAAAGTTTGGACGCGGGCTTCTTCATTGGCATGTTGGGTGACCGCGTCGCGAGCGGCGACAGGACCACGCAGTGTCAATTCCTCGGTGCGCCCGCTGCGTTCCCAGCCGGCCCGATCCTGCTTGCTGCCATGATGCGTTGTCCTGTGATCTTGTTTTTTGGCCTCTACCGCGGCGGAAACCGCTACGAAATTCACTTCGAACATTTTGCCGACGAAATCATTTTGGCTCGCGATCGTCGCGCCGAAGACATCCAGCTTTGGATGCAGCGTTACGTCCAACGCTTGGAGCACTACGCGCGCCTTGCACCTTACAACTGGTTTAACTTCTATCCGTTTTGGGAATTAACGGCCACTTGCGTAAAAGGTCTCAAGACCGCTGGCGAAACGTCGATTAACAAAACGGAAATTCGCACGCTCATCCCCCACTCCGGTCTGATGTGTGTGTTGGATACTGTAACCGAGTGGGACGATCGATCGATTGTGTGCATCAGTAATACGCATCGTGATCCGGCTAATCCATTGCGTCGGGGCGGACGGTTATCGGCTTTGCATGCTTTCGAGTACGGCGCACAAGCCGCGGCAGTGCACGGCGGATTGCGCGCCCGGTCGGCAGGCGCGACAGCGCCACCGGGCTACCTGGCGGCGCTGCGAGATGCACGCTTGTATGCGATGCGCCTAGATGACATCGGTTCCCCACTCCAGATTTCTGCGAGGCGCCTGTTCGGAGACACCACTAATACGGTTTATGAATGTCGCGTTTCAGCCGGCGGTGTTCTTTTAGCTGATGGACGTATTACCATCATGCTGCGCGCGTGACGCTCCTTGGAGCTAGGCGGCATCTAACATCCAGGATTCAACTTCTAGAGTTCGCAGGCGACACGCCTGCCGCTACAGCTCTGTGGTGGCAGCCGTGTCGGCTGCGGACGAGAAGCATCACATCACGATTCCGCCGTCCACGCACAGCACCTGTCCAGTGATGTAGCTCGCATCCGCGGACGCTAGAAAAGCCACGGCACTGGCGACATCTTCAGATTGCCCTGTTTTGCCCAGCGGAATTTTGGACTGAATCGTATTCTTGATCTCATCCGAAAGTTCGGTGGTCATGTCCGTCGTAATGAATCCCGGCGCCACGGCGTTCACAGTGATGTTACGACTCGCCAGTTCACGCGCGAGCGATTTGGTGAAACCGATCAAGCCTGCTTTGCTTGCAGCGTAGTTTGTTTGCCCGGCATTGCCCATGAGGCCGATCACCGAGGTGATGTTAATGATGCGCCCGCTGCGCTCTTTGATCATCGCGCGCTCTGTGGCCTGCACGAAGTTGAACGCTCCTCTGAGGTTCGTGTTGATGACCATGTCCCAATCCTCGATCGGCATCCGCATGCTCAGCCCGTCGCGCTTCACACCAGCGTTGTTAACTAGAATGTCGATCTTGCCAAAGTCTTCGAGAATCCGGGCACCGACTTTTTGCACTGCTGCATGATCCGCGACGTCGACTGCGTAAGCCTTTGCTGCATCCGGTCGCGTCGCCTTAATTTCATTCGCAGTCTTCTTTGCGTTCGCCTCCGTCCGGCTGACGCACGCGACGCGCGCTCCTTCGCTCGCCAACCGCACCGCAATCGCATGTCCGATCCCCCGCCCTGCTCCTGTTACGACAGCGACCTGGTTCTCAAATCTCATGATTTTCCCAGACGGATCGACGCGTTTTCAGAAATGCGAACGGCCCGTTTTTAAGTTTCCAACGCGAGATCATCCGCCTTGCGCGCAGTATGCCGGCAATTATTGGCGTGTGCATCTTAATTCATATGGACTGCCACCACAGACGGATCATATCGTAAAGATGGCGAGGAAAGCGACTTCGATGGCCAGCGCTTCCTGAATATTGCGACTAAGATGATAGCGCAATTCCTCGAGACAGCGAACGCGTCTCAAAATTTCGGCGGTGCTGAAACGCTTCGCGAGCGCGGCCGTTTCTTTTCCCGCGTTGGGCAAACTACAGCATTCTACACCATTGCGCGATCGAAGAACATCAGACCACCAAGCGAATAATGTCTCGATCAGTGCGGCGCGCCGTTGCAGGTAGAGGCTTTCTGCGAGCGCCTTGTAGTATTGTTCCCGCTCTTCGAGCCAGGCACCATCAGTCGAATCCTTGTAGCGCGACTCCTCCTGTTTTAATGCCTGATCTGTTTGGCTTTTAATTTGCTCCCGAACTAGGCGTAGGAGACGCTGAAATTCGTGAGCCAATCGATACGCATACTGAATACTCCAGCTCTGTTCGCGGGCAGCCTGTTGCAGCAATTTCACGAGTTTTTCCTCTTCCACTTTATTTTGAGGTTGGCCGTTTGGCGCAAGTGGAATTGCGATGCATCGTGAAAGAATCGTCTCCGGTAGAGCTTCGGGTAACGCGCTCAGAAGGAGCAGCAAGGAATCCTTC
>Ga0209690_1000928_pt1 | contig 16047 bp, 16 predicted proteins | sample GraSoiAngelo_150_FD_186164 | JGI IMG/M metagenome (GOLD analysis project Ga0209690, IMG submission 186164) | Grasslands soil microbial communities from the Angelo Coastal Reserve, California, USA - 14_1009_09_40cm (SPAdes) (version 2) | ecosystem: Environmental > Terrestrial > Soil > Grasslands ...
TCGTCCGGGGGATCACCTTGGGCGCGGTAAGATAGACCCTCATCCTTCCTTGAGCACCTTCAGGCTTTCCTCGCGGATGGCCTGGTGCACCTCGCGGCGGAGGTGAAGGAACTCCTCGGAGTCGAGCACGTCGACGGTGCGGGGGCGCGGCAGCGAGACGTGCACCTCGCGCTTGATCCGCCCCGGCCGCGCGGTCATCACGTAGACGCGGTCGGCCAGCAGCACGGCTTCGTCGATGTCGTGGGTGACGAACAGGACGGTCTTGTGCGTCTGCTCCCAAACCGACAAGAGCAGCTCCTGCATCAGGGTCCGCGTCTGCGCGTCGAGCGCACCGAAGGGCTCATCCATCAGCAGAATCTCCGGATCGTTGGCCAGCGCCCGGGCGATGGCCGCCCGCTGCATCATCCCGCCCGACAGTTCCTTCGGGTAGGCGTGTTCGAAACCGGAGAGCCCCACCAGGTCGATGTAGCGCCTGGCGATGCGGGCGCATAGTTCCGGGGGGTGGCGACTCAGCCGCGGGCCGAATTCCACATTGCCCTGCACGGTGAGCCAGGGGAACAGCGTGTACGACTGAAAGACCATGCCGCGATCGGCCCCTGGGCCGCCGACGCGGGCGCCGTTCAGGACGACGTCGCCCGATGACGGACGGGTCAGACCCGCAATCACCCGCAGCAGGGTGGACTTCCCGCATCCCGACGGGCCGACGATACAGACGAACTCTTTGTCCCGAACAACGAGGTCCAACCGGTCGACGGCGACAACACTTCCACCCCGCCGCCGCTGAAAGGTGACGGTGACGTCTTTGATCGTGAGTTTGGCCGCAAAGGTGGTCATTGCGAGGCGCGGCTCCATCTGTCATCGCGAGGCCCAAAGGGCCGTGGCGATCTCTGTGACAAGCGAGATTGCCACGGGGCTGCGCCCCTCGCAATGACTACGCTTTCGGGGACCATGGCAACAACGTCCGGTGCATCCACTTAAAGACGAGATCGAACGCCAGGCCCAGCAATCCGATGACAAACAGCCCGACGAAGATCCGGTCCGTAAACAGCCCGCGCATCGAATCCAGAATGAGGTAGCCCAGCCCGCGGTCGGCCGCCACCAGTTCGGCCACGATCAGGTACGTCCAGGCCCAGCCCATCGTGATCCGCAGATTATCCATCACTCCCGGCAGCGTGGCCGGCACGAGGACGCGACTGAACACGGTCCCTTCCTTCGCCCCGAGGGTGTAGGCGCTGTCCAGCAGATCCTTGCTCACGTTCGACGAGACATCCGCGACCAGCAACACGAGCTGGAAAAACGTCCCGATGAAAATGACCGCGACCTTCTCCGCCGCCCCAATGCCAACGTAGAGAATCAGCAGCGGGATCATGGCACTGACGGGCAGATAGCGGACGAAGTCGACGACGGGTTCGAGCAGCGCCTCCACGAACTTCAGCGTACCCATCAGAATGCCGAGCGGCACGGCGACCACGACGGCCAGCGCCCAGCCGCTGACGATGACGCTCAGGCTGGCCCGCATGTGGACAGGCAGGCTCCCTTCGCGCAGCAGGGCGATGGCCGCCCTGACCACATCAGAGGGCGACGGCAGGAACAGCGGGGGCACGACCCCGCCATACGAGAGCACGGTCCACACCAGCGCGATGGCGGCGATGGACAGTCCGACGCCACTGAGGTAGGTCCGGCGCGACACCGGTTCGTGCGGCCGCAGTGCGGCGGTCAGGGCGGAAACAAGCCGGCTCCGCGGCCGAGTCTGTGCCTGCGGAGCCGGACGTTGCGTTTTGGTCCGAACGTTTCTATCTGGCAATGAAGGACGGATTGAGGATCGTGGTCGCCTTCAAGCCTTTGATCTGCACCTTGTCCTGTGCCGCCCAGAAGTCGATGGCAAACTGTGCCGTCTTATACGCTCCTCCACCTGAGCCAAAAAATGCTTGGTTCGTGGCGTAGTCATAGTAGCGGATCCCGGTCAGCGTGCTGGCAAACTCCTTGGGATCCTTCAGCCAGCCGCCGATGGCATCAGCCATGATCTGGTTGCTTTCACCGGGGTACGCCTTCCAATACTCCACGCCCTTGTGCCAGGCCGCCACGACCTTGCGGACCTCGTCGCCCCTGGCCCGCAGCACATCGTTCCGGAAGACCAGGACGTCGACAATCAGACCTGGCGTGGTCGTGGAATCGGCGAGCAGGTGACCGTGGGCTGCGCTCTTCCCCTTCGTCAGCCACGGCTCCCATGTCACTGCGGCGTCGACCTTCCGGGCTACGAAGGCCGCACCCGCCTCGCCGGCCGTCATATTCACCGACACGATGTCCTTGAAGGACATGCCGTTCTGCTTCAGCAGGTAGCCGAGGAGGAAGTGGCTGACTGAACCTTCCCCGTAGGCCACCTTCTTGCCCTTGAGTCCCTTGATCGTCTTGATGGCTTTGTCGGCGACAATCCCGTCGCCGCCTTTGCTGTCGTCAAACGCCATGACTGCCGCGATCTGGAAGTCGGGCCGCACGCGCAGGACTATCGTGTCGATGGTGGTCATCAGGCCGTCGATTTTCCCCGCGGCCAGCGCCACGTAGCGCGTCTTGGTGTCCTCCATGTTGATGAACTGCACGCTGACGCCTTCATCTTTGAGGAAGCCCTTCTTGTCCGCGAGAAACAGCGGCCCGTAACCGACCCACACCGGATATCCGATCTTCAGGACCTTCTGCGCCGGCGCCGGTGCCGGGAGGAGCAGCGCGGTGCCGATGAGTATGGCAATAACAGCCAAAACAGGCAGCTTGCGTAACATGGACTCACCCCTTTTCAAGTGTCATTGCGAGCGGCGAGGCCGCGAAGCAATCTCCTCCCACGAGGAGATCGCCACGGCCCTGCGGGCCTCGCGATGACGGATAGAGGAATGCCCTAAGCCTTTCCTTTGTGTGGCTTCGTTTCCTGCGTCTGCAGCCGCGTCGCCGCAATCACGGAGAGCATCTCAAACAGAATGTTCGCGGCCAGCATCGAGGTGATCCCCGCGTGGTCGTACGGCGGCGAGACCTCCACCACATCCGCGCCGACCAGCTGCACACCGACCAGCGCCCGCACAAGCTCCAGCGCTTCCCGGCTCGTCAACCCCCCGACCTCCGGCGTGCCGGTTCCGGGGGCGAACGCCGGGTCCACGCCGTCGATATCAAACGACACGTAGACGGGACCGCGGCGAAGCGTGAGAATCTGTTCTTTCACCCAGGCCAGACCTTCATGGGCCACCTGCTCCGCTGTAATAGTCCGCACCCCGTGCTTCCTGCCAAAGTCGAAATCGGTCTCCGCGTACACAGGCCCGCGGATTCCAATCTGCACCACCCGGCGCGTATCCAGCAGCTTCTCCTCAATCGCCCGCCGGAACGGCGTGCCGTGGAAGTACTTGTTGCCGAAGTACTCCTCCCACATGTCCTGGTGCGAGTCGATGTGCACCATCCCGACCGGCCCGTGCTGCGCGGCGACCGCCCGCAGGATCGGCAGCGACAGCGAGTGATCCCCGCCGACGCACACCGGGATCACGTTCGCGGCGAGGATGTCTCCCACGGCGCGCTCCACCCGGCCGTAGGTATCCTCAATGTTCACCGGGTTGACGTCTACGTCGCCCACATCCGCCACACGCACGACCTCGAACGGGCTGACTTTCAGCGACGGGTTGTAGGGGCGGATCAAGCTGCTGTGCTGGCGGATGTCGCGGGGACCGAACCTGGGACCCGGCCGGTACGACGTCCCGCCGTCAAACGGGATTCCCAGCAGCGCGACGTCGAGCTGCGCATAATCCCGCGTCTGCGGCAGCCGCATGAACGTCGCCGGCTGCGCAAACCGCGGCGAGCGGAAAGAATCGGCGGGGTGGAAATCTGACATCAGGGCGCGCTCCCCCCGCCACCCGGCCGGTACGGGGGCGGCGTCAGGAGCAGATCCTGCACAGCCTGCCCGATGCCGCCCAGCGGATTCTCGCGGCTCGGCAAGCCCTGCACGAACGGCAGTAGTTGATGGCGGGCAACTTCAAAGACCCGCCGCAGTTCGGCAACAGGATGGCGGTGTTCGTCGACTCGCAGCTCGCAGTAGGGATACTCTTCTTTGTGCACGACCAACAACGCAGCCGACTGCTTGCCTCGCTTGTCCCCGCCAACCGCCTGGCCGGCCTCCAGGGCAACCACAAGCCGCTCGGGCAGGTCCATGCCCTCGGTACGGCGGAAGGCTTCCGCCATCGCTTGCACCGTCTCCTCGCCCACCAGCATGTTACCTTGCGCCGAGAAGTTTGGCCCGGTGATGTGTCCGAACCACGGCACGCACTCCGGACCCGACCAGGCGGCGCTATCCCCCTTGCGATCCACGAGTCCGACCTGTCGAACATCCCGGCCCGGATCCTCGGACACCAGCCGTTCCAGTGCGGCCTTGGCGCTCTGCCCTTGGGCCAGGAGGCGAAGTCCGTCGATGCCCAGATAGGGGTTGACCCAGGATTGGGTCGCCACCGCGCCAACGCCGGCTTTCGCGAACGGACAGAGGCTGCCCACGCCCGGCACAGCGGTCGAGACCGCCACGCCGAACATCCCGGTGCGCGCGCAGCGCGCCGCAATCGAAAAGGTACTCAGTCGCAGCATCTCCCTCACCCTCCTCACCATGTCATGTCGTCACACCTGGCGCGTGTGGGACGGTGATCCAGGAAGGAGCCCCACTGCTAAATCGCGAGTCATGCCACAAGCAGGCCGCATGATGACCACCACCCAAGGGATACAATGGAGGATCTTCCCGCGCGCAGATCTCCATCGCCACAGGGCAGCGGGAATGGAACCTGCACCCGGACGGCATCCGATACGCGCTGGGAATCTCCCCAAGGATCGGAACATCTCGCTGGCGTTTGGCCGGGTCCGCGTGGGGGATCGCCTCGAGCAGCGCGCGGGTATACGGGTGCTGGGGCGCCGAGAAGACTCGCTCCACCGGCCCGGCCTCAACCACGCGCCCCAGGTACATCACCGCGACGACATCACTGACATATCGGATGACGCCGAGGTTATGGCTCACGAACAAATACGCCAGCCGCAGCTCTCGCTGGATCTCCTTGAACAGGTTGAGAATCCTGGCCTGGACTGAGACGTCAAGCGCCGAGGTGGGCTCGTCGGCCACAACCAGGGACGGCCGTAGGATAATCGCTCTGGCGATGGCCACCCGCTGACGCTGTCCGCCGCTGAGCATGTGTGGATGCCGGTCGAGGAATGAGACGTCGAGCCCGACGTGCTGGAGCGCCTCCTGCACCAGGTCCAGCCGGTGTTCGCCGCTGCCCACGTGATGGACCTCCAGCGGAGCCAGCAACGCCTCCCGCACCGTCTGGCGGGGATTGAACGCCGACGACGTATCCTGGAACACCGCCTGCATCTGGCGCCGCACACGGCGCATCTGTGCAGCAGGCAATACGGTGATATCCTGATCATCGAAGATGACGCGTCCGGCGGAGGGCCGGACGAGCCCCAGGACGATCCGGCAGACGGTGGATTTGCCTGAGCCGGTTTCTCCGACGATGCCCAGCGTCTGACCGCGCTGAATTTCCAGATCGACGTGATCAAGCGCTTGCAACCAGCGGCGCGCCCAGAGCGCTCCGCCGAGCTCGAACGTCTTCGACACCCCCTGCACCTGCAGCAGCGGGTCAGCCATGAGTCTCCACCAGCCAGCACCGCGCGGTGTGGTCGGCCTCGACTGTGAGCAACGGCGGCTCCTCGTCGCAGTGCTTGAATCGGTATGGGCAGCGATCGACGAAGCGACACCCCCGAGGCAGATCCACAGGCGACGGGATGCTGCCGGGGATGGAGATGAGCTCGGCCTGAGCCGCCTCCCCCGTGGGCGTCGCCCGCAGCAGCGCCTGCGTGTAGGGATGGCCGGGGCGCGCGAAGATGCGCTCGACAGAACCCTGCTCGAGAATCCGGCCCGCGTACATCACGTACACCCAGTCGCACATCTCGGCCACCACGGCCAGATCGTGTGTGATAAACAGCATCGACGTGTGGTGCTCGTCACGGATCTCGCGGAGCAGCCGCAGGATCTGCGCCTGGATGGTGACGTCCAGCGCCGTCGTGGGCTCGTCGGCCACCAGCAGCGGCGGGTCGAGGGCGATGGCCATGGCCGTCATGGCGCGCTGCTGCATCCCTCCACTAAATTGATGCGGATACTCGGACGCTCGTTCATCCGGGAGCGGGAGGTGCACGTCCGCCAGCCGCCTGACGGCCTGGGTCAGCGCTGTCTTCCAGTCAGCTCCGCGGTGGAGCACATACGGCTCGCCGACCTGCGCGCCGACGCGCAGCACGGGGTTCAGCGCCGACATCGGATTTTGGGGAATCATCGCGATCTGGCGACCCCGGATGGTGCGCAACTGGGCCTCCGGCAGGCCCAGCAGCGACGCGCCGCTCAGCCGGATGTCTCCCGTCGTGATCCTGGCGGTCCGGGGAAGCAGGCCGAGCACGGCCAGCGCCGTCATGGTCTTCCCGCTTCCCGATTCCCCGATCAGACCGACAATCTCTTGCGGCCAGACGTCCAGCGTCACGTCATCGACAACCCTGGCCGCACCGCGCCGTGTGGCGAACTCGATGGTGAGCCCGGCGATCCCCAGCACCGGAGGCCGATCCTGACGCCGGTGGCCCCGCGCCTCCGCGCTCACGCCGCCTCCCTCAGCCGAGGGTCGAAGACGTCGCGCAGACCGTCTCCCAGGAGGTTGAAACCGAGCACGCCGATCAACATGGCCATGCCCGGCACGACACCGAGCCACGGCGCCTGGTCCATGAAGCCCCGTCCGGTGTTGAGCATGTTGCCCCAGGACGGCTCGGGCGGCTGCGCGCCGAGCCCGAGGAAGCTGAGCGAGGACTCCAGCAATACGGCGTAGGCGAACGCCGCCATGGCCTCCACAAACAGCGGTGTGATGATGTTGGGCAGAATCTCCCGCGTCAAAATGCGGACGTCCGACATGCCGACGGTGTGGGCGGCCTCAATGTACTGCTGCCGCAGGACATCCTGGGTCGCGGCTCGGGCCAGCCGTGAAAACCCTGGAATGAAGATGATGCCGATCGCCGTCATGGCGTTGAGGATGCTGGTTCCCAGCACCGCCATCAGCACGATCGCCAGGAGGATGGCCGGGAACGAGAACAGCAACTCCATGAAGCGCATGAGGACCATGTCGACCGGACCGCCGAAGTACCCCGCGGCAATGCCGATCACTCCGCCACCGATCAATCCTACCGACACGGCGACGGCGGCGACCTTCACGGAGATGCGGGCCGCGTGGATCACCCGCGACAGGACGTCCCGGCCGAATTCATCGGTGCCCAACCAGTGCGCGCGGTTGGGAGGCTGCAGTTTGATGGCGACATCGATGTCGTAGGGCGAATACGGAGAGATCACGTCGGCTAAGATCGCCGAGAGGACCACCAGTCCTACGAGGCAGCCGCCGATCAGCAGCAGGCGGAATCGCCGCCAGTGAACGGCGCTGCGACCCACCCAGTGGCGCTCGCGCTGCGCCAGTTGCACGCTCATGCCCGTGACCTAGCGTGTACCTGCCGCGGATCAAGGACCGCCGCGACCAAATCCACCACCATGTTGGCCGCCAGGACCACCACGGTGACGGTGAGGGCGCTGGCCAGCAGCACTGGATAGTCACGGTTGATGATTCCCACCAGCACCAGCTGGCCGACGCCAGGCAGCAGGAAGATGTCTTCAATGATCACCACGCCGCCGAACAGCCAGCCGAATTCCACGGCGCCCACGGTCAAAAACGTGATCAACGCATTTTGCAGCGCGTGCCGCCAGATCACGACGTTGGGAGCGGCCCCTTTCGCTAGAGCGGTATGGATGTAGTCAGAGGAGAGGACCTCGATCATCTTCGCGCGCATGACGCGCAGCAGGAGCGCGGAGGAGACGAGGCCCAGGGAGAGCGCCGGCATGATGAACAACGACACGTTCTTCGCGGGATTCTCGGCGAATGGGACGTACCCGCCGGCGGGAAGCACCTTTACGGTCAGGGCCAGGATCAAGATGAGCACAGTCGCCAGCCAGAAGCTGGGGACGGCCCCCAGCACCGTGGCGAAGACGCTGATCACACTGTCCAACCGTTGCTGGTGATGATACGCGGCCAGCGCGCCCAGCGGGACGGCAATCGCGTTGGCGATCAGGAAGGCGAGGATCGCCAGCTCCAGGGTGACCGGCAGCCGTGACACCAGCTCCGGACCGACCGGCAGGTGGTTTTGAAACGACGTTCCGAAATCTCCCCGCACGGCCTTCCCCAACCAGTCCAGGTACTGGACATGCAGGGGCCGGTCAAGACCCTGCTCGTGTTCGAAACGGGCGATGGCCTGCGCGGTGGCATCGATGCCCAACGCCGCCTTCGCCGCCGATCCCGGCACCACGTTGACGGTGACGAACAAGACCAGCGACGTCGCCAGAACGGTCGGCACGAATGCAGCCAGGCGTGTCGCGATCAATCTCCACATGATCCAAGAGAAACGGCTGGAGGCAACCACGCCCGGATGGCGGCGAGCGCCGCGGGCAGCGATGCCTCCAGCCTTCCCGCAGGTTCAGCTAACTCTCGATCCACGCATCCTTCAACGTCTTCAAGAACCCGGTTCGCATCGGGCGGTAATTCTTCAGTTTCTTGGTGTGCCCGATGAGGAGCCACCCGTTGACCAGTGGCACGATCGGCATGTCCTGCATGGACAGCTCCTGCATCTTGGTGTAAAGCCCCTTGCGCGCATCCAGCGCGGAGCTGGTCTTCGCCTGTTCCAGCAGGCCGTCCATCGCAGTGCTGCAGTACTTCTGCACGTTGATGGCCATGCCGCAGTGATAGTTGTTGGTCACAAAATCGTCCGGGTCGGCCAGCGGGCTCAACCAGTACATCATGGTGATATCGAACTTACTGGTGCTCCAGACTTCGTCCCAATACCGGGGGATCTCCATCGTGCCGAGTTTCGCCCGGATGCCGGCCTTCGCCAGGTTGGCCTGCACTATCGGCCCCATCGCCATGATGTTGGGAAACGACGACGGAAGTGTCATCGTGGTCTCGAAGCCGTTGGGGTAGCCGGCCTCCACCACCAGCGCACTGGCTTTCTCAGGATCGCCCCTCGGTGGGACGAACTGCTTGTCCAAGAAACCCCAGTTCCACTTGGGAATGACACCACCGACGATCGGCGTCGCCAGGCCGAAGAAAGCGCCCTCTACGAGGGCCTTCCGGTCGAGGGCCAGAGAAACCGCCTGACGGATCTTCGGGTTGTTGAACGGCTCCTTGGAGTTGTTCGGCAAGAGCCAGTTGTACCGGGATCCCTCCAGGGTCAACGCTGCGAGGTCGGGATTGGCTTTCACCTTTGCGAAATCCTTAGGCGGAATTTCATTCGAGAAGTTCACGACTCCCGACAGCAGCGCGTTTGTCAGGGCGGTGATGTCGGAAATGATCCGGTATTCCATTGCATCGACATAGGGCTTGCCCGCCTCAAAGTAGTTAGGATTGCGCTCAAACTTGATCGCGGTGCGGGGCTCGTAGCTGACGAACCTGAACGGACCGGTCCCGACGGGCTTGGCGTTCAGATCAAGAGCTTCTTAGGGACGATCGAGGAACCGGGGAACGCCATGTAGATCAGGAATGGTCCTGTCACCTTCGTCAGTCTGAACTGCACGGTGTGGGGATCGACCACATCGACGCTCTTGATTGTCTCGACCTGCGCGCCGTAGGAATAGCCGGAGTTGGGCGCCCGCAACCGGTCAAACGTGAACTTCACATCCGCAGCGGTCAGGTCATCTCCGTTGTGGAACTTTACGCCCCGGCGGAGTCTAAACGTGTACGTCAGTCCGCCGTCTGAGACTTGATATGACTCCGCGAGCTCTGGATAGGGTTTCGCATCGGGATCCAGGGCCATCAACGTGGAGTAGACCTGCTCGATCACCACGTGCGACATTCCGCTGGGGCCTCTCACGGGATCGAAGCCCGCGGGATCGGCCGAAAAGGCCGCCTTCAACACACCACCCCGCCTGGGAACGCCCGCCGCAGCCCAGGCACGCGTCGCAAACGTGCTCAGCAGGCTCTGTGCGGCGACGAGCGAGATACCGAGCGCGGCTGCCCGCCGTAGGAACTCTCGCCGGCTCAGCGTTCCGCTGCGCAGTGAATCCACCAGACTGGCCAACTCGTCATTTCTCATCCTTTCCCCCCCACCCTGTGGAATGACATGACCTCGCCGGCCATCTATCAACCGACGTTCCGCAACGTTTGAAGCAGCACAATCGAGTTCGGCCCGGCGGAGTTTGCGTATAGATTCTGCGGCTGGAGGTTTTCTCCCGCTGCCGTCGAACGAAACGCGCAATCCTCAGGCATTCTAACAATCGAGGTGGGGAACGTGAGCAGATGGAGAGTGCCGGCGATCGTCGCCGCGGCGGCGGTGGTCCTGGCGGTGGGCACGACAGCTGCCCCTGTGCTGTCCCAGTCCCAGGAGGTCTCATTCACCTACATCGAGCAGCAGATCATCACGTCCATCGACCCGCAGGCGGCTGTGGACGAGAGCAGTCTGCATTCCGCCATCAACCTCTACGATCCCCTGGTCTATCCCAACGTGGAACAGGGGACGATGTCGCCGCGGCCGCACGTCGCCGAGTCGTGGACGGTCGCCCCCGACGGCAAACGGTACACCTTTAAGATCCGCCACGGCATCAAGTTCCACAGCGGGCGGGAGCTCACGGCCGAGGACGTGGCCTGGAGCATGGACCGCCAGCTGCAGATCAAAAAGGGCTTCTTCTGGATCTTCTCGCCGGTCCTGGACCCCGGCAGCACAAAAGTCATCGACCGGTACACGGTCCGGTTTGACCTGAAAGACTCGTACGCGCCGTTCCTGAGTGGCCTCGAGCTGTTCTTCATCATGGACAAAGATCTCATCACGGCCAACCTCAAGCCCGGGCCGTTCGGCGACCTGGGGGACTATGGTGCCGCGCTGCTGGAGACCAAGGACGCGGGCTCCGGTCCGTACCGCATGGAGCGCTGGGAACGCGCCACCGAGATGGTGCTGACCGCGTTCCCCGACTACTGGCGTGGGTGGAAGCCGGGCCAGATTACCAAGGTCTCGTACAAGATCGTCCTCGAAGAGGCCACGGTGAAGACGCTGCTGCGCTCCAAGGAAGCCGACATGGTGAACCAGTGGCTGTCGCCGCCGAGCTTTGCCGAACTCAAGCAGTCGCCCGGCATCGTGGTCAAGGAAGATCCGAGCGTGCAGCTGTTCCATCTGGAGATGAATACCAAGAAGCCGCCGCTCGACAACCTGAAGGTCCGGCAGGCCATCGCCTACGCGTTCGACTACGACAAGGCGATCCAGCAGATCTTCATTGGCGCGACCAAAGCCAAGGGCCCGGTGCCGGTGCGCGTGCCGGGCTGGAACCCGCAGGTCCCGGTCTACGGCCACAACGTGACGAAAGCGAAGCAATTGCTGGCGGAAGCCGGCTACAAGCCCGGCGACCTGACCCTCGAGTACGTCTGGGTCTCCTCGGTGCCGCTGGAACGGCTGATCGGCCTGCTGCTGCAGAGCAACCTGCAGGAGATCGGCGTCAAACTCGACATCACCGGCGAGTTGTGGCCCCATGTCCTGGAGCGCGCCACCAAGGCGGAGACCACCCCGCACATCACGGCGATCTTCGACACGCTGAAATACCCGCACATCGACAGCCACACCTACGGCATGTACCATCCCAGCTGCTGGGGCACGTTCCGCTGCATGTCGTTCTATGAGAACGCGGCGGCCACGCAGGTCCTGGAGAAAGCGCGGAGGGCTGCCGACCCGAAGGAGCAGATGAAGCTCTACGAAGAGGCGCAGGTGATGATCGCGCGGGATGTGCCGAGCATCTACGTGGCCAACCCGCTGCACCGCATCGCGTTCCGGGACAATGTGAAGGGGTACCGGTTCGTGGGGCTGGTCGGTTTCGACGTCGCCTTCTACGACTTCACCATCGTGCGGTAGCGCGTCAGCGAGTCTGAGCGTTTGATGGCGAGGGGGCGGCGCGGTCCGCCTCCTCGCCGGAGTCTCTGATGAACTTTCGGACGTATCTGCTCCGGCGCACTCTCCATATCATCCCCGTCCTGTTCGGCCTGTCCATCCTCATCTTTGTTGTCTCGCGGGTCATCCCCGGCGACCCGGTCCGGCTCGCGCTGGGCCTGGAAGCCACAGGCGAACAGGTCGAGCAGCTGCGCCGGCAGATGGGTCTGGACCGCCCGCTGGTCGCGCAGTACCTCGCCTATTTTGCCGGCGCAGTGCGCGGAGACTTCGGCTACTCTCTGCGCACCCACCGCAACGTCGCCCAGGATCTGCTCGACTTCTTCCCCGCGACGCTGGAGCTGACGTCGGTCGCGATGCTCATCTCCGTTGTGGTCGGCGTGCCATTGGGCATTCTGGCTGCGGTGCGGAAAGACCAAGGCCCCGACCATGTCAGCCGGATTGTCGCCCTGATCGGGGTGGCCCTGCCGCGCTTTTGGCTGGCGATTCTGCTGCAGCTCGCCCTGGCCTATCAGCTGCGCCTGCTGCCGACCATCGGCCGGGGGCCGGCCCCGCCGGTCCACGTCACCGGGCTCTTCCTTGTAGACAGCCTGGTCGCGCTGCGCCTGGACGCGTTTTGGACATCGCTGAAGTACCTCGCCATGCCGGCGTTTGCGCTGTCGGTGGGGACGCTGGCGCAGGTGATGCGCCTGATCCGCGCGGGGATGATCGAGGAGATGCGGCGGGACTACGCCCTGGCCGCGCGCTCGTATGGCCTGCCGCCCAACCTGATCATTTACAAATACCTGCTGAAGAACGCCTTCACCGCAACGCTGACCATCCTGGGATTGAGCTATGGGTTCCTGCTGGGCAACGCCTTCCTGGTGGAGGCCGTGTTCGCCTGGCCGGGCCTCGCGTTCTACGGGGTCGACGCGCTGCGCTACAAAGACTTCAACGGCGTGATCGCGGTCACGATCGTCATCGGCGCAGCGTATGCCCTGGTCAACCTGGCCACCGACATTCTCTATGGCTACGTGGATCCACGGGTGCGCTATGAATGACCGGGTGACCAATGGCTGAGATCGTCGCCACGGCCGGCGAGGTGCGGGTGACCCGCACCCGGGAGTGGCGGAAGATGTGGTTCCGCTTCCGCCAGTCGAACCTGTCGCTGCTGGGGTTCGGCATCATCGCCGCGGTCATCCTGGCCGCCGTCTTTGCACCCCAGCTGGCCCCCTACCCTCACCACGCCGGCATCTTCGTGGATTTCGATCACGCCCTGAAGGCCCCATCTGCCTACAACTGGTTGGGCACCGACGACGCCGGGCGCGATATCCTCTCGCGCATGCTGTTCGGCGCGCGCATCTCGCTGATCCTCGGCCTGATGGTCCTGATCATCGCGGTCGCCGTGGGCGTCCCACTCGGCGTGGTCGCGGGATACTGGGGCGGGCGGGCCGGAGACCTCATCATGCGCGTCACCGACGTGTTTCTCGCCGTCCCCCCGATCGCGCTCGCGCTGGCGGTCACGGCCGCGCTGCGACCGACGCTCACCAACGCCATGGTCGCCATCGCCTTTGCCTGGTGGCCGTGGTACACGCGGCTGGTCTATGGGCAGGTGCTGTCCCTGAAAGAGCAGCAGTTTGTGGAAGCGAGCCGCGGGTTGGGAGCCAGCCGCTGGCGCATCGCGTTTCGAGAGATCCTGCCCAACGCCTGGTCGCCAATCATCGTCAAGGTCACGCTGGACATGGGATTCGTCATCCTCACCTCGTCCGGCCTGAGCTTCCTGGGACTGGGCGCCCAGCCGCCGACCCCGGAGTGGGGGACGATGATCGCCGAAGGCCGCGACTATCTGCCCGGCGCGTGGTGGGCGGCCACCTTCCCGGGGCTGGCCATCTTTCTCACCGTGCTGGGCTTCAATCTGCTGGGGGATGGCCTGCGCGACGTCTTTGACGTGGAGATTGAGCAGTGGCGGGCAGGCAACTGACGGACCAACCGGGATCGCGGGAACGCGGGAACGCGGGAACGCGATGCCAGGAGCCTCTGCTTTCGGTCGAGGACCTGGTGATTCATTTCCATCTCTACGAAGGGCTGGCGCGGGTCATCAATGGCGTCAGCCTGACGATCCGGCGCGGGGAAAGTGTGGCGCTGGTGGGGGAGACCGGCTGCGGCAAATCCATCACGGCGAAAGCCATCCTGGGGTTGCTGCCGCCCAACGCGGAGATCGTCTCAGGGCGCATCGTGTTCGCAGGACGCGATCTGCGACGCCTGCCGGAAGAAGCGTTGCAGAAGATCCGTGGCCGGAAGATGGCAATGATCTTCCAAGATCCGGGAACGGCCCTGAACCCCGTCTTCACCGTAGGCGACCAGTTGATGGACGTCGCGTCGTGGCAGGGGGCCTCGCGCGCGCCGCTGGTGCGCCGGCACAACGGCGAGCTGCGGCGGCGCTGCCTGGACATGCTGCGCCTGGTCCGCATCCCCGATCCGGAGAGCACGTTCCGGCGCTATCCGATTGAACTCTCGGGGGGCATGCGGCAGCGCGTCCTCATCGCCCTCGCGCTGCTCGGCGAACCCGACCTGTTAATCGCCGACGAGCTGGGCACCGCATTGGACGTCTCGATCCAGGACCAGATCCTGGAAGAGCTGCGCGAGCTCGTGCGCACCCAGGGGTTGTCGGTACTCTACATCACGCACAACCTCGGCGTGGCCCGCCTGGTCTCCGACCGCATCTACGTCATGTACGGCGGCGAGATCGCCGAAGTCGCCCCGACCGCCGCGATGTTCAGCCGCCAGCTGCATCCGTACTCGCAGGGGTTGCTTGCCGCGATCCCGCGCCTCTCTGGCTCCATCGGCGAGGGCATCGAGGGCCGCATTCCCGACTACATCGACCCCCCGCCGGCCTGCCGCTTTGCGCCGCGCTGCCCGTTCCGCATGGCGATCTGCGATCAACAGCGGCCGCTGCTCGCCGCCTCTGAGCCGGGACGGCTGGCAGCCTGCCACCTCTACCCCGCCTCGACACGACGATGACTCTGCTGGACGCGCGCGGGCTGGTCAAGTATTTCCCGGTCACCGCAGGGTTGCTGCGCCGGAGAGTCGGCGATGTGAAAGCCGTCGATGGTGTGAGCCTGGCAATCGAGGAAGGCACGACCCTGGCCCTGGTGGGCGAGACCGGATCGGGCAAGACCACGCTCGGCCGACTGCTGACTCGGCTGCTGACGCCGACGAATGGACAGATCGTCTTCGAAGGACGCGACATTACAGGCCTCGATGAACAGGCGCTGCGGCCTGTGCGCCGGCAGATGCAGATGGTGTTTCAGAATCCGGCCTCGTCGTTGAATCCCCGGCGCCGCGTGAAGGAAATCATCGAAGAGCCGCTGGTCGTCCACGGCATCGGCACGCCGGTGGCGCGGCTGCGGCAGGTGCGCGAGCTGCTGGAGCGGGTGGCGCTGCCGCCGAGGGACTTTCTGTTTCGCTACCCGCACGCCCTCAGCGGCGGCCAGCGGCAACGCGTGGCGATTGCCCGGGCGCTCGCTCTTCATCCAAGACTGATCGTGCTCGACGAACCGACCTCGGCGCTGGACGTGTCGGTGCAGGCGAAGATTATCGGGCTGCTGCGTCGGTTGCAGCGCGAGCTACGGCTCACATACCTCTTTATCTCGCATGATCTGAGTCTCGTGCGCAACGTGGCCGAGTCCATTGCCGTGATGTACCTGGGGAAGATCGTGGAGCTGGCGGCGGCGGAGAGGCTATTCACATCACCGAGCCACCCGTACACACGGGCTCTGCTATCGGCCATTCCGACGGTCTCCGATGAGGAGGCGGCGCTGATTCCGGAGAAAATCGTCCTGCGGGGAGAGATCCCGAGCCCTTCGCGCGTGCCGCCGGGATGTGCATTTCACCCGCGGTGCTACGCGCGGATCGATGGGTGTGACCGCGTCGTACCTGAGCTCATCACGTTGGGCGATGGTCACGCGGCACGGTGTATTCTCTATGATCCCGCCCTCGGCGCCCCCGGGCTGCCTAATGTCATTGCGAGAAGGAACTAATCAGTCATTGCGAGGCCCCGAAGGTGCCGAA
>Ga0209690_1000929_pt1 | contig 16041 bp, 15 predicted proteins | sample GraSoiAngelo_150_FD_186164 | JGI IMG/M metagenome (GOLD analysis project Ga0209690, IMG submission 186164) | Grasslands soil microbial communities from the Angelo Coastal Reserve, California, USA - 14_1009_09_40cm (SPAdes) (version 2) | ecosystem: Environmental > Terrestrial > Soil > Grasslands ...
ATCCGAAACCGAAGGGGACTATGGGCATCGCCGAGGAGATCTCCGCTCTCGCAGTAGGGAGAAGGGGCTGTTGCCGCCTTCTGGGAAGAGGGCTGGGTTGCAACATTGAAACGAACTGCGAGAACCGGAGTCAGCGCTAGTAGGAACAAAGGAATTGCTAGATAGCGCCGTCGAACCCTCACGTTAGTCCAGTGAAAGTGCATCTCGAAAAATCAGGACTTGGCAATATAACATTACCTTTCGCGGCTCCGCTTCAAGAGGAGTCTCAGTCTGGCTAGGTCGATTTTGGCTTCTACGAATTCTCCGGGTCCCTCCTTTTCCAGCCTAGAAGAGACTACTAATATCTTCTCGGCCACAGTCATACCCAATCTAGATCACGGCACCGGAAATGACTAGATCTTAGCCGTGCCCTTCGATCCTATGATTGCGCAGAGCTCTTCTTCAACGGTGCCGAATTTTTTCGGGGTCTCAATGAATCTTCCAATTTCCTTCCAGTTCTTGTCGTAGACGATTATTGTGGGGATTGCTCGGATATTGAACTCTTCAGCCATGTCCCGGTAGGCGTCATAGTCCACTACGCGTGCCTGCAGCATGTTGTTCTTTGCCATTATCAACGATTTTGCGAGGCCGGGAATATACGCAACGCAGTCGGAGCACCAGTCTGCTGAGAAAACTATCAAGTGATGTTTCTCATCGACCCTTTCAAGAGTGTCAATCGAGCTAGCATTGGGATGGTACTCTTGGAGTCTGCGTTTCATAGACTGGCGAGATTTCTCGACTTTGACCTCGTTGATGTAGTCGAAAGGGTCCTTTCCTACTCTTAGCGCCATCATGGGCTCTCAGCAGAAATCTCTATGATTTCTCTATCTGGGTTAGAAATACGGTCGACGCTTCCAGTTCTCCGTTCGATGATTCTCGGGCCTTGATTCCTGTCAGTTTTATCGCGTCTCCCATTCTTAGGCTTTCCACAATTTGGGCATGATTATCCCAGAGGGCGACCCTAATCTTACCTGTACCGTCTTCCACCCTGATATTTGAGACCCTTGTTCTCCTGCCTTCCCTTGTTTCGATCTCCCGGGGATCAGTTCGCTCGACGACCACTCCGCGGGTAGTGTATAGTTTGGGACCTGGTTTGATCGATGCAATCGTGACGGGAGGAGGAGACTCGATGTCGACAAGTGTCTCTTTTGTTATAGAGGACCTGGATCCTGCGTTCAGGTAGACCATCCCGTTCCTCTCAGTGATCCACGGATTCTTGATCGTGATTACGCTTCCCTCGCCCATGGAAAGAACGGTCTCCATATTATCATCCCAGAACTTCGCCATTGTGAGACCTTCTTCGTTCTCGCACAAGGCCCACGCCGGCCCATTCTCTCCTCTGCTCTTCTGCAGCCTTCTGATGCGAACTCGCACGGTTTCGGGAGAGACACTTGCTGGCATCCTCTCTTGGGACCCGGCGGAGCTAAGCGCGGGTCCTGTAGTAGAGGTTCTGCTCAGGACTTCGATGTTGCTTCGAGATCCGAGGTGAAACTCGACCTCCCCTGCGAGTCCCAACCTAGTGTAGCCATGCGCAAGACGGAGCCTGGACCCATCTCCGAGTTGTTCTTTCTCTACGATTTCCGCTGTGGAGTCCCAGAGGACGCAGGTGATTTGTCCGGAACCATCTTTCAGTTTAACCCTTACTAGTTTGCCGACAGACCCGTCGGACCGCTGAAACTCGCGCAGCTGGCTTATCGAGAGAATCTCTCCTGAGATGGTCGTGTCTGATAGTCCTGCTTGGACGCTTGAAATCCGTTGATCTGAAATGTTGACTGCCTCTCCCGATAGACCCGCAAGTTGCTGTGCGAGGAGCCGTACTGCCCCCTCGTTGGACAAGAGGCCATGCGATTCCTGTTTCTTGCGCTCGATAAGCGAGAGGAGTTCGTCTCTGGGCATGCCGGGGTTTTTTGATAGTATGTGATTCAGGAGATTGTCCGAAGACTCTGTCATGCAGGTTTCTAGTCCCAGAACATTCGGGTACGCTCGAACTCTCGCTCTGCCCTTAGAACGCTCAGGTATAAGTCATCTTCTCTTGCCAACCGGTTTCTCAGAATTCGAGTCGCAGTAGTGGGTCCGACGCCTCTAGCTGCCAAAACTATGCCCGCCCTCTTTCCATAATTCTGAATCAGCCCCGCGGACCGCCAAGCTGTCATCCACTCCTTTTCTTCTTCAGGACTTAACTTGCTTCCTCTCTTTTTCTTGTTGATAATCGGGCCTAGTGCATCATTGCTCCGGTACGTCGCGGCGATCAACGACGACCTGCACTTTGGACACCTTACTACTTCCCTGAGCGTATCAACTCCCCGGATACTGTCCCAGTCTCCGCAGTTCATACAGAGAAGTCGGAGGTTGGTGGACAACAATCTGCTCTTCACAATTTCGATGATAGAAGCTTCCTCGACAGCCGGTCTGAGTAGACCATGCGGTACGATCCTGTCGAGAATGGGAAGAGCAAACGGAGTGCACTGACCAACATCCTGTATAGTTTCGATCGTGATCTCGCCCGATCCAGTCCTTTCAAGAACCCCTCTGGCGCCTTTTACATCCAACTTCTCTGTGAAGAGTTCTCTCCGCGCTTCATCATTGGCTATCGATGTCTTGAAGATATCAACCAAAAGTCTCGCCTGGCGAGCTTTGTACTCTGCTTCTCGGCTTACCGCACCGAGCCGGCGTAGAACGTGCCAGTGCCTCCACGCGAAAAGATCTGAAGCATCGATGGTGTCTCGGACAATCTTCTCCATGTCGTCAGGTGAAAGCTTCCTGAACTCTTCCGCAACTAACAAGGCGCTGACAGGACGAGGAAAGATTAGGGCAAAGCGATACTGGTCAACCTGTGTCCCGATGTTTGAGCCTAGGCGGGACCCGAATAGGGCGGCCATCGCTGTCGCGAGGGTCTCATTAACCAGGTTTCCGAAGCAGGAATGGATTACTACGCTGTTCTCGAAACTTTCGACCAGAACAAGATGATCAGTTGGAATCGGAGCCTGACCCTTCTGAGCTGAAAGAGTAGATTCAACTCGGTCAATCTCGCCCTTCTCAAGAAAACCATCAGGTACGATTCCGTCAAACAGGACTCTACGGGCACGTCCAACTTCTTCCGCAACGTCGATCTGTACAGGAATCATGTCTCCCTCCCATCCTGGAATTGCGGTCAGGCTCGGAGGGGCCGCCTCCACCTCGACGTGATACTGTTCCTCGTCAACGGAGAGCACTCGCCAGGTCTGACCATGCAGAATGAACTCTGTCCCGCTAGCGCACCTCCGTGCGACAAAATCCTGATCAAGACTGCCGATACGCCTCTTTCGAAAGAAGTCGAATACTGTGTATTTCTGAACGTCGGGTATAACTGAGAGGTTCGTGAAATAGTATTGAATCGCTCTGGGATTACGAGCGGTAAGAAACTGATCGAATTTTCTCAACAGTCGCAGCTCATCGAGCTGCGCGATAACACGGCCGAGCTCCGTTGCATCCAGCTCGCGGAATGGGTAAGAGCGATGAACGACCTCGCCGATTTCCTCTACCGTCATTCGACCTTTCTGGAGTAAGAGACCGATTATCTGATGGGCGAGTACATCGTAGGCTTTCTCATGGATTATCGGCCGTTCCAGCCTTCCTTCTCTGGCTCGTTGAATCAGAACAGCGGATTCCAGTATGTCATCGGTGTTGATGGTCAGAATGACTCCGCGAGAAGTCCCGCCTAAAGTATGTCCGCTGCGGCCGACTCGCTGGATCAGCCGGGTCGTCTCTCGTGGAGAGGTGTATTGGATGATGAAGTCAACGCTGCCGATGTCGATTCCTAGCTCAAGAGAACTCGTACAGATCAGGGCTCTCAGTTTGCCCTCTTGAAATTCCTTCTCCGCTTCTTCTCGCAACTCTCTCGATAGGGACCCGTGGTGTACTCGGACAGCGACCCCAGCTCCTATTGCTTGAATCTGGGCGGCTAGCGCCTCTGCATGTTCCCGTGTGTTGGTGAACACTAGGGTTGATTTGTGGGATTGAATTATCCCTAGTATCATGCGAGCCCTGGAAACTGTCGAGGCTGGTAAGCCTAGGTTGACGGATTCTTTCTGGTCTCCGGAGCTGGGATGAACGGATCGGACACTGATCTGAAGACCCCTCGTCTCATCGGAGCGAAGTACCGTGACCCTTCGGCGCGACCCGACTAGGAATTGACCTATGCGTTCAGGCTCGCCTATGGTGGCGGATAGGCCGATTCGTTGAAATTCGACGCCGGTTAGTTCTAGGAGTCGTTCGAGGGCGAAAGAGAGCTGGACGCCTCTCTCGTCTGTCGCTAGTTCATGTACCTCGTCTACGACGACCCACCGGACCGATCGAAGGTGTTCTTTCATCCTCTTCCCGATCAGAATGGCTTGGAGAGTCTCGGGAGTTGTGATCATAACATCCGGGGGGCTCTTGGCTTGTCGAGATCTCGCGCTGACCGGGGTGTCTCCGTGTCGGACCTGGATTTTGATGTCAAGATCCTTTCCCATTTCTTCGAGTCGGCGGAGAAGGTCTCTGTTGAGGGCCCGGAGCGGGGTCACGTATAGGACTGAGATTCCCCGTGGCTTTCCTTCCGCTCTGGCTTCGATGAGTCTATCAAGTACGGGGAGGATGGCGGCGAGCGTCTTGCCGGTTCCTGTTGGAGCGATCAGTAGAACGTTTTCGCCGCTTAGAATTGCGGGTATGGCGAGTTCTTGGATCGGGCTGGCTTCTAGGAAGCCTTCTTTCTCGAGCCTCTGTAGGACTGGGGGTTTGAGGGTTGAGAATGCCGAGCTATGCATCTACTGCACTAGTAGTCATCTATGGGACGATTTATTCTTCTTCCTCTTCGGCCTTCTTCTTTCCCTCGCCTGGACGTTCGGCTGCGACATAGAGGAAGATCAGAACGAGCGTGACAAAGCTGAAGATGTACAGCAAGAGCTGGAGTAGCGCGTACTCCGAGTTTGGGTCAAGGTTGTAAGACATGTCGGCTCACGCGGTACGTTCTCGCACAAACTCGGAAACGGCTACTAAAACCTTGAGATTACTCGCGTGAAGAGATCGTGGTAAGCTTGGAGGTAATCTCTGGGTAGCAGGAGTCAGTCATCTCGATCGCATTGTGCTTGCTCATAGCTACGGAGAGCTGCTGAGCGATGATGTGGTAGCATAGTTGTTTCTTGCGCTCCATCACCCGGAAGTAGTAGTCGTCGCAGGTGCAGAACAAACTGTCAGGGAGTACTTGATAGTCTCGACCGCGACCCGTCACCACCCAGACTGTACGGCCACTCGGTGAGAACTGATACTTCCGAACCTTTCCTCCTTCAACTAGGACGAGGGCTTGCTGGAATCTTTTCTGAAATACAGTCGTCAGGTTCTGCTTCTGGTCCTCGGAGAAGATCTTGGCCTGACCTATCTCCTGACAGGCATCTTTGAGTATCCTGTTTTCGTTTACAGTTGGTGGCGAACCAGTTCCCTACTCGTATAGGGGTCCGGGGCTAAGAATACCTTTTCATTTGAGGCCAGCGATTTCGAACTAGCGGGCATATCAGTGGCGGACGAAGTTACAGTCAAACCAGTGGCAGACCAGCCAGCTCTCCTCCTCGAACACAACGGAGAGAGGGTCCTAGTCATCGCCGACCTCCATCTCGGCTGGGAGGTGACCTTGGCCCACCAGGGAATACACGTACCCTCCCAAGTGCCGCGGCTGCTCGAAAAACTGCGAAAGATCTTGACAGAGACCAACCCCAAGCTCTTGGTGCTACTAGGCGATGTGAAGCATGCGGTTTCGAAAGTTGAGCTCGAAGAATGGAAGTATGTCCCGGAGTTCTTCGACAGCCTCGTCGAAATCATTCCCGATGTTGAAGTGGTCCCAGGAAATCACGATGGCAACCTAGAGCCGTTGACACCGCCCTCTGTCAAGATCAACAAGTCCAATGGGATGGTTCTCTGGGATTCTGTCGGATTATTCCATGGTCACGCCTGGCCGGCGCCACCGCTCCTCGGCTGTAAATTCCTAGTTATGGGTCACTTGCATCCTATAGTGGTTTTCAAGGACCCATTGGGGTTCCGAATCACACGGCAGGCGTGGGTTAGAGCCAAGAGTGATGGGAACAAGCTCGCTGAAGGGATCTTGAAACGTGAAGATGCGAAGTTTGAGGGCAACGCCACTGAAGAGGTGAAGAAAAAATTCGGGGTCTCGGTTGCAGATGCTGACTGCATCATCATGCCCTCATTCAACGACTACTTGGGAGGACAACCCATCAACAAGAACTACCAAGAAGGATGGACGGAACTCTACAAGGAATACATGGGACCAGTCTTGAGATCAGGGGCAGTGGACTTCGAAAACGGGGAAGCGTATCTCTTTGATGGAACATTTCTCGGTAAGGTTCAGGACCTTCGACGTCTTGCGCAGTGAAGGTCTGAGCCGTTAGTTTTGTTCGCGCGGTGCGAGCCTGGAGAGGATCTTGCTCGTGTCTCCACCGTTCAGTTTGGCGATCTCTCGCAGGAGATCATAGTAGGATCTGACGTGTCGCTTTCCATCACGACCATGATAGAGGCTTAGATTCGCGTACATCGTAGTAACGAGTTCGTGGTTGTACATCGGGTACTGGGTATCGCCAAGGCCTAGTTCTCCTAGTTGTTGGCTGATGGCTCCTTCGCGGAGGTCGAGCACTTTCCTGCCTTTCCGTTGGCGGTTTCTATTCTTTAACCGTGTACCTTCAATGCGGCAATCGTCGCTGCAGTATTTTTCTGAGAACCATCCTAGGAATTTGCGTTTGCAGACGACGCATGTCTTTAGGACTTTCTTGTCGACGGCCATGTTTCGTAACCGTGTGATTATTTTGTACCGGATCCCTTCGCTTGTTAGATATTAGGTAGAGAGGTCCCAGTATAAAACTAACATGCCTCCGAAGAGCCCGAACCAACGGAGAAGATCGATTGACCCTGCTTTCTACTACGCAAAAGTCCTGCTTGGACAGATAGCTCAAGTCTACCTTTTTGTCAGAAACAAAAGAGTCGACGAGTTGGATTTCGAATGATAAGAGCTAAAGCAACACTGCACTCTGGAGGCGCTCAGGGGCTGTCGGCTAGCCAGGTCTAGAGGACAATATCCTCGAGGCGTCCGGACAGGCCGCGTGGCTTGGGAGCGTATCGTCGCGCCAGGAGCCCACGAAATCGCAGGTTCAAATCCTGCCAGCCCCACCATAACTGAACCGATCCAACTAGAGAAAGGTCGGGGCTGGACGGGAAAGAAGAGAAGCTGGGGGAGACACCCTCGTTCCCGGCTGGTATACCTTACGGAGATCTACAGTATTCGACCTCAGCAAGTGTTACTAGACCCAAAAAAGATCCTGATTCGCCCCGACTCGCAGGAGTGATTGTCTATAGGACAAAGAGGGGGTTGGTCCTGGTCGTCGATTTTTTGTATCTGTGTTTGACGAGTTCGTAGAGCCTGATGTAGGCGAGACTCGCTTAGCAGAATCTTCTGGACATAATGTACCAGAAGGTTCCGTAGGCTACTGTTGCTGCGCGCTTTCTTTCTTCGAAGGCTACGGTCGTGAAGGATTCGCGGGCTCTCGCATGCCTCCTAGTGAGGCTTGTTGAGCCTTCTCTGACCAGGACTCTCGTTGCGTTGTTTTCCTTCATGGCCGTATTTCCTCGCCGCTTTGGCCACCAATCCTGTATTTCACTCAACGATTTGAACAGGAGAGCGGCTACGAGTGATTTTGTCGACTGATTGTGACTAGAAAAAGTAGAATGCTCGACCCTTTTGCTTTGCTAGGCTGAAGCCTGGAAATTTTGGCTGAGAAAAAAAAGGAAACCGAGGAGTTTAATGTGAGAGGCTTTGTTCGAGTCTAGCCCGTTTGGAATGCAACTGAGACCTGAGGTAGTGGGGAACCGTCCGCCTGGGTTGTCAAAGTATCGTCAGTGTAGATTATGGCGGCAAGTCCATTGCGCGGATCGATCGCGTCCTGGAAGAGGTCGAGTAGATTCCGTGTCCCGCGTGCGCAACCGGTTCCGTTGGTGCATATGACGCCCACATGGTTTGGATGGGCTGTGACGCTGCTCTGTACGAAGTGGGACCCGCTGTCTGTGCTCTGTGCCATGTACACATTCCAGATGGCTGTTGGGTCATCTTTGCTCGAAGAACTAGTCCCATAGTACACGTAGTCAACTGTATTGCCGCGGGCTGCGATCCATGGAAAGACCGCTGTGTTCACGGGGGACGTGTTCACAGGTATTGGACTGGTCCAGGTCTGGCCCTGGTCTGTTGATTTCGAGATGAATACATGGTGCGCGTCTGACCAGCCGGCGTAGAGGCTTCCACTTAGCGGGTCTACAGCTAGAGCTGGGAAAACGTTGTTCAATGCTACGTTGATAGGTCCGGAGAAGACTAGGTGTGGAGTCCAGGTCTTGCCCATGTCGGGGCTGACGGTCACGTAGATGTTGTTGAAGTTCGCGGTCGTTCCCTTCTGCACGCCCGAGACGCCGCTCGCCCATACTGTGTAGACATTGTGGCTGAATAAGTCCGCGATGAGCTTGCCCTGGTCGTTGTTGAAAGTAGAGTTTCCAGTAACACCGCTCTGTCCAGTGATCGGGTCTGCTACACGATGAAAGGTGAAGCCATCATCGTCAGAACGCTGAACGTGGATCAAAGTGCTCGATCCCGAGTCGTGGTAGGAAATGTAAACGTGCGGTCCATCCGACGTTATCCATTGACGGTCGGATTGAGTGGTGTCGATGATCTGGCCGGTGCAGTGCGAGAAGTTGTTAGACGTATCAGCGTTGGGGCAGGTGATTGCTGAAACGCCTAGCTGGGTAATGCGGGTTTGAGGGTTGAAGAAGAAGATGAGCGTGGAGACATGCAGTGTGCCGGTTGAGCCGATGTCAACATCCGCGTCGCCACCGCCGCCGACATTTTTTGCGAGGTTGGCGTCGATCGTTCCCTGGAACTGTGGGATTTGTCCGAATCCTGCTTTCCATGTGTTGGTGAAGAACTGGGTCCAGGACAGTGCCACGTAAACTGTGGTGCCGTCTGGTCCGATGGAGAGTTCGGGTTCGCTGTTTCCGTCAGGGCGCAGCAATGGAATGTTCTTGAAACTAAGACCGGTACTGTTTGTGCCGTGGGCTGCGAGGGGTATGGCGAGTGTCAAGATCAACGCTATCGTGATTACTGTAATTGCTCGTTTCATACTATTTTCCTCGTTGCTTTCGGGAAACCGTTTCTTTATAGGTTTTCCCGGGAAGATTCCTATTGGAATGTGGAGGTTGCTGTGTCACGCCGGAAACATCTCATAACAGACAGGCATATTCATGAAGAATAAGCTGACAGTCCGTAACATTGGATTCCTCTGGGACCTAGGAGAGCCGCTCCCCAAATTCGGATCGAAGAACAAAGTTGCGATCAGGGCGGCTATGCCAAAAGACAGAGGACGTCTTAGAAAAATTGTTCTTGAAGCGTACCTGCCTGATTGGTTGTGGTGGGTTAGGAAAACAGGTGGAAAAGAAAGAGCTCGTGCCGATCTGATGTCCTACGTAAACGAGTTCCTGGGAGACCGCGAGAGGCGTATCTTCGTCGCTGAGGAAGGTGGAAAGATAATTGGATTCAGCGGTGCTGCCAAATATGATAGAGGGACTGGGACGATAGGTTATGGGGTCGCAGTCTTACCCGGTTTCCGCAAAAGAGGGATCGGTTCAATGTTGCTGCTCGCTGCTCTTGATTGGCTGAAGAAATCTGGGGTAAGATTCGTAACGCTGGAAGAGGAAACTTTTGGCTTCGCGAACAAAGACAGCCCTGCCATCATTCTCTACAAGAGCCTCGGAGGAAAAATAATTAGTGATCAGATTTTCTCTCAGGCACGGGTATGAGAAGGATCAGGAGAACGCTTCCTCCGACGATTCCAGTGAAGTAAATGTAGATACACGGTTCAGCTAATACTTGCCAGTCGATACCGGGTCCGGTGGCAACGCCGTTGGGGCCGCAGCCGTATGGAGTCTGATAGGTAACAACGCCGTAGGTCACGGCGGCAAGAACTGCTGTGGAGAGAAGAACTAAGACAATGGTTTCGCGACGGCTGAAGATTCTAGCCACCCCAATCGCGTGCGGCATATTATCTGCGATGATATTTAGGTTCTGAAAAAAAGGTGGAGGAGGGGTTTGTTATGTCTAGGAAATATAGAAGGACCCGGTGAGCGTGACGACGTCTTGCTGGTGCACGCTAGTGGGTACGAACTGGAAGCCGTACCACCAGACGACGGTTTGCTGGTTGTTGGTGTCGGTCCAGATAGCGTGGAAGTTGTTGTTGGAATCAACTGCTAGATCAGTGTAGTCGCCGATAAAGCCCCCTCCAAAGTGGTAGCGTGTATTGATCGGATGGGTCGTTACCGTCCGGGTCATGGATGTTGTCAGGTCGGTGACGACGTAGTCGAGGCGGGCGTTGTTGATGTAGTTATCGAGTTGTAGACAGTTTATTCGTCCGACGGCGGTGGGGCTATCAGGCTGGGCGCACCTTTGCCAGGGGGAGACCACGTCTGCGGCGTAGGCCGACATGTACACGTTGCCTTGCGGGGATATGGCGACCGCGGGGAAGAAGGTGTCTACTCGTCGCGGGGCAGGGGCGTTGAGAGTGGCTCCGCCGATCGGCTGCGTTACTGGATACCCGATCGCTGTGCGCGAACTAGCGTCAATGGCAGGGAAGGCGAGCTGCGGTGTCGTCCAAGTGGCTCCATGGTCACTGGATTCACTCCAGTAGACCGCGGCGTGGCAGCTAGCGTAGACTGTGGCACCGGAGGCACAGGTTAGATCAACGCCGTAGCTGCTGGCTGTGTTGAGGGCTTCCGTTGACCAGGCAGCGTACACGTCACCGTTCGGGGCGACGTCGCCAGCTGGGAAGCTGTTCACCCTGAAAGCTGTGTTGGCTGGCGGGAAGATGTCGACGAGGGATGCGATAGCTAGCGGTTTCGTCCAGGAGACTCCGCCGTCGGTGGATTTGGACATCCAGGTGCTGTCGAATGGACCGAATCTTGTGTCGCCGTCCCAGAGGACGTAGACTGTGCCGTCGGGTCCTACCATTACGTGAGACCCCTGGCTGTAGAGGACGTTAGGCGAGACCAGTTGGGGAGTGCTGAAGGTGTGGCCGCTGTCGGTGGAGAAGGAGAGGGTGATGGGGGATTGTACATAGGCACCGGTCTTGGCACTGAAGATGAACCGTGTCCACGAGACATAGACCCGCCCATAGAAAGGACTGGAGGCATGAGTGTCCACGGCGGTCCAGGGCTTGTCGTTAAGGGTGGATGGAGCGATTGTCTGTCCGATGAAGACAGGCGGTCCCCAGTGAAGGTTGCCTTTGGAGTCGAAGGTCCCCTTGTTCACCGCGACAGTGTTGGGAGCTGTGAGCCGGTCGAAGCCGAGACCTGTGAAGTAGATGTTGCCGCTGTTGTCGAACACGAGGTTGGAGTCTCCTCCCGCGTCATACTGACCACCGACTAGACGTTCTACGCCAGGGATGAGTGTTCCAATGTGCTGTGGATCAGTGGCGACACAACACCATGTCTTGCCGCCGTCGTTAGAGTAGTATGTTCCAGAGTAGCCGTCGCCGAGAGCGCTGCAAGGTGTAGCGCCAACCGTGCACGTCCAGGTTCTGGTGACATAGTCGTTGGACGCGGCGACAATCCGGTTAGGGTTGTTAGGATCTACAGCGATGACTGGTTCGTTCTGGCTCGCGGCAGCCGTGTCCTGGTTAACGGTTACATCTGGGGATTGGACCGTCTGGCCGTCGAGATTGCTGGACAGGACGAATGATGGCGTGATGGGCGTGTTTGGTGTCGGGTTAGTGGCTAGGTCGGCGGTATCAGCTTCTTGGAGGATGAAATTTGACAGGTTGATCTGGAGGCCTTGGTTCTGGGCGGCTTGAACTGCAGCCGCCTTGCCGGCCAACGTGTTGGTGTCATAGGTGGTCTGAGGTGCGGCCGCGGATCTAGGGCCGATTGAGACCATGGCTAGTGAGAGGGCTAGGAGAATAGCTACAGAGATATGCTTCAACATGTGTTTTCCTCCGGACATACATATATTGAGTTAATATGCGTCTAGAGAAGGCTGAAAGAAACCCCGCCGCTTCTCGCAAGGCGCAAGCTCCGCTAGATATTTCAGCAATCCTTTTATCGGTTTACTCCCAGCCTGCTCTTATCTTGAAGATTCTACAGGTTACCACAGGTAGCGTTTCCGCCATCTTTCTGGTTGTGTTAATGGTGAGTTCTGCAAGCGCGGCGCCCCTTCTCAGTGTAGGTAGTAATGCGAATTATCGACTGAACGCGTCAATGCAATCAACTCAGAGCTGCAACGCAACTCCCATTGTCTACAACCAGACCGCGTGCGGCCCGTATCAACCAAGGACACTTGTGACCATATACGACAACGGAACCTGCGTTTCGACATACTCCTGCTATTACAGTCCCTCCTACTACCCCTACTACTACTTCTCCATACAACTTGGGACAACTGTCATGTGGTTCAATTATGGCAGCACAGCTCACACGGTGACCTCTTCCGCAACAAACAAAGTTGGCCTTCAAACCTTTGACTCTGGACCAATAACTCATTTTGGTTCGTTCTCGGTGACCTTCAACACCGCAGGTAACTACACCTACTATGACAGTCTTCATCCACTTCTGCGCGGAAACTTGGTCGTGTCTAGCACTCCCGCGCCAATTCCATCCTCTTTCATGCCCACGATCAGCCTGGAGGGTTCGATAGGCTGGACTGTTAACGGGCTTGACAACAGTGTAGCCGTCCTGAATGTTAGCCACCAGGTGAGCATCATTGCATCGCTGGGTCCCGTCAGCTTTACCCCTGTCACCGAGATCGGGAGTTTCTCTCAGTCAATTAACCTCGCCACTCGCGTCGAATCCGCTGGGACCGCCACGTCAGTGATCCTCGGCATAATCCAGAGGATGCTCGCCTACTATCCGGGATATTACGGCTACTATGGTTACGGTTATTCTCCCGGGCTAGGCCAATTGCTATCATCGCAGAAGGAAGTCTACACGTTCTGGTGGGTAAACGGTCCGCTATCCAATGGCCAACCCGTTGAGACCCTTACCGGATATGCTAGTGTCGTGGGAAGCGAGACTGTTAACCTAGGACCCGGCAATAATCGGAATGCTTGGATTGTAGAATCGGAGCTTTCCCAGTCCCTTTCCACTACTAGTCCGCCTATCCTAGGTTCAGGTGGGTCGAGCGATTCCAGCTTCAAGCTTGACTTGAGGTTCGACTATGACCAGGCGAGCGACCTTCTTCTGAAGTCGAGCGCAGTAGTTTCTGTCAAGTCCGCGCAGACTCAACTGTACAATCCTGGTGATTATCTCTGTGGACCCTCAGGCTGCTTCCCCGTATCTGACCAAGTAACAGTGACCCATCACATGACTGCAACTGTCCCAGTCACGCTCCAGCTAAAGTCGACAAGCCTCGGCCTCTCCAAGAGGGACCCTCCGGCAACAGGAAACGGCCTAGCCTCTCTAGCCTCAACGCTATTCTCGCCAATGGCCCTCTGGATATACGCTGGCGTAGGAATAGTGGGAGCGGGCGCGGCAGTGACCACTACCTGGTTGCTTCGAAAACGAGCTGGAACGAGAGCGCCCGTAGCGGAACCGGGACCCCTCCCGGGTCCGAGCCCTACTGTTAACAGCGCCTAGTACGTCTGTCCCATCATTTCTGATATGCGTTAGCGAGGACGATTTGAGAGGCCATCTGTCTCGTCCTCACCGTGTTACTGTAACCGCTGGCGAACGTGGAAATGTTACCAGCCTGCGGGGCTTGACGGCCATAGGTCTCTAGAGGCTCGCTCCACACTGTGAGCAGCGCATGCTCTTAGCATCATTCCTCTGACCGCAGTACTTGCAGTATACTACCTGTCCTACAAGCTCGAGAGCGTTTATCGATTCTTGGGTCAGGTTGCGCAGACTCATCATCTCATCACCCGACCGAGGGTCCAATATTTTGGCGGTGAAGAAGGGAGTCCCGTTAACGATCAAAGTCGGAATTACCTGGAGGAATTGGGAGAACTCTCGTCCCCGAAACAGATCCCTAGGGACCTCTCTGACTATGCGGCGCTGCTTCGCCTCAACCAGTCGGAAGGTTGTCACGTAGTATCGGGTGTCCCTCTGTTTCGTCCCGCGTAGGGCCAAGACTAGACCTGCGAGGAGCACTACCCCGCCGAGGACCGCGAAGAGAAGGTTCGTTGAAGCACACTGAGTGGGTGTTTGGAGGACACCGTTCTTGTTGTAACAGTTGCTGGTCGGATTGAGGAGACCGGCGGCGAGGAAGATGCCTCCGAGGCCGATTGCGGCTGCCGGGAACAGCCGTCCAAGACTTCCCTTACCACAGATAAACTCCACCTGCTCGTGGACTAACAACCCTTCCGGCGGATGAAATCTCCCTGATTGATCTGACACCGTCTCGTCTTCTCTGGATAGGATTAGCGGTCGAACCGATGGTCCGCGGTCTAGGACCGCACGTATTTCCGCATGGCGTAACCCCCGAGCAGATTCGAGCGGAAACGATTCCGCAAGACCTCGCTAAGGTGCGGCCTCCCCGCAGATCCCGCGTTCCTAAGAAGTCTGACAGATCTGAAACTCTTTTTCGAGACTATAGGAGAAATCTAAGCACCGGACTAAACCCGAGCAGCTTCCTCAACGTCGAGTTCGTGGTATGACTCGACAGCTTCTCTAGCGACGAACGCGAGAATGATTCCGGTCGCAAGATAATCAGCCCACCAGAATCCAAGAAAAAATTCTGCGAGAAGTCCACCGAGCAGAGCTGTGGCCATGAAGAGACATGTCACAGACTCTATAGCATCAATCGAGAGGGCGAGCGACCGGGTCTCGCGTCCTATTCGTTTCTTCTGGACGTACAGATAAGGCATCACGATCACTGCTCCAACAGCAATGGCGATTCCGAGCGGCGATCCCTCCGGCTTCAGATCTGAAAGATACGAGTAGACCGCGCCTAGGCCGATGACGGGGATGAGAGCGAAGAGGAGGAGGCTCGTGAATTGTTCCGTTCTCCTGCTGTCGATCACACTGCCAATTCTCGAAGAGTCCCGGCGCAGACCCGCCAAGACCGTGATGCCGGAGATTAGCTCTATCAGACTATCACCACCAAAAGCGAGAAGCGCGAAGCTGCCAGCAATCAATCCGACCCCGATAGATCCCAAGACTTCAATTGTCATCCAGGCTGAGCTGAAGTATTCGATCCTGATCCCGTTTCCGATCCTCGCATGCCTCCAAGATTGATGGATGGTGCTGCAGCAGCATGACGCACAATTGGAACAATTGGCTACTGTTTGGCAGTTTTCACAGGACGTTTCGGCGCAGCCGCAGGCCTGGCATGCTGGAGTGGAATGTGATCCAAAGGCCATCGGAAAGACTTGCATATAACCGCTGCCCTCTACTTATTTCCCTAACGCTAGAAACCAGGACCTGAAAATGGTAACCATAAGCCGGGCTAGCCTGTCAAACCGCGAGGAGATCGAGAAGCTCATCGCAGAGTACCACGCATCTGAAGGAATAACGCCAGTCAAAGAGAGAATAGCGTGGCTTTGGCGGTTTACACGTTTTCGACAGAACTCGGACGAGTCATGACTGTGAACGATTTCTTCGTAAAAGCGGACCAGCGGCGGAAGGGAATCGGACGAGAGCTGGCGAAACATTTGATTGAAGAATGCGAACGGATGAAGATAGATGAGATCGGGCTCGAAGTACTCCACGGGAACAAAACCGCGGCACGCTTCTGGGAATCGGTGGGCCTACGACAGGCAGATCGTTTTCTCTTCAGAAAGAAGCTGGATAGGTAGTGATTATTGACCCGCAAAGCCTATTCGCTCCCTTCGCAACTCAAAGTGGTAGATGCGGAAACGATTCTGGGTTCTCGTACTGTCTCTCCTCATTTTTGCCGCGTCAGCATTAGCCTATTTTCCATTGACCCAACAGCCCTCTAATCGCTATAGCGTCTCCTGGGAGAAT
>Ga0209690_1000933_pt1 | contig 15992 bp, 19 predicted proteins | sample GraSoiAngelo_150_FD_186164 | JGI IMG/M metagenome (GOLD analysis project Ga0209690, IMG submission 186164) | Grasslands soil microbial communities from the Angelo Coastal Reserve, California, USA - 14_1009_09_40cm (SPAdes) (version 2) | ecosystem: Environmental > Terrestrial > Soil > Grasslands ...
GGCAGGACTCGAACCTGCGACGCCCGCCTTAGGACGGCGGCGCTCTGTCCACTGAGCTACGAGGGCACGGCGGGGGCGCGCATTGGAGAGGGTATCATTGCCTTCTGCCGATCGGGGCGTAGCTCAGCCAGGTTAGAGTGCACGGTTCGGGACCGTGAGGTCGGTGGTTCAAATCCACTCGCCCCGACGTCACCCTCGTCTCCCGAATCGAGCATGTTCTCGAAGTGGTTTCGGTTCAACCGACCAGGAGCGAATTCGACATGACAGGTAGAACCCTCTTCGCCATGCTTGCGTTCGCCGGCATCGTGGTGGGCGTGATGTGGTTCTTTGTCCTGCCCGCCCTGACGACCTTCAGGCCGACCTTACCCTGATCACGCGATCGTCAGCAGGGTTATGCCCAGCACGATTGCAACGGCGCCGGCGATCCGTAGCCTGGCGCCGCGGCGCTCCCTCAGCCGCCAGATGCCCCAGGCCGTCACCAGCACGATCGCTGACTCACGCACGGGGGCGACGACCGCGAGGGGGGCAACGCTCAGCGCAAGGAGGATCATGAGATAGGCCGCCGTCATCAGGCCGCCGACGATAAGTGATGTACGCAGCTCGACCGTCAGTCGCGCTTCCGGGATTTTCATCGCGGTCGCGTACCCGAGCAAGAACACCGCCGTGAACATCCAGAGCACCCCTGCGTAAAGCCAGGGAGGGCCGAGCCGGACCCCGATGCGGTCGAGCGAGCTGTAGGCGGCAATCAGAACGCCCGTCATCAAGGCTGGGACCAGCGCGGCGCCCGCCGGAGACGGCCGCCGGACCGCCCAGATGCCCGCCAGCAAACAGACGACGCCCACAACCGCCGCCAGATGCAGGCGTTCACCCAGGAGCAGAAGGCCGACGCCCACCGCGAGCAGCGGCGCGGTCCCCCTGGCGATCGGATAGACGACTGACAGTTCGCCACGTCGATAGGCGGTCGACAGGGCGAGGAAGTAGAGCAGCTCGAGGGCGGCTGAAGCCAGGGCGACCAGCCATGCCAGCGGCGGCAGGCCCGGCCTTCCCTGCCATAACCAGACCGCAGCAAAGACGGGCAGCGAGATGGCGGCGCCAAGGCTCACCGCCCGGGTTGCCAGGCCCAGTGGATGCTCCGAGGCCTTCAGCAGCGCGTTCCAGGCGGCGTGCAGGACGGCCGCGACGAGAATCAGGGCAAGCACGGCCAGAGGCACCGGGCGAGTCTACTGAGGCGGCGAGGGCGACTGCGTCGACACCTCCACTGATGGTGATATTCTTGATATCACGATATGGCTGAACGCAAGTCAAAGCCCTCTCGAGCCCCGCGAGCCATCTGGAGCGGCACGATCTCCTTTGGCATGGTCAGCATCCCGGTCAACCTCTACACCGCTACCGAATCACACGACGTCCGTTTCCACCTGCTCCACAAACGGGACGGGGTTCGGTTGAAAAATGTTCGCTGGTGCCCCAAAGACGAAAAGGCCGTCCCCTGGGACGAGGTCGTGCGTGGATTCGAGTACGCCAAGGGGAAGTACGTGCCGATCAGCGAGGAGGATCTCGACCATCTCCCGGTGAAGTCCGTCCACACGGTCGAGATCTCCGACTTCGTCAAGCTCGAGGAGGTCGACCCGATTTACTACGACAAGGCCTATTACCTCGCGCCGGAGGAGACCGGGGCCAAGGCTTTCGCGCTGCTGCGACAGGCACTCGAGCAAACCGGCCGCGCCGCGGTGGCCAAGGTCGCCATTCGCGACAAGGAAAATCTCTGCCTCGTTCGCCCCTACGGGGACGTCCTGTCGATGGAGACGATGTTCTATGCCAACGAGATCCGATCGACGGAACACATTGCCGCCGACGGGGCGAAGGTCTCGCCAAAAGAACTGCAGATGGCGGTCTCCCTGGTTGAGAATCTCAGCGACAGCTTCGACGTAGAGCGCTACGCGGATGAATACCAGGCCGCGCTGAAGAAGGTGATCAACGCCAAGGTCGAGGGCGCGCCCCTACCCGAGGCGCCAACGGAAAAAGGCGAGAAAGTCGTCGACCTCATGGAAGCGCTCCGAGCCAGCGTCGAGGCGACGAAAAGAAAATCGGGCGCGACGGGACGCAAATCGGTAAGCGCCCCCCGCCATGCTGCACCGCGGCGGCGCAAGAGCGCCTGAACTAGCGCGTTTCGGGGCGCGAGGCCTCGACACCGGACGGGCCAAATCCAGCAATTGCATCTTCATGTCCAGAAAAGATGGCCGATGAGCATCCCGATCACGACGGCCACGACATAGCTGAAGCGAGGGTAGGCGCGCACCAGCGACCGGATGAGGTTGGTGAGGGGATCCTGGCCCTTGCCGAGGGCAATCGTCTCGCTCAGCATGATGACGAAGAGCACGCCGACAAAAAGCGTGACGAGCAAGGAAAGGACGGCGCCAGCGCTAATTTGCAGCACGTCGCCCAATCATCTCGCGCAAGCGCCGGGGCGCCGGGGCGAGGGCGCCGGTGGCAGGGCCCCAGAGAAAATGACCGAGCGTAATCCCCACCAGGACAGCAGCGACGAACGCCCAGCCGGGAAAGGCATGCACGGCCTCTCGAAAGTAATCACTGATCGGCTTGTTACCGGTGAACAGGGCCCAGGTCTCAAAGACCATCAGCAGAAAGACGGCGCCGACGAAGGCCGTCACCAGGAACGAAAAGAAGTTGCCTCGATTGAGAATCATCGACGGGCGGCGCCCTCGACCTCCGCCGGCACCCGCTGGATCGCCGCGACGAACGAGGCCGGTGTCAGGACGCCACAGAAGCGATCGCCATCGACGACCGCCACCCAGCTCGCCTGGTGAATCAGCATCTGCGAGAAGGCATCGTACAGGGTGCGGTCCGCGGGCACCGTGGCATCCAGGGGTCGGACCCGATCACGAACGGAGGCATTGCCCTCGATCTGGTTGCCATCGAGCTCGCCGACCGGGCGGCCGTCGCGGTCGAGGACAACCAGCCGCATCCACTTTCCATCCAGCCGGCTGCGTGCATCGGCCAATGACTCATCGGGGTGGACGGTGGGAGGACGCTCCAGCGCGTTGAGGTCGATGGGGGTGACGGAGAGCCGTTTCAATCCACGGTCGGGCCCGAGCAGGTCGATGACCAGGTCCGAGGCGGGCTTCGCCAGGATCGCGGCCGGCGTATCGTACTGCTCGAGCCGGCCCTGGTTCATGATCGCGATCCGGTCGCCGAGCTTGATCGCCTCGTCGATGTCGTGAGTGACGAACACAACCGTCTTACGCACTTCGCGCTGGATCCGAAGAAACTCGTTCTGCAGGCGCTCTCGCGCGATCCGGTCGATGGCTCCGAACGGCTCGTCCATCAGCAGCACGGGTGGGTCGGCGCCCAGCGCCCGTGCCACGCCGACCCGCTGCCGCTGTCCACCGGAGAGCTGGTGCGGGTAGCGGCGCCCGAAACTGCGAGGGTCCAGCCCGACCAACTCGAGCAACTCGTTGACCCGGCGGGCGATCCGACGCTTATCCCAGCTCAGCAAGCGGGGCACGGTGGCGACGTTGTCGGCGATCGTGAGATGCGGGAACAGGCCGACGTTCTGGATCACATAGCCCATCCGAAGGCGCAGGGTGACCGGGTCGATGTGGGTGACGTCCTGGTCATCGTGCAGGATGCGCCCGCTGCTCGGCTCGATGAGCCGGTTGATCATTTTCAACGTCGTCGTCTTGCCGCACCCCGACGGGCCGACCAGCATGGTGAGCTGCCCGGTATGGAAGTCGATCGTCAGGTCCCGCACCGCGACCTGCGCACCGTACCGCTTACTAACCCCTTCCAGCCGAATCATTAGAAACTTCTACTCTAAATTGCGGGGCGGCGGATCGGCTGCTAGCATCGGCGAATGCTGGCCACCGGGGCTGTGGGGGTGGCGCAAGACCCGTGGATCCGGTGGGACTGGATATCGCGCCACCTGGATGTGATCGGGGCTGCCCTCATCCAACACATTGAGTTGACGGTCATCGCCCTGGGCCTCGGAGTGCTTATCGCCCTACCGCTCGGCCTGCTGGCATGGAGGAAGCGATTATTCCGAGGACCCGTGTTCTCGGTGACGGGGATTCTCTACACCATCCCATCGCTGGCCTTGTTCTCTTTCCTGATTCCCTTCACAGGTTTGACTGTGCTCACAGCCGAGATCGGCCTGGTCAGTTACACCTTGCTGATCCTGATTCGCAACATCGTGATCGGTCTTGACTCCGTGCCGGCTGACGTGCGGGAAGCGGCACGCGGAATGGGTTACCGGCCGCTCAACCAGCTGACCCAGGTCGACTTTCCGCTCGCTGTTCCAGCCATCATCGCCGGCATTCGCATCGCGGCTGTCACAACCATCGGCTTAGTGACGGTCACGGCGTTGATCGGCGAAGGTGGCCTCGGCAGCCTCATCCTTGATGGCCTGATCCGTGACTTCAAGACCCCGCTCGTGCTGGGCACGGTGCTCTCAATTGCGCTGGCCGTTGTTGCAGATGTCAGCCTCGCGTCGCTGCAGCGCGTCATCACACCATGGTCGAGAAGCCGGGCGGTGATATGAACTTCATCGGCCAGGTCCTCCAATGGTTCCTCGACGGCGCCCACTGGCAGGGCGACGGTGGTATCCCTCACCGCCTAACCGAGCACATTGCCATGTCGGGCGCTTCGCTGCTAACGGCCGCCGCGATTGCGCTCCCCATCGGGATCATCCTTGGTCATGTCGGCCGAGGCGGCAACCTGGCAATCAACATCTCGAACGTCGGGCGTGCCATCCCTTCCTTTGCCTTGCTCGTCATCGCCGTCGAACTGGTCGGGATTGGGGCGGTCCCGGCATTCATCGCCCTGGTGGCGCTTGGGATTCCACCCATTGTCACCAACAGCTATATCGGCATGCGAGAGGTCGATGCCGACGTTCGCGAGGCGGCGCGCGGCATGGGTATGCGGGATCGAGTGGTGCTGGGGCGCGTCGAGCTGCCCATCGCCCTGCCGTTCATCATGGCGGGAATCCGGACATCGGCGGTTAACATCGTCGCGACCGCCACCCTGGCGGCGCTGGTGGCGTGGGGCGGGCTGGGCCGGTTCATCGTGGACGGCCTCGGCCAGCAGGACTATCCCATGCTGTACGCCGGCGCGATCCTGGTCGCCGTTCTCTCGCTGACCGTGGAATTCACCCTCGCCGGCGCACAGCGGATGGCAACGCCGGCGGGTCTGCGTCCAAGCAAAGCCGTCCAGAAGGAGGAACCGTTAGGGACAGCACTCGACACGGCCGGCGTCGCGGTCTAATCCGCCGTTATTCAGGAAGGAGGTAGAAGCATGCGTTTGAAGCGGGTTTTTGTCCTGGGCGCCAGCATGGTCGCCCTTGCTTTGGTGACGACATCGTGCGGATCAACTGGTGGGCCTTCCAGCTCGGCGTCGCCGAAGGGGACGATCACGATCGCATCGTTCAACTTCTCCGAAAGCATCATCCTGGCGCACATCTATGGCGACGCTCTGAAGAACAAGGGATACACCATCAAATACCGGGACAAGCTGGGCAATCGCGAAATCGTCGAGCCCGCCCTGGAAAGTAGCCAGATCGACCTATACGCCGGTTATGCGGCGACAGACTTGAACTTCGTCGATAAGCGCCAGGGGGTCGATCTCGAGGCTGGAACCGACGCTCAGGCAAACGTCCAGAAGCTGAATGCGCGTCTGAGTTCAAAGGGAATCAAGGCGCTCGATCCGTCGCCCGCTATCGACCAGAACGCCTTCGCGGTGACCAAGGCCGAGGCCGACCAGAACCATCTCACCAAGCTGTCAGACGTCACCGCGGTCGCCAGCGGATGGACGCTTGGTGGTCCGCCAGAGTGCCCGCAACGCCCGTTCTGCAAGCCGGGTCTCGAGCAGACGTACGGGCTTCACTTCAAGGCTTTTAAGGCACTGGATGCGGGTGGGCCATTGACTTACGGGGCATTCAAGAGCGGCGCCATCAACATCGGGCTTGTCTTCTCGAGCGACGGCGGCATCTCGGCGAACAACCTCGTCGTACTCGAGGACGACAAGCACTTGCAGCAGGCGGACAACATCGTGCCCCTGATCCGGAACGCGGTCGCGAATAGCGAGGTCACCTCGCTCTTAAACAGCATTGACTCAAAGCTCAACACTCCTGATTTGACCGCCCTTAACAAAAGCGCGGACGTTGACAAGGAAGATCCTGCCGACCTCGCAACAAAGTGGGTCAAGGATCACGGTTTCTGAGTAACGCGAAGCATCGAGGTGGCCTCGCCCGGCGGCGGGGCCACCGCACTTTGGCGACTGGAGCCGGTCAGCCTTTCCAGTCGGCGAGGAATTGCTTCTCTTTCTCCTCGACGCGCGCGCCAATCATCGGATGCAGTTCAATCGCCGGCGAGTAGCGACTGGCTGGAACGGTCCGCCCCAGCGCCTCGGCCATGGCCCGGACATAGTGGGGCGAGCCACCACAGCAGATTCCGATGTAGTTGACGCCCAGCGCTTTGGCGCGAGCGGCGTAGGCGGCCATCTCGAAACGCGTGCAGAGGAAGGGCTCGAGCGCGATGGGAAAGACGCGCGTTCCATCGTCCGTTTTCAGTGACTCGAACGTCGGCATCTCGGGACTCGTTTTGTAGGGCACCGGCTGGACCGCGACATAACCGCTGACCCGGCTGCGCACCTGTTCGATGATGGGCAGCATAGTGGCCGGCCCTCGGTCGCAGTTCAAGCCGACGATGTCCGCGCCGTGGTCGGCCAGGATCTTGCAGGCGTCGACGTAGTCATAGCCGTCCCAGGTCTGGTGCGGCCGGGTCGAGGCCAGCGTCACCATGGCGGGCAAGCCGAGCTCCTTGATGACCTGGAGGGCGATCAGCGATTCTCCCAGGTAATCGTTGGTTTCGGCGATGACAAAATCAATGCCCTCCTCGACGGCCCACGACAACTGTTCTTCGTACATCCGGCGGACCACCTTGGATGAGGCCTCTCTATCTTTCGGGTCATAGGCCCAGGTGTTGCATATGTCCCCTGCCACCAGGGCATCGCCTTCGCGGGCCACCTCGTTCGCCAGCCGCACCGCCTGCCGGTTCAGTGCCTCGAGGTCGTTTTCCCGGCCGACGGTTTTCAATTTCTGGCGATGCGCGTAGTACGTGAGGGCGACCATGACATCGGCACCGGCGCGAAGGAATTCGCGGTGGAGCTCGCGTAGCGCATCCGGAAAATCGAGGACGACTTCGGGCACATAGGGACCGGCTTTGATGTAGCCTCGCCGCTCGAGCTCGAAGACGTAACCTTCCGCGCCGATGACGACGTCCGTCTTCAATCGCTCGAGGATTCCGCGGCTGCTTCTAGCCGGCATGGCTTGTCACAAACCGCTGCGGATCGAACCGGGAAATATCCACGCGCGGGCTGCCGTCGAGCGCCAGCTCCGAGAGGGTCCGGCCGATGATGGGCGCGAACTTGTAGCCGGTGCCCCGCCAGCCCGTTCCGATCACAGCGCCGGGGACTCCAGGTATTTGACCCAGGATGAAGTTGTCATCTGCGACCAGATCATACGAGCATTGGTCCGCCCCTTCCACGTCGACGACGCGCGCATCAGCCAGCGCCGGCATGCACTGGCTGACAAAGCTCTGGACATTGGTGATGGAGGTGCTCTGCCGGCGGACGTCGGGCGGATTGTAGTATCCGATTTTGACACCCGGCGTTTTCCCTACCAGCATCGGGTGGCCGTAGATGCCGACGTCGAGATAGGCGAACACGGGTAGCCGATCAGGGGTGAGCTGGTCGCGCTTATCCGGCGGTGGGATCAAATATTTCGATTCGTTGGGCCGGTCCGGACGCAACGGAAGCTGGAGCGGGCAACCGTTGATGCTGGCCAGCAGATCATTGGACCCGAGCCCGGCGGCGATCACCAGGCGTTCGGCCAGGCGCTCCCCGACCGCGGTCTCGATGGCGATCCGACCATTTCGTCGGTGAATCCGCTGCACGTGCGTCCCGTCCTCGATGGTCACCCCTGCGGCCTGTAACCCGGCAAGCAGCGTCGCGGTGATGGGAGGCACATATAGACAGCCGGCCTCGGCGTCGAGCCGGCCGATGTCCGCATCGAACTGCGGAAAGCGCGCCTGCAGCCCAGCGCGGTCGAAGGCACTACTGCGCAGGCCGACGGCTTGGAGCACGCGGTAGCTCTGCTCCGCATAGGTGTTCGGGAGATCCGGCGTCACGCTGGCCCGAGCGATATTGAGACAACCGCAGTCGATGATGAAGGACTCCCGCGATTCAGCCTGGAATTCGAGCCAGAGCTTTCGCGCCTCGTAGGCGAGGCCCGCGTAGAGAGGATCCAGGTAGTCGTTGCGGATCGAACGGGTCAGGCTGAATGACGCCGCTCTTTTGTCCCCGATCCGCCAGGGATCGAGAACCAGGACCCTCGCCGGCCGCCGGCTCGCGAACAAGGCCGTGAAGAGGCCCATGACGCCGGCGCCGATGATCGCCAGGTCATACGCGGTCTCAGGCAAGGGGAAATCCGACGAGGGCCGCGGATGGTGGCGGGGAGCTCAGCCCGCGAGCCGGTTCGTATCCGGGATCAACGTTTGACCATCCGGCCCATCGGGCTCGCCGCCGGGCCGCGTGCAGTATCGCTCGTAATGTGGACGGTAGCCGAGGAGCCAGCCGACGGGCGCCAGGACCAGGAGTCCCGAGCGCATGAACCGAGACTGGCCCAGCGGACGGGTCTCGCGGCGATAGGCAGCGGTGATGACCGCCCACTGCAGGACGTTGCGGAGCCCCCGAATATGGTGCTTGCCATCCCGGGCCAGGCCGAAGGTCGTTTCCGAGAACTCTTGCTTGAGCAGGCCCGGCCGGAACTCTACGATCAGGTGAGCCTCGACGTCGCCCGCGTTCCACAGGCAATGTGGAGTCCGGGCGGGGACGGTCAGCGTCTGGCCGGGTCCGAGTTCGAGGCGCTCCCCGTCGATCGAAAACGAGGCGCTACCGGAAACGACGGTGAACTGTGACTCCTGGATGGGGTGCACGTGGGGAGCGCCGACGCTGCCCCCGGGTACGAGCCATGACTCGTACTGCACGAGCGCACCGTTGGTTTCCGGGGCCGTTTTCAGGAACCGGATGCGCTCGCCGTGGAGCGGATTTTCAATTATCGGGCCGGCGATGGGCGGCGTCACCTCACAACGAGTGTTTTGCGGAGTATGCCAGAAGCGGGCTGGCCGGCGCAAGGATTTCTTGCACCTGTGTGCGATACTGCCGTCAACGCCGCCGTGAGAACGCTCGTTTTCGCGAATTTTCTGGCGCCGAATATGACTTCGACCTACGCGGACGTTACCGCGCAGGTTGGTGAACGGCTCGGCGTGCCAACGGCGCTTGTCGAGGGGGTCTCACTTGACCAGCTGAGGGACGCCTCGGTCGACATCGCCTTCCTCTGCGGCCTTCCCTACGTTCGGCTCCTTCAAGAGCAGGCGGGCATGCTGCGCCTCCTGGCGGCGCCGGTTCTGGACGAGCCCCGCTACGGCGGCCAGCCAGTCTACTTCTCCGACGTGATCGTGCGCCGCGACAGTCCATGCCGATCCCTTAGCGATCTGCGCGGGCGCAGCTGGGCGCACAGCGTTGAGGATTCCTACTCGGGCTGCCTACTCAGCCGCTACCAGCTGCAGCAAATGGGCGAGACGGAGAGGTTCTTCGGCGAGGTGACGTACTCGGGCGGACACCAGGAATCGATCCGAAGGGTCGTCGCCGGTGAGGTCGAGGCCTCGGCCATCGACTCGCACGTACTTGGCGTTGAGCGCGTGCGAGACCCGGGGCTGGCCCGACAGCTGCGGGTGGTTGCCGTGTTTGGCCCATCGGCGATCCCGCCGGTGGTTGCCACCCCCAGCCTGCCCAACGACCTGGGGGCCCAGGTCACCGGCGCACTGACCGCGCTGGGCGACGATCCGGCGAGCCGTGCGCAGCTCGCCCCCGGCATGATCCGGCGATATATCCCGATCGCCGATGAGGCCTATGACGAGATGAGGCGAATGCTCGACACCGTGGAGCGTAGACCGCCGCCTATCCGAGTGACGGCTTGACGACCATCATGAAGAGGATGGCCACGATCGGCACCATGACACCGATACCGATCGCCGTCGCGCGGATCGCCGAGTTTCGATAGGCAGCTGATGTGATTCCCTCCCGCTCGAGCGTCTCGATCTGACGGACGAGCGCCGGCGAGTACACGGCGAAGCCGAAGAGGATCGCGATGACGTAGATGACGATCGCGGCCTGGATCCAGTGCGTCGTGTAGGACCAGTGCCACCCGGCCAGCGTCAGCCCGCTCACCAGGAGCAGCAGGTAGGCGGGATTGGCGACATGGTCGTCGATGAACTTGACGCCCCGCAGCACGAATGAGTTTCGCTGGGGATCGTTGCCGGCCAGCCCTTGCCAGATCCCGTAGCTGAAATTCGAACCGACCGCGGTGATCGCGAAGAGGATGTGCAGCAGCTTGAGCAGGTTGTACAGCACCCCCATAAAATACTCGCCGTGTCGACCATCTACCACTTCACAACCCAGTGGCACTTCGCCGCGCCAGTCGACCGCACCTGGTTCGTGGTGCTGGATATCGAGCGTTATCCGGGCTGGTGGAAGAACTTCCGGCGGGTGAAAGTGGTCAAAGGCGACGGCAAATCGGTCGGCTCGGTGGTGGACTGTGAGGTGCGTGGGTCCCTCCCCTACAGCCTCACCTACGCGATCGAGGTCGTCGAGGCTGAGCGGCCCCGCCACATCTTGCTGCGGTCAACCGGTGACCTGGTGGGCACCGGGCGCTGGGCCTTCTCGGAGCCAGCCCCGGGCGAGTCGCTGGCGGTCTATTACTGGGACGTCGCCACGACGAATCCCATCCTCAATCTGATTGCGCCGCTGGCTCGCCGCGCGCTGGCCAGCAACCATACTCAGGTCATGGCTAACGGCTATGCGGCGCTCAAGCCGCATGTCGAAGCCGTGCCGCGCTAGCTCTAAGGCTTTCTGGTTCGGCGGCGAGCGGCCAAAAAGGCGTCGAGCCGCTCCTTGACGGACTTCTCGTAGCCACGATCGGACGGGTGGTAATAGGTGCGGTCCCTGATCGCGTCGGGCAGATGTTGCTGCTCCACCTGCGCCTCCTCGTAGTCGTGGGCGTAGCGATAGCCCTTGCCGTAGCCGATCTTTCGCATCAGGGGGGTGGGGGCATTGCGAAGGTGCAGCGGCACCGGGTCGGCGCGCGTCCGCTCGACGTCCTCCTGCACGCTCGTGTACGCGGCGTAGAGCGCGTTGCTCTTGGGGGCCGTGGCGAGATAGACTACCGCCTGCGCCAGCGCCAGATTCGCCTCGGGCATACCGATGAAATGCGCCGCCTGCTGGGCGGCGACGGCCTGGGTCAGCGCCTGCGGATCGGCGAGGCCGATGTCTTCGGAAGCAAAGCGGATCAGCCGGCGGGCGACGTACAAGGGATCCTCGCCGGCTTCGAGCATCCGCCCCAGCCAGTAGAGCGAGGCGTCCGGGTCGCTGTCCCGGAGACTCTTGTGCAGGGCCGAGATGATGTTGTAGTGCTCCTCGCCGGCCCGGTCATACAGGAGGTTCTTCCGCTGCACCGCCTCTTCGACCAGCGTAGTGGTGACGTTCCGCCGGCCCTGCTTCGGCCTGGCCAGGGCGGCGGCGGCCTCCAGTCCGTTGAGCGCCACCCGGGCGTCGCCGTTCGCCACCCGGATCAGCGCGGCGCGGGCGTCAGCCTCGAGGTCGACGTGGCGTCCCCCAAGCCCGCGTTCCGCGTCCGTTACGGCCCGATCGATGATCTCCCCCACCTGCACGTCGTCCAGCGCCCCGAGCACGAAGACGCGGGTCCGCGACAGAAGCGCGGCATTGACTTCGAATGAGGGGTTTTCCGTGGTTGCCCCGATCAGGGTGATGACACCTTCCTCGACGAAAGGCAGCACCGCATCCTGCTGGCCCTTGTTGAAGCGATGGATCTCATCGATGAAGAGGATCGTTTTCGTCCCGGACTGCGCGCGCCGGAGCCTGGCTTCCTCGATATTTCGACGCAGGTCCGCGACGCCCGCGCTGACGGCGCTGAGGGGGACGAAATGCGATGACGTCACCCGCGCGATCAATCGCGCCAGCGTGGTCTTGCCACTGCCCGGAGGTCCCCACAGGATCATCGAGCCCACCCGATCTTCTTCGATGGCACGGCGCAGCTCGTGCTCGGGACCGACCAGATGCTCCTGGCCCACGAACTCATCGAGGGTGCGCGGGCGGATGCGCGCCGCCAGTGGCTGGTCGCTGGCGATGGGCTCCTCCGGAGCTGGAAACAGCGTCTCCTGCGCCATCAGCTGACTATAGGAGCCAGCCCTGATCTCTACCAGTTATCGGGGAACGCCCGAGGCCAGGTCGTTCAGCCGGCCGCGCTGCGCTCCGAAGGGAGTCGCATGCGGCCAAAAAGCAGCAGAAAGGTAACGCCCGCCAGCAGGTAGAAGCCGGCGCTGACCGAGAAGGCCAGCTGATAGCCGCCGCGCACCTGGAGAAAGCCGCTCAGCAGCGGACCCAGCCCGCCCAGGCCGATGCCGGTCACGACCGTTTGCGCCGTGGCCAGTCGAGCCCGCTGCTGCGAATCGACGTATTCCATCCCAAAGACCTGACTCAAGGGCGCCTGAAGGTTCAGCGCCAGCTGCCGGAGATAGATGATCACTACCGCAAGGGGCAGCGTCATGATGAAGGCAAGCGCAAGCACTAACGGTGAGCCGGCGGCCTGCAGCAGTCCGACGCTTCGGCTCAATCCGGTCCGGCGCGCCACCCGTGGCGCCGACAGGGTGACGAGGGCGGTGAGCGCCGCGCCGACGGCGAGGATCAGACCGATCGGCCCTGGAGTCAATCCAAAGCGCTGCAGCAGATAAAGCTGGAGAAAATTGAGATACATGCCGGCCCCGATCCCCAGCACGAGACCCGGCAACAGGATGCGGGTAAAGCGCCGGGTGTCGACTCGGAGCAGATCGCGAATGGGCATGACCACCGTGGGTCTCAGCCCGGCTTCCTTCGCCAGCCGGAAAAGAAACGGCAGACCCAGCACGGTCAACAGGGTCATCGCCGCGAAGGCCGATCGAATGGAGCCCGCCGAGGCACTCGACGCGCGCGTGGCGCGGGCAACGGCCTCGGGAATTCCGCCACCCAGCAGGTCGCCGACGAGCACCGCCAGCCACGCCAGCGATTGATTGACGGCAAAGAGAGAGACCCGCTCGGCCTCCCGGCTGATCTGGGCCAACAGCGGCCCACTCAACACGGCGAGGACCGAGAGTGCGAGAGCGAAGGTGCCGGCCGCGAGGACCGCGACCAGCCGCCCGCCGGCGATCGACAGGACCAGCGACCCGATCACCGCCAGGCTGCCGCCCCCCAGGAGAAAGAGACGATAGCCGATCCGATCGGCCATGGCGGCGAGGGGAAGCCCGACGCCGAGCAAAGCGAGCGCTGGGAGTGAGTTGAAGACGCCGATGATGTCGTTCGAGAAGCCGAGTGCGCTCATGTACAGGTTGAACACCAGGTTGAAGATGGCGAATGCGATCGATATGAATAGCGAGAAGGCCAGAAAATGCCGGGCTGCCGGGCTGAAGGCCCGGAAAACCGCGAGCGCCCGCCGCGCTGGGGCCGCTATTTGGAGGACTGGATCGCCTGGTAGATCTGCTGCCCGACGGCGGCCTGCACCGCCAGTGGGTCGTTGCGGCGGTAGTCCAGCCAGTAGCGCACCTCGAGCGTCAGCCCGCCATCGACGTTGGGCTGCAGCCCGACGTACGGTGCCGGGTCCTTGGCAATTTCCGGCCGAGTCTTGAGCTGCTCACGGAGCCGCTCAAGTACTCCATCGACCGCAACGTTTGAGGGGACCTTCGCGGTCAGCGTGAAAAGACGGGTCGGGTACTTGGTCCGGTTGATGATCGTGCCCGTGTAGACGAGCGAATTGGGCGTCAGCACCTCTTCCCCATCGCTGGTGCGCAGCGTGGTGGTCCTCATCTCGATGTTCTCGACGACACCGGTGTGGTTGTCGACCGTGATCTCGTCCCCAATCCGGAAGGGCCGCTCGAGCAGCAGGAAGAGTCCGGCGATGAAATTCTTCAGGATGTCCTGAAAGGCAAGGCTGACGGCGAGGGCGAAGAAACCGAAACCACCGAACACCAGGGCCGAGTTTCCAAACCAGCGCGTGAAGAAGGCAATAATGCCAAGGAGCACCGTCGCCAGGTAGGCCATGCGCGAAACCAGCAGGATGACCTGGGGGTCGACGTGGGTCCGCTTGAGCTGGTTACGAGCCGTCCGTCGAACGACCGCGGCCAGAGCAATGGCAATCAGGAGAAGAAGTAGCCCCTCGATAAAGCGAGCCCACTCTTCGTCCCAATGGGCGGTTATCCAGTCCCACATCGCGCCCATTGTAGGGGCGCCGGAGAACTAGCTCTCGGGCGGAGTTTCGCCCTCGGCAGCCGGCTCGGCGGGAGCCTCCGTCTCGCCGACGGTCGGCACCTCGGCGGCGGCCGGCGCGGGCGCGACCTCCTCCACCTCTTCCCGGTGGGCGGCGACCTTGACGATCAGGTCGTCAGGCTCGTCGAGGATCTCGCAGCCTGGAGGAATCCTCAGGTCTTTGACGCGGATCTCGTCGTCGATCTCCTTGAGCCCCGAGACGTCGACGGTGATCACGGGCGGCAGGTCGGTCGGGAGGCACTCCACCTTGAGGGCATGCAGACCTCTCTGGAGATCGGCCTCCCCCTTCACGACCAGCTCGATCTCACCTTCGAGTTCGATCGGCACCTCCGACTCGATCTTCTCGGTCAGGTTGACCTGGTAGAAGTCGACGTGGAGCAGATCGCCGTCCCGCGGGCTCCGCTGCACCTCGCGGATGAGCGCCTTGCGCACCGGCTCGTCGCCGACCTGGAGATCGAGGAGCTGGTTCCGCCCAACTTTCTGGAACGCCTTGACGAACTCCCGGCCGTCCACCGCCACCGTCACGGCGTCGACGTTGTGCCCGTAGACCACGCCGGGCAGCCGGCCATCGCGGCGAAGGGCCCGGGTGTGCTTCCCGCGATCCTCACGGGGCTCGAGTTTGAGCGTAACGGTGGTGGCCGTAGCCAGTGAATTTCTCCTCCGACGCGAATTGGGCGGCGCCCATCTTAACACAGCGTTTGCCGCCTGCTGAACGGCCCTTCACCGGAACTTTTCAGCCGTTCGGCCGTTACCTAATGTGGCCGAACTCCTTAGAATCGGCTGACAGCGATGCTGGCATTATGTCTTAGGCTTCTGCGTCGAAACGCGCTCCGAATTGGAGTGGTGCTGGGCACGTTCGCCCTGGTAGCCGGCTTCATCTTCGTCCAGCAGATGCGGGAAGCCTTCGCCGAGCAGGATTACCAGAGCGCACGCAACCAGGTCCTTAAGGCCCAGGCCGACGCGGCCCAGCTGGGCCTGGACGCGGCCGAGTACTCAGATTTACAGCGCCAGGACCTGACGACCGCGGCGGAAGCGCCCCCCAGCTTAACGGCGCCGTTCAACGAGGCGCGGATCGCCTTTTTCTCCCGGGCGGCCAGTCAGGAGAGCGATCTCAAGGAACAGCTCGAGACGCGGATGCAGAAGCTCCTGGCCGAGACCCATGATTCGGCCCAGGCGGCGGTCAGGCAGCTGTCCCTCAACCTGGGGAAGGCCAGGGAACTTGGTGTTGACGATCAGCTTCTGGACGAATTCACCAGCCTCCCCGTCAAGGCCCAGGCCGAGGTCAACGCGGCCACGACCGTACGGGGGTTTCGCACGGTCAGCGCCGAGCTGAAGGCGCCGATGTCGAAACTCTCTCTCATCATCGCGGACCAGGAGACCGCCAACAAGCTGGTCGGCGAATATGCCGCCCAGGCGGCGGCCAAGGACCACGGCGATGCCGGCCTGGCGCGGGCCGGGGCGAATGCGGCGCTCGCGCAGGTTCGAGCTGATCTGCAGACGGCGCGAATCTTCCAGATGGACGTGGGGATCGTCGATGTCCACGTCCAGAAATT
>Ga0209690_1000937_pt1 | contig 15963 bp, 19 predicted proteins | sample GraSoiAngelo_150_FD_186164 | JGI IMG/M metagenome (GOLD analysis project Ga0209690, IMG submission 186164) | Grasslands soil microbial communities from the Angelo Coastal Reserve, California, USA - 14_1009_09_40cm (SPAdes) (version 2) | ecosystem: Environmental > Terrestrial > Soil > Grasslands ...
CCTGGTGGTCGAACCGCTCGCCGAGCGCCGCTCGGATACCTGGATTGTATTTGAGCTGGCTAAACGGCTCGGCTTCGGCGATCGGTTCTGGAACGGCGACATCGAGGCGGGTTACGCCTATGAGCTTGCGCCGTCGGGCATATCATTGGAACAGCTGAAAGATACTCCAGGGGGAATTTCGCGGCACATCGAGCCGACGCACGAAAAGCACGCGAAGCTTAATAAAGACCGAGTCGTGCGCGGTTTTCCCACGCCGTCAAAGAAAGTTGAGCTCTACTGCCACAAGTTCGCCGCCCACGGATACCCGCCGATGCCCGAATATGTCGAGCCGGCTCTGAGCCCGGTCAGCAAGCCGGAGATCGCCGCCGATTTTCCTCTCGTGCTCACTAACGCAAAATTCACGACCTTCGTGCACAGCCAGCAGCGGGCTTTGCGAAGCCTGCGCAAGGCTTCACCCGAGCCGACGGCCGATATTCACCCGGACATTGCCAACCGCTACGGCATCAAGAACAAAGAATGGATGATCGTCGAGAGCCCGCGCGGCGCCATCAAAGTCCGCGCCCGCGTGACTCCGAACATTATGCCGGGCGTCATTTGTTGTCAGCATGGCTGGTGGCAGGCTTGCAAAGAACTCGACTTGCCGGGTTACGATCCCTACGGCCGCGGCGGGGCGAATCCCGGAACCCTCATCGGCACGGAACTCGCCGATCCTATCAGCGGCTCCCTTCCCCATCGCTCCTACCTCTGCCGCGTGCGGCCGGCGGAGTGAAGCGATCTGGCCCACGCAGGCCCCAACCACTTCTAAGAATGCTTTAAATTCGAAGTACCTTCGCCGTCGTTTCCGTGAAAAGGGAATCCAGTAATTTCAAAGATTTCTGGATACCGGTTCGCCGGTATGACGGCGAAGATCTGAATGACTTATTTAACGAACTTTGGTTCCAGGACACTAGCTCATTGTTGCAAGCTTGCGGATTGCAGATCGGCGACTAGAGAACCCAACGCCGCGCTTAAGGCTTCGTCCCAGCCTTTCACCAACGCTTCCGGCGAGCGACCGCTTACGGGAACCGATTTCGAGTAGCGCTTACCCATGATGATCTCGGTTCCGGCGGAGCTTGGTTTGCTCAAGAAAAACTCAATCTCTATCACCGCGCTCGCCGGGCTGTTGCTTCTAAAATCGCCGTACAGCGCATTGACCATGCCTTCCAATCTGTACGTCGGTTGCAGCTGACTGGACGAGTTGATGACGTGCTCAAAAATCCGCGATTGAACCAGCGCCTTCCGGACTTCTTCGGTGATAAGAGCCGCCGGCGGGATCAAGAATTGATTATAGAAATCGGACTCGTAGCTCGCTTCCGATGTCCGGTAGACGAAACTCTGGCTTTCGTAGCGGGGGGAGATGCGCATGTCCGATACCTCCAGAACTCCATTCCCGGTCTGATTGGGCGGCTTTACACCCTGGCCCACGTCGAGCACAAAATAATGCTTGTCTGGATAACTGCGCTCAAAGCTTACGCAACCGGAAAACAACGCCGACAGGAAGAACGACGCACAGCACAGGTTGAAAGGGAGTCTTTTCATTTTCCCATGACCTTCGAGGGCGGTGGCGGAGCGCCGAACAGGAGTTGAGACGGATACTTTTTTGAATTGTCGACGGCCTCTTTCAAGCTCTCGGACATGGAGCGAAGGTTTTCCACGGTCTTTTCAATGTCGCGCTGCTGACCGGAGATGAGACGGTTCAGTTGCTGTAGCGTTTGCCTGAACTGAGCGTTCGTTTCCGGTAGATTCGCCGTGACGGCATCGAGGCGCTGCGCCACGCGATTGATGCTCTCGGATGCCTTGGGGAGATCGGCGATCAGCTGACTCAGCGGTTTATCCGCGCGCTCGAGAATCTGGCGCGCCGTGCCGGCGGCAACCGCTGCGTCCTTCACGGCGTCCTTGAGCTCCGAGCTGCCGACAACTTGCTTGAGCTGAAGATTGGTCTGGCGAACTTCGGTCAATAAGGCGACCGCTTGGGTGCTGATTTTGTCCAAGTTGGCGCCCGATGCCAGTTTATCGATGGTCTTCAGTGAGCTTTCCACGCTGCCGATGAGACGCTGAATGTCCAGTTGCTCGACGTTGCGCAGAATGCGTTCCACGGCATCGCTTAATTGAGTAATCTTACTCTGGGCCGAGGGCACGTAGGGATATTTGGGTCTCCAGTCAATTTCCAGGGGAGGATTAAGCTTCGGATTCAGATAATCCGCTTCCAAGTAGGCCTGCCCCGTCAATCCCTGCGGGGCCAACCGCACTCGCAGTCCCCTTTGCACCTCGGCTATGAAAGCGGGGTTTGCGGGATCCGCCAACGAAAACTGAAACACGTTCCGCGAGATACCTGCACGCACGACAACGTATCCGCGCCGCGTGCCATATTCGACGCCCGTGAGCGTAATTTCCTCGACATTCCCCACCAGCACGCCGCGAAACTTGACCGGCGATCCGACGTCCAAGCCCTGCACGGACTCATCGATGTAGGTTTCTATAATATTTTTTTTCTGAAAAAACTTGCCGCCGCCGAGAACGACGACGCCAATAACACCGATGACGATCGCGCAAATTACGAATAGACCGATCCTGAAGTAGCTTATATTTTCCATCGTAGCAGAAGAAGTGAGTCCCGATTTTAGCCGGGCTCGTGCGAAGGCTGACGTGAGAAAAACTGCTGCACCATCGGGTTATCGCTTTGATCTCGCAATTCCTGAGGTCTTCCCATAGCCACAATCCCCTTAGCCTGTTTATCCAACATAATGACGCGATCCGCAATCGCGAAGATACTCGCGAGTTCATGGGTGACGATGACGAAGGTAATTTTGAGACTCCGTGCCAGGCTCAAGACCAATTGGTCTAATTCCGCCGATGTCACTGGGTCCAAACCAGCGGACAGTTCGTCAAGGAAAAGCAGTCGTGGATCGAGCGCCATGGCCCGAGCGATGGCGCCCCGTTTTTGCATCCCGCCGCTGAGTTCTGATGGCATCAGATTGGCGAAGCCGCTCAGACCCACCCGCTGAAGCTTCATCATCGCGATCAACCGAATCGCGTCAGGCGGAAGGTCGGTAAATTCTTCCAACGGGAGAGAGACGTTTTCGAGCAGCGTCATGGAGCCAAACAAAGCACCACTTTGATACATCACGCCGAACTTTCTCAGGATGCCGAGCCGATCATCTCCTTCCGCGGCCGCGATATCTTCGCCATCGATTAGGATCTTACCCGCGGCAGGTTTATAAAGGCCGTTCATATGCTTCAGCAGAGTGCTCTTGCCGCAGCCGGAGCCACCGAGGATAATGAACACTTCGCCCGCGTAGACTTCGAAGTTAACATGAGCCAGGATGACCTGCCCGTCGTAGGCGGCGGTGAAATCTTCCACCCGGATGATCGCCTCGCGCTCCGAACGCATCGTCACTCAAACTCCAAGGTAGTAGTAGACCACCGAAAAGATGCCATCGGTAATGGTAATCAGAATGATGCCGCTCACCACGGCGCGCGTCGTCGATTCCCCAACCGCGGTCGCACCGGTTTTTGTCTGTAGACCGCGCAGGCAACCGATCCCCGCGACCAAGATACCAAACACAAACGACTTCACCAACCCGCCCACCAAACTGCCGTAAGTCACAGACGATTGCACTTGATGGTAAAAAGTGGTCAACGAAAACCCCAACGAAAGTAACACAACTGACCCGCCAATGAGCCCTACAAGATTCGCAAAGATCGTGAGCAGCGGCGTCATCAGCACCGCCGCGATCACGCGGGTCACCACCAGGAAACGCACGGGATCCAGGCCCATGGTGATTAGCGCGTCGATCTCCTCGCGAACTTTCATCGTCCCGAGTTCCGCGGCAAACGCCGAACCTGAGCGCCCGGCCACGACAATGGCGGTCATCAAGGGTCCAAGCTCGCGCAAGACCGAGAGACCGATTAGATTAGCAACGTAGAGTTGAGCGCCGAACCGACCCAGCGGAATCGCCGCCTGAAACGCCATGATCAGCCCCATGAGAAAACCGACGAGTGCGACGATCGGCAAAGCATTCACCCCAACCGCCTCAGCGATGAGAAGCGTATCCTTCCAGCGCACGCGTCGGGGATGAAAAGTCGTCTTTATGAGAGCCGATGCCAGTTCGCCCACAAAACTGATGAGCGAACAAGTATCTTTCCAAAGTTCAACCACCGCCTCGCCGACCTCTTCCACAAAATTGTTCCGCCGTGTCGGCTGGCCTTCTAATCGCGCCGGATCTTCAGATCCCCAAGCGTCCAAGAGTTCTTGAAATTCGGGCCGCAAGTCACGAATTTCAAAAGTCCCGCCAGCCCGCTGCTGCCGATTGCGCAATTGGACCAAGAGCGCAATGCCCGAGACGTCACAGTACTCGATCCGTGAAGCATCAAGCGTGACTTGTTTGCTCGCGGCTCGCGCGACGGTTTCATTCGCTTCGCGCCAGATTTTCCCGGCGCTACCGGAGTCCAGCCGGCCTTCAATGGCGAAGGTGAAGACACCGTCGCGTGTTCCGAGACTTCGTAATGCGACCGTTGAAGAAGCGGGTTGTTTCATGGATTCGGCTTTGTCGATGCCAGAAATGGGTGAATCACCGAATGGAGGTCGGCGACTCGATGGATGAAAATTCGACTATCCTTTGGCATAGATCAGGTTCTGCTTCTGCGGCGCACCGGCCAACAGAGTCAAAAAAGCACAGATCAAAAGACCAACCGCGAAGGTGATGAACGAGATTGCGTAGCTCCCCGTGGCATCGAAAATGAAACCGAAGAATGGCGCGCCGCCGGCGCCGAACGTCAGAGTGATGAGCATACCCAGTCCCCGTACCATTCCGAGGGAAGCGCGGCCGTAGTACGTCGCCCATATCATTTCCTGCAAAACCAAACTCCCACCCAGGCCGATACCGTACAAGAAAAACCCGGCGTATATCGGCACCAGTTGCCCGGTTGCGATAGCAATGCCGATCCCGGTGGCTTGGATCAAAAACATGAGCATCGTTGCCTTGCGGATTTCTACACGCTCGCTGATGAATCCCCAAAACATCGTTGATCCAAGTTGGGTGAATGCAATGATGCCCATCACGGTGGCGGCGATAAAACTGGGATAGCCCATATCCGAGATATGAGCAAAGACATGGAGGTTGAGACCCGCGATGCCGACATTAGCCATACCGAAAGTTAAACAGAGCAACCAAAAGACCCGACTGCGAACGACCTCTCCGCGCGTCCAAACGATGCTCTTTTCAAAATTGCGCGTATCCGAGATGGCGCGAGCCGATTCTGTGTCAGTCTCGGCCGGAAAGTCCGAGGAAAGGGAGATCCCATCCGGCTGTAGCCCCATCTCTTCCGGATTGCGGCGCATGAAAGCGATTGCCGGCACTACCACCAGGACAACGGTTACAATCCCGAACACGCTCCAGGTATGACGCCATCCGAGCCAGACAAATAAAGTCGCCGCCAAGAGCGGGATGCCGACTTTGGAGATGCCTTGTCCTAAAGTCGCGATGGCGATGGCCCGCCCGCGCCTTCTTACAAACCAACGCGAGATCGTCACAGTGACAGCGATGTAACACATAAAAACGCCGCCGACGGTGACGAGAAACCAACGGACAATCAGGAACTGCCAGAACGCTGTCACCTGACTTAGAAGTAGGAAGCCGATGCCCGCGAGCGATGCACCCCCTGCCATGAGCCACCGGCCGCCATAGCGATCGACCCAAGTCCCAACCAAGGGCGCCATTACCGCGCCGATGACGATCTCTCCGGACCGCAGAAGAGAAAACAGACCGCGAGAGACTCCCAAGTCTTCGGTGAGCGGCCTGAGAAAGACGCTGAGCGTGCTCGAAAGATGAAACGCGCACACGATATGCGAGAGAAAACCCACACCGACGATGTACCAGCCGTAAAAGATCCTAGGTTGGCTGGCGCTGTAATGAGAAGGGGTCTTGGAATTCATGTTGCCGCTGAGAGTGGCAGCTTCCAAAACTACCAAGAATTGCGCTTCTTGTAAAAGCAATCGGAGCCCAGTCAAGTTGATTCCAATCCTCATGACAGGGTATATGAAAAGCCGAAGAGTTCACCCGTTCGCTACCCCTGAAGGGAGCATTTTATGGCGAGTCACGGCCTGCTTCATATAGCTCTGCTAACGCGCGACCTCAAAAAGACCGAACAGTTCTACACGGATGTTCTCGGCTTGAAGGTCGCCTTCCGCGTTCCACCCAATATGCTCTTTCTCCGTTCTCCTGGAAGCCAAGATCTGTTGAATTTTGTCCGTACGAAGAAAAGAATTACTCCCAATAGCCAGGCATTACAGCACTTCGGCTTCAAGACAACGATTACCGGCTTAAGGCGTTTGGAAAAGCGGCTCCAGGAGAACCAGATCGACATCGACGGGAGGCGCGGCAAGCACGCGATCTACTTCAGCGATCCCAACGGCTATTCCATCGAGTATTACTGCGACTGAAGATTCGGCCCTGCGGCGTTTCTCGAACCGCTGCGTATTTGTGATCTCCGGCCGAGCTTGCTACAGCGACCGAGAGCCGGAATCCAGGAAATACAAGAGATCTGGCTTCCCGCCTGCGCGGAAATGACTCGTAGAATCCTGGGTAGGTCTACGAGTCAGCGGAATCCGCTTCGAACAAGTTGAGCTGAGAAGCTCCCGGCCGGTGAAAGTGTTTCGTCGTCAGCTCCGGCCAGCGCTTGTTGATGCCCGCTTTTTTACACGCCAACTGAAACAGTTCCGCCATCTGCTGGGCGAAAATTCCTTCGCCCTTCATTCGGCTCTTGAAGTTCGGATCGTTGAGCTTGCCGCCGCGAATGGCGCGAATGTGGTTGAGGACTTTTTCTTTCCGGTCCGGAAAATGCTGTTCCAGCCACTGTTCGAATAGTGACTTCACCGCGAACGGCAAACGCAAGGCGACGTAGCCCGCAAAACTTGCCCCCGCTTTCGCCGCCGCTTGAGCGATGGCCGGCGCCTCGGAATCCGTGAGTCCGGGAATCATCGGCGCTTGCAGATAACCGACCGGAATGCCCGCTTCGGCAAGCGCGCGGATCGCCGCGAGCCGACGCGCCGGACCCGAAGCGCGCGGCTCCATGACCGAAGACAGTTTAGCATCCAAGGTCGTCAATGAAATCGTCACGCCGGCGCATTGATAGCGCGCCAGCTCGCTCAGAATATCGATGTCCCGCGTCACGAGATAGTTTTTCGTGACGATCACCACCGGGTTGCGAAACTCCAACAACACTTCCAGGCAACGGCGCGTGAGCTCGCGCTTCTTCTCCGCCGGTTGGTAGCAGTCGGTCACGCCGCTCATGGCGAGCACCTGCGGTTGCCACTTCGGGCTAGACAGCTCTTTGCGCAGGAGTTCCGGCGCGTCTTGCTTGACCATAATTTTGGTTTCGAAGTCCAGCCCGGCGGAGAAGCCGAGATATTCGTGGGTCGGTCGCGCGTAACAGTAAACGCATCCATGCTCGCAGCCCCGGTAGGCGTTCACGCTGGCGTCGAAACCGACGTCGGGGCTATCGTTGTAAGCGATGATCGATTTCGAGGAGTCGGTGAGAAACTGGGTGTGCGGGGAAGAAGTGTCATCGTTGTCGTCCGCCGGCTGCGGGATGCGCTCAATGGCCTCGAAGCGATTTTTCGGATTGCCGGCCGATCCCCGGCCGCGCACCGGACGCGGCGACTTCATGAAACTTATCCAGCGGCCGGCGGCGTTTGCGCGGGAGCCGCGGGCTGGGCCGGTTGGGCGGCTTTAGCGGCGGCAGCGGTTTTCGTCTCGTGCGCGAGATCGCGGGTAAGCCGTTTGAGCAATTTGATCTTTCGGTGAATCCTTTTCAGTTTTTTGCGATCGGGAGTCGCTGCCAAGATTTCCGCCTTCTGTTTTTTTAAACCGCGGATGTCCTGTTTGATTGCGTGAATCGCGCTTCTGTCTTTCGCCGACACTTCATAGGCGATGCCCTTCGCATGGGCGATGGCTTTGATCAGCTCTTCCTTTTCCATGCCGATGACGCCCTTCAGATCGGTCTCTTGTTTGGCGAAATCTCTCAACTTCGGCAAGGTCAGCCGTTGCAGCTCCTTCACATCCATTTAGCAATTCCTCCCTTTGACATCTTGTCTTCTCCTAGCATATTTTGCTCTTAAACCAAAATGGCCATTTCACGCAAATCAATTCCAAAATCAGCCGGAACCAAGGAGAGGGTCAAAAAAGTCATCGATCGCCTCGAAAAGACTCATCCGGACGCCAAGCTCGATCTCGACTTCAGTAATCCACTGGAGCTTCTCATCGCTTTGATCTTGGCGGCTCAAGCCCGAGACGATCTCGTCAATAAAATCACCGTCGAACTTTTTAAGAAATACCGAACCGCCGAGGACTACGCGCGAACAACTCAGCCGCAACTCGAGAAAGACATCGGTAAGATTAACTTCTACCGCAATAAGGCGCGAGCGATTCGCAACTGCTGCAAGGAAATCGTCGAGCGCTTCGGCGGAAAGGTCCCGGATAAGCTGGACGATTTAATAAGTCTCCCCGGCGTCGGTAGAAAAACGGCCAATATCGTTCTCGGTAACGCCTTCGGCCGGCAAACCATCGGCGTGGACACTCACGTCATGCGCCTATCGCAACGACTCGGTTTCACAAGAAACACCGACCCCGACAAAATCGAACTCGACCTGATGTCCATCGTTCCCGAAAAAAAGCGCGTTCGCTTCTGTCACTTGCTGCAGTACCACGGCCGCCGCGTCTGCGTTGCCAAGAAGCCGAGATGCCCGGACTGCACGATCCGGTCGCTCTGCCCTTATCCGGACAAGACGACAGCTTAGACATTTGTCGAAAAAGGGATGAGCACATTATGAGAAGCGTGATTAAACAAACAGTGGTATTGCCGGCTCCAGCGGATGCACTTTTTGAGATGTATCTCGACCCAGCTGAACATAAGACAATCACAGGAGCGGAGGTGACTATAGGGCGGGAAATAGGTTGCGAGTTTTGTGCTTTTGACGGGGTGTTAACAGGAGTGATCCTGGCAGTCGTCAAGCCGCGGCTCATCGTGCAATCATGGCGCTCATCGCTATTTAAACCCGATGATTTGGACTCCACTCTCATTCTGACCTTTGCTCCCCAGGGGGAACATGGACAGATCGATCTCGTCCACCTGGATGTTCCCGACCATGATTACGACGGCGTAACTCAAGGTTGGGAGAAATATTACTGGAGTCCCTGGCGCCAATACCTCAAGAGTCGATGAAGTGCAGCTCTGGCGCGCCGCTCACCACTGCGCGCCGTTGAACTTAACCGTTGCTTCCTATGGAAACTGCTATCCTTCTTTGGTTTCTCGCTTTCGCCCTGATTGTCACCGGCCTCGTCGGCCTCGTTTTACCCGCCATTCCCGGAGCCCTGCTCGTTTTCGCCGGCCTCTTATTGGCCGCGTGGGCCGAGGATTTCACTTACGTTGGTACCTGGACGATCGTTGCTCTCGCCGTGCTCACATTGCTCAGTTACGGAGTGGATTTCTGGGCGACGATGTTCGGCGCAAAGAAATTCGGCGCATCGAAGGGCGCCATCCTCGGTGCGGTTATCGGTTCAATGGTTGGTATTTTTCTCGGTTTTCCCGGTGTGTTGTTCGGGCCGTTCATCGGCGCAGTTATCGGCGAGCTACTGGCCCAACGCGGTCTCAGCCAAGCGGCGCGCGCCGGATTCGGCGCCACAATCGGCCTCGTCCTCGGCGCCGCCATCAAAATCGCGCTGGCCTTCTCCATGATTGGAATCTTTCTTGTGGCCCGCTTCTTTGGATTCGGCGGGTAGAAAACTATTGCGCGTCGCGGTGCACGGTTTGCAGTGAAAAGGCCGGAACACAGACCGCGATGTACTCCGCTCCTTCCGCCCGGCCACGACATTGTAAACCATTTCACGCGTTTCGATCTGCAATTCACCGCGCAACACGACGGTGTACTCGTCGAACTCCGGCGTTTGTCCGGGCTCTCTCCAGCCGGATGGGCTCGTCATCTTGGGGATGCTGACCGCAGACGTCGCTGAGTTTACCCGTCCGATAAACTCTTCGATGATCTTTGGTGGCTGGCCAGCGGCAGGAATCACGGTCGATGCTGAAATTATTCGTGCCATATTTCCAACAATACCTAAGTGGACAACGCTACGCCAGAGACGTAGTGTGCTTTGTGTTCACCTTCATCGAGTCGACAACTTTCGAACGTGTACGTGCCGTATATCTCGATGACGATGAGTATGCCGAACTGCAGCATTTCATGATGGAGCATCCGGAAGCAGGAAACATCATCCCAGGTTCAGGTGGAGTGAGAACACTCCGCTGGAAACGCAAAAGAATGGGCAAGCGTGGCGGTTTGCGCGTGATCTATGTGGTACGTTACCGACCTAACGAGTTCTGGATGTTAACCATGTACGCCAAAGCGAAAGTGGAGAATGTTCCTGCACATATTCTCAAGCAATTAAAGGAGACATTTGAGCATGAGTAAGAAACTGAAAGGACGTGCGCTTTCTAAATTTGAGGCCGAGCGCGATGTTTGGCAAGAAGTACTGGATGGCGTCAGAGAGATAAAGTCCGGCGGTGGCAAACGATCCGTGGTTGAGCCCCGTTCCCCTATTGTGCGAGCGCGCCTGAAAGCCGGTCTCACACAAGAGCAGTTCGCAGCATTACTTGGGGTCTCCAGACGCACACTCGAACAGTGGGAGCAAGGCCGCCGCAAACCGAGTCAAGCGGCAAAGACGCTCATCAAGGTGGCGGAGCTCTATCCCGAAGTCCTGCGCGAGATCGCGGCATGAGCTGAACCCACTTGCGGTAATGTCTAAAATGACTCGGCCCCATTGTCAAAAATTACACGTGTTAGCTTGCTTATCCGAAAGGAACGTTATGCGACACATGGAGCAGACCGTTGTTCCAGACTATCGCTACTTATCGGCAAGGCGCTAGGCTCTTGGAGACAATGATGCAAGGGGAAACTCAGACGTTAAGAGATATTTACTGGCGATTCGTAGAGCGCAAGATGCTCATTGATGAGGCTGCCCGTCAGATAACGGAATACACACGGTTGTACAGGGTAGAGCCTGGGAGTCTCGATCTTGAGCCCATGTCTCAAGAAGAACGAAGCAAAGTCGAAGAGTTGCTCGATTACCTCTTGCAACCGATACGGGAACAATTTCTACTCGGGAAAATCTCGATGGAGGAAGCTGCTTATTGAATACGCCCTTACCTGGTACCACTCTCCATTTGGGCTCTCAACTTTAACATCACAAGAATTTCAGCCGAGGAGCAAAAGAAACTTGAAGAGTTGATGGATCATATTATTACAGCGCTGGGGGAATCTGAACCAACAGCGAGCTAACACCCTACTATCGAGTTAAAACCGCTGACCTAACCGCATTACTGAGACTTAGCGTTCAACCCAACTGGTAAATCTTAGCCCATAGCCTTGGCAAATCCTCTTAGCGTCTCTTCCCGGCTGCCGCCAGGGGCGCTGTACGGAATGATCGCGATCTGTTGGATGCCGCTCTTTTTGATCCGCTTCACCTGCGTGCGGCACTGATCGACGGTGCCGGCGATGGCAAATTTATCGACCAGCCAGTCGGGAATGACTTCGGCGTGGTTCGCCTCTTGGTCCATGTGGTGGTAGTAATCGTAGGTTTTACGAATCTCTTCTAATACTTTCTGTTCATTCGGATCGAGCACATAAGGAAGCGGATGGGCGACGACGCGCGCTACGTGGGCCTTTACGGCATCTTTCGCCGGCGCTTTGTCTGACACGGCGCACGGAACCCACAGAACTAGATTAATATCTTCCAGTTTTCGTCCCGCGGCCCTTGCTCCCTCCGCGATCTTCTCTTTCGCGTGAGCTATATACTCATCAGCCACACCGACGAGGACGATAATTCCGTCGGCGATGCGACCGGAAAGTTCGAGCATCCTCGGCCCGCTGGCGGCGATGTAAATGGGAACCTTGTTTTTGCAGGGGTGAAGCAAGTGAATCTTGCCGGTTTCGAGTTGCACTTCTTTGCCGGACAAGAGATCCCGCATCTGCTGTATCGTTTTTTCAAAGAACGACAGTTTTGCCGGCTTCATACCCATGGTCTCGACGGAGCTGTCGCCCAGGCCGATGCCGACGATCATTCTTCCGGGAGAGTATTCTTCGAGCGTCGCATAGGCGCTGGCAACCACAGACGGATGGCGTGTTAAAGGATTCGTCACGCCGGTGCCGATCTTAACTTTCGAGGTGTTCAACGCCACGGCCGCCACGTTGACGTAGGCTTCGCGCCAGATGAGATGAGAGTCGCCGACCCAGATATGAGTGAAGCCCAGCTCTTCTGAGAGCTTGGCGAGCTGAATCATTTTTTGCAACGGCTCGGTGGGAAAAAGGCCGGCGCCGAATTCGAAAGCACCCACGAAATTCGTCCCTCAATAACCTGTTTCGCTCGCCACCCGCTCGGGCGGCGGCGTTTGCTGGCTGCGGCCCGCCACGCGAATCTCACCGTCGATGATCACAGTGGAAATGCCCGGCAGATCGCCTTTGGCAAACGAATCGAGCGCATCCGTCGCTACGGAGCCGGTAATTTTGTGCAAGAGAACTAAATCGGCAGGACGTCCTTCTTTAAGTATGCCAATGTCGAGTCCATGGGCTCGCCCGACGTTGCCCGTCGCCATGCAAATCACCGTTTCGGGCGCGACTTCGCCGACCGATGACATAAAAGCAATCTCCCGAAGAATGCCGCGCGGGATCACTCCCGTCCCGCCCGGCGTGTCCGTGCCGATGAGCACGCGGTGATAGATGCCTCTCGCTTTGACGGCGCGGATGAGACTCAAAGCCAACCGGTAGTTACCGGAACTGCAGATCTCGACGAAGTAATCGGTCTCGTAGGCGATGCGGATCATCTCCTCCTCGGGCATCGGAATCGGCCCGCCGGTGATGTGGCCGATGATGTCCGGATCGATCTTCCTGACGATTTCCCAGCCCGCCAACTGGCTCACGCCGGAGCGCGACACGCCGCCGGAATGAATCTTCACTTTGATGCCCCGCGCACGCGCCCACTTCACGTAGCTCTCGGCTTCGCCATTCGGCAACAGGCTGTAGTCATAGAAAATGAACTTGACCAACCTAATGCCAAGTGCCGCGATTTCGTCGAAGTCTTTCTCCACGAGTCCGGGAACCAAAAGCAATGTGCCGGCATGGACTTTGACCCCGGACGGCCGCAGGTTGTCGTAGCAGCGCTTCGTAACGATCGCCACTGACAGAGCGGTGCGCGCATCCGGCGGCAGGGGCAGGCCGGGTAGATGGAGCTCGCCGGCGGAAATTAAAGCGGTGACGCCGCCGTGCATATAGTTGGTGATCCACGAGAGCGAGTTCTGCGCCGGCGTGTATTCGCCGATGGAGGGATGAGAGTGAGAGTCGATGAGCCCGGGCATTGCCGTGATTCCATCGGCGTTGATGACGCGATCGGCTTTCCGGCTGACGTTGTTGCCGATTTCTCGAATGATGCCACCATCGATGAAGATTGAATTGGCGTTGCGTAGCGGATTTTTCAAATCACCGGTGACAATCGCGCCGATGTTCTTGATCAGGATGGAAGACATGAGCGGACTATATCAAAGGGACCTTCTGACGAAAAGTCGGGCAGGAAAAAATAAGAACTGGTATCAAAGCTTGATTCTTCTCAGCAACAAAAACAGCGTGGACGCCAAAACCATTGCCAGACTCAAAATCTGCCCCATGGAAAATGGACCCAAGACAAAACCCAACTGCGGGTCCGGTTCACGGAAGAACTCGACGAAAAATCGTGCTACGCCGTAGCCTCCAACAAATGTCCAAAACAGCACGCCATCGGTCTGCACCCGTCCGCTCAACCAAAGAAGGACAAAAAATAGCACTACACCTTCGAGGAAAGCCTCGTACAACTGCGAGGGATGACGAGCCACTGGCCCGCCCTGCGGGAACATCATAGCCCAGGGAACATTTGTGGGACGGCCGTACAGCTCACCATTGATAAAGTTTCCAATGCGCCCAAGTCCTAATCCTATCGGAACCGCCACAACACATACATCAGCCACAGGATAAAACGCTAGGCCTCGTCTCTTGGTGAACCACCATCCCATCAATAATGCTCCAAGCAGGCCTCCGTGAAACGACATTCCGCCGTGCCAAATCGCCAACGCCTCTAACGGATTGTCGAGGTAGAATGGAAGATTGTAAAAAAGCACATAACCCAGGCGACCGCCAAAAATAACTCCGATCATTAGATAACTGATGAACTCTTGAAGAACATCTTTGGGAAGATGAATCTTTCTCTTCTCGGCCAGCCAACGAACCAGGAAGTAACCCCCGACAAAACCGAAAATATACATTAAGCCGTACCACCGAACTTCGACAGGGCCGATTCGGATGGCGACCGGATCTATATTGGGAAACCTGAGCACAAGCCTTGGTCACGCGGTTTGTTCACCGCCAGAGTGGCCGCAAGATACGTTCTCCGGCCACAAGAGTTCCTCGTGCGAGCCGACGACTGCCCGAAGAGTCGTGATAACGACGACGGCTGCGATGAGAAGAGCAAACAAGGAATCAAAAAGAAAACTTCCCGAGACAAAGATCAAAACTCCGGCTCCCACGGGAATGAGCGAAACCAAAGTATCGCTTAGGTTGTGAACGTAGGCCAGGCGAATCGCAATGTCTTCTTTGCTCGGCTCACGAAGCACTCTAGCGACGCCCCAATTGGCTAAAGCTCCGATCAATCCAGCGACGATGGGCACAAGACCGAAGACTTCGACAGGGTGGGACAATCGCTCGACAACGCGCAAAATGAGGAAAACGGAGATGACCAAGAGTCCGACAGAATTGAACAGATTGGCGTAGCGCAACAGCTTGCCTGAGAGACCTGTTCTAAGGCTGTAAACTAAGACCAAAAGCACGAGCGCGACCTCGTCGGAAAGATTATGGATGCCGTCCATGATCAGGCTAAAGCTGTTGGAGCCGACGCCTGCGGCAATCTCTACGACAAGAACCACTGTATTAAGCTGCAACGCGCGCATCAGCGGAGGGCGACGATGTGACATTCTTCATATCCTTTTCAGCATGGGCTAGTAGGCGTATTAAGACTCGATTTGTCGCGAAAAAGTAAACGCGCGGTTCACTTCCGCTCGGGACCCAAGGTGATTTGCGCGAGGTCATCCACCTTGATCCATTTTGAAAATGCCGCCCGCACTTCGGCAGCCGTGAGTTCCTTGTAGCGCTTCGCGGCGCGGATCGGTTCGTCGAGAGGCAAGTCCTTCAGCGAACGATCAAGCAATCCGCTGGCAATTCCGTGGGAGCTCGATTCGGCGAGTGGGATGCCTCGAACCAGCAAGGTTTTGGCTTGCAGCAGTTCCTCAGACGTGACCGGCGTCGTTTGCATCTCGCGCAGATTCCGCTCCACGATAGCTCTCGCCTTTGCGACGTTCGGCGGATCGCAGGCATAAGATACATAAAACACCGAACGGGTCTTACTGGATTGGAGCGCCGCGCCGACGGAGTACACCAAACCGGTATTTTCCCTGAGATCACGATAGAGCCGGGTCGAATAAAATGCTCCGGAAAGGACGTTCATACCAAGCTCGATCGGATAGTAATCCGGATCCTGGCGAGTCAGTTCGAAGGTCTGGCCAAGGGTCACTTCATCCTGGACGCGGCTGCGGTCGGGAACCAAAGTAGTGGCCCGTTTGTTGCGCGGCACCGGCGGGAGATCCGTCTCGGGCGTCGGCCCCGTCGCTTTCCATTCGCCGAAATATTTTTCCACGACGCTCTTTGCCTGCTCTGGGGTCACCTTGCCGATAACGACAATGGTTGTAAGGTCGGGACGAAAAACTTTTTCATAATAGGCGCGCACGTCCTCAAGCTCGATGGAGGCCACGGTATCGGGCGTCGCCTGACGCCAGGTCGGATCGTTCTCGGGGTAA
>Ga0209690_1000940_pt1 | contig 15943 bp, 15 predicted proteins | sample GraSoiAngelo_150_FD_186164 | JGI IMG/M metagenome (GOLD analysis project Ga0209690, IMG submission 186164) | Grasslands soil microbial communities from the Angelo Coastal Reserve, California, USA - 14_1009_09_40cm (SPAdes) (version 2) | ecosystem: Environmental > Terrestrial > Soil > Grasslands ...
AAGGGTGTCAGTGACGCCCTGCGGGATCGCTCATGTGCACATGCCAGCCTCATCGTCCCCTCGCGTCCATCGGAGTACCGGAACGCGCTGCAGACTGGCGCCGACGCGCACGATGACCTGGTCATCGCCGCCAGCTTCCTGTTGACCGACGCCGTCGTGGACGCCGCTCGGGCCAACCAGGCGACGCATTTCGTGCTGGTCGATCCCCTAGTGGAGACGCCTGCTTTGCGCAACCTCGCCGTGCTCAGTTTTCGCGAGGACCAGGCAGCGTACCTCGCCGGTGCCCTGGCGGGCATGGTGACCCAGTCGGGTGTGATCGCCGGGATCTACGGACCGGATGGGGCGACGGATCACGCGCACCGATTGGGATTCGAGCACGGCGCGCGATATGCACGGCCGGGCGTGCGGGTCCTCGGCGCCTACCAACCAGCTTCGGAAGGCGCCCCTTATGCCAACCCGGTGTGGGGTGGCACACAGGCTCGGATGTTCATCGCCCAGGGCGCTGACGTCATCTTCGGGGCTGGGGGCACCACCGGGCAAGGAGCACTGATGGCCGCGGCGCAGGCGGGTAAGTCGTGTATTGGGACCGGGGCGAATGACACAATCGCCCCGGGCTGCCTGCTGACCAGCACGGTCAAGTTCATCGACCGCGCCGTTCGAACCACCGTCACCGAGGCCTCCGCCGGCCGCTGGTCGGGCGGGCGGCATGCACTGGGCCTGGCGCAGATGGCCGTCGGGCTGGCGCCGCTCCGCCGCCCGCTGCCGGGCGACGCCCTGCGCCGCCTGCAGGCTGTCACCGACCTGCTCGCCGTCGGCGAGCTGACGACCGGCGCCTGACGGCGCCGGCTGTCGAGATCGTCAATGATCTCAAATATTTAAGTGTTACAATCGCGCGGAATCGAGGGGCAAGATTTGCAACTCTGTCAAGGGGAGGACGTATGACGAAGCCACCTGTGCGGTTTCTTAGCTTTGGGGTAGTTCTTGTGTTAGGCCTTGCGTTAACCGCGTGCGGCGCCAGTCCGGGACCGGCATCGAGCTGTAGCAAAACCTGGAAGGTCGGCCTCGTCACGGACGTCGGCAAACTCAGCGATAAATCGTTCAACTACGATTCCTACCAGGGCGTCGTGAAAGCCCAACAAGACTCGAGCCTCTGCGTTCAGGGTAAGGCGATCGAGTCCTCCAGTGAAGACGATTACCCGAAGAACATCGGGCTCTTTGTCGATCAGAAGTACGACATCATCGTGACCGTCGGCTTCAAGCTTGGTGACGCGACCATCAAGGCCGCCAAGGCCAACCCCAACATCAAGTTCATGATGGTGGACTTCGCCGACTTCGCAGACAAGACGCCGCCATCCAATCTTCTCGGCTTGCTCTTCAAAGAGGACCAGCCGGGCTACCTGGCGGGCGTGCTCGCCGGCTCGCTGACCAAGACGAATACGCTGGGCGTGGTCGCCGGCCTGCAGACCGTTCCGCCGGTCGTCCACTACGTCGAAGGCTTCAAGAACGGGGCCAAGAGTGTCAACTCGGGCGTGAAAGTCTTGACGATCTACCAGCCGGAGAGCGGGGCCAAGGACTTCAATGATCCGGACTGGGGCAAGCAGCAGGCGCTGACGTTCTTTGGGCAGCACGCCGACATCGTCTTCGGCGTCGGCGGTAACACCGGCAACGGGGCGCTGGTTGCGGCCAAAGAACAGGGCAAGATGTGCATCGGGGTCGACGTCGATCAGTACCTTTCGTACCCTGAGGTCGACAGCTGCCTGATCACGAGCGCCGAGAAGCACCTCGACGTGGCCGTCAAGGCGGCAATCGCGGATGTCGTGCATGGATCGTTCCAGCCTGGCGTCAAGACGTTCGACATCAAGAACGATGGCATCGGCCTCGCGCCCTACCATGACTGGGACTCGAAAATCTCGGCCGACATCAAGGCGAAGGTCACGCAGGCTGAGAGCGGCTTGAAGAACGGCAGCATCACCACCGGCGTCACTTCCTAAGCAATCGACCGCGCTCGAGCTCCGAGGGATCCGAAAATCCTTCGGACGCTTGAGGGCGGTAGACGGCGTGGACCTGGTCGTCGACTGGGGCCGGGTCCACGCGCTTCTCGGTGAGAACGGCGCCGGCAAATCGACTTTGATGAACGTCGTCTATGGCATGGTGACAAGCGATGCCGGCGAGATCGAGTTCGATGGCCGCCTGGTGCACATCACTGGACCTCAGGATGCGATCAAGCTGGGCATCGGGATGGTGCATCAGCACTTCATGCTGATCCCCCGGCTGTCCGTCGTGGAGAACATCATGCTCGGCCACGAGATCGTCCGGGGCGCTGGCGTGATTGATATGGATAAAGCCGCCGGCATTATCGGCAATCTCTCGGCCAGGTATGGGCTCCAGGTCGATCCGCGAGCCCGTGTTGGGGACCTGACCGTTGGCCTACAGCAACGGGTCGAGATCGTCAAGGCCCTCTATCGTGGCGCGCGCGTCCTGATCCTCGACGAGCCGACCGCCGCCCTGACACCACAGGAGACCGAGGGACTCTTCGACGTTGTTCGCGGGCTGGTCAGGGAGGGGGCCGCCGTGATTTTCATCACCCACAAGCTCGGCGAGGTCATGGCCGTGGCTGACCAGATCACGGTGATGCGGCGCGGCAAGGTCGTCGGGACCGCGGTACCGAAAGACACGACACCGGCCGAGCTGGCCCAGATGATGGTGGGGCGGCCGGTATTGCTTCGGGTTGCAAAAGGACCGGCGCACCCGACGAAGACGGTCCTGGAGCTTGACAAGCTGGTCGTGCAGGACGATCGCCGGCATACGGTCGTCGATGGCGTCAGCCTCACCGTCCGGTCGGGCGAAATCGTCGGCATCGCCGGGGTCGAAGGCAATGGTCAGAACGAGATGGTCGAGGCGATGATGGGCTTGCGTCCGGCGCGCGCTGGCCGCGTGATGCTGAGCGGCCGCGACATCACGCGACGACCGACGCGATGGCGGCTTCGTTCCGGGCTGAGCGAGGTACCCGCCGACCGGCACCGGATGGGTCTCATCCTCGAGTTCCCCATCTACGACAACCTGGTGTTGAGCGACTACGACGAGCGCCCGTATGCCAACGGGCTCGTCCGCCGGCTCGGCGTCCTCCGGGAGCATGCCCGCAAGCTGATGAAAGCGTTCGACATTCGGGCCCAGGCACCGGAGCAGCCGGTCGGATCGCTCAGCGGGGGCAACCAACAAAAAGTCGTTCTCGCACGCGAGCTCGGCACCCGCCCGCAGCTCCTGATCGCCAGCCAGCCTACCCGCGGGCTCGACGTCGGATCGATCGAGTTCGTCCACAGCCGCCTCGTCACCCAGCGAGATGAGGGCCTCGCGGTCCTGCTTGTATCGTCCGAGCTCGACGAAGTCCTGTCCCTCGCCGACCGGGTGGCGGTGATCTACCGAGGGAAGATCGTTGCCGAGCTCGAAGGCGAGGCGATTGACCGCGAACGGATCGGCCTCTTGATGGCAGGCGCCGCGTGATCAGCCGGCGGTTGCCGCCCTGGGCCGTCAACGCGGTCCTCGTGCCGCTGGCGTCCGTCCTCTGCGGCTTCGTGGTGGCGGGGGTCGTGATTGCCGTGACGGGCTCGGACCCGTTCCAGGCGTTGACGGCCCTCTTTCAGGGGGCATTCACCAACCATGAGGCTTTTGCTGAGACGCTGGTCGCCTCGATTCCGTATATCTTTCTGGGCTTAGGACTCGCGCTCGGCTTCAAGGCAGGACTCTTCAATATCGGCGCCGAAGGCCAGTTCTACATCGGCGGCCTGGCCGGCGTCTTCGTCGCGTACAGCATTCACGGCTTGCCGGGGTTGATCGAGATCCCGCTGGCCATTCTTGCCGGTATGCTCGGCGGCTTCGTCTGGTCGGGCCTCGCCGGCGCGCTCAAGGCTCGCTTCGGAGCGCACGAGGTGATTACCACCATCATGCTCAACTACACCGCCTTCCTTCTCGCCAACTACCTGATCGACGGCGGTCTGATGCTGGCAAAGAATGTCTCGACCCCGCGGACCCCTGAGATCGATGCGAACGCGCAGCTGCCCATCATCATCCCCGGTACGAGGTTGCATTTCGGCCTGATCCTGGCTGTGCTTGCGGTGCCGGTGGTCTGGTTCCTGATCGAGCGGACGACCATCGGCTTTCAGCTGCGATCCGTTGGTTTCAATCCCACCGCAGCCCGCGCGAATGGCATGTCCGTCGGCCGGACGCTCGTCCTGAGCATGGGCATTTCGGGGGCACTGGCCGGCACGGCGGGTATCGTCCAAATTCTGGGCCTCAGTCATCACATGACGGATACGGTCGCGGCGGGATACGGCTTCGACGCCATTGCCGTCGCCCTGCTCGCCCGGAGCAATCCGTGGGGCGTACTGCCGGCGGCGTTTCTCTTTGGCGCTCTACGAAACGGTGCCAGCTTCATGCAGCTCGAGACGCAGGTCTCGGCGGATCTGGTTTCCATCGTGCAGGCGATGGTGATCATCTTCGTGGCCGCACCAATCATCGTTCGCTGGCTGCTCAGGCTGCGCGCGCAGCCGGTGCAAGAGCTCCAGCTTGCCGAGCGCGACGAGGCAACGGTAGTCTGATGGACTTTCTGCAGCGCGAGGACATCGTCGGGCTGCTCGCCCAGACGCTGGTGACAGCGACGCCGCTCACGCTGGCGGCTCTGGGCGGGATCCTCTGCGAACGCTCGGGTGTCGTCAACATCGCGCTCGAGGGCATCATGCTGACTGGCGCGTTCATTGGGTTCGCGGTGGCCCTTGCAACGCACAGTGTATGGCTGGGGGTGCTGGCCGCCATCGTCGCCGGCATGCTGATCGCCAGCCTGCACGCCGCCCTCTCGGTCAGCCTGCTGGTGGACCAGATCGTCAGCGGCATGGTGATCAATATCCTCGCCGTGGGCATCACTGGCGTGTTTTATCGCACCTTCATCGAGAGCTCGACGACGATCGGTCCCGGCACGCTCCCGCACTGGAACCTCCCGGGCCTGTCGGCGATCCCCGCGCTTGGCCGGATTTTCTTTCAAAACCAGTTTGTGACTTATGCCATGCTGCTCGCCGTCGTCGGCGTGTATTTCTTGATCTTCAAGACCAAATGGGGGCTTCGCACCCGCGCCTGCGGCGAGAATCCGGCCGCCGCCGAAACCGCCGGCATCAATGTCTACTTCGTCCGTTACGCGAACGTGATCGGTAGTGGCGCCCTCGCCGGCCTGGGGGGCGCCTACTTCAGCCTGCAGCAGATCGGCAACTTTCTGCCCAACATGACCGGCGGCCGGGGCTTCATCGCGCTGGCGGCGATGATCTTCGGCAAGTGGAACCCATTCGGCGCCTTCGGCGCTTCGCAACTGTTCGCGTTCTCCGACGCCGTGGGCAGCCGTCTTCAGATCGCCGGCGTCAACCTCCCCATCCAGTTCCTTGGCATGCTTCCCTACCTGGTGACTATCGTGGTGCTGGCCGGGGCGATGGGGCGCGCCGTCGCGCCCGCTGCGGTGGGCAAGCCGTACAAGAAGAGTTGAGCCGAAATCTTCCAAGGAGTCTCGCGTAGTCCGGCGCCTGCTCGCCCTCGGGATCGCCGCGGCGCTAGCCGCCTGCGGACCGTCGACGGAGCCGAGCGGCTCGGCGGGGATGCGCGTCTGCATCGCCACGAATGCGGACGGGCTGACGCCGCATACGTTCAATCAGCTGGCGGCCGATGGCGCTCGCAGCGCCGGCGCCCAGGTCCAGGTGATCGCCTCACACACGGCGTCGGACTATCTGGCCAACATCCAGCGATGCATCGCGAATCACTCCGCGCTGGTGGTGGCGATCTCCCCGGATATGGCGACCGCCGTTGGCAGTGCGGCGAAGCTCCATCCAGGGCAGCGCTTTGCGCTCGTCGACGCGATGCCGGTCGATGACAGCGGCCAGACCCTCGACCTTGGCAACGTCACGGACTTACTGTTCAAAGCGCAAGAACCCGGTTACCTGGTCGGCGCGCTGGCCGGGCTGCTGGAAAAGAACAAAGTCGGCAGCGCGGCGCATAACGTGCTCGGCATTCTCGGGTCGAACCATGGTCCGGCCGTCGATTCGTATATCGCCGGGTACATCGCTGGGGCGAAGAGTGTCAATCCTGGCCTGACCTGGAAGATCACGTACTCGGACTCGCAGGACACCGCGTTCTGCAAGCAGCTCGGCATCACCCAGATTTCCGCCGGCGCCGATATCCTGTTTGAAGTCACCGGGCGTTGCGCCTCGGGCTACATCGATGCGGCCTACGATGCCTCCGCCTACGCCATCGGATCGGACAACGACGAGGCCTACCTCAGCCCGGCCGTCATCACCAGCGCCCTGAAGCGCGTCGACCGGGCCGTAGCCATTACCGTCCAGAGACTATCAACCGGCCAGTTCAAGTCCGGCCAGCAGGTCTTCTCCACGCAGGACGACGCCACCGGCTTCAGCAGCCCGAGCAGCGTCGTCCCTCAGGACATCATCAACCAGGTGCTCGACATCCGCGCCAGGATTCGCAGCGGCGCCCTCGCCCCGCCGGACACCATTCCGCCCGGCATCTAAGACTCCACCAAACTTCGATCACGGCTGACGCCAAGGAGGGCTTCGAGGCCGGTCACGTCATCGCGGTCGATCCGACCGGACGCTGGGTCGCCGCGATTTCCATCGATGACCCTTCGGTGGAGAGCATCTGGCTCTTCGACACGTCGGGTTCAATCCATGTGGCGCGCCATATCTCAGTCCCTTCCAGGTCACGCCACGCCAGCTTCCGCGGCGTGGCCTTCAGCCGTGACGGGAGCGTCCTGTATGCCCTGTATATCGAAGCCCAGCAGGGTGCCGTCGATGTCATCGCTCCAGAGACCGGTCGGTTTCGTGCCCTGGCCAATTCGCGCTTCTCGGATTTGCTGGGAATCGCCCGTGTCGACCCAGCGCCCTGAGCGCCGGCTGAGCAGCGCTTAGCCCGTGACGCCCCGGCGAAGCATCGCCTCCGCGTCGACGAACTCATGGCGCAGCCGGGCTCGGCTCACCTCGTCCCCGAAGCCGCCCTCGAGCGCCTGCAGGTTCATGGCCCAGACTTGCTCGGCTGAGCAACCCAGTGCGGCCACCGCGTTTTCAAATTCCCGAGAAAGCGTGATGTGGGAAACAGTTCTCGAATCCGTACTGATAGTCACCTTGATGCCCTGCTCGTGAAAGCGCTTCAGCGGATGATCCTGCAGCCGCCGGACGGCTTTGGTTTGCGCATTGCTGGTCGGCGCCGTGTCCAGCTGGACACCGTTTTCCCGGATGGTGGCGACGACCTCGGGATCTTCCTGCGCCCTGATCCCGTGGCCCAGTCGCAGGGCTCCCATTGAGATCGCCTGCCGCACGCTCTCCGGTCCGGCGGCCTCGCCGGCATGGATGGTGATATTCAGGCCCAGGGAACGAGCGAGTCGGAAGGCATCTTCGTGCAGGACCGGCGGGTGTCCAGCTTCGTCGCCCGCCAGGTCGAAGCCGATGACCCCGTCGCTGACGAAGCGGCCGGCAACCTGGGCCAGCGCCAGGTTCTGCGCCGGTGGCATATCGCGCAGGGCCGTCACGATGATGCCGCCTTCCAGGCCGAAGGCTTTCCGGCCCGCGGTCCAGCCCCTTACTACGGCGCGGATCACGTCCGTCAGCGAGAGACCCTGCTGCACGTGCAGCCAGGGCCCATAACGAATCTCGGCATAACGCACGTTGTCGTGCTTCAAGTCCTCACAGAGCTCGTACGTTGCGCGCTCCAGCGCCGGGACGGTCTGCAGCACCGCAATCGGCAGCTCGAAGAACGTGATGTACTCGACCAGCGAGGCGGTGTTGTCGTTGGCCTCCAGAAAGTCCGGCAGTTTCGCCACGTCCTCGGTTGGCAGCGGAACGCCGTTCTCTTTGGCGAGCTCGAGCACGGTCTGCGGGCGAACCGACCCGTCGAGGTGCAGGTGCAGCTCCGCCTTGGGGATCGCGTGAAAATAGGCGGCGTCATCCATCGAGTTCGCCCGAATGCTAGCAGCCGGTCGAGCTGCTGTCAGGCACCCGGCCCGGCGCCGCCGGCGCTATGCGGCGCGGCGGTGGCCGTTGCCGTTCGGAGGCGTCAACACCATGGCCAGCATCTGCGACGGACGGATCGCCCACAGCGGATGATGGAGGAACGCCGCGCGAGCCTCCGGCGTCAGGCCCCACGCCGCGAGCACCGTTCGGACCCGAGCTGCGCGCCCGGTCTGCAGGTCGACCATGCTGTCGCCGACATAGATCGAATGCGTCCGCGACAAACCGAGCTTCCCGATGGCCGCCAACAATGGATCGGGCGCCGGCTTCGGCGGGGTAACGTCCTCGTAGCCGATCACCACGTCGAAGTACGCACGCAGGCCTGCCGCTTCGAGCTCGCCCTCGACCAGGGCCCGTCGCTTGCAGGACACCACACCCAGCGGGGCGCCGGCCTGGTGCAGTTTCCTGACGAGGGTGGGGATACCGCGGAACACGCGGGCGTGGCCGAGGGTCGCATCGATCGCACGGTACGTGGCGACCAGGTCCTCCCACATGTCCGGCGCGACAAGCTTCATCTGCTCAGGCAGTGGCAAACCGCGGCTCTGGCGGAACAGCGCCCGCGCCGCCTCGTCGAGGCGATGTGTCTGCATCACGTGCGCGAACGCCGCCTCGATCAGCGGATAGCTGTCAACCAGCGTGCCGTCGAAGTCGAAGATCAGGCCGCGCGTATGGCCATTGAGCCCGGCCAGGCCCCGCGCATGGCCATTGGCAGAGGCGTTTGGGGGTGGAAGAAGAGACTCTGGTTCGGTTGCCACGTGTGATCAACATCCCTGGGCAGGCTGGGCGCGCTCTCCGGAGAGCTGCGCTGTCGAGGAATCGACCCTTCCCAGTCAAATAATGCCAGTCATATAACGCCGCCGTCCATTGTTTCCTCTTGGAAGCCGCCAAGCAGCTCCAGGCGCTCCAAACACCCGTTCGTTCCGAAAGCCAACCTTGACCGTCTTTCATCTGCCGCCTAAACTCGAACTTGCAATGGCCAGCGTCACTTACGAGCACGTCTACAAGCGCTACCCCGGAAACACCGTCATCACCGACATGAACGCCGAGATCAAGGACAAGGAATTCGTGGTCCTGGTCGGCCCCTCCGGTTCCGGCAAGTCGACGGCCCTGCGGATGCTCGCGGGCCTGGAGGAGATCAGCGACGGCATGGTGCGCATCGGCGATCGGGTCGTCAATGACGTCGCGCCCAAGGATCGCGACATTGCCATGGTTTTTCAGTCATATGCCCTCTATCCGCACATGTCGGTCTATGACAATCTCTCGTTTGGGCTCAAGCTGCGGAAAACCCCGAAGGGCGAAATCGACAAGCGCGTCCGGGAAGCCGCCGACATCCTCGGCCTCGGGCAGTTCCTGAATCGCAAGCCCAAGGCCCTCTCCGGCGGCCAGCGGCAGCGCGTCGCGCTGGGACGGGCGATCGTCCGTCAGCCGAAAGTCTTTCTCATGGACGAGCCCCTGTCGAACCTCGATGCCAAGCTGCGCGTCCAGACTCGAGTCCAGATTCTCAAGCTGCACCAGAGACTCCAGACCACGTTTATTTACGTGACTCATGATCAGGTCGAGGCGATGACGATGGGCGAGCGGATCGTGGTCCTCGACAACGGCATCGTGCAGCAATTCGATACGCCGCAGACGCTGTACGAGCACCCGGTCAATCTGTTTGTCGCGGGATTCATCGGCAGCCCGGCCATGAACTTCTTGAACGTGAAAGTCGGCGGGGACGGCCAGACGATGCTTCAGGGCGAGGGTTTCCAGGTCCCGGTCGAGGAGCGGGTGCTTTCCGACGCCGGGGCCGAGCGCGGCCAGGACGTGATCATGGGCATCCGCCCCGAGGATCTAAAAGATATCCGGTTTCCCGGTCGCGAGGGTTTGCCGAAAGTCCAGACGAAGGTCGAGGTCGTGGAGAGCATGGGGAGCGAGATCTTCGTCTACGTCGTCCTGGGCGGCAAGACGTTGACCGCGCGGATGGATCCTCGCAGCCACGACATCCAGCCGGGGCAGACGATCCAGGTGGCGGTCGATACGCATCACCTGCACCTCTTCGATCCGAAGACCGAGAAAGCGCTGGTCAGCCGGGGCACGCCTGCCGCCGCTGTGCCAGCCGTCGCCGAAGCCCCCGCGCCCGCTCGCTGAGACTTGGACCTCGGTCTTCGGGGCCGGGTCGCCGCCATCACAGGAGGTAGCCACGGTGTTGGCTATGCCATTGCTGAGGCGCTGCTGGCCGAGGGCTGTCGCGTCGCTATCTGCGCCCGCGATAAAGCTCGGCTCGATGCCGCCGCGCGTAGCCTCGAACAGGCTGGAAGTCAGGCCGGGCGCGAGGGCGACAGCGTGTTGGCCAAGCCGGGCGACGCCATCCTGGCCCAACCGGCCGATGTTGCCAAGCCTGGCGAAGCCGAGGCGTTCATCGAGGCCACGGCATCGCATTTCGGCGGCCTGGATATTCTCGTGCACAACGCCGGCGGCGGTGGCGGCGGCGGTCTGGATGCGCCCGACACCGAGTTCAGGCAGGCAATTGACTTAAACGTTCTCGCGGGCCTTCGCGCGGCCCGCGCCGCCGTGCCATTCATGCGCAAAAGCGGGCAGGGCCGGATTATTTTCATATCGTCCGTTTATGGCCGCGAAAGTGGCGGACGCGCCGGCTACAACGTGGCGAAAGCCGCGGAGATCAGCCTCGCGAAGGCGTTGTCGCGTGAGCTGGCGAAGGACAAGATTCTCGTCAACAGCGTGGCGCCGGGATCGCTCATGTTCCCTGGCAGCAGTTGGGAACGCCGGCAGCAAGCCGACCCGGAGGGCATCGAAGCATTCACCAAGTCCGACCTGCCGCTCGGCCGCTTCGGCAAGCCTGAAGAAGTCGCCGCCGTCGTCACGTTCCTCGCGTCAGATCAGGCGAGCCTGGTGACCGGCGCCTCCTGGACCGTCGACGGCGGCCAATCCCGCAGCCTGATCTAGTACCGTTAGGCCGATCGAGACCGTGGAGTCGGCCGGATCAGTGCCCAGCGGCCGGCGGTCAGGCGCTGCAAGCCCCAGCCTTCTTCGTGGACTTTGCGATGATGCGGGCGGCAGAGCAGGATCAAGTTGCTCATCGTCGTCGGGCCCTGGTCGATCCAGTGTTTGACGTGGTGACTGTCGGTCCATTGCGGCGGGCAGTTGCAGTGCTCGGCAACGCAGCCCCGGTCCCGGGCCGCCAGCGCCCGTCGGGTGGCGGCTGGGGTGGACCGGCTGGCCCGGGTGATCTCCGCATCGAGCTCGCCCTTGCCGATGATCCGGCTGATGGCGGCGTCGCAGGCGATTCGGCGGAGCGTCTCGACGGGGATGATGGTGCCACCCTCCAGCTCGCCACCGGGTGCACCCGGCGCGCCCAGCAGCGTATCGGCGCTGGCGCGGATGATCAGGTGCGGTCGAGGCCCGGCGCCATCCGCGGAGCCGACGGCGCGCGGGTGGCAGAGCTCGACCAACCGGTCGGCGCGGCGCTGCCCTGGTGTGCGGTCGTCGTTTTTGGCGGGCGGCAGCCCGGCGTTGACCGCATTGCGCACGATGGCTCCGGCTTCCGCGTCAAGCAGGCCGTCGATCCGGACGATGCCGTCGAGCGGTTCGCTGATGGTCAGGTAGCGCCGCTGGTGCGCCCGATTGGCCTCGGCGAGGGCCGCCTGGGCATCGATTCGGTGTTCGAAGTTCTTGGCCACCCCGGTGAACTGGCCGGGATCCATCTTGTCCGCCAGGGCCAACAGACTCCCCTCGGCCTTGCGCACCGCGCCGGCGCCCACATGCTCCGCGGTTCGGGCCAGCACGGCGACGTGTTGATAGGCAAGCTGGCCCGTGGCAAACGCCTTGCTCGTCTGCGGCAGGTGCTGGAGCTGGCGGGCGATCCCGACCCGCTCGGCCGCTGCCCCACCCGATAGTTTGCACTTCGCGCGCAACCAGGCCACCAGGTCGATCGCCCCGTCGGCCGCATACTCGCCCGACTGATCGAAGCGGCGCAGGCCTTCGGCGAAGACTGCCTCCACCCGATCCTTCAGGGCGCGGGTCTCGATCAGACCCTGGCCGAGCCGGGTGCCGTCCACACGGCGCATTTCGGCGGCATAGTCGTCGATTGCGGCGATGGCTCGGCTCCGAGCGCTTTCGAGACGATCGCCGGTCGCGGCCATACGCGCAGCATGCACCATCGTTTTGACAGCTGTCTGTCGCACCGACCAAATCATTTCGGCCGACCATGCCCCTCTGAATTGAAAAGGCCGGCGGGGGGATGACCGCCGGCCTGCACGGGTGACGATTAGACTTCGCGCGGCTTCAGGATCCAGAGCGCGACGCCGATCAGGACAGCCAGGGTCAGCAGCATGAACGCTGTGCCCATGGGGGCAGTCGGCAGATCGACCGGTCGAGTGCTGCGGCTGTTGCCGTCGACGATCGACATCGGCCTTGCGCCGAATGGTGCCACCTTGATGACGCCCATCGGTGTCACACTCATGTCGTAGGTCACCTTCGTGTCGGGCGCGTTGAGCGTCAGGTACGTCAACCAGCTGTCGCGGCGGACCCAGCCCATGTTCTTGTCACTGGACAAATCCTTGTACAGGCCGTCAGTCATCTTTTCCTGAAATTCCATGGTGAAGCCCTCGGCGCCCTGCACCGACGTGCCGACACCGGACTGGCCGATCAATGCGCGCCATTCGCTGGTGTTCACCGGCTTGTCAGAGAGCAGGTAGAGATCAGCCTGGACCTGCTGACCGGCGGCCAGCACTTCGAACGGAATCCAGGGATGCGCAATCTTAAGCGTGATCAGCACCGGCGCGCCGTCGCCAAACAGCAAGCGCTGCTGCTGGGCCCGCTCGGCGTTGTACTTGGCCGCCATGAAGACCGGGCTGCCCATGGCGTAGTGCGTGACGTGAAGCCGCGTCTCGGCATCGACCGCGAAGCCGTTGTCGGCAGCCCAGTCCAGCACCGCCTGACCGCTGCCGCGCAAGACCGTGATATCGAGGGCGCGGACCTTAACTTGCTGCAGCACCTCGACCGACTGGGCAGTGGGAGCCGCCGCGAAGCGCAAATCCAGGATCTCGGGCTGCGGATGCGTCTCCCGGAAGAGCCGCTGGAGCGTCCAACCTCCACCCTCTTCGACCTTCTCTGGAACCGCCGGCAGGGGCACGATCCAGCCGAAGCTGTCGGCCTCGCCGTGATAGCTGAAGCTTGTCATGTAATGCTCCACCCCGTTGTGCCACTCGACCAGGGTGGTCGCCTTGGCCAGCCGGATCGCCCCGTTGGGCGCCACTAGCCCGCCACAGGCCGCCACCGGCAGGGCCTGCGTGAGGAATAACGCCACCGTCGCCACCGCCGCGGGAACGAGTTTGTTGACCATGGGAACCTCCTGTTCCGTCGTAGACGTCAGTACTCAGACGCCGACGGGCTAAGAAAGTTCCCAGCGCACCGTAACAATGCGCCGGCCGCGCGGGCGGACCTCCGGGCCGGCCTCCGACCGGCGTCCAGTTAGCGGGCGGTCGCTCCTGTCCGTTCGAATGCGTTGACCGGCTTCAGGACCTGGACTTTGACTGGCGCCGCTTCCCGGGCGAACGTTTCGGCGTCCGATGCGACCCCCACGACGAATCCGTAGTGGTTCGGGACCGCCAGTTGCGGCTTGATCTTCTTGACGACTCCGGCCGCCTCGGACGCGTTCATGACGTAGGGGTCGCCGCCGATACAGATCAGCGCAACGTCCGTTTTGACTTGCTCGATGTCGGGGTTCGGATCCCCGTCCCCTGAGAACCAGTAACGGTGGCCGTCGAGGCTCAGGATGTACCCGACCCAGTTGTTGCTCTTGGGATGGGTCTGGAGCCGATGCTCGACGGTGCTGTACGCGGGCACCGTCTGAAACTTGATCCCGGCGACGTCCAACGACTCGCCCGGCTTGACGGCTTTGACGTTGCCCTTGAGCTTTTCGGCAACGTCGCGTGGGGCTATGTACTGCGTCGTGCTCTTCTTGATCTTTTCGATGTCGGCCGGCTCGTAGTGATCGGAATGCGCGTGGGTGATGAAGATCACGTCGGCTGGCTCCTCCTGAGGCCTAAGACCCCAGGGATCGATGTACACGGTGATCCCCTCGCCCTTCCACTTATAGGCGGACTGCTTGTACCAGGTGAACTTCTCGAGCATGGCAACCTCCTTCTACGGGCTCCCGTCGCCCAGAAGTTCTAGGTTACCGGGTCAGGCGCCGAAGACCTGGACGACCAGGTGCCGGTCCCGACCGCGGTCGAGCTCGAGCAAGAAGATCCGCTGCCACCGGCCGAGGTCGAGGCGACCCTCCGCGACCGGAATATCCTGGCTGCTGCTTAGCAGAAGGTGCTGGCAATGCGCATGACCGTTGGCACACTCGTCGGGGTCCATCTCACCCGTCCGGCGGGCCAGGTCGTTGTGCTGGTAGACACCGGCCGCGGACGACAGGCGCTCAAGCATGCCACTCATATCCTGCAGTAGCAGGGGCTCGTTCTCCTGCAGCACGACGGCGGCCGTTGTGTGCTTCGAAAACGCCGAGACCCAGCCTTGCGAAATCCGCGAGCGCCCCACGACGGCCGCGACCTGGTCGGTCACATCGAGAAACTCGCGGGCCGCGCTGGTGCGAAAGACCAGTGTCTCGGCCCACAGGGTGAGGCCCCCGATGCGGCGAACCCGTGCGCCGGATTCGTCGTCAGGTTCAGCGAGCAGGCGGATTGCCGGATTGGACGCGTTTGCCATTCCAGCTCAGCTCCTTTGGCGCGGCACACGTGTGCCGTCGCATTGCACTTCCGATGCTGCGCCGGAAACGTTGCGGCGGCCGTTACAAACGGCCGGGGCGTGTTACCGTCTCGTCGCGCGGACCTTGTCGAAACAGTCGCTGCAGTAGACCGGCCGGCCCATGGTGGGAGTAAATGGCACCTGGGCGGGCTTGCCGCATTCGGCACAAATCACTTCGTGGAGCTCCTTGGCGCGGCCGGTGCCCCGAACGTTCCGGTTGATCGAGCGGCAGTCGGGACAGCGGGACGGCTCGTGCTGAAAGCCCTTGGCGGAATAGAACTGTTGCTCACCGATGGTGAAGATGAAGTTGAGACCGCAATCACGGCACGTCAAAGTCTTGTCGCTGAAGCTCACGGCGAATCTCCTTTTGTATGTCTTTGGATCTCAGAGACTCGCCGGAGCGATCTAGCCTTCGACCCAACTTTCCCGGGCGCGATTATAGCAAGCGCCAAGTAGCTTTTGGTGATGGCCAAAAGGTCGGTCAGTGCGATCAACCGGCTATTCTGCAGCCGTGGCTCGGCGTCTCTTCGTGGTCCAGGACGACCTGATGTTCGCGCAGCGCGTTCGAAGCGCGGCCGGGCGGTTGGGTGTCCCGGTGGAGGCCATCGGCGCCGCCGCGGCCCGCGGCCGCGCCTGGAAAGACGACGATGTCGTCGTCCTGCAGGCCACCCTCAGGCCAGAACAGCAGGTTGCCCTGGTCGATCACCTGATCCACAGCGAGCCCGCCCCGGTTGTGATCGCCGTCACCGGGCATCTGGAGACGGCCCTGCGGCAGCGGCTCAAGGCGCTCGGCGCCACCCTGGCGGCGCACTCCAGCATGGATCGCGTGCTGGCCCGCGCGCTGAAGATCAATGTACGTGGTGCTGATGCGCGGACGCATCCGCTGGCGTAACGGCGGGCGCCTCCATCATGCGGAGCATCGCGAGCCCATCGGTGCGGAGAAACCGCCAGCCCAGCAAGGCCATGATCACCAGAAAGATCACGTTCAGCACGCTCGTGTAGTTGAGCGTCGGGGCGCTCGTCAGCGCCACCACCGGGTGATGCAGGGGGACAAGGCCGAAAAGCTGAAAGAGTAATCCGATCAGGAAGCCGGCCACGGCCATCGCTGCGTACGACACCCCCAGGAGATAGAGCGCCATCCG
>Ga0209690_1000942_pt1 | contig 15936 bp, 17 predicted proteins | sample GraSoiAngelo_150_FD_186164 | JGI IMG/M metagenome (GOLD analysis project Ga0209690, IMG submission 186164) | Grasslands soil microbial communities from the Angelo Coastal Reserve, California, USA - 14_1009_09_40cm (SPAdes) (version 2) | ecosystem: Environmental > Terrestrial > Soil > Grasslands ...
TGCGGTCGGCGTAACCACGACGAGATGCCGGCCGTTGCGGACAGCTACGTACGCCTCCGCCTGGTGCGAGTACAACATCTCCACGCCGCGACGCCCAAGCGCGGCCACCAGCTCCGGCCGGAGGTCTGCTGGCAGCGGGGCGAAGGTGGCGGCGGATGCGGGAATCACGCGATCCAGCGTTATGTCACCTGGGTGCTCCGACGAGTCGAACGCGGCCAGGCCGGACATATGTTCGAGGAGGTTAGACGAACATCCGTTTGCAGTCAATAGACGAGCCGCCGGCTGACGAGACCCCAGCGGCTGCAGTGACACCCGAGGAGCGGGCGGCCCCAGGGCCCTACCAGCCGGGCTCGGAGGCTGACTTCGAACGCCTCTACCGGAACACATACCGCCGGATACTCGGCACGCTGATCACGCTCGTCCGCGATCGGGCGACCGCGGAGGACTGCGCCCAGGAGACCTACGAACGCGCTTTCCGGCACTGGCGAAGCTGGCGGCCGGAGGCTTCGGTCGAAGCCTGGCTGCACAGGATCGCCATCAACGTGGCGATCTCCGATCGCAGGCACCAGAGCCTGCGCCAGGCCGGCGAGGTCGTCAGGCGACTGGGGCGGCCCGCTCCGGGGCCTGACCCGTTGGCCATGGCAGAACGATCCGATCTCCTTCGGGCGATGAAGAAGCTGCCGACAAAGCAGGCTGCGGCGCTCGTGCTCCGCCACTACCACGGCTACAGCAACCGTGAGATCGCGGCGGCGCTGGGCATCCCTGAGCAGACGGTCGCGTCGCGCCTCGCGGCGGCCCGCAAGCAGCTGCAGGCGGTTCTCGGCCGGTGAGCTCAAAAATGGTTGATTGCCAGGCGGTCGGCGTTATTGCTTTTCGCTTATGAGCGATCTCGAGCGCGAGCTGGAATCTGAGCTACACAGGGTCCTGGACCCGGTGGCGGCGATGCCGATTCCGCCTCGCCGGACGCCGATCGGCCGCACCCGGATGAGGACGCTGGTCGGAGGCGCCGGTGCGGTCCTCTCGGTGAAGCTGCTCACCGGCGTAGCCGTCGCTGCCGCTGCGGTGACTGTGGCCGGGGCGGCGACCACCGGTAGCGTCAATCCGGTCGACTGGGGCCAGCAGGTCAGCCAGCATGTGGCCGACTGCAAGGACAAGCTGACCGACGGCCAGCATGGGATTGGCGACTGTGTCAGCTCCTTTGAGAGCCAGCACGGTGCCGCGGCGGTCGCCAGCGGCGCGCGACCTAGCGTCAAAGGCGGTGGCTCTTCGAACGCCCATGGGAACAACAGCAACGCCAACGGCCACGCCAAGGACAAGAGCAAGGATCACCCTCTGCCTCCCAAGACCGGCCCGACGGCACGGCCGATCGAGCCCGAACCTTCCGACCCTCCCAACCACCCTACGGTGACGATTCCGCCGCAGCGGTAGCCGTTCGCGTTCAGCTCAACCCCTTCCTCTCGTGGGGCCGGACCGCAAGGTTCGGCCTCTACCTTTTTATGCGCTGTCCTTCAGGCGTGTCGATCACTGTCAGGCCAAGAGAAGCCAGCTGTTCACGCAGCTGATCGGACCTTGCGAAATCCTTTGCCGCCCGAGCCTTCTGGCGAGTGCGCAGCAAGTCCGCAGCACCGTCAGGCAGCTCGGATTCCGGAACCGCGCGGCCGACGTCCAGGCCGAGCACGCGATCCCATGCGCGCAGCTGGGACGCCTTTGTGCGCGGACGAACAGAAGATTTGACAAGCTCCGACACCAGCGCCATCGCCGCCGGCAGATCCAGGTCGTCGCCGATCGTCGCGCGGAAACGCGCGTCCCAGCTCTCATCGATCTCGTCCGGATCGACATCACCGTGCGACCAGTCAGCGACCCGCTCGCGCAGCTGGCGAAGGACGCGGTCGGCGCCCGCCAATCCCTCGGGGCTGAAGTTCAAAGGCGCGCGATACTTAGCTTGCAGCGCGAGATACCGAAACGCCAGCGGATCGAAACCCTGCTCCTCGAGCTCCGTGATCCGGAAGAAGTTGCCGGCGGATTTCGCCATTCGCGAACCCGAGAGCATCAACAGTCCGCCGTGCATCCACAGGCTGACAACGCGATGCCCGGCGATCGCTTCTGACTGTGCTATCTCGGCCTCGTGGTGAGGAAAGACGTTGTCCGCGCCTCCGGTATGAATGTCGAAACGGTCACCGAATATCGACATCGACATGGCCGAGCACTCGATGTGCCATCCCGGAAATCCATCTCCCCACGGACTCTGCCATGCCTGTAGGCGATGCTCGCCCGCCGACTTCCAGAGGGTGAAGTCTCCCGGATGGCGCTTGCGCGGATCGGGCTCGCCGCGCGCTCCAGCCATCAACTTGTCCGTCGTGTTGCCCGAGAGCCTGCCGTAGCCCAGAAAGCTGGCGATGTCGTAATAGACCGTTCCGTCCACCTGATAGGCGTGCCCGCTCTCGATGAGCCTGGCGATGAGCTCCACCATCCGAGGGACGTACGCGGTCGCCCGCGGATACTGTGCCGCCGGGCGAATGTTGACCTTGCCGATGTCCTCCAGGAACGCCTCGGTGTAGGCGGCCGCGATCTCTTGCGGGGATTTCTTCTCCAGCCGAGCCGAGACCAGCATCTTGTCTTCGCCGCGGTCGAAGGTGTCGTCGGTGAGATGGCCGACGTCGGTGATGTTCATGACCTGCTCGGTCCGGTAACCGAGGTACTCGAGGCTGCGGCAGAGAAGGTCCGGCAGCATGAATGTTCTCAAGTTGCCGACGTGCGCGTAGCGGTAGACGGTCGGACCGCACGAGTAGATACGGACCACTCCCTCCTGTAGTGGACGGAGCTCTTCCTTACGACGCGAGAACGTGTTGTATAGCCGTACCGAGGGCAAGCTCATCGCCTCTCTATCCTCACATCACATGAAAGCGTTGAGGCTCCAGGGAGCTTCTGCCTCGGCCGCAGACATAAAAGGACGCGTACTCGTCCACGACCTCGGACCTGACCTCAGGAAGGGGACGGTGCTCGCGGAGGCGCACCTGGAACGCGTCCGTCGCAGCGGCGAGATTCACCTCGTCGAGCTCGAGCCAGGCGACCTCCATGAGGACGCCGCAGCGGGACGTCTGGCCGCGGCGCTCGCCGGACCCGACCTGCAGCCCACGCCGCCGGTCCAGAGCCAGGCTCGGCTCGTGTCGCGCACTCGCGGTCTGGTCCGCGTGCGGAGCCAGCTCATCGATGCGATCAACTCCCTGGGCCACATCTCGGTCTTCACGTTGATGGACGGCCAGGCTGTCGCTGAGAGCGAGGAGGTCGCGGGGTGCAAGGTGACCCCGGTCGCGATTGCCGGGAGCCTGATCGAAAGGGCGGAGCAGATGTGCCGGGATAAGGGCCCGGCTATCGAGCTGGTGAAGTTCAGGCCTCTCAAGACATTCGTGGTCGCGACCGAGCGGCTGAAGCCCAAGGCCCGCGAGCTCTTTCGGGCGGCGGTTACTGCCAAGCTCGGCTGGTACGGGGCCGAGGTGCTCGCGGTGAGGGAGGTGGCCCGCACCGCTGGGGCGGTGGCGGCGGCTTACAAGGAAGCGCTCGCAAGCGGCGCTGACCTGGTCCTGTTCGCCGGTGCCTCGGCCATCGATCCGCTCGACCCCGCCTACGCCGAGCTTTCGTCCGCCGGTGGTCAGCTTCTGCAGCTCGGAGCACCTATGCATCCCGGCAGCATGCTCTGGCTCGGCCGGCTGGGTCAGGCCGCGGTGGTCGGCGTAGCCTCGTGCGCCGGCTTCGGCCGCAACAGCTCCCTGGACCTGCTGCTTCCTTTTGTCTTCGCGTACGGCCGGGCGGATGCCGGAGATCTGCTGCGCTTGGGGCACGGGGGGCTGATCGAGGCAGGAGCCGGTAGGCGCTTCCCGCCTTACTCCTGACCACGGGGGTTGTCCCCCCTGTCGCCCGGCGCGGGCGAAGCCCGCGCTTCGGGGCTACCCTCCTGATCGATCCGCGGCATCGGCAGTTCGGGCCAAACCGGGCCGGCCAGCGCGTCCAGGAACCCGTCGACTGCCTGCACGAGCGGGGCCAGGCGAAGGCCATGGTGAGCGGGCAGATAGGGCCGCAGGTAGTCGGCTCCGCTCCGCCATTTGTTGAGCGCGCCTCGCCGGTTCCGCCGGCTGTAGTGCAGGCACCCGGCGGCGACCTGGATCAGGCCCTTGTAAAAACCCGAGTCCAAACCCTTGCGGTCGGGCGTCCATTCCCGCTCCCAGGCCTCATGGGCTTCCCAGTAACGGCCGCTGTTAAAAAGCTCGACCCCCTCCGTCAAAAGTGACATCACGGCAATAATCGCCAGGTGGACGAAGCTCGATCCGAGTATTCCCGGGTCAACCTGTCGAGCGATCCCATCTACCGATACCTTCGCATCACGAAGGGAGGGCCTGGCGGTGTGCCCGGGCAGGCATCGGAGCAGGACCTCGTCGACGATGCCTGGCTGCAGCGTCTCCGTCGCATCCACCAACTGCAGAGCGCTTGGTGGGTCTTCGCCACGGCCGAGCACTCGCGCTTCCAGCACGCTCTTGGCGCGATGCACCTGGCCGGTGAGTGGGCGCGTCACCTCTACCCGTCGCTGAAGGTGACATGCCCCGAAGTGCCATCCTCGCAGCTCGTCGAGGAGACGATGCGCATCGCGGGACTGCTGCACGACGTTGGGCATGGACCTTTCGGCCACTTTTTCGACGAGAACTACCTCGACACCTGGGGCATCGACCATGAGGTCATCGGCAGGGCACTGATCACCGGGCCGCTGGCGGCCGCTGTCGGCGAGCTGGGCGCCTCGCCGACCGCCGACTTCGAGCGGGGCGAGCGCGTTGATCCGCGGTGGGTCGCCTTCCTGATCTCGCCAAACGAGCTCGGCCGGTTCGACCCTCCCCCCTGGCTCGTGGTGCTGCGCCCGGCGCTGATCGGCGCCTTCTCCGCGGACAACATGGATTACGTCCCGCGCGATTCCTATATTTGCGGGGTCTCCGCCGGGCCGGTCGACGTCCAGCGGATCGTTCACTACTCGTTCATCTCGGAGCGGGGCCTGACACTCCACGCGCACGCGGCCGAGGCGCTGTATATGTTCCTCAACGCCCGGCTCTACCTCTATCACCAGGTCTACTTCCACCGCACCGTGCGGCGGATCGACCTTCAGCTGCGAGAAGTTTTTCGGCCCACCCTCGAGCTGCTGCTCGGGGGCAACCCGCTGGATCGCCTCAGTCGTTTCCAGGCGCTCACGGAGTGGTCGCTTCTATCCGACGTCGACAGCTGGGCCCACCGCGATGCCGACGCGCGTCGCCGGGAGCTCGGTCAGGCGTGGGCGAACGTCGTTGCGCGCAAGCTGAAGTGGAGGCTGATCTACCAGGGCCACACAGACGCCCGCGACATCCCGAGCGGAGCGCTGAGCGTCACGCGGCAGGAGTTTGCCCAGAGGATTCGCGAGCAGTTGCCGGCGGCGCTTCGCGACATCGTCTTCGAGGTCGACGTCGCGGCTCAGGAGTCGCGCGCGTTCAACCCGCTGACCGAGACCGCCGACATCCTTTTCTATGAGCCGCTCGAGAACCGCTACCAGCAGAGCCGCGTGCTCGATCTCTTCCGCAGGCTGCCGGTGCGGATGGCACTTTTTCGCATCTTCGCGCATGACGAGACGCACCGGCAGGACCTGATCAAGGCCGCGAACGAAGTGCTCGGGATCACGGGTTAGAAGTCGTCGTCGCCGCCGCCGAAATCGTCGTCGCCGCCGCCGAAGTCGTCGTCGCCGCCGCCGAAGTCATCGTCACCGCCACCCAGACCCTCGCTCTCCCCTGAGCTCACGGTCGCGAATGTGGAGACCAGGCGGCGAAGACCCCGCTTGCCGCAGTGCGGACATGCGGGATCGGTCGACGAGAAGCTCGCAAGCAGCGCGGACGATCGCTTGCCGCACTCCTCACATCGGTACTCGTAAATCGGCACGAATACGATTATCCCGATGATCCCGATCGAGCGCATCCGCGCGGCCGCCGAACGAGCCCGGCCGCACGTGCTGCGCTCACCGCTCGTTCCCACCGAAGGCGCCTCTTTGAAGCTCGAGTGCCTCCAGCCGACAGGTAGCTTCAAGGTCCGCGGCTTTTTCGCGGCCGCCCTGGCCCTTCCGCCTGGGGAGCTCCGCCGGGGGTTGATCACGGTTAGCGCCGGAAACGCCGCCCAGGCCTGCGCTTACGCGGCGCACGAGCTCGGCGTTCCATGCCGAGTTTTCATGTTCGACACGGCTCCGCCACCGAAGGTTGAGGGCGTCAAGCGTTGGGGAGCATCGCCGATCTTTATGCCGCGCAATGAGCTCCTGGCCTGGCTGGCTGCGGAAGAGTGGAGGAATGAGCCGGAGACGTTCCTGCATCCGTTCGCCGACCCCGAGGTCATCGCCGGACACGGCGGCCTCGGGCTCGAGCTTCTGGACGAGATGCATGACCTCGAGAGGGTGATCGTGCCGGTAGGCGGTGGGGGGCTGATCAGCGGCACCGCCTCGGCGCTGAAGGGATCGCGGCCGGGCATCGAAGTCATCGGCGTGCAGTCCGACGGCTACGCGATGTGGCCGAAAGTCTTCGAGGTCGGTGGACCGGTGACGATGGCGCCCCAGACGATCGCCGACGGCACGACAGGGCCGTTCGATCCGCGAATGTTCGAGCTGTTGAAGGAGTGCGTCGACCGCTGGCTCGTGGTGCCCGAGCCTCGGCTGAAAGCGGCGATCCCCGAGTTGGCGGCCAAGGCCAAGGTCGTCGCCGAAGGTGCGGGCGCGCTGGCTTACGCCGCCGTCGAGCAGCTCCCTCCTGGGCCGACCACGGTGGCGGTGGTGAGCGGTGGCAACATCGACCCCGCTCTGCTGGCGAGCCTTCTCAGCTCATCCGGCGCATCGCCCACGGGCCGCGCTTGACCAGCGCGATCAGCATCCACACGAACAGGGCGGCGCCAGGGATACCGGTGAGGAAGGATACGAGGTAGAGCCACGACGGCATCGTCATTCCCGCGATCGATGCAATCCTTGCTCCGACGAACACATAGACCAGGTCGACAGGCAGCAGGATCGCGCTGAGACCAAGCAAGACCAATACGACGTAGTACACCCATGTCCAAGCTTGCAGCGCGCCGATGATCGCGACCGCGAAGATGGCCGCGTAGATCACGACGGTGATCCACAAGCCGAACGTCATAAAGCTGCTCATCATCTCGGTGAATCCGGGTGGCGGAGGAACCGCATTGGGATTCAGGCTCTCCTGGTTCTGGAGGCTCCGGTTGAACATCTCGCGCATCATCCCGCCCATCCAGAATGGCATCGCCAACGTGTAGAGGATCGACCATGCGTACCAAGCGGCGACCGCGTACTGCAGCGACCGCGTCCATGAGGTCGGGACCCGCGTCTCGCCTTGCGGCTGATACCCGAAGGCCGCGTACGGAGCTCCTGTGGCCGGAATCCACTCCATCCCATTCCAGCGGTGCCGGCCGTCATGCGAGAGGGTGGTGACCCAGCTCTGTCCATCCCAGTAATACATGCCGTCGGGGGATATCCGAGCGCTCATGCGCTGAGCACGTCCTCGCAGATCTTGAGCGCGGACTGGACGTCCTGAGCGCCGATTCCGTAATGCGTGACAAAGCGCATCCGCCGCGGCCCTACCCAATCGCTGAGCAGACCCCGCTTCGTGCATTCGTCGGTGAACTCGGGCGCCGACATCTTCTCGAGGTCGAAGTAAACGAGATTGGTCTGGACGCGCGATAGGTCGCATGTGACGCCTGGCAGCTCCCCCAGGCCTTCGGCCAGAGTGCGAGCGTTGGAGTGGTCCTCGGCAAGCCGATCGACCATGTGGTCCAGCGCGATCAGGCCGGCCGCGGCGAGCACGCCGACCTGCCGCATGCCGCCGCCGAGCCGCTTGCGCCACCGCCTTGCCTCGTCAACCGACTCCTCGGAGCCGCAGAAGATGCTGCCCACTGGGCAGGCGAGTCCCTTGGAGAGACAGAAGGTGACGGTGTCCGCGCAGGCCGCGATCTCCAACGCATCGACACCAAGGGCGACGGCGGCGTTGAAGATGCGCGCGCCGTCAAGGTGGACGCGCAAACCCTGCGCGTGAGCCGTATCGCTGGCGGCTCGAAGGACATCGAGCGGCCACGCGATGCCGCCGTGCCGGTTGTGCGTGTTCTCGAACGTGATCGCGGCCGTGATCGGTTGGTGCGGATCGTCCCGCGGCCGCACCGCCTGCACGACCTGCTCCGGCGTCATCACGCCGGCCTCGGTTGGCACCGGTCGGATCTGGACGCCGCAAACGGCTGCCGCACCCGCCGTCTCGTAGTAGAAGACGTGCGAGTCGGCGTCGGCGATCAGCTCCTCACCGCTGTGCGCGTTGACGGCGATTCCGATCAGGTTGCCCATCGTGCCGCTGGGCACGAACGTGGCGGCCTGCTTGCCCATCCGCTCGGCGGCGACCTCCATCAGCCGGTTGGTCGTGGGGTCGTCACCGAAAACGTCGTCGCCCAGTGGCGCCTCAACCATCGCCAGGCGCATCTCGGGACTGGGCATGGCCACGGTGTCGGAGCGGAAATCGATCGCTGCCACCCGATTAATCTAGCCCGCTAATGAGGGGTCGCCGCCAAATCAAGGCGAAGCCTCCGATTGGGTGGGGCCGGTGAAAGCCGATTTGATCCTGGCGCGCGGGCGGATCCGCACGCTCGGGCGGGCAGGGCTGAATCCCCACACCCATCTCGCGATCGCGGCCGGCAAGGTTCTGGCCTGCGGGGAGCGCGAGGTCATGAACCTTCGCGGTCCCAGGACCCGCGTCGTCGACCTCGGCGGCTCGGCGGTACTCCCCGGCTTCAACGACGCGCACGCGCATGTCGTCTATTACGGGCTGACCAGGTTCGCCGCCGACCTCAGCGGCGCGCGCGGGATCGACGACGTCCTCGAGCGCCTGAAGGAGCACGGCGCGACTCTCAAGCCGGGCGAGTGGCAGCAGGGAATGGGCTACCGGACTGACGAGCTGACCGAGCGCCGGCAGCCGCATCGCACCGAGCTCGATCGTGCGACGGGCGATCGGCCAGCATTCATCGACGAGCGCGGCGGCCACGCTCGGGTCGCCAACTCGGCCGCGCTGGCCGCGGCGGGCATCACATCGGACACTGCCAACCCGCACGGAGGCCGCATCGGTCGAGACCTGAACGGCTCTCCGAACGGGCTCCTGCTCGAGGCGGCGATGCGGATGGTGGCCGACGTCCAACCGCTCCCCAGCCTGCGTCGGCGCATCGCAGGGGTGCTGAAAGCGCAGGACCTCCTGGTCTCGCGTGGGATCACCTCGGTCGGCGCGGCCGTGAATCGCGGATTTGCAGATGACCTTCGCGCCTTCGAGGCTCTGGCGCGCGACCGCCTGCTTCGCATGCGGGTCAATGAGTTCCTGTCCTGGGAGCTGCTCGAAGCCGCGTCCCATCTCGGGGTCCGCAGCGGCTTCGGCGGAGACCTCGTTCGCGCCGGTCCGATCAAGGTCTTCGTGGACGGAGGCGCGGAGCGCGTGGCGACACGGGCTGGAGGCGGAGTCTGGCGCACCACCCCCGCAGAGCTGCGAGAGCTCGTCGCGCGCGCGACCGTTGCCGGCCTGCAGGTGGCCGCGCACGCGATCGGTGACGCGGCGATCGAGGCTATGTGCGACGCGGTCGAAGCCGCCGGGGGCGAGCTGATGAGGCATCGCGTCGAGCACTGCACGATCTGCCCTCCTGACCTTCAGTCGCGCCTGGGGAAGCTCGGCATGGTGGCGGTGATGCAGCCGACCGCGGCCCGCTTCGGCCGGGTCGCCTCGACCATCTTCTTTCCGGTCCGCGACCGCACGCACCTGGCGCCTCACCGGGGTCTGATGCGCGCGGGGGTGCCGCTGGCGTTCAGCTCCGACCTGCCTGTCACGCCCGACCCCAACCCATGGCCTGGCATTCGCGTCGCGGTCGACGACCAGGTGAACGGCATCAGCATGCTCGCGGCGCTGAGGGCTTACACGTCGGGCGGCGCATACGCCAGCTTCGAGGAGCAGTGGAAGGGAACGCTCGAACCGGGGATGCTTGCCGACATGCAGATCTACAAGGCAGATCCGCTCGGAGAAGACAATGTCAACTGGGAGCAGCTCCGCCCAAGAGCCGTGCTCCTGGGCGGAGTCAAGGTCTTCGGTTCTTTTTAGCGCGCCCTGCGTGCGCGAGGCGGTTAGGTCTCGCTTATCTCGCCCATCTCGACGGCGCCGCCCATTTCAGAGCCCATGGGCATCACCGGCATCTCGGGAACGCTGCTTACCGTGGGGGCAGGCGCTCGTCGTGTCGTGGTCCGCCGGCGCGGCGTCGTGGCGCGGCCCGTCGACGTTCCCCCCGATGACGCTCTTCGGGGGGTGGTCCGGCGAGTCGCAGTCTTGCGGCGCGCGCTGCCGGCCGTTTTCTTGGTCGTGCTCGCGGCGCGCCGTGTCCGGCTGGCCGCCCGCTTGGTCGTGCTCGCGGCGCGCCGCCTGGTCGAGGCGGCTCGCGAGCCCGTGCCGCGCGCGATCTGGCGCGCTTGCTTCGTCAGTCCGTCGATGCGCTTGAGCACGCTGTTGACGTCCGCCCTGGTGCTGGCGCGCTTGACCTGGGTCTGCAGAGTCTTGATCGCGGCGCGAGCGCTCTTGTCCGCGTCCTTGAGCCTTCGCTCTACCTGCCGCCGCACGTCGGGCGGGACGCGGCTTTCCGCCTCTCGAAGTGCACGCCGGCCCGCGCTCACCGCACGCCCGACTAGCCCGGACCGTCTGGATGTGCGCTTCCTTTTAGCCATGGATTACCTCCATTACGATGCCGCGCGGCGCGATTGACGCACCGCATTAGAATGGGCGCTCCGGTGACGCCAGCCCCCGAGAAACACCTTATCAAGAAGTACGCAAATCGCAAGCTGTACGACACCCGCACCAGTCGCTATATCACGCTCGACGGAATCGCGCAGCTCGTGCGCGACGGCCACGACGTCCGGGTCGTCGACCGCGACAACGGCAAGGATCTGACGCAGGTCACGCTGTCGCAGATCGTCCTATCTGAAGAGAAACGCGGACCCGTAAGCATCGTCGACGCCGGCGGCGAGATGCTGCATGATCGGGGTCAGGCGCTGCTGGACTATGTGAGGAAGACGCTCAACGTGCCCACGGATCTGCGCCACCAGGTGGAGCGGCGACGGGAGGGACTGGAGACCATGGCGGACGACGCGATCGAGCGAGCGCTGCGCCGGCTGCGCATCCCAACTCGGCGTGACCTCGACCGCATAAACCAAAGGCTTGACCGGATCTCGGCGCAGTTGAAGAAAGTTGGCATGTCTGACGGCAAGCCGGGCGGCGGGACTGCGAGGGGATCCCGTAAACGCAAGGTTTCTCACTGAGAACTGAGGTGATAACCAGGTCGGTTTCCACGCCATAGGCGGCGGCCTGGCCACGACACCGTCGATGGTCACGCCGTCGCTCGTCTGGGCGACGGGCGGCGCCGGTCACGACCCGGTGATCGTTCACGTCGATCGCCTCCTCCGCGCCCTTCCATGGGTCGCAGCCGTTGAGCCTCGTCGGTCAGGACTTGATCGGCGGCGCCGCTCCGGCCGAAAGGGCCGCCGCATCCGATTCGAGGGAGTCGATCTGGCCTCGCAGCCCGGCGATCTGGCTGCGCTCGGCGGCGTTTGTCGTTTCCAGCTCCTGCACGCTGCGGACCAGAGCCTGGTAGCGCGCGAGCTGGTTGGAGGGCGTCAGCAGCTGAGCCCGGATCTGGTCGGCGAGGACAAACCCGGTGGCCAGGGCGACCAGTGCGGCGACGGCGATGCTGGCGAGCCGGCGGGACGACATCGGGTGCAAATTCCGGCCTGAACTGCGTCATGCGCGCGCCCGGTGAAGACGCGAGCGTTACTATCGGGAATCGCCACATGGCGGTCGAAATACGCGCCTCCGCCTTCGAGACCGCACAGCGCCGTTTCGACGCCGCGGCCGACGTCATCGGCCTGTCCGACGACGCGCGTCGCGGCCTCCGGGAAGTCAAACGAGAGCTAACCGTTCACTTCCCGGTCAGAAGGGACGACGGCTCGGTTCACGTCTTCACGGGCTGGCGGGTCCAGCACAACATCAGCCGCGGCCCAGCCAAGGGCGGCATCCGCTACCACCCGGACATCGATCTCGACCTGGTCAAGGCGCTGGCCATGCTCATGACGTGGAAGTGCGCGGCGGTCGGCCTGCCGTACGGCGGCTCCAAGGGCGCCGTGGCGGTCGACCCGCGCAAGCTGTCGCAGAACGAGCTCGAGCACCTGACCCGGCGCTACGCCACAGAGATCGCCCTCCTGATCGGTCCGGAAAAGGACATCCCCGCACCGGACATGGGCACGAACCCCCAGATCATGGCCTGGATCATGGACACCGTCTCCATGCACCAGGGCCACTCGGTGACGGCCTCGGTCACCGGCAAGCCCGTCGACGTGGGCGGATCGGAAGGGCGCGTCGAAGCGCCTGGCCGCGGCGCGACTTACCTTACCCTCGAAGCCCTTAAGTACCTGCACATCGATGAGGAGACGCCGACGGTGGCGGTCCAGGGCTACGGGCAGGTGGGACGGTCGGCGACCCGCCTGCTATCCGAGGCGGGCCTGAGCGTGGTGGCGGTGAGTGACTCCAGGGGCGGCGTCTACAACCCCAAAGGCCTGGATCTGGCGGCGCTGGACGAGCACCGGCAGGTTCGTGGTGGAGTCGGCGGATTCAAGAAAGCCGACACGGTCACGAACGCCGAGCTGCTGGAGCTGCCGGTCACCGTACTCGTGCCGGCCGCGGTGCAGGACGTGATCACAGAGCACAACGCCGGGCGCATCCGGGCACGACTGATCACGGAAGGCGCGAACGCGGCTCTCTCGCCCGAGGCCGATCCGATCCTGCATGAGCGGGGGATCTTCCTGGTGCCCGACATCATCGCCAACGCCGGCGGCGTGATCGTCTCCTACTTCGAGTGGGTCCAGGACCTCCAGGCCTTCTTCTGGGAGGAGGAAGAGATCAACACCAAGCTGCATCATGTCATCACGCGTGCGTTCTACGAGATCCTGCACACCTCCGTGAACAAGCGCGTCGACATGCGCGCTGCGGCCTACGCGCTGGCCGTGCAGCGCGTGGCCAACGCGACGACGGTTCGAGGGATCTATCCGTAACAGCGTGGGGGATCAGGACCCCCCACGTAACCCCCCTTTGACATGGAGGTAGTCCGGAGGCGTAACTGTCCGGTCTGGGGACGCCCGGAATGAATTCGGGCATCAGCTCCACTCCATTAGATTGGGGGGCTGATGCTCCCGCACAAGCCCCGCCGCGTCCTCATCACCGGCGTCTCCAATCCTCTTGGCGCGGAGGTGGCTCGGCGCCTCGCCCCGCAGGTGCCTCACCTCTTCGGGTGCGATGTTGACGACCCACTCAGCGCACTCGAGGAGATGGACTTCGTCCATGCCGACACGCGTTTGTCCGTGATCGGCAAGCTGGTGCGTCAGCTGCGAATCGATACGGTCGTCCACCTGGCAGTGATGGTCGACTCCTCGCACGACTATCGATCGATCCACGAGACGGATGTGATCGGGACGATGAACGTGCTCGTTGGCTGCGCAGCGCCGTCGAGCCCGGTGCGCAGGCTCGTCGTCAAATCCAGCCAGGCGGTCTATGGCGCGGGGCCGAACGACCCTTCGTTCTTCTCCGAGGAGATGGTCAACTGGGAAAAGCCCGCGTCCGGGATCACGCGCGACCTGCTCGAGACGGAGCAGCTGGTCAGCGAGTTCGCACTCCGCACCGATACCTGCGGTGTCACCGTCCTGCGGCTGGGTTTCCGCGTTAGCGAGGACACGAGCCTCGCGCGCTACCTGTGCCTTCCGGTCGTGCCGGTGTTCACCGGTTTCGATCCGCGTCTGCAGCTGCTGCACGAGGATGACGCGGCCGAGGCGATCGTGCGAGCCACCGTCGGTGATCACCCTGGAGCCTTCAACGTTGCGGGTGATGGTGTCGTCCTGTTGAGCCAGGCCATCGACATCATGGGCGGCCGCGCGGCCCCGATCCTGCCGCCTTACGGGCGGTGGTTCTCGAGGTTCGGGTTGAAGTTGCTCGCGCGCGTCGATCTGCCGGCTTATCTCGCTGACGTGATCGCGTTCGGATCGGTCATGGACTGCTCGCGCCTCGTGTCCGAGTTCGCCTGGAAGCCGGCCTATTCGTCGCGTCAGACGATGGACGCCCTCGCCCTGGGCAAGGACATGGAGCAGATCGAGGCGCCGTCACCACCGCAGGAATACGAGCTGCAGGTGTACCTCCAGCAGCGCCGCCGGCGTGCCCTGATCCCCATTCGTGGGGGGGTGGCCCGCAAGGCCGGAGGTGCGGATTGATCGCCGAAACCTCGGCCGAAGCGAGAAGGCGCAGCAGCCAGAAGGTTGAGATTGTGACCCCGCGGCCGGGCTGGCGGTTTCCCAGGCCCGTTCGCCGGCTTCAGCGGCAGGCGCCGATGTACGCGCTCCAGGCCGCTGCCTCGCTCTCGCTTCGCCTGCGCGAGCTGACCGGGCGCGAAATCATCGACATGAACCGGATCGTGGAGGTGATCCAGTTCATCTACCAGCAGCGCGAGCTCGCGAGACGCGGGCCCAACTACGCGGTCGATGACTTTGGGTTTGACCCGCAGTGGACCGAATCGTTCATCGGCGTCTTCAAAGCCCTGTATCGCGACTACTGGCGGGTGGAGACGACCGGTGTCGAAAACGTTCCCGCCTCCGGACGCGCGTTGCTGGTGGGGAACCACGCTGGGGTGCTGCCTTGGGACGGCACGATGATCAAGACTGCGGTCTTCACCGAGCACCCTCGCCCGCGACACGTGAGGGCGCTGGTGGCCAGCCAGTTCATGGGTATGCCCGTGCTGAGCTGGTTCTTGCGCCGCACCGGACAGGCAGTGGGTCATCCCGATGACACCAGGCGCTTGCTCGAAAGAGATGAGCTCGTGTTGGTTTTTCCCGAGGGCACCCGCGGCACCGGCAAGAGCTTCAAGGACCGCTATCGGCTCCGCCGCTTCGGACGAGGCGGCTTTGTCGCCACGGCGATACGGGCCCAGGCGCCGATCATTCCGATTTCGGTCGTGGGTTCGGAGGAGATCTATCCGATGGTCGGTGACCTCGGAGCGGTGGCCCGGTTCTTCGGTCTGCCCTACTTTCCGGTCACACCGTTCTGGCCATGGCTCGGCCCGCTCGGCATGATCCCGCTGCCGAGCAAGTGGCGGATCCAGTTCCACGCACCGGTTGAGGTCGCGGATCTGCCGGTCAAGGTCGCCGAGGACCAGCACCTCGTGATGGCGCTCGCGGACGAGGTGCGCGACACCATCCAGAGGGGGATCTACGACAACCTGAAACTGCGGAGGGGCGTCTTTCTCTAGCCGCGTACCGGCGATGGGTGTTCGCGTCCATTGGGAAGAGGTCCCCGGGTCCGTTCGAGCGGCGCTCGAAGCCCGCGTGGGCGCCCCCATCGTCGAGGCGATTACCCAGCCGCAGGGTTTTTCACCCGGGCTTGCGGCCCGGCTGCGACTCGACGACGGGCGCCGCGTATTCGTGAAGGCGGTCAGCGAGGCGGCGAATCCGGACACTCCTGACATCCACCGCCGCGAAGCGCGGATCCTGGCCGCCCTGCCGGCATCGGCTCACGCCCCGCGCCTGCTCTGGACGTTCGACGAGCAGGGCTGGGTCGCGCTCTGCCTCGAGGACATCGACGGCCGGCATCCGCATGAACCCTGGACCGAGGACGACCTCAACCTGGTCGTCGAGACGTTCACCCGGATGGCTGCGGACCTGACGCCGTCTCCCATCGCGGTCGACGAGACAGCGTCTCAGGGGTTCGCGCGCAACATCAATGGCTGGCAGGAGGCGCTGCAGCGGGGCGAGGACAGGCTCGACGCCTGGTGCCTGCGCAACCTGGCTCG
>Ga0209690_1000945_pt1 | contig 15919 bp, 16 predicted proteins | sample GraSoiAngelo_150_FD_186164 | JGI IMG/M metagenome (GOLD analysis project Ga0209690, IMG submission 186164) | Grasslands soil microbial communities from the Angelo Coastal Reserve, California, USA - 14_1009_09_40cm (SPAdes) (version 2) | ecosystem: Environmental > Terrestrial > Soil > Grasslands ...
GTCCTTCTCGAGGTCGAAAGCCATCTCGACGTTGGCGATCCGAAGCTCGAAGGCCAGGAGCTCGACTGCGTCCCGCAAGAGGTGATTCAGCGACACGTGGCCGCGCTCCGGCGGATGCCGCCGGGCCATCGTCAGGAAGCTCCGGACGATCCGCACGCAGCGCTCCGCAGCCTCTCCGATGTCCTTGATCCGCGAGCGGGCCACCGTATCGGCGCCGGTGGTCGCGAACAGCCCGACCTGCCCGAGAATGACCGACAGCGGGCTGTTGAGCTCGTGGGCGACGCCCGCGAGCAGGTTCCCCATCGTCGCCAGCTTTTCGGCCTCGAGCAGCTGATGCGAGCGCTCCTGGATCTGCCCTTCCAGCGACTGATTCTGGCGCCGGAGGTCGCGGTGCAGGAAGCGCATCTCGATGAGATTGCGCACGCGCAGCAGGAGCTCGGTCTGCTCGAAGGGCTTCGTGACGAAGTCACTGGCTCCGGCCTCGAGCGCCGCGCGCTTGCTCTCGCGCGACACGTCGGCGGTCAGGACCAGCACCGGCAGATAGAGCTCGGCCCGGCGCTGCTTGAGGCGCTTGAGGACCTCGACGCCGTCGAGCCGGGGCATACGGAGGTCCAGCATGATCAGGTCGGGAAGGAAGTCGTCGCAGCGCTCGACGACCGTGCGCGAGTCGGTGATTCCCAGGAGATTCGTGTAGCCGGCGTGCGAGAGCAGCTGCTCGAGCAGCTGAACCATCGCCGATTCGTCGTCTACGATCAGAATCCTGGCGCTACAGCACGGCTCTGGGACCATGTGGTGGTCTCCCCGGGGGCGCACCGGGTGTAGGGTTGCACGACTCCGAGGCTCCGCGTGCGAGCATTGATGATGCCAGCCAACTGGTCGGAGACCAGAGAGACGAGACAAGACCTGGAAATTACGCCAGATCGTGAGCCGGAGAGAGCCGCGCGCGTTCCGTAGGCCAGAAAGCCGATCTCGCGCGATGAGTCGGCTGCGTGACAGTGCGATTCGCGAATCTGACATCGCCGCGGCTCGGCCGGCCTCGGGCTAACGTCGTACCAGAGCCCACCCGCGCGCCTGGAGATCACCGCTGATGTCCTGCCTCCGGCGAGGTCCTCGCCGTCTTCCGCCGTCCGTCGTTTCGGATCGACGCCGCTCGCCGAGACGACGGTCGACGATCACTTCCGTGCCCTCGCCCGTAAACATCCGCCGCAGACTCTCGACGCGAGCCCGTTCCTCGCGGGCCACGATCACGAGGAACCCGCCGGCGGCGGGTGCCTCCAGCATGTCGGGCTCGCTCGATCGGTTGATGTCGAGCATCGGCGGTAGCCCGGGCGAGCCGTCCATCAGCTCGACTCGCGTGACGCGCCGCATGCGGGCCACGATCGCGCGAATCCGATCGATGGCCTCGAGCATCTCGATGACACGCTGACGTCCGACCCCTGTGACCTCGTCGACCAGGAGCTGAGCCAGGCCCATCACGACCGCGAGTGGATTATTGATCTCGTGCGCCGCTCCGGCGGCGAGGCTCGCCACCGATCGGAGCGTGTCACGCTCACGCCGGGTCACTTCGATCTGCCTTCGATGCGTGATGTCGCGGGCGATCGACGAGGCACCGATGACCCGGCCCCGCGGATCCCGCACCGGCGAGACCGTGACCGAGACGTCGATGCGCCGCCCGCTCTTCGCCACCCGGGTGGTCTCGAAGTGATCGATCCGCACGCCGCGGCTGAGCCGCTCGAGGATCGTCGGCAGTTCGTCGCCGAGCTCCGGTGGAATGATCAACGAGATCGGCCGCCCGACGGCCTCCGCCGGCGTGTAGCCGTAGAGCCGCTGTGCCCCTTCGTTCCAGGTCGTGATGACGCCGTCGAGCCGCTTGCCGATGATCGCGTCGTCGGAGAAGGCGACGATGGCGGCGGTGCGCGCGAGCGCCGCCTCGCTCCGCGCATGCTCGCGGACGACGGCCGCGAGGGGCAGTGTGACGATCGTCAAGGTCACCATGAACGCCTGAAGCAGGAGGAGCGATTGGTTCTGCGAGTAGCGCGCAAACGGTCCGTGGCCCGTCAGGGTGCCGACGATCGCCAGGGCGGCGAGCAGCGCCACACACGTCGCCGCCTCGCACTGGCCGAATCGGAACGCGGCGTACACGAGCGGAGGGATGCAGAGGAACTCGAGGGGATAGTTGCCAAGGTGCGATGGGCCCAGTACATCGAACACAATCGCGCCGGCGAGGAGCACCGAGGTGATCACCAGCCCGAATTCGACCACCTCCGCCCGCGTGGGCCGCCGGCCCAGGTCCTTCGCCCACAAAAACAGGACCGGCGCCACGACGAGCGCGCCCGCCATGTCGCCGAGCCACCACGTCAGCCAGATCTCACCGAAGCGCTCCCAGCTCGCGTGCCCGCCGAGCGCCAGGCTGGTCACGCCCACCGTCGCGCTGACCGCGGTGCTCGCGAGGCCGGCGAGCGCCGCGAACGCGAAGATAGAGCGCGCCCGCTCGAAGACCTCGCGGCCATAAGCCCATCGTCGCACCAGCCAGACACCCAGGAGTGCCTCGAGGGTGTTGCCGGTGGCGATGCCGAGCGAGGATGGCACCGACCCGGAGGTCGTCACGTTCACGAGGAACGCCCCGATGAAGATGGCGGGCCAGAGGTGAGAGCCGTACAGCAAGAGCGCGGCGAGCGCGATCCCGGTCGGGGGCCACACGGCCGTCGCGCTGGCATGCACGAACGCTAGGGAAAGCCCGATCTTGCCGGCGATGAAATAGACGAGCGTGAGCGCGGCGAGCGCCGGCCACACGTAGGGCAGCGAGGGCCACGCCACCCGGCGCGCCGCGGCGACGTCCATCACCGATTCAACTGGCCGGCCGGCTGCTCTCACCATCGGGACTGACGCGCTCCCGGCAACTCGGACCGTCGAGGGCGCCTATGTCCAGGCTACAACCGATGTCGTCGCCACCAAATCAGAAAATACCCGGGTCGTCAGCGGGAGCTCCCCGATGCGCTCAGCATTGCGAGCGGGTTACCAGCCGGCTCTCGCCGCACTCCGAGCAGACTCCGTATTCCCTGACGAATCCGCCCGCGCGCGCGATGCGCGTCGCCGCGCGGTGACCGGTCGACGGGTCGATCCCGACCGCGCGCGCCACGCAGCGCTCGCAGTAGTAGAGCCCTCGGTGCGCCAGGAGGAACGTCGCGACCTTGTCTCTCGCGATCATGCGTGTGATGGTCCGGCGACGGGCCGAGACGATGGCGCCCCGTCTTCACGCCGAGATGCCGGCACATCACCGCGAGCTCCTTGGCGATCGCGATGTTCACGTTGCGGAAGACGTTCTCGTAGAGCTTCGCGAGCTCGGCCACGCGCGGACTCGAGCCGCGCGCGCAGCGCCTCGTCCGGCACGTCCGGTGTCTGCGAGCGGCCGGCGTTGAGGGTCGTCACGCGGTCGAGGCTCGTGTCGAAGGCGGTCACGGCGAAGCCGAGTCGCGCGAACTCCGCGGCGAGCGGAAGGCCGACGTACCCCTGACCGCTGATGCCGACGCGCGCGTCGCCCTGGCCGATCCGGGGGCGAGGTCGGCCGCGATCACAGCTGCTTCATGCATCACGCGCTCCCCCGATGGGCTCGAAGGTCTACTGGGACTCCGGCAACTCGGCTTGGACGGGCCGGTGTCCCGCGACGGTGGTCCGGACGGTCTCGAAGAGGATCCGAATGTCGAGCCAGACCGACAAATGCTTGAGGTAGTAGAAGTCGTAGCGAATCTTCTCCACTTCCTGCTCGAGCGAGTTCGCGTAGCGATACCGCACCTGCGCCCAGCCGGTGATACCGGGTCGGACCGAGCAGCGCAAGGCGTAGTTGCGCGCGGTCAGGACGAGCAGCTCGAGGTTCGTCATCGGAAGGTGCCGCGGCCCCACGAGGTTCATGTCGCCCCGCACCATATTGATCAGCTGGGGCAGCTCGTCGAGCCGGAAGCGCCGGAGCCAGCGCCCGCACCGCGTGATCCGATCCGAGCTGTCTCGCGCCCACTCGGAGTGCGGCCCCGTGACCGGGCGCATCGTCCGGAACTTGATCAGGTTGAACGGCAACCGGTATCGGCCGGCACGCTGCTGGACGAAGAAGACCGGACCGCGCGAGTCGAGCTTGATCGCGAGCGCGATCAGGGCCATCAGGGGCGCCAGCACGATCAGGCAGACGACCGCCACCATGAGGCTGAGCGCGCGCGCGAACCAGGGCTGCACGCGCGCAGTCGCGAACTCGGGCGAGAAGATCACGCGGCTCGGCGATATGAGCTCAATGGCGAGCTTGCCGGTGAGGCTCTCGTACGTCTCGACGACGTCTTCGACCCGGATGCCCCGCGCCCGCGACTCGATGACCAGGCGCGCCGGCGGGCTCGTCCCGACGATCAGCAGGCGCTCGCCGGCGCCGCGAAGATGGCGGACGCCGCCGTAGACCCGGGATCCGAGCAGGAGTACCAGAACGACGAGGCACGCGTAGAGCGCGCCGTCTCCGTAGCGGAGATCGAGAAAGAGATGATGTGCGACTGCCATGGGGTTCACACCTGGGCCGTCACCCGCAACGTCCTGGTGGTGTCGCGACGGCGCGATGCCAGATCGCAGAGGATCGGCCCCAGCTTGTCGGGGTTGTGTCGCACCACCGGTCCGAGCTCGAGGAGATCGGCGCGGATGGTCACCGGCGACGGATCGGGGAGCACCAAATCGGGGTCGACCGGCACCGCGCCCTCGGAGGCGTAGCGTCCGAGGACCTTCGACGGGATCGGTGTCGTGTGAGCGACCACGTAGTGGAGCTTGTCGAGCGGCAACCCGTGCTCGGCGAGCGCCTGTAGGTGCTCGGCGATCCCGTAGCCGTCGGTCTCGCCGGGCTCGGTCATCGCGTTGCACACGAAGATGCGGACGGCGGACGATTCCGTTACCGCCTCGGCCACGCCGGGCACGACCAGGGTGGCGAGCAGGCTCGTGTAGAGGCTGCCGGGTCCGAGGATCATCGCGTCGGCCTCGCGCAGAGCCTCCCGCACGAGTGGCGCCGCGACGGCGGTAGCCGGATCGATGCGGACGCGCCTGATCGGCGCTCCACTCCGCGGGATCGCCGATTCGCCGTAGACCGAGCGACCGTCGGCGAGGTCGGCGACCAGGTGCACCCGCTCGGTAGTTGAGGGCAGGACGAGATCGTCCACGCCCAGGAGCTCGGCGGCGAGACGGATCGCCGTCAGCCCGTCGGTCGCGACCATGTCGAGCGCCGCCAACAGCAGATTGCCGACCGGATGCTGAGCGACGCTACCGTCGAACCGGTACTGGAGCGCCGCCGAGACTTCCGGCGCGACGCGCGCCAGCGCCAGCAGACAGTTGCGGATGTCCCCGGGGGGAATCACGCCGTATTCCCTGCGCAGAATGCCCGAGCTCCCGCCGTCGTCGGCCGCGGTCACGACCGCGGTGATCCGGTCGCCGGCCGCGAGATGGCGGCGCAGCGCCGTGAGCACGACCGGGAGCCCGGTCCCGCCCCCAATGGCGACGACCTTCACGAGCTCTCTCCTTTGCGACGCCACGGGCGCGCCTTGCCGTGGCCGTTGCCGTAGTCGTAGTACGGCGCGGGCAGCGTGGGGTGGGCGTTAAACACCCAGCCCACCGCCTTCTCGGGATCTATGGCCTTCAGCGTGTCCGCGAGGAGGCCGCGCTGCGTTCGATTGGAGGCGACCACCACAGCGCACTGAAGACCGGAGGCCGCTCCTTGGTCTGCTCGGGCCAGCGAGTCATAACCGAAGGACGCTGGTTCATCGCCTCTACCGGCGCCCGCGGAACCTGCTCTGTGATGTCGCGCTCAGCGTGCTCGAGCGCCTTGAAAAACTTGCTCATGGCATCACCGCCCGTCGGAGCGATTCAAAGAGATTCACCACACCTGCGTCGTGGCTGAGGACGAGGCCCACCGTGGCCACGGCGAGCGCGAGCGTGGGTGTCTTGGCGAACCAGTGGGACCGACGCCGCGAATTCAACCGGCTGCCGATGGACAGGACGCGGCGTTGCGTCGGCATGCCTTGCTCCATGTACTCGATCGCCTCGTTGACCGACGTCCGCTCGATCCGCCGCGTCTGGTCGGCGTAACCGAAAAGCAGGCAGTGATCACCGAGGATGTTGATGACCCGAGGAATCCCGCCCGAGTACTCGCTCATCCGCTCGATCGCCGCGTCCGAGAAGATGCCCAGGTCGCGCGCGCCGGCGATGCGCAGCCGGTTGCGGATGTACTGGCGCGCTTCCTCCACGGTCAGCGGCGGGATCTGGCATCGCAGACCGATCCGTTGCTTGAGCTGTCGGAGCTCCGGAAGATCCAGCTTGGCCTTGAGTTCGGGCTGTCCGATCAGGAGGATCTGCAGGAGCTTGGTCGTCGCGGTCTCGAAGTTGGAGAGGAGGCGCACCTGCTCCATCGTCTCGGCGGACAGGTTCTGCGCCTCGTCGATGATGAGCACCGTATTCTGGCGGGCGCGCTCCCGCTCGATCAGGAAGTCGTTGAAGGCCATGATGCGCTGCGCCCGGGACTCTTGGCGCTTCGCGATCCCCAGATCGGCCAGGACGTACTCGAGCATGTCGTCAAACGGCAAGGTCGAGTGGAAGATGAAGGAGACTGCCGTGTGACCGTCGAGCCGCTGACGAAGGGCGTGAAGCAAGGTCGTTTTGCCCGTCCCCACCTTCCCGGTCAGCAGGATGAAGCCCTTGCGCTCCTGGGTGCCGTAGTGGAGCTGGGCGAGCGCCTCGCGGTGACCGGGGCTCAGGTAGAGGAACCGCGGGTCCGGCGTCGTGTTGAACGGCTTCTCGACGAGTCCGAAGAACTTCAGGTACATGGCGATGGCCCTCAGGATCCGGTCCGCGCCAGCCGCAGGCGCCACCGCCGCCGTATGCGGTCCGCCCGGGTCGAAAGCGCGGCCAGGTTCACGGCACGACCACGATGTCGCCGACGATCTTGTTGTTGTTGACCGGGATGCGCTTCGCGGTCCCGTCGTGCCGCATGATCACGACCTTCGCGCGCCTGGCGAAGTCGTTGACGGATGGGCACGGTCCAGCTCATCGTTGTGTTGTTCCAGACCGAGATGTCGAGAACGTCGTCGATGCCGATCTTGTCGATCCATCGCTTCGTACAGTACGGTCTTCGGGGCGGATCCTCAATTCGCCGAACCCCCGAATGCGCATACGGAAATTACCGGAGGCGGCGACCGAATTTCCATTGGGTCCGAAAGTCGAGCGCGTGAGGAACCGTGACGGCGAGAAACGCGGGCGAACGGAGCGTCTAGACCTGGATCAGGCCCTGACGGATCGCGTACCGAACGACGCCGGCGGTGTTCGACGTGTCGAGCTTCTGCATGATGTGCGTGCGGTGCGACTCGGCGGTCTTCACGCTGATCCCGAGCAACTCGGCGACTTCCTTCGTGGTCTTGCCGGCGGCGACCAGCTGCAGCACCTCGCGCTCACGCGGCGTGAGCGGATCGGGCGGGAGCTCCGATTTCGCCAGATACGCCTGGACGACCGTGCGCGAGACGCGCGGGCTCAAGTACATCATGCCGTTGAGCACCTCGTGGATCGCCCGCACCAGATCCGTCGGCGCCTGGCTCTTGACCACGTAGCCCTTCACGCCCAGGCGCACCGCTTCCAGCACGTAGCGATCGTCGGCGTGCATGGTCAAGAGGATCAGCTTCGCGCGCGGACACGCGACCATGATCTCGCGGGCGGCGGCGAGGCCGTTCATGAGCGGCATGCCGTAATCGAGCACGACGACGTCCGGCATGGTCTCGGTAGCCAAACGCACCGCCTCGGCGCCGTTGGCCGCCTCGCCCACCACCTCGAACCCCTCGCGCTGCAGCAGGACCCGCAGGCCCTGCCGCACGATCGTGTGGTCGTCCGCCAGCAGTACGCGAGTGGCCATACTCGGCAAGTCTATTGATGGCGGCGCACTTACAAATCAGGCAACCGCCCGAAATGGGGTCCGGTAATTCCCCGACGGACGGCGGACTGTTTCAGACGGCGGGTCAGGGCTGGATCAGGCCGCGACGAACCGCGTAGCGGACGAGCCCGGCGGTCTCGTGGATGTCGGTCTTCTTCATGATCCGCGTCCGGTGTGATTCCGCGGTCTTGAAGCTGATGCCCAGCAGCCGGGCGATCTCCTTCGTCGACTTCCCCTCGGCGACCAGCTGCAGCACCTCGCGCTCGCGCGAGGTCAAAGGATCGGGCGGCATCTCCGACTTGGCCAGGTAGGCCTCGACGACCGCGTGCGAGATGCCGGGGCTCAGGTACATCATGCCGCGCAGCACCTCGTTGATCGCGCGCACCAGATCGGCCGACGCCTGGGTCTTGACGACATAGCCCTTGATGCCGGCTCGCACGGCTTCCAGGACGTAGTGGTCGTCGGTGTGCATCGTCAGGAGAATCGCCCGCGCGCGCGGGCAGACCTTGAGGATCTCGCGCGCGGCGTCGAGCCCGTTCAGGAGCGGCATCGAGAAGTCCAGGACCGCGACGTCGGGGCAGCGCTCGCGGGCCTCGCGCAGCGCCTCCTGGCCGTCGCCGGCCTCCGCGACGACCGCGAAGCCCTCGCGCTCCAGCAGAGCCTTCAGCCCCTGCCGGACGATCGCGTGGTCGTCAGCGAGGAGAATCCGATTCGGCATTGTCGCCCTCCACCGGTACGGTGAGGATCAATTGAGTTCCGCCACGCGGGGTGGCGATGATGTCCAGGTTGCCGCCGACCGCATGCAGCCGCTCGCGGATGCCCGTGAGCCCGAGCCCGCGCGAACCGCGTCGCGTCAAGACGGCCGGGACATCGAACCCCAGGCCGTCGTCACGGATGACGCCGCGCAGGAACCGGCGGTTGCGCATGAACTTGATGTAGACCCGCGTCGCCTGGGCGTGCTTGGTCACGTTCGTCAGCGCCTCCTGGACGATGCGGTACAGCGCGGTCTCGGTGGGCGCCGACAGCCGCTTGCCCGGCGATCCCTCGACCGTGATCGAGAGCCCCGTGCGCTTGGACACCCCTTCGGCCAGGAACTCGAGCGCGGGGCCGAGCCCGAGGTCATCGAGGATCGTCGGGCGGAGCTCGTGGGACAGGTGGCGCAGCTGCTCTTCGATCTTGTCCAGGAGCCCGCGCACGTCTTCCAGACGCCGCGCCGCCGGCGCCGGCAGGTCGCGCGCGACGTCGGCCAGGCCGATGTGCACGGAGGCGAGCAGCTGCCCGGCCTCGTCGTGGAGCGCGTGCGCGATGCGTTTGACCTCTTCCTCCAGCGCCTCGTTCAAGTGGCGCAGCGCCCGCTCGGCGCTCTTGCGATCGGTGATGTCGCGCGCGATGCCGAGCACGCCGACGATGCGCGCGTCGCGCGCCAGCGGCGTGGCGACGAACTCACTGGGAATCGTGAAGCCGGACTTGGCGCGCACGCCCAGCTCGAAGATGGGCGGCACCTGGCCCTTCAGCACGGCCTGGAAGATTTCGGCGGCGCGCGGGCGATCGTCCGGATGCACCAGCGGCAGATAGTCCTTGCCGATCCACTCCGTCCGGGACCAGCCAGTGACCGTCTCGAAGACGGGGTTCATCGACATGATCCTGCCGTCGGCCGAGAGCGTATAGATGATGTCGCGCGCGGTGTCGACCACGCTCCGATAGCGCTCCTCGGACTCGCGCAGGGCGGCGTTCACCTCCTGGCTCTTTCGATGGGACATCTCGAACGGCAGGAGGCTCTCGACGATGAACCGGCTGGCCGCGCGGAGCGTGCTCGAGCTTTCTTCGCGCGTTCGTACCCGCATGAGCGACCGGAGCAGCGCGCGATGCTGGATCGCCGCCATGTCGTGCACGCCGACGCCGTCGCCGAGGGCCTGCCGACCCAGATCGCACGCCTCTTGAAGAGCGGCCTCGCCGCGGCCCGCGACATATTCCTGAAGCGCCTGGGCGTACCGCTTGGCCAGGACTCTGAGCTCGGGATTCACGACGGCCCGAGATAGCGGACGACGAGGACGAGCGCATCATCGGTCTGCGTGCCCCAGTGCGCCAGGATGTAGTCGGCGAGCGCCTGTGACTCGAGCGGGGGCAGCGGCGCGTCGAGGAAGTCGCTGCGGACGCCGTCGGTCGCGAAGATCAGCATATCGCCCCGGTGGATCGGAACGACCTCGGACACGAGCGTGGGCAAATGCACCCCGACGACTCCCCCACGCAAGAGGAGGGATTCCATCCGCGGGCTCGCCGAGGACGGGGCACGGAGCAGCCGGGCCTCGACGTCGCCGACGCCGAGCCACGTCATGGTCTCGCCACGGGCGTTGAAGGCGGCGGCGCTGATCACCGCGCCACGGGTTCCGATCAGACTGCTGTGACAGTCCCTGAAGAGCTGAACGACCGGCCGGTTCGCTCCACGCTCGAGCGCCCGCACCGCCACCTTCGCGGCGCTGGCGGCTTCGGCGCCATGGCCCAGCCCGTCGACGACCGCGACGAGCCCGCCTTCACCCGTCGGGAGGACCACGGAGCGGTCGCCGGACTCGCTCTGACCCGGCTGGACCAGGTCGGCGACGGCCCACTCGAGCGCCGGAGTGATCAGCGCCTCCATCGGCGCACCGTGACGGTCGTACCCTTGCCGAAGTCGGAGGTGATTTCGAAGTCGTCCATCAGCCGCCGCGTACCCGGAAGCCCGAGGCCGAGCCCCCCGGAAGTGGAATAGCCGTCCTGCATGGCCAGGCCGACATCGGGAATGCCGGGGCCGTCGTCGTTGGCGACGACCTCGATCCCCCTCTTCCCGTCGTTCTGCACCAGGCGCAGGATGATCTCGCCACGAATCGCGTAGCGGACGATGTTCCGCGCCAGCTCCGAGATGGCGGTGGCGACGACGGCCAGGTCGGTTGACGGAAATCCGCACTGCGACGCCAGCTCGCGCCCCTTCTGGCGCGCCGCGACGACGTCGGAGTCACAATCTATGGAGACGCGCACCTCATCAGCGATGAGCGCGAACCTCCTGATCGTGGTTCCTCCCCTTGCGGTCGAGATACGCGAGGCCCTCTTCGAGGTCCAACGAGGTCGCGACGCCTTCCAGGGTGAGGCCCAGCTTGACCATCGAGAAGGCCACCTCCGGCTGGATGCCGACGATGACGGTCTCGGCGCCGCGCAGCCGGATCATGTACGCCACGTCCCGCAGCGTGCGGGTCGCGAACGAGTCGATCACGTCCAGCGCGGTGACGTCCACGATGACTCCCCGGGCGCGCACCTTGCTCACCTGCAGCACCAGGGTGTCGCGCAGCTGCTTCAGATCCTCGTCGGTCAGCGCGGACTGCACCGTCGCGATCAGGTAGGCACCCTGCTTGAGGATCGGAACCTGCATGGGCTCGTCTCCCCTTTCTCGTCTCCCCTCAGGCGGGGTGCGCAACCGGCTCCTGCATCAGAACGACCTTATAGCCGAGCAACCGCTCAGCCTCCTCGATGCCGCCCTGGAGATCGCCGACCGTATTCATCTTCCCCAGGTCCACCCCAATATTAACAAGGGTCTGGGCGATCTCGGGGGACAGGCCGGTGACGATGACGGTCGCGCCGAGGAGCCGCGCCGCCTCGACGGTCTGCACCAGGTGATTCGCCACGGGCGAGTCGATGTACGGGACACCCGTAATATCGAGCACGACGACCTTCGCTCTGTTCGTCCGGATGCCGCGGAGCAGCTGCTCGGTCAGCTGGCGGGCGCGCTGCGGATCGATGACGCCGATGATCGGCAGGATGAGCAGGCGCTCGCGGACCTGGAGAACCGGAGTCGACAGCTCTCGAATGGCCTCCTGCTGCTCGCGGATGATACGCTCCCGCTCCTGCACGAAGCCGACGGCGACCGTGGCCGCGATGCGGTTGGCGGCGGGCTCGTAGGCGTCGAGGATGCGGTTGAGCTTGTTGAAGTCCTCGTGGTAGGTCGCGAACAGCGAGCGCGCGAGGACGTCGCGAAGGAGGAGCACGATGCCGACGACCTCGTGCGTCTCGACGCCTCGCGGGATGATGCGCTCGGAGAGATTGCGCGCGTAGGCCTGGAGGGCCTCGTACGTCCCGGTCTCGAGCGCCTCCACGTAGTTGTCGTACACCGACGTCGCCTCGGCAAAGAGCTCTTCCTTGGTCATCGCCGTCAGCAGCTTGGCCTCGGTGATGAGCCGGGCCCATTCTTCCCGGAGCTGAGCACGCTGATGTCGAAGGTGCGCCACCAGCTCGCGCAGTCGTGAGGCCGTGGTCTCGAGGCGCGCTTGCGTCACGGTCGCCACATCTCGGCTGCCACTCATCGGGCCCTCCTGGCTATGCTGGACATGCTCGACGGGAGTCGAGACCTCCTGCGTGTGCTGTAACAAGATGACTTTAGGGGGCATTGGCTGATGCTCCCATAAGGTGTTTCCCTGACCCTCGCGCGGAAAACCCAGTACGGATTTCGCGCGGTGCTTGGGCGGGCGAACTGGTCTACTGAGCTCGGACGCGGTCCAGGGGCATCGCGGGCGCCTCGGCCTCCCGCACCTCCGCGAGGAATGCCACCACGTGCTCGTCGCAGATGCCGTGCGAGATGACCGGCCGGTCGAACGGCTCCTTCTCGCGGAGCACCGTCGTCCGACCCTGGTGCTGGCACCACGCGCACACGACCGTCATGAGCGCCTCCTCGTCCTCCCCGATCCTGCCACCCACTTTCGCGTCGCCGCCGACCTGTCACAATCAGGCCTTTCCCCGAAGCGATGTGGGGAAGATCCTCCGCCGCCCACGGGCAAGCGGCTTGCGCCGGGAGGCTCGAGGCGCTATTGATTGGCGGCGGCTCGGCACCGGCTCGTCTTCGAATCCGGCCGGCCGGGCGATAGAGGCGCGAAAACAATGGGAAGACTGGACGGCAAGGTCGTGGTGGTGACGGGCGCTTCGCGCGGCATCGGGGCCGAGATCGCGCGAATCTTCGCCGCCGAAGGTGGTCGGGTGATCTGCGCGGCGCGCACACTGCGCGAGGGCGACCACCAACTGGCAGGCTCGCTCGAGACCACCGTGGAGGGGATCCGCGCGGCGGGCGGCGAGGCCCGGGCATTCACCGCCAACATCGCCGAGCCGGCCGAGTGCGAGCGCCTGATCGGCGCCGCGCGTGAGACGTACGGCCCGATCGACGTGCTCGTCAACAACGCGGCGCTGACCTACTACCTGCCCACCAAGGACTTCCCGCTGAACCGCTGGTTGCGCTCGTGGGCCGTGAACTTCCACGCCCCGTTCGTCCTGAGCCAGGTGGCGCTGGCCGAGATGATCCCGCGACGCTCGGGCGCGATCGTCAACATCTCGTCGGGCGCCGCGATCGGCCCCGGACGCGGCCCCTATCCGGATCCCGCCGTCGGCGCGCGCGGCGGCACGTGCTACGGCGCGGAGAAAGCCGCACTCGAGCGATTCTCCCAGGGCCTCGCTGCAGAGGTCTACCAGTACGGGGTCTCGGTCACGTGCGTGTCGCCCTCGCAGATCGTGCCGACGCCGGGTACGGTCTATCACCGTCTCGTCAAGAGCATCCACGACCCGCGTGGGGAGCCACCGGAGCTCATGGCGAAGGCCGCGCTCCTGCTCGCGACCGAGCCGCTCGAGAAGGTCTCCGGCCGCGTGACATACAGCCAACAGATCCTCAAAGAGTTCGGCTGGATTTCCGATGCTCGCGGGCGTGGTGTCGAGACTCCGGGCAGCGGGTACTCGCAGATCTAGCTCGCTCTTGTTCCATTCGAGCGTGAGCCCGCCCGGCTCCCGCTGGCTTCGCACATGAATGGTCTGAGCTAGCCGAACTCGACCTCGCGTCCGGGTCGCGTCGCGCCGCCTTCGGCGCGGATCAGATCTCGGTCCTGGCTCCGGGAACGACGAGATTGCGCGGGTAGGTCTGTCGGGCGCGGTCCACGGCTGAGAGGTCGACCTCTGCGGTGAGAAACGGGGAGTCGGCGCTGGTCTCCAGGAGGATTTCGCCTTCGGGAGAGACCAGCCAGCTTCGACCGGCGAACGCGTCGTCGTCGTATGAGCGACGATTCGTGGAGGCGACGAAGCAGCCGGCCATGATCGCGGCCAGGCACGCGGCCATGAGCCACCGTCGATGTCCGCCGGTCGCCCGCGGCGCCGCGATGAGCTGACCCCCTCGCTGACCGATCTCCCAGGCCGCCTGGCTGAAGAGCAGCTCCGTACACAGCTGAAACCCGACCCTCACCGAGCCCGTGTTCTGCGGCGGGAATTCTCGGTCGCCGCGATCGAACCAGCTGGCCTCCCAGCCGTCGGGCTCGTCCGGCAGATAGTATTTGGCGCGCGAGCCCCGATACCCGTCCTCTCGCGTCCACGAGAAGCCCTGGTTGAGGCGCTTGCCCTGCGCCTCGACGGGACGCGACGAGAGGACCATGCGTGTCTCGAGCTCCGCGAGCCGCGCCATCATCGCGTCGTGGGCGGCCAGCGTGGCGCGCCAGGCGGCGAGGTCGACGCTTCGCTTTCTGAACATCGCCCATTCGCAGAACGGCATCTCCGGCAGCACGACGACGTCCGTCGGGTTCGCATGCAGGTAGCGCACCAGGTCAGCCCACGCGCGCGCTCGACGCGCGGACTCGTCGGGAAGCTCGCACACGGTGATCTTCATCGCCCCGTCACTCAGCGCCTCGAGCCGCCGAGGATCCCGCCGAGCACGCCGCGAAGAATCTGCCGACCGATCTGGCTGCCGACGGTGCGCGCGGCCTGCTTGGCCATGGCTTCCACCATGCCCTGCCGTCGCTTCGTGCCCCAGAGGATGTCGCTCACCTGCGTGCCGAGATCGGACGTGGCTTTCGCGCCCGTCTGATCCCGCCGCGGGGCTCGATCCTGGGTCGGGGCCTGCTCCCGCGACGCGGGCTCGCTCGGCCGAGCCACCGGGGCGTCGGCCGCCACGCTTCGCTGGCTCAGGATCTCGTACGCCGACTCGCGGTTGACGCGCGCGTCGTACTTGCCGCCGATCGGGCTCCGCGAGCGGACCGTCGCGCGCTCCTCCGGCGTGATCGCTCCCATCCGGCAGCGGGGCGGGCAGATGATCGCGCGCTCCACCGGCATCGGGACGCCCTTGTCCTGGAGCGTGGACACGAGCGCCTCGCCGACGCTCAGCTCGGCGATGACTTTGGCGACGTCGAGCCTGGGATTGGCCACGAACGTCTCGGCCGCGGTGCGCACCGCCTTCTGGTCGCGCGGCGTGTAGGCGCGCAGCGCGTGCTGGATCCGGTTGCCGAGCTGACCGAGGATCTCGTTGGGCACGTCGTCGGGGAACTGCGAGCAGAAGTACACGCCCACGCCCTTGGAGCGGATGATCCGGACGACCTGCTCGACGCGCTGGCGCAGCGCCGAGGGCGCGTCGTCGAACACGAGGTGCGCCTCGTCGAAGAAGAACACCAGCCTGGGCTTGTCGAGATCGCCGACCTCCGGGAGGTTCTCGAAGAGCTCCGACAGGAGCCACAGAAGAAAGCTCGAATACAGGCGAGGCTTCAGGATGAGCTGGTCGGCGGCGAGGATGTTGACGATGCCACGGCCGCTCGGGTCGGTGCGCATCAAGTCGTTCAGATCGAGCGCCGGCTCGCCGAACAGAGCTTCCCCGCCCTCGCGCTCGAGCCCGAGGAGCGCGCGCTGGATGGCGGCGATCGACTGCGTGCTGATCAGCCCATACTTCGTCGAGATCTCCTTGCGGTTGTCGGCGACGAAGCCGAGGAGCGCGCGCAGGTCGTCGAGGTCGAGCAACAGGAGCCCGCGGTCGTCGGCGAGCTTGAAGGCGATTTCGAGCATGCCTTCCTGCGTGTCGTTGACCTCGAGCATGCGGGCCAGGAGGCTCGGGCCAACCTCGCTGACCGTCGCGCGGACCGGATGGCCGGCCTTGCCGTACAAGTCCCAGAACACGACGGGGCTCGCTTCGTTGGCGTAGCCCTGGATGCCGATCTGGGCGACGCGTTGCTGGATTTT
>Ga0209690_1000948_pt1 | contig 15867 bp, 16 predicted proteins | sample GraSoiAngelo_150_FD_186164 | JGI IMG/M metagenome (GOLD analysis project Ga0209690, IMG submission 186164) | Grasslands soil microbial communities from the Angelo Coastal Reserve, California, USA - 14_1009_09_40cm (SPAdes) (version 2) | ecosystem: Environmental > Terrestrial > Soil > Grasslands ...
CGTGCTCGGCGTGCACAGGAACACCGTGCTCGCCAAGCTCACCGCCTGGGGCATCCAGCGCCCGGCGAGCGCGGATGGGCGGAGTCTGAGCTTGTAGCGGCCCCTCAGCGTCCGCCGGGCGCGCGAGTTCCCCTCCGCGTGACCGACTTCTCCGTGCTCACGGCTGCGCGTTGAAGGCGGCGGTGACCGACCTCGCCGCGCTCATGATCACCGTACAAGTCGTGTCTGCGACCGTATCGCATCCGCTCCAACCACCGAAGACAGACCCAATGTCCGGACTCGCCGTCAGCGTCACGCTCGTGCCACTGTTGTAGGTCGCCGTGCAGGTGGCCGGGCACCTGATCGACCCCTCGTTCGAACTCACGGTGCCGCTGCCCGTCGCGCTGACGGTGAGCTCCGACGCGCTCGTGCACACGACAAATGCCTGGACGTCGAGGCTTTCGAGGGTTTCTGCGGGGAGGGGATTGAACACGATGACTCTCCATCCGTGAGGGCCGGCGTTGTCCAACGTCCCCTCGCCCGAAGCGTCGGAGATGGCAAAAGAGTCGGAGACGGTCATCTTTTCAGCATGGAACTCACTGGCACTGGTCACAAGACCGCCGCCGGTCGCAAAGTCGGACCCGTGACACAAGACTTGGACGTCACCTCGCGTCTCTGGTGCGACGGTGACCACGCCAGATCGTAAGACATAGGTCCTCGATCCCTGGGCTTGGGCGTGCCCTGCCGCGAGAAATAACACTGCTGATGACAGCGCAACCGTCAGGAACATCGGGTCTCTTCGCATCGCCATCCCCCTGGAGCCTACTGACTGCTGCACGTTGGCTCCCTACGCGTTTTCGTCTGGATTCGCCGGACTCACCTCCGTGCCGCTCACCCGAGCGAGCGCACGTGGGTCGCACGTTCCCACATCTCTGCGACCCTCGGCGATTCGGCAAAGTACGCAAACCGAACGCGGAAGATCCCCAACACGCCCACGAGGAAAGGGCCTGGTGCGCCCAGACACGTCAGACAACCTCAGAACCCTGATCGTCTCCGGCGCCACGACGTCCTGCGCGCACCGGGGCGCCGGGCCTTACGCGCTGATCAGCGCGTACACGACGCGCCAGAGCGCGAGGACGTCGCGCGCCGCCCCCCAGCCGGCGCCGCCGCCGCCCTCGACGTGCTCCACCAGGCCGACCAGGACGAGCGCGGTGCGCTCAGGACGCGCGGCCGCGAGCCGGAGACTCTCCGTGTAGGGGACCGCCCGGTCGCTCTGGCCGTGAATCAAGATCAGACGTGCACGGATCTCGCCCACCACGCGCAGCGGCGACAGCTCGTCGAGGTAGCGCTCGAGCGCGGGGGGAAGCCGGGCGAGGAACCGCGCGGCGCGGTCGGCGTCGGCGGCCATGAGCTCGGCGCGCGCGGCGGGCTCGAGCAGGTCGGCGTTGGCGGCGACGAACGACCGCACCAGCTCCGGGTCGTGGACGACGCGGCCCCGCACGCCGCCGTACTCGTAGGCGCCCGTGAGCCAGAAACGGAGCACCTCGCGCGCCGAGGCGTAACCGCCGAGGCTCACGACCGCGCGCACGCGCTCGCGCACGCGGGGATCGGCCGCCGCGAGGAGCGCGGGCCCGGCCCCGACGCTCACGCCGAGGACGACCGAAGGGCTGGCGAGCGCGGCGAGCGTCGCCACGACGGGTGCGACGTCGTTCGACCCCAGGCGTCCGCGCGTGAGACCGGGGATCGTCGGGACGGCGACGTCAAAGCCGCAGCGCGCCAGGAGCGTCGCCGCCTCACGCACCCGGGCGTCGTCCTTGCCCTCGGGGGCGAAGCCATGGACGAGCACCAGGGGCGCGCTGCCTGGGAGCCCGGCCGGAACGTACCGGTCCACGGCCGCGCCGGCGACCGCGAGCGGCTCCCGCGTCGGTTCGAGCGTCAGCGCCGACAGAGGCGCCAGCCGGCCCTGGCTCAGAAACTCGACGAGGAACGCGCCGGCCCACAGCGTGCGGCGACCGGCGTGCGCGATAGGAACGAAGAGGACGAGTGCGAGGAGGAGGCCGGCGAGCCGGACTACTTCCGGTTGACGCACTTCACGAGGCGCCACCCGTTGAACATGTTCGCCCGCGCGACGACCTCGGGCTCGAGCCCGACCGCGGCGAGGAGCGGCCCGAGCGCGAGGTTCGACTTCCAGCCGAGTCGCGTGCAGAGGGGCGCCACCAGGTCCTCGAGCCACCCCATGACCCGGCGCTCGCTGCGGAAGTGGTTGAGGGTGACGAGGACGCCGCCTGGCTTGACCACGCGGCGCATCTCGCGAAGGACGGCGACCGGATCGGGGACCGCGGAAATCGTGTACGTCGCCACGGCCTTATCGAACTCGTCGTCTGCGAAGTCCATGGACGTGGCGTCCATGACCTTGAGCGTCACGTTCGGCATCGCCAGCGTCTGCACCCGCTCGACGGCCTTGTCGAGCATCTCCGCGGAGAGGTCGATGCCGGTCAGCCGGCAGGCGGGCGGGTAGAGGGGCAGGTTCAGGCCGGTGCCGATCCCCACCTCGAGCACGGAGTCGCCGCGCTGGATGTCGAGGTGCTTGACGGCCGCGACGCGGCCCGGGGCGAAGATCCAGTCGAAGATGAAGTCGTAGACCGGGGCGTACAGCTCGTAGGCGCGCTCGACCTGCCTCTTCTCCAACGCCGCGTCCACTCAGGGCCCTCCAGCATTTTGGGTTTTGGATTCGAGGCCGGCGAACGGCAGATCGATTGGCTAGCGGTATTCTACCCGCTGGCCGAAGCCGTTGCCAAGAGTCTTTTGCGTTAGAGCAGGAACCGTATCAACAGGGTGGCCAGGCCGAGGAACGAAAAGAATCCACACACATCGGTGAAGGTCGTGATGATCACGCTGGACGCGATCGCGGGGTCTATTCTAAAAGCCTTGAGCGCGATCGGGATGAGCGTGCCCACGACGGCGGCGACCAGCATGTTGAAGATGAGCGCGACGCCCAAGATGAGCGAGAGCAGGAGGTTACCCTTCCACGCGTACGCGACGGTCGCAAGCGCGAAGCCGCTGACCGCCCCGGTTGCGAGCGCGAGCCACATCTCCTTCCACAGCACGCGCCACAGGACGCTGCGGGTGAGGTCTCCGAGCGCGATGCCTCGGACGACGACCGTCGCGGTCTGAGTCGTGGCGATCCCACCCTCGGAGGCCACGATGGGCATGAACACGGCGAGCACCGCGAGATGGGCGATCGTCTTTTCGAACAGCCCGATGACGGAGGCCGCGATGATGGCCGTGGCGAGATTGACCAAGCGCCAAATGAGGCGCTTGGGCAGGACGGACCGCGGCGGATCCAGGACGTTCTCGTCGCCGCCGACGCCGCCGAGGCGCTGGATGTCCTCGGTCGCCTCCTCGCGGAGGACGTCGATGACGTCGTCCACGCCGATCGTGCCCAGGAGCCGGCGGTTCGCGTCCACGACGGGGATCTGGATCACGTTGTAGCGCTGGACGAGGCGCGCGACTTCCTCCTGGTCGGTGTCCACGGTCACGCTCTCCACGTCCTCGGTGCGGATCGTCCGGATCGGCGCCGCCGGGTCCGCCGTGATGAGGCGGTGGAGCGGGACGAAGCCGACCAGGTGGTCGTGGTCGTCCACGACGTAGACATAGAAGGCGCCGTCGCCCGTCTTCGCCTTGCGGATGTGCTCGATCGCCCGGGCCACCGTCACCGTCTCGGGCACGGCGACGAAGTCGGGTGACATGAGGCGGCCCGCGGTGCGCTCCGGATACTCGAGGAGCTCCTGGACCTCCTCGGCCTTCTCCTCCTCCATGAGGTCGAGGAGTTCCTCGGCCTGCTCCTTCGGCAGCTCCTCGACGACGTTCACGACCTCGTCGCTGGGCATGCGGTCGAGGGCGCGCGAGACCTCCGCCTCGTCGAGTGAGCCGATCAGCTCGCGCAGGATCGGATCGTCGAGCTCGGCGAGGACCGCGCCGGCCTGCTGGGGCGTGAGGAGCCGGAACACGCGGACCTGATCCTCGAGCGGGAGCTCGCGGATCACGCGCGAGACGTCGGCCGGATGCGCCCCGGCCAGGACATCCGCGAGGCGCTCTTCGCGGCCGCCTTCGAGCAACTCCCGGATTGCCTCCGTGAGCTGTGCCTGTGCCGTCTCTTCCATCTCAGCCTCGGAGCGCCTGGAGGAAGCGCGCCACGATCGCCTTCCGCAGCCCCTCGCCCGCCGGCTCGCCGACGCGAGCCTCCCAGTCGCGCAGGCGGATCACGGCCTTCGCCATCGCGCGGTGGCCGCCCGCGCGGCCGACCTCGCCGAACGCACGGCGCACCACATCGCCCGCGGCGCGAACGTACCCCACGTTGCGCACGCTGATGTGGAGCTCGCCGTTCACGGTGCCGGACACGACCGACCACTCCGCGCCCTCGATCTGAAGGAAGAACTCCGCGAACTGGGCGACCAGCTCGGGGTAGGCGACGGGCCCGAGGTGCGAGAAGACGACCCCGTGCGTGAGCTGCCGGCGCGCGATCCCGAGCGCCAGGACGTCGAGCGCCTCGTTGGGCAGCTCGGGGCGCTCGATACGCCGGAGCGCCGAGTGGTTTGCCAGCGGGTGCAGGTACGCGAACGCCTCGAGATCCGCCTTGGTGGCGCCCCGCTCGAGGTGGAGCGTGTCGGTCTTGATGCCGTAGAGGAGCGCCGTCGCGAGGCGCTGCGTGATCTTCACGTCCGCGGCGCGCAAGTACTCGGTCATGATCGTCGAGGTCGCGCCCCACGAGGGGCGGATGTCCCGGAGGTGCGCCCGCGCGGGCGTCTCCTCGGGGTGGTGGTCGATGACGAGGTCGACCTCGCCGAACGCCTCCTCGAAGAAGCTCGGCTGGGCGTCCACCATCGCGACCATGTCGTACTCGTCGATCGCGTGCCCCTTGATCTCTTCGACGTCGATGTCGAGGATGCGGGTCATCGCCCGGTTCTCGGGACGCGTGATCGTGCCGAACGTGGCGATGGGCGCCGCCGCCTTGGTCCGCCCGAGGAGCGTCCGGAGCGCGAGCGCCGAGGCGATCGCGTCGGGGTCCGGGTCGTCCTGCATCATGATGAGCACCCGGTCGGCGGACGCGAAGTGGCTGCGGACCCGGTCCGTCCGGCTCCGTGCCGAGGCGCGCGAGGATGTCCGTTCACGCATGCTCTCAGAAGTATGCTCCGCCCGCGCCGCGGGACAAGCGGATTTATCCGAGGAACCTCGTCCGGAAATTCCTGAGGGCGCGGCTCGCCTGGACCCGCCGGCGGAGGGCCCGGTCGATCGCGCGCGGCCCGGTGAGCGCCGGCGGAGCGAGGATCCGGGTGAGCTCCCGGGGCGCCATCAACCCGTGCTCGAGCACGACGTCGCGGACCGCGACGCCCCGCGCCTGTGCCTGCTTGACGACCTCCGCGGTGACGTCGTAGCCGAGATAGGGCGAGAGCGCCGTGGCCTCGACACGGCTCCGCGCGAGGAGCTCGCCCACCCGGGTGCGGTCCACCCGGAGCCCGGCGATGCACCGCGTCCGCAATAACCGCGTCGCCCGGGTCAGAAGCTCGAGGCTCTCGGCGAGGTTCGTGGCGCAGAGCGGTGTCATCACGTTGAGCTCGAGCTCGCCCGCCGCGGCCGCCAGCGCGATCGCGTGGTCGTTGGCCGCTACCTGGAAGCACGCCATCTGGACCGCCTCGGCCACGGAGGGGTTGACCTTGCCGGGCATGATCGACGACCCCGGCTCGACCTCAGGGAGACGCAGCTCGCCGAGGCCCGCCGCGGGTCCGGAGGCGAGAAGCCGCAGGTCGAAGCAGATCTTGCCGAGGTCTACGGCGAGGGCGCGCAGCGCGCCCGAGCACGCCAGGATCGGCCGCAAGCTCCACGTCGCCGTGACCGCGCTCGGCGCCGGGCGCAGGCGCCGGCCCGTGATCCGGGAGAGCTCGCGGACGACCAGGACGCGGAAGCGCGGGTGCGCCGTCAGCCCGGTGCCCACCGCCGTGCCGCCCAGGCCCACGGCGGCGAGCTCCGCCTCGGTGGCCCGCAGCGCGGCTCCGGCGGCGCGGATCGCCTCGGCCCAGCCCGCGAACACCTGCCCGTACGTGATCGGGACCCCGTCTTGGAGATGGGTGCGCCCGACCTTCACGACCGCCCGCTCGCGGCGGGCGAGCCGGGCGAGCGCGCGCTGGAGGGCGCCGAGCTCGTCGTGGAGTGCCGGGAGCAGCTCGAGCGCCATCAGACGGATGGCGGTAGGCGTCACGTCGTTCGACGACTGGGCGAGGTTCACGTGATTGTTGGGGTGGATCGGTGCCCAGCGCCCGCGCCGGCCGCCGAGCCGCTCGTTGGCCAGGTTCGCGATGACCTCGTTCACATTCATGTGGGTGGGTGTGCCGGCGCCAGCCTGGAACGGGTCGAGCACGGCGACGTCCGGGACCGTTCCGTCGGCGACGCGAGCGGCCGCCCAGACGATGGCGCGCGCCCACCCGCGGGGGAGAAGGCCGAGCCGCGCGTTCGCCCGCGCCGCCGCCGCCTTGACGTGCGCGTAGGCGCGGATCAGCGCCGGGTGGGGCGCGCGCCGGGAGAGCTGGAACGTCTCGCGCGCGCGCTGGGTGAAGGCGCCGTAGAGCGCCCGCGCCGGGACGTCCTTGACGCCGAGGCTGTCGCGCTCTCGGCGGATCCTCGCTACGCGCCGAATTTGGTCAGCCGGAGCGCGTTGGCCATGACGAGTGGCATCAGGTGGTGCGACGGGAGGACGCCGAGGCTGCCGGCCGCGCACGCCCGCTCGGTGAAGGCGGTCACCGGATCCGCGCCGCAGTAGCGGCTCCAGAGGAGCACGGGCACCGGCTGCCAGCCGTGCGCGGCGAGCACCGACGGCGTCGCGTGGTCGCCCGTCACCACGAGGACATCCGGCTTGAGTGCCCGAATGTCGGGGACGGAGGCGTCGAGGCGCTCGAGGGCGGCGACCTTGGCGCCGAAGTCGCCGTCCTCGCCCGCCTTGTCCGTGTCCTTGTAGTGCAGGAAGAAGAAGTCGTACGCGTCCCAGTGCTCGCGGAGCGTCCTGAGCTCCTCGCCGAACGTGCCGCCCGTTTTGAGCACCTCCATGCCCACGAGCTTGGCGAGCCCGCGGTACATCGGATAGGCGGCGATCGCCGCGGGGCGGAGACCGAAGACCTCGGGAAAGCGCGGGAGCCTGGGGAGCCGGTCGAAGCCTCGCAGCAGGACCATGTTGGCGGGCGCCGCGTCGGCGAGCCGGCGGCGCGCGCCGGCGACGAACGCATTCACCCGCTGCGCCGACGCCTTCGCTTTCGGCTCGAGCGGCTTCACGGGAAGGGGGGCCCGGCCGAGCGCCTGCGGGTCGGTCTCGGAGAGCCGGCCCGAGAGTCCGCCCGCCTTGCCTCGGCCGCGCAGGACCAGGACGAAGCGGTGCTCCTTCACGGGCTCGACGAACAGCTCGACGCCCGGTAGCGGGATCCCCCGGAGCCGCTCGGTCAGGCGCACGCAGACCTCGGTGGGGATGCGCCCCGCGCGCCGGTCGGTGATGCGACCGGTGGAGTCAACGGTGCAGAAGTTGCCGCGCGCGGCCACATCGCCCGGGCGGAGGTCGAACTCGATCCCAAGGGCCTCGAGGACGCCGCGCCCGACCTGGTAGCGGAGCGGGTCGTAGCCGAAGAGCCCGAGGTGCCCGGGCCCGCTGCCGGGCGTGATCCCCGGCGCCACGTGGCGGATGAGACCGCACGCCGACTCGGCGGCGAGCGCCGCGAGGTTCGGCAGGCGCGCGGTCTCGAGTTCGGAGCGGCCGGTCTCGGGGCGCGGCAGGCCCCCCAGGCCGTCGAGCGAGAGCACGACGATCTTCGTGGTGTTCTGGACGACGAGCGGCGCGATCAGCTCCAGCATCGATCGCGCCCGCTCACGCCTCCTTCACCGGGTTCTCGAGCCGCCCGAGCCCGGTGATCTCCATTGTGACGACGTCACCCGGCTGGAGGTACACGGGCGGCTTCTTGCCGAGCCCGACGCCGGGCGGCGTTCCGGTGGCGATGAGATCGCCGGGCGCGAGCGTCATCAGCCCCGAGAGATAGCTCACGAGGTAGCGGACGTCGAAGATGAACGTCTTCGTGTTGCCGCTCTGCATCTGCTTGCCGTTCACCCAGGTCCGGAGCTCGAGGGCGTGTGGGTCGGTGATCTCCTTCCGGTCGGCGATGTAGGGGCCGACGGGCGCCGCAGTCTCGAAGATCTTCCCGGCCATCCACTGGCTCGTGATGAACTGGAAGTCCCGCGCGCTCGCGTCGTTGATGATCGTGTACCCCCACACGTAGTCGAGCGCCTGCTCTCTGGCGACGAAACGCGCCGTGCGGCCGATGACCACGCCCAGCTCGACCTCCCAGTCGAGCTGCTGAGAGCCGCGCGGCCTCAGGATGGGCTCGCCCGGGTCGCGGATCGAGTTCGACCACTTGGCGAAGATCGGTGGCTCCTTGGGAATCGGGTTGCCCGTCTCTTCGGCGTGATCCCGGTAGTTGAGGCCGATGCAAATGAACTTCCCCGGATCGGCGATCGGCGCGTGGAGGCGAGCGCTCGCGGCGGGTACGGTGACCCACTCGCTGATCGAGAGGACGGCCTCCTCGGCGGCGGCGCCGCCCTCGAGGAAGCCGCGCGTGCTCTGCGGCACCAGGGCCGCGGCGATCTCCCGAGCCCGTACGACGCCGCGCCGGGTGAGGGTAGCGGCAAGGCTTGCCTCGAGGTCGGCGATGCGATCGCCCCGAAGCGCGCCGAGGCGGGGGGACTGTTCGTTGGTGGAGAAGCGGACGAGCTTCATGGCTAGCGGCCTCCAGACAGAAGTAGTGGCCAATTATAGCCTTTCGCGAATTTTCGCGCCGCGAGCCGTTTGAGATATGCTGGGTGTCTCCAGATGCTAAGGCTCACCCGCGACCAGGAGGTCATCCGATGAGGCTCGCGACTCGGTCGATCGCGTTCGCGGTCGTGGTGTCGCTGCTCGGCTCGGGTCCGCTCGCGACGTTTGCCCGCGCGCAGCAACCGGCGCAGCCGCCCGCCGAGCAGCCGGTGCCACAACCCGAGCAGCCGGCGCCACAGCCCGAGCAGCCGGCGCAGCCCGCCGAGCAGGCCGCGCCACAGCCCGCCGAGCAGGCCGCGCAAGCGGCGCCGCCACCCGTGCAGCCCGCCGAACAGCCCGCACAGGCCGCGCCGCAGCCGGCACCACAGCCCGCCGCACAGCCCCAGCCCGCGCCGACGGCCGCCGGAGAGCCGCAGGTCGTGCAGGAGCCGGTCACGTTCGAGGAGCCCTCCGAGGGGACGGCGTGGTACGCGATGGGTGCCACCGTCTTGAATGTCGTGTACGTCCCGGGAAAGGCCATCACCTGCGTCCTGGGGATGGTCGTCGGCGGCGGCTTGCTCCTCGCCACGCTCGGCGCCGGCTACAAGGGCTCCGTGGCCTTCTTCAAGGAAGGGTGCGGGGGCAAGTGGATCCTGACGGCCAAGGATCTCAGGGGGACCGACTGGATCCTCGGCACCGGCGAGCGCCCCGAGTCGAATTAGTCGACGCGTTCTCGTCGCGCTGCTCTTCATCGCCCTGCTCGCGGCGTTCGCCGCCGGCATCTGGGGCACCGTCCTTCGGCCCGCCGCGTACGAGGTGCGGGGCACCATCGTGGCGCGCCCCGCGCCGGATCTCGTCCTCGTCAGCCACGACGCCGTGCGGGGGCTCGGGATGGGCGCCATGGAGCTGATGGCGATCGCCGCCGAGCCGGCGCTGCTCGACGCCGTGGGCCCGACGCCCGGCGACCGTGTCAGGCTCGCCGTCCGGGCGACCGGCGATCGGCTCGTCCTGCTCCGCATCGAGCGGATCCCCTGACTCAGCGCGCGCGGCTGAGTCCGCGCACGTAGGCGACGAGCTCGCGGATCTCCTCGTCCGACAGCGCGGCGCCGAAGGCCGGCATGCCGGGACGCCCGATCGGCGCGCCGCCGTTCTTGATGATGTCGACCAGGTACTGGTCCGAGCGCTGATCGAGGCGCGCGGCGTCGGCGAGGTTCCCGGGACGGATCAGGAAGAGGGAGGCGCGCCAGGAGCCCCGCCCGTCCGGGCCGTGGCACGTGACGCAGAGCCCGTAGTAGAGGCGCTCGCCGCGCGAGGCACCGCGCGGCGGACGCGGCGTGTCGAGCAGCGCGGCGAGGCCCGCCGTGAAGACGCCAATCGCCGCGATCGCGAGGACGAGGGCCAGGAGCGGCCGCCGCATGGCGTCGAGGATAAGGCGGAAATACCGCTTGACAAACTGGCTCCCAAACGGATAAAAAGACTAGCCTTTTCTGTCGTCGAGTATCGTCAGTTCGCCGCCGCTCCCACGAATACGATGGAGGCCGACGATGAGTGATTCGCGACTGGTGCAGGCCGACCGCCCCACCGTGACCCGCCGGAGCTTCCTGAAGGTGACCGGCGCCGGCGCCACGGGAGGGGCGCTCCTCGCGATGCTCGATGCGCGGCAAGCGCCGGCGCAGCTCAAGGGGACCTCGCTCCGCGTGATCCTATGGTCCCACTTCGTTCCGGCCTACGACGCCTGGATCGACGATTTCGCCAAGAAGTGGGGCGAGCAGAACGGCGCCACCGTGCGCATCGACCACATCCCGCACCTCGAGCTCCCGGCGCGCTACGCCGCAGAGTTCGCCGCGGGCGCGGGACACGACCTCATCTACTTCGCGGGCCAGATCCTGACGGGCCAGTACTACAGGCACCTCGTGGACCTCTCCGATCTCGCCAACGACCTCGGCACGCGGTACGGCCCGTGGATGCCGAGCGCGAAGAGCGCGGCCCAGGTCGCGGGCGTCTGGTACGCCGTCCCGGACTACTTCATCTCGATCCCGGTGCTCTGGCGCAAAGATCTCTTCGAGTCGGTCGGGCGCCCCGCGCCGAAGACGTGGGACGACCTGCGCGTCGCGGCGCGGCTGCTCCGGCCGAAGGGGCATCCGACGGGCATGCAGTTCTCCCACTGCAACGACGCGAACCACAACTGGCGCGCGTTGCTCTATTGCTTCGGCGCCAAGGAGACCGATGCGTCCGGGCAGAGCATCGAGCTGGACTCGAAGGAGACGCGCGAGGCGCTCCGCTTCGCCAAGGCGCTGTACGACGAGGGCATGACGCCGGAGGTCTTTTCCTGGGACGACGCCTCGGACAACCGGTACCTCGCGTCCGGGGTCGCGAGCTGGATCCACGACGCGATCTCGGCGTTCCGGACCACCGAGGACACGAACCCCAAGGTCTTCAAGGAGACGTACGTCCTGCCCGAGGCGGCGGGGCCGGGCGGCACCTGGAACGTCGGTGAGCCGAACGTGTGGGCGATCTGGAAGTTCTCGAAGAACGTCCCCGCGGCCAAGGAGTTCATCTTGGCCGTCGCGAACAGCCAGAAGGAGGCGATGGGGGCGAGCCGCGGCTACAACATGCCGTTCCTCCGCCGCCGGTACGACAAGCCGATGCCGGGGCTCGGGCAGGACGCGAAGCTCGGGACGCTCCAGGAGCAGGACAAGATCACAGCGTTCTTCGGCCACCCCGGGCCGATGACGCCCGCCGCGCAGGAGGTGCTCACCACGTTCATCGTCCCCGACATGTTCACGCGCGTGGCGCGCGGCGCGAGCATCGACGAGACCATGAAGTGGGGCGTGGGGGAGATCCGGCGGATCTACGCCAAGCACAAGGCCACGTAACCACATGGGGCACCTCGCCTCGGGCGGCGGCAGGTCGCCCGGGGCTTCGCTCTCGGTGCCGGTCGGCGGCCGCGCGAAGGCGTTGCCATGGTGGCGCACCCCGAGCGTTCGCCGCTACCTCTTCGGCTACACGCTGCTCGCCCCGGCGGTGCTCTACGTCGGCGTCCTGGTGGGCGCGCCCTTCCTCTTCTCGCTCTACCTGGCCCTCAGCGACGCGTCGGTCGGTGCGCCGGTCGCCCGGTTCGTTGGCCTGGAGAACTTCACCTCCGCGCTCGAGACCGGGGTGTTCTGGACCGCGGTGCGCAACACGCTGGTCTTCACCGTCGGCGCGGCGGTGATGAAGGGGTTCCTCGGGACCACGCTCGCGTTCCTGCTCGTGCAGCCGTTCAAGGGCCGGCGCGTGGTGCGCGGCCTCGTGGTCATCCCGTTTACCATCCCGATCGCAATCAGCGTCCTCGGCTGGAAGTGGATGTTCGACTCGCAGTTCAGCGTCCTCAACTGGGCGCTGAGCGGCCTCGGGCTCATCGGCGAATACGGGACCCCGGACTGGCCGGTGTGGCTCGGGCAGCCGATGCTCGCGCTCGCGTCCGTGATGTTCGTCAACGTCTGGCGGAGCTTCCCGTTCAGCGCGATCGTCCTGCTGGCGGGGATGACCTCGGTGAGCCCCGAGATCATCGACGCGGCGAAGGTGGACGGGGCCACCTTCATGCAGCGCTTCCGGAAGATCATCGTGCCGATGATCGCGCCGATCCTCTTCGTTGGGGCGGCGTTCGACACGGTCTTCACGCTCTCCGACCTCAGCATCGTCTACCTGCTGACGAACGGCGGGCCCGACGGCGCGACCGAGATCCTGCCGACGCTCGCCTACAACACCGGGATCCGCGGTGGCGCGCTCGGCCGGGGGGCCGCGATCTCGCTCTTCCTCTTCCCGCTGCTGCTGCCGGCCATGGTCCTCCTGCTCCGCACCCTCCGTCGGAGGCAGTACTGATGGCGGTCGTCGCCCAACGGGCGCCCTGGAGCCGCCGCGCCAAGGAGATCCGTCGCCACACCCTCATCTACGTCGGGCTGACCCCGTACCTGGTCATCGCGGTGTTCCCGATCCTCTGGATGCTGATCACCGCCTTGAAGCAGGAACCGGACCTCTATCGGATGGACGTCGTGCCGTTCTGGTTCCACCTGCCGCCGACGCTGAAGAACTTCGAGTTCCTGTTCCAGCGGACGTTCTACGGCGACTGGCTGGTCAATACGCTGAGTATCTCCCTCTTCGTCTCGGCGATCACGCTGCTGACGGCCGTGCCCGCGGGCTACGCGCTCGCGCGGCTCCGGTTGCCGTTCGCCGAAAACCTGGGGATCGCCATCTTCATGACGTATCTCGTGCCGTCGATCATCCTGTTCATCCCGCTCTCGCGGGTCGTGAGCGAGCTCGGCCTCCAGGACACCTGGTGGTCGCTGGTCGTCGTGTACCCGACCTTCACGATCCCGTTCTGCACCTGGCTCCTCATGGGGTTCTTCAAGACGGTGCCGTTTGAGATCGAGGAGGCGGCGATGATCGACGGGTGCGGCCAGTTCGGCGCGCTCCTGCGCGTGGTGCTGCCGGTGAGCTGGCCGGGGGTGATCACGTCGGTGATCTTCTCGTTCACGCTGTCCATGCAGGACTTCCTCTACTCGCTCGCCTTCGTCTCCATCTCCGAGCAGAAGCCCGTGCCGCTCGGCGTGGCGACGGAGCTGATCCGAGGCGACGTGTACTTCTGGGGCTCGCTCATGGCGGGCGCGCTGCTCGTCGGGGTACCGGTCGCGATCGTCTACAACCTCTTCCTCGACAAGTTCATCACGGGCATCACGGGAGCCGTGATCAAGTGACGCGTTCGGGGAGTGCATGCGGCATTGGCGGAGGAGATCGATGAAACTCAAGGGCACGGTCGCAGTCGTGGTCGGGCTGCTCATTCTCGTGGGGGGCGCGTACGCGCAGGACGCGAAGCCGGCGCAGCCGACGGGCGTCAAGAGCCGGGGCCTCGTGGGCTCTACCGGGGCGATTGCCAGCGTCGCGGTATCGGTTCCAGCTGCTCTCTCCGGCCAGGTTGTCGAGTTGGCGCCCGGCGGCCAGAGCGGGAAGCAGAAGAACCTCGCCCCGTCGTTCATCTACGTGCTCGAAGGCACGCTCGTGATCGAGACCGAGGGCGGGCCGATCGGCGTCTCCGGGATCCAGTACCACGGCGAGGGACAGTCGTACGCCGGCCCGGCCGGTCTCTGGTACAACATCATGAACACCGGCCAGGCGCCCGCCCGATACCTCATGCTGTTCGTCGCCGCGCCGGGCGCCAAGACGTGGGAGCAGGCGAAGGAAGACTAGCGCGCCGAGGGGAGCCGTGAGGGGCTCTGCGCGCCTCGCCGGGGCGGTGCTTCTCGTCTTGGCTACGCTTGCCGGCCCGTCGCGCGCGCAGACCGAAGGCGACCTCGTCGCCACAGGGGTGCCGCGTCCCCTCCAGCTCGTCGCGGACGGGCCGAGCCTCATCGTCCTGAGCCCCGGCGCGCGCGGGGACGCCGCCGCCGAGATCTATCGCGTCCCCCTGGACGCCGATCTCCCCGTGGACCTGTCGCGCCAGCCGCGGATCCGGATCCCGCTGGCCGTCTCCTCGGCGGCGACGCTCGGGAGCCTCGCGCTCGACCCGCGATCGGGCGACCTCTTCCTCGGCGAGGAGAACGGGACGCGGATCTGGCGGCTCTCTCCCGACGAGCGGCTGACGCTCTATGCGACCGGGCTCCGCCGCCTCGCCGGCGGCGGGACGCTCGCGTTCGACCGGCTGGGCCGCCTCGTGATCGTCGACTACGCCGACCCGTTCCTCTCGCAGCCCGAGGAGCGGCCACCCCCCGGCCTCGAGCAGCTCCGCGAAGAAGACTATCGGGGCCCGCTGGTCTTCCGACTCACCTTCGACCCTGCAGTCCCGCTGCCGCGCCGCCTCGGGCACCTGGCACCGCTGTTCCCCCGCGCCTGGGGTGGCCGGGCGAGCGGGAGCGCGCTGCCGCATATGATCTCCCTGGTGGCGCTCGCCACCGACGATCTCGTGCTTCTCACGTCGAGCGGCGAGCTCTTCCGCCTCGGCCGCGACGGCGCGTTCGGGCTCGTCACGCGACTCCCGCGTGGCCAGTACAACCGCACCCACATGGTGGCGGCGCCGGACGGAACGGTCTTCGTCAGCGGAGGATTCCATGTCGGGAGCGTCTTCCAGGTGTCGCCGGAGGGGGGAGTCACGACGCTCGCCAGCAAGATGGCCGATCCCCAGGGCATCGCGCTCGACCACCACGGCTGGCTCTACGTCGCCGAGTCATCCTTCCACCGGATCGTGAGGCTCCCGATCCCGGGTCGCTGACCACGCGGGTCGTGCGTGTTGACAACACGGCAGGCGCCGCCTAGACTCCCCAGACGTTCCGCTCGTTCACCGTCCGGACCCGAGCGAGGTGATCCAGGCATGAACGACGACACCGAGACCCCGGCTCCGTCAGACCCGAACCGCCGCGCGTTCCTGAGGCAGACTGGCCTCGGGATCGCTGGCGCCTCGATCGCCACCATGCTGGCGGCCGGCCAGGCGCCGGCCCAGATCCGGGGGACGAGCCTTCGGATCCTCCAGTGGAGCCATTTCGTCCCCGCCTATGACGTCTGGTTCGACAAGTTTGCCCAGGAGTGGGGAGACAAGAACGGGGTCCGGGTGCGGATCGATCGGATCCCGCACCTGGAGCTTCCGTCGCGGCTGGCCGCCGAGTTCGCGGCGGGGAGCGGCCACGATCTGATCTATTTCGTGGGCACGATCCTCACGGGGCTCTACTATCGGAATCTCGTCGACGTCGGCGATATCGCCGAGCGGATCGGCACGCGGTGGGGCGGCTGGCTCCCGGCGGCGATCCCCGTCGCCGTGGTCGAGGGGCGGTGGCACGCGGTGCCGGACTTCTACATCCTCGCCCCGCTGCTCTGGCGCAAGGACCTGTTCGACCAGAACAACCTCCAGCCGCCCGACACGTGGGAGCTGGCGCGGGTTGCCGGCCGGACGCTGAAGGCCAAGGGCCACCCCACCGGGCTTGCGTTCTCCCACTGTAACGACGCGAACCTGTTCCTGCGCTCCATCCTCTTCGGCCACGGAGCGCAGGAGGCCGACCCCTCCGGCCAACAGATCTTGCTCGACTCCAGGGAAACGCGCG
>Ga0209690_1000949_pt1 | contig 15861 bp, 18 predicted proteins | sample GraSoiAngelo_150_FD_186164 | JGI IMG/M metagenome (GOLD analysis project Ga0209690, IMG submission 186164) | Grasslands soil microbial communities from the Angelo Coastal Reserve, California, USA - 14_1009_09_40cm (SPAdes) (version 2) | ecosystem: Environmental > Terrestrial > Soil > Grasslands ...
GGTCCTTCGAAAAGTATCACTGGTAGCGGCTCTTGCACGTATATTATACGTCACAGCTACTTCAATCCGATACGAATATTTCGGCCGGGGGATATTCCTCACCTGGATTTTCGCGACCGGAGCTCCGACAAGACCTCTTTCGCTCGGTCCATCCTTACTTTCCGCTCCTTCACCAGGATTTCGGCCACACGGTCGACTTCCTCGCCGACGGCTCCGACCGTCGCGGCCACGTTCCGCGCATGGAGCGACATGTGGCCGCGCTGAATCCCTTCCGTCGCAAGGGCACGTAGGGCGGCGAAGTTCTGCGCCAAGCCGACCGAGGCGATGACTTCCGCGAGTTCCTGCGCGGTCTTGACTCCCAGGAGGTGGACATTCGCCTTCGCGGTGGGATGAACCGCCGTCGCGCCGCCGACTAGGCCGACCGTTGGCGTCCTTCTCCCACGACGTCAGAGATCGATAGCCCTCGGACTTCCATGCCGCGTACGCATGGGCGCCGGCCTCGATCGCTCGCCAGTCATTGCCGGTCGCAACGACGACCGCGTCGATTCCGTTCATGATGCCTTTGTTGTGCGTCGCACAGCGGAACGGATCCGCGTCCGCGAACGCGTAGGCCTCGAGGACTCCTTCGACGACGTCCTCGCCGGGGATGTCCTCGGTCCGGATGGCGTCCTTCGCGAACACGGCCCGGGCGCGCGCCAGTCGTCGAACCGCGAGATTCGAAATGATCCGCAGGTACACGCGACCGCCCGTCCACTTCTCGATGTGCGGGGCGATCGCTTCCGCCATCGTGTTCACGGCGTTGGCCCCCATCGCGTCGCGGCAGTCGACGACGAGGTGGGTGACGACCATGTGGCCCCGTTTCGTGTCCAAGACGCGGACCTCGACGTCCTTCGCTCCGCCGCCCAGCTTCACCAGCATCGGATCCTTCTCGTTCGCAATCGAGAGGATTTCGTCCTTGTGATGGAGGATCGTCATGCGCGCGCCGTGGGGGTCCGAGACCCCGACGAGCTGGATCTGTCCGATCATGATGGGACCGGAGGTGCTCGCCGAGAAGCCGCCCCGCTCCCGGGCCATCCGGGCCGCGTTTGAGGCCGCGGCGACCACGCTCGGCTCCTCGATCGCCATCGGCACCAGGTAGTCCCGTCCGTTCACCTGAAAATTCACCGCGATTCCGAGGGGCACCGGCATCGCTCCGACCACGTTTTCGATCATCCGGTCGACCTGGTCGAACTTGAGCGCACCCGTGTTCTGGATCGTCTCGACCTCTGCGTCCGAGAGCTCGCCGAACGACCGGATCACTTGCCAGCGGTCCTGCGGGCTCTTCTTGTAGAAGCCGGACACCTCGGAACTCTTCACGTCGGCACCGAGCGTCGGAGAAGACTGTCCCGCCATAAAGGCATCGCGCGTCGATTCACGGCGCGACGCGGGCGCCGCAGTTCGGGCAGAACGACATCTCGGCCGCGATTGATGAACCACAGCTCGTGCAGAAACGACCCGAACCTCCCGCGGGAGCCGGAGCTGCCGCGCTGGCAGCCGGTGCTGCGGGTGCGGCCGGAGGAGGCGGAATGTACGGAGGATACGCAAAGCCGGGCGGATACCCGGGATACATCGGGGGCGGGGCCCTCGTCACCTGCCCGCCCTCCGCGATGATCAGGATGACCCCTACGATGAGCAGGGGGATGCCGACGCAGAGAAACGGGAAAAACAGGATCCCGATGATGGACAAGGCTGCTCCCAGGACGAGCAGCAATGCGCCCGTGGTCAGCTCGGCCAGTCGCCTCTCCCTCCCGTCGGGCTCGCAGATTCGTGCATAATGATATAAATATTGCTTGAGGGCATGCCGCGCGAGCGAGACTGCGCCGTGGAGTGATCGAGATGCCCGTCGTGCTGGCAGACATCGCGATCCCGTTTCAGGCGACCGCGTCCGGCACGGCCGTCGCATTCTGGCTCTTCCTCCTCGCGCTCTACGTCGCGTTCCTCCTCATCGCTCTGTGGGTCTACCAGGACGCCCGGATCCGTGGGATGAATGGTGTCTTTTGGTTCGCCCTAGTTTTCTTGGTGCCGGTGTTCGGGCTCGTCGCCTACGTAATCTATCGTCGGGACCGTCCTCTTTAGCCGTCTGCACCACCTCTTATCTCCGGGATTATCGAGAGAGGTCGGAACACAATTCCGTACTCAGGGTTCGAATATTGGCCTAACCTTTGTCAATATTCGGCCGCGGCCAGAACGTTTAAACCATGTCACAACATGACGCCGCCGGGGTCAATATGGAGGAGCAGCAGGTACCTGCCGGGGCGGCGCCGAAGGCAGCCCCGAAGAGCAGAGCGGTGTGGATTGCGGTTGCGGTCATCGTCGTGATCATCGTGGTCGTGTTGGCCGCGGTGCTCGGCGGGCTCTTCTCGCCGGCGGGGAAGCCTGCGCTGCGGATTGGGACGCTGTTGTCGCTGACGGGAGGACTGTCGCCGTACGGACCCGGTGATACGAAGGGCGCGAATCTCGCTGCGCAGGAAATTAACGCGGCAGGTGGCGTCCTGGGACAGCCGATCGTAATGTTCAACGAGGACGACCAGACGAACTCCCAAGCGGCAGCCGCGGCGGCCACAAAACTAATCACGACGAACCACGTGGACGCTATCGTCGGCGCCCAATTCTCGGGGGGGTCCTTGTCGTCCATCGATACAGCGACGAGCAACAATGTGGTGATGGTTTCTCCTTCCGCGACTTCCGTGAAGCTCTCGGACCTCACGGTAACTAAGGGTTGGTTTTTCCGGACCATCTCCTCGGACGCCCTGCAAGGGGCCGTCGCCGGGAGCTACCTGTACACGAACAGCTCGTTCCGGTACGCGGGAATCCTTGCGATCAACAACCCCTATGGCGTTGGCTTGGCCAACAACTTCAAGGCAAAATTTACGTCACTAGGCGGAACCATCAACGCCTCTCAAGTCGTCATCATCCCGGAGGCGCAAACGGATTACACGGGCAAGTCGTATACTTTGTCGCATATCCGGACACTGGATTGACCGTCATGAAGCAGTGGCAAAACGGTTTGTTGTCCCATTCCTGGTGGAACCGGCAGTGGGTCTTCTCGGAAGGCCTCGATGACCAGGGCTTCGTCGATTCGCTTCGCGATCCGGCCGTGGGAGTTGATGTGACGCAGATTTGGGGTACGTCACCCGCTGCGCCGAACTCGACGCTCTACAACGGCTTCGTAACCCGGTACAAGGCGGCATTCTTCGACCAAGACCCCGTCCTCTACGCGTCCCACGCCTATGACGCTGTATATCTCATTGCGCTCGCCGCTCAGAAGGCCGGCGCGGTCGATGGCGCATCGCTCAAAGCCAACCTGCGCGCGGTCTCGGGTCCGACCGGGACCGTCATCAACGGCGGTCAATGGTCGAAGGCGTTGACGGAGTTGGCCGCGGGGCACGCGATTAACTGGGAGGGAGCCTCCGGGACGGAAGATCTCAACGCGACAAACGATCCGGGCCGCGGAAGCTACGAGGTTTGGGGAGTCAGCGCGTCTCCAGCCTTCAAGATCTATCGCCTGGCGTACTTCGGGGAGACCCTCGTCGTGCCAGCCGCCGCCGGCTTTGGCGGTCAAATTGCGGCGCAATCCCAACCGAACAACTTCGTGACCCAGATTCGGGCGGTCGTCCTTTCGAAGCTCGAGTGAACCTTCTTCCTTTCCTTTTCTTTCTCTTTGCAGCGCGAGCTCTCGCGGTTCAGCCTCCGAGGTAGAGTCTCGCTACATCCGTGTTATGCAGGAGTTCCTCTCCCGTCCCCTCGAAGCGGTTGCGACCGGTCTCGAGTACGTAGCCGCGGTGAGCGATTCCCAACGCTTTCTTTGCGTTCTGCTCGACCATCACAATCGCAGTCCCGTTTCCATTGATCTCGACGATTTTTGAGAACAAGGTGTCGACAAGCTTCGGCGCGAGTCCGGCCGAAGGCTCATCGATCAGGAGAACGGTTGGGTCGAGCATCATCGATTTCGCCAAGGCGACCATTTGTTGCTCCCCACCGCTGAGGGTGCCCGCGCGCTCGCGCAGTTTCGGTTGAAGGTTAGGGAACATCTCGATTACCCCTGCCGCTCGTTCTCGGATCTCTGCGTCGTTCATGGGTTTCTGCGTTGCAAGCCGTTGAGTGCGGTTCCAAGGGAGGGGGAGAGGCGACGTCCGCCGAGTGATCGCCCCCATCTCGAGGTTCTCGAGGACGGTGAGAGAGGGGAACGTGTTGCTGGTCTGGGGCACATATGCAAGCCCTTGGAGGACAAGTTCGCGGGGGTGTTTCCCCGTGATGTCGTTTTCGTTGAAATGAACCTGACCCTTCGTGATCTTGAGGAGGCCGAACATACTTTTGATGAGCGTCGACTTTCCCGCCCCATTCGGACCGATCACTGTAACGATCTCTCCCTTGTCGAGGGTCATTGAAACGCCGTGCAAGATTTCCATCTCACCGTACCCGGAGTGGAGGTCCTGTGCTCGGAGGAGCATGCCTACCCCCCAAGATAGGAATCGATGACCGCGGGGTTGGCCTTCACACTGGCCGGCGTCCCATCCGCGATTGTCCGGCCCTGGTGCATGACGATCACGCGGTCGCATCGGTTCATGACGACATTCATGTCGTGCTCGATCAGGAAGAAAGTCCGTCCCGCTTGCCGCAGCCGTTCTATCAGGTCCATTAGGCTCGCGGCCAACGTTAGGTTCACACCCGCCACGGGCTCATCGAGCAGGACGACCGCCGGTTCTGTCATCAATGCACGGGCGAGCTCCAGGAGCTTCTTCTGACCTCCCGAAAGGGACTTCGCGTAGTCGTCTGCCAGCCCATCGAGTTGCGTGAGACGCAAGATCTCCCGCGCTCGGGTCCGCCAGGCCCGTTCCTCTCGCCGGACGACCGTCGGGCGAACCAAGATGTTCAGCAAGTGCTCTCCCGGATTGTTCTTCGCTCCGAGCATCAGGTTCTCGAGGACCGTCATGTTGCGGAGCTCGTGCGGGATTTGCCACGTCTTCGTGAGGCCGAGGTGGACGATCTCGAAAGGCGGTAGCCCGTCGATCCGGCTGTCGCTCAACCAAATCGCGCCGCCATCGGGGCGGTAAAGGCCGGCGATAAGGTTGAAGAGCGTCGACTTTCCCGCCCCATTCGGACCGATCAAACCCGTAATCGACTGAGCCGCGATCGAGAGAGAGCAATCGTCAACCGCGCGGATGCCACCAAAGGCCTTCCGAACCCTCTGGACCCGCAGGATTCTCTGCTCTGGCAAAGGGGCGTTCATCGTAGCACGCGCTTCTTCTCGCGAAGAATTCCGTCGGGCCGATATATGATGAGAACGATCAAGAGGACGCCCACCACCATCAAACGGATGTACGGGATGGTGTCCTTGAGTTGAGGCGGGGCAAGGTCTTTCAACTGAACGGATCCCCATTCCAGTCCATAGACGACGAACGCCCCAACGATGGAGCCTTTGAGGTTTCCGGCCCCACCGACAATGACCATGACCCAAATTGAAAACGTGACGGCGGGAGCAAAGCTCCCGGCCGGCTCGAGGTACGGAAGCGCCATTACTGAGAACCAGCCTGCAAGGCCCATCAGCGCGCCCCCGATGGCGAACACCTGGAGCTTGTACCAGAACGCATTCTTCCCGACGGCCATTGTCGCCTCCTCGTCGTCGCGTACGCCGCGCAAGACCCGCCCCCATGGCGACTCGACGATGAAGTGGAGAGCCACCAGCAAGACGAGGATGATCGCGGCGCCGACTCCGACGACGGTCGCGGTCGTCAAATAGGGCTTGTTGGGGCCCGAGAATTCGAGAAGGCGGGGAATGCCCACAATCCCGATCGTCCCTGCGGTAATCGGTTCCAGGTTGATGGCGATGGTCCGTACAACCTCCGCAAACGCGAGCGTCGCAATCGCCAGATAGTCGGCCCGGAGACGCAACGTTGGAAGAGCGATGAGCGCCGCCGCCGAACCGGCCAGGACCATCGCGAGAAGCGCGCCAACGGCTACGGGAAGTTGGTATCCCCCGAGATGTCCGGGATAGCCGGTGGCCGGTGGGGAAGGCGCGGTGATTGCGATCGCGGCCGTGTAGGCCCCGATCAGGAAGAAGCCGGCGATGCCGGCGTTGAACAGGCCCGTGTAGCCCCACTGGAGGTTGAACCCGATCGCGAGGAGGGCGAAGACAATGGCGAAGCTGATGTAGAAGCCAACGTTGATGAGGAACAATGGATCGAACGCCATCCGTCTCTATCCTCCATCGTTCCCTTCGACTGGATCGGCCGTGGTTGTGCCTCTCCCGAGGGCTTGGGTAATTCTCTCAACAAAGAAGACTCGCCTTGCAAAGGCCGGGGGCCGACCCGCGATCCCCCAAGGCCGAATGATCAAGACGAAGATCAGGATCACGAATGGGATCGCCACCTTGTAGGCGCTCGAGTTGACCAGGCCGATGACGTTGGGTTGTCCAAGCCAGACAAAGACCGGAACCGACATCTCTTGGGACAGCCCGATCGCGAGCCCTCCGAGGACGGCGCCCCAGGGGGACCCGATTCCGCCGACGATCACGGCCGCGAAGATCAGGAGAAGGATGTTGAGTCCCATCTCCGGTCTCAGGAAGCTCGCGAGGCCTAGAAGCACTCCGGCCGTCGATGCGAATGAGCAGCTCACGGCCCACGTCGCATAAGTGACCCGTTTGGTGTCAATGCCCGTTGCCTTCGCGAGTTCGAGGTTGTCGGCCGTGGCACGCATCGCCTTTCCGAGGTTCGTGTACGTCAGGAGGATGTGAACCGAAATTACAAACAGGAGTCCGATGGCGGGCGTCAAGATGTGTCGGATCGGATCGAGTCCGAGTCCGGGCACGATTTGAATTTCGGGAAGTGCCGCAACCGGATAGATCCAGATCCGCGTCGTCGCCACAGCGCGAATTCCGTTTTGGATGATCAGGGCGAGGCCAACGGACGCGACGATCGGAGCGACCGGTCCGCGGCCCTCGAGTCGTGAAAAGATGATGACTTCCAAGAGGATTCCGACGACGGCGAGCACAACGAACGAAGCAACTGCTCCCCAAATGAGCGAGATCCCGTTCAGGTTCAACGAGAGTGCGACGTAAGCGCCCAACGCCATGATGTCCCCGTGGGCGAAGTTCGCGAAGCCCCGGATGCCGTAGAGCAGCGTGAGGCCGATTGCGGCGACGATCACGATGCTGCTCACGGACAGTCCCGCGATGGTATAGTTCAGAATTGTGACGCCAAAAAGGGCCGCGAGAAGGCCGTTGAACCCGAGGAAGATCGCGGTTACTAGGACCCCACGAATGATTTTCCGGCGGGTCCTCCGGGTGAGATGAAACACCCATCGCGGGGGAGGCACCTTGGTCCGCATCGAGGAGGTCGACTCAGAAGCGCTTGCCATGGTTCCGTCTGACACGTGAGGAACGGGGCAGGACCCATTAACTTTTCCAGGGTCAGAGTAAACCTTACATCGGGGGCGGGCTTGACAGTACGATGGAGCCTACTCGCGTCGTCCTACTCGAACCCTCGGGGAGGAAACAGATGGTTGTCCTCGACCGAGATACCGTGAAGGTGCCGGGGCTTGGCGTCGTTCGGGCGGAAACTCTGGTCGCGCGGATTGGGAGGCGGTGGACAGTCGGAGGCCGATCGTTCCTCGTGCTTACGCCCTCCATTCGCGACACAGTTAACTCGGTGAGTCGGAAGGCCCAGATTGTCGGTCCAAAGGACCTGCCGGCCCTGGTATGGAACACCGACGTGAAGCCCGGTGATTTCGTCATCGAGGTGGGTTCCGGGTCCGGTGCGGTGACGGTCGCGCTCGCGAACGCGGTCGGCCCGGAGGGTCGCGTCGTCTCCTACGATTTGAGATCTGACTTTCTCACCCGCGCGCGTGAAAACGTGGCAGCGGCCGGGCTTTCGGAGCGCGTCGAGTTCAAAGTAGGAGATCCACGGTCCGAAATCGCGGAACGGGACGCAGACGCGTTCATCGTTGACATCCCGGATCCCTGGGAGGCGGTGCGAGCCGCGGAGAAGGCCCTTCGACCCTGTGGCCACTTCGCTTCCTACTCGCCTAACGTCGAGCAAGTGAACCGCACGGTCGCCTCCTTGCGCGCCCGGACGTTCGTGGAGATCCGGACGGTCGAGATCATCGAGCGGGAGATCGAGGCATCGGAGTCCGGGACACGTCCCTCCTTCGCGCCGCTGGGCCATACCGGGTATCTGACCTTCGCGCGCAGCGTCCTCGAGACGCTCTGACTGCGGATGCAGTCGAGGCGGAACAAGCGCGTCTATCCCAGGGTCATCGGCTCGAATCGGATCGGCTGGACGACCCGGCGGGCGATCAGGCCAAAACGCTCCGCGTGTTGCGTGTGGACGGGCATGACGGCCTTCGCGTCGATCGTCCGAATCATCTCGCCGACCTCCCGTTCGCTTAGATGTCCCGAGGCATGCAGTTGGTGTCGCTGCAGGCCGAATCGATTGAGCCAATGTTGCAACACGGCGTCGTTGACGTCGTCCTCCTCGAATGGCTCGCTCTTGGAGTGGATGAACGGCGAACCCGGCGGCGGCCGCAAATCCACCAGCTCGGGCAAGTGCCAGAAATCGAGTTGCACGAGGTACTCGGACGGCCGCGCCGCAATCTGTTCTGCGCTCACGACTCGATCCTTCAGTTTCGTCTGGAGCTCTCTCTCCCACGGATCCGTCTTCCGCAGGAGCCGGTCGAACAACACGAGGTCGCCCTCTCGCATCACGTCGGGGACGGCGATGTGCGTGTCCTTCTGGAGGGTCAGCAGCAGATGGGCCGTTTTCGCATTCACGACGAACTTCCGGCCGACGGCTTGGGCGACCTCGAAGAACGTCCGGATCCGGTCCACGTCGCGTCCCGGGAACGTGACAATCGCTAGCTTTTCTTGGAGCGGCGTGAGGAGCCGAATTGCATCCGCTTTCACGTCGGCTTCCGTCAGGGTCCCCCGCGAGTCGTCGGGCGTGACGCGCGTGCCTTCCGTGATCAGGACGACCGGTTTCGCCGCGGCCGCCGCCCCGATGAAGTCGTCCGTCAGCGCCTTCTTAGGTCCGTGGTGACGGAGGTCCCCGGTGTACGCGATCGTGCCCTCGCTCGTGTGCACCAGGTAGCCGTACGCCGCCGGCGCGGAGTGGTCAACGTGGATCGGCTCGACCTCGAGGCCGTCGACCGTCCTTGCCTGGCCGGAGCGGAACGTCTGGTAGGCGTGCGTGCCGAGTTTCAGAAACGGCGCTCGCGCCGTCGTGTCGAGCGACTCGAGGATCGTCTTCGCGCCCTCTCCAAGATGGACCGGGATGTTCGGGTCGACGAATCGCAGTTGTTGGGTGTGGTCGTAGTGGACGTGAGTAATGAAAATGGACGAAAAGGCGGGCGGTTCCCAGGCCATGTCGGTCGGGTCGAGCGCTTCGGACGAGTAGAGGCCCGGAATCCGGCGTATCAGATCCAGCGCGAAGTAGTCCCGAAGGCCGAACCGGTCTCGCGGTTGGAGGAACTCGACAAAGTACTGCTCGCCGAGGTCGAACGGCGCGCCCATGTCGAGCCAGATCCGGGCGTCGCGGTCCTCGACGAGGATCTTGTTCCCGCCAATCTCGCCGACGCCGCCGTAGAAGGTGAGGTTCGCCACGCCACGCCTCGGTCCGCGGTCAGTCCGCGAGCTGCACGACGATCACGTCCCGCACGGCCTTCATCGACCGGAAGCTCAGGGTGAGGCGGCCTTCCGGGTCCGTCTTGAAGAGGCGGGTCTCCACGGTCTCCGCCGGCGTCACGAGGAGCGTCGGGATCCGGCCCGTCTTCGTCTCGACCAGGAAGTCCGCCAGGATGCCGAGGATCTGTCCGTCTTCCGTCATGACGGTCTTTCCCCGGAGCTCCGTCGCAAAAACTTTCATTCCCGCCGCGGCGCGTATCCTCGCGTCCTTATTTTTCCTTTCTGGCCTCCGTGGCCTTGACGTCGATGCGAAACCGTCGGAACTCAGACCAAACGAATTCGTGAGACGGGGGACGGCACTTTCTTATAGAGCCGGTCGCGTTTCTTTGGCCCCTCAACGGAGGCTCCCGATATGGACAATATCGTCGTCGAACGCAGTGCTTTCGTCGGCCTCGTCACCTCCGCCGTCGAGGCGTACAACCGAGAGACAAACGGCTTCTTGGTCGGGAACCGCGGGACCCGGATCATGCGGCAACGTCCCCGCGAGGTGACTGTCCTGCGCGCGGCCTATCCGCTTCAGACAGAGGACCGCAAGCCGAACTGGGTGAGCCACGGGAACGAGAAGGCGGCCAAACGCGCCCGGGGGGCGATCGAAAATCTCGATGTCGGGTATGCGGTGCTCGGCGGCTTCCACTCCCACACCGGCCAGGATGGCGCGGCGAGCCTCTCTCGCACGGATCTCGATTACGTCGCGGACGAGCTGCGGCGGATCTCCCGCGGCCGACCCGCCGAACGCGTCCAGTGGCTCGAGGTCGTCTTGGCCCTCAAGCGCCGTGAGTGGTCCCGGAATCACGAACTCGGTTGGACGACCCGGGCATATCGCAGGAAGCTGGGTTGCACGGTCGCTTTGGACCCGACCCACGGCTATGACATGACGATCGGGGGCTTCTGGGTCGAAGGCGAGCCGGATGGCGAACCGGGCCGTTGGGACGTCGTCGGTACGAGCGAGGCGCGATTGCTGCTCCCGTGGAACCAGTGACTTCGGCCGACTAGCGGGTCGCGGGCGGCTGTTGCCCTCCCGGCGGTTGACCGGACCACCCGCGGCGACCGAGGCGGCTGCTGAGGAGCTCCTGTACCTGGGCCGGACGGGAAATCATGTCGAGGTCCATTGTGTCGTCCCCCGTGTCGACCACGATCGTCCCGATCCGTAGAATCCGCTGCCCGAACGTCTGCTTCATGTCGACCCGCTCGAGCTGAGTATAGGGAATCATCACCGTGTTCTTGTTCAGGATCCCGTCCTCGCGAATGATCTTGTTGTCCGTGATGACGTAGCGGGTCGTCTTGCGCTTCAGTTCTGCGACGAGGAACGCGACGAGGGCGATGAACAGGAAGAGCGCGGCGAGGATCGTGCTCGTCGACAAGCCGCCCACCGTCGGGTTGCTCATTGACGAGAAGAGCCACGGGAGTCGGAGGGCGAGCGCCCCGGCGATGATCAGGGCCAGCACCATCAACGACCACCATCGGAGCGCGATGAGCCGGGTCGGTCGTGTCACCAGCAACGTTTGCTCGCCCGAGTAGGACATGGTCTGGCCGTCCGCGGCGCTCATCCGGAGAGGTCGATAAAATGCTTTCGACCGGTTTCCGCCGAGGTCTCAGAGCGGAGCCGATTCGACAGAAGAAAGTTCTTATCGTCGGGACCGGCTGACCTTGGCCCGCCCATGACGGTCCTGTTCGGGACGCTCGGATGGAGGCCGCAGAGCCTCCTGCCCTCAATCCGGTCGAGCGAGAATCTCGAGCGGGTCGTGTTCTATCACAGCGACCACGCGAAGAGTCGGGAGGCGCGGGCGAAGGTGATCGAATTCTGCCGCTCGCTCGGGGTGGCCGCGAACGCGGTCGAGGTGAGCGACGCGTTCGACCTGTTGCACGTCGCCGGGCAGATCCGTGCGGACGTCCGGAAGGAACGCGCCGCCGGCTCGGACCTCCGCTTCAACATCGCGGGCGGGACACGGCTCATGAGCAGCGCGGCCCTGCTCGTCTGCATCCTCGAAGGCATCCCGGCGACGTACGTCCACGACGAGACGTACCAGGAGATCCCCCTCCCGCTGTTGCGGATCAGCTATGGGGCGGGGCTCACCGCGAAACAACGAGACGTGCTCACCTTCCTCGTGCGCAACCGCGACAAGGACTTCACGGAGACCGCTCTGGCGAAGGCACTCGGAGTCCACAAGGCAACGATGAACCATCACGTGAGGGAACTCGAAGCGAAAGGGTCGGTCGCCCGCCTGTCCGACCCCAAGGACGCTCGGCGACTCATCGTGAGGCCGACCCCCGGGATGGAACTCCTCGTCGGGTGAGACGGTGGCCCACCGGACGCTCATCGCGACAATGGGATATGACGAACGTCACGTGCTCCCTTCGCTGCGGCTCCTGCCGTACGACCGCCTCGTTCTCGTCGCCGGGCGGGAAACGGTCCGTTCGGCGGGGGTCCGGCGCCTTCGAGCCCTCGAACCGGCGCTCCGGGTCGTTCGCGTCGATCCGTTCAATCTGATGGGCGCCCTGGAATCGATCCGCGGGACGATTCGGGTCGCGGCGACGGACGGCTCGGTGCGCATCAGCGCGAGCGGCGGGACGAAAATCCTGACGAACGCGGCGATCCTCGCGGCGTTCCAAGAAGGCGTGGAGGCGTGGTACTGCGACCCCGACCCGGTGCGATTGCCGGTTCTCCAGGGAGTGAACTTGGACGCAGCGTTCTCGCCTGCCGAGCGGGCGATCGCGCGGGCCCTCCATGGTGCGATTGGACATGACCGCCTCGTGTCCGCCGTTGCCCGCCAAGGATTCGCGCGTCGGACCGTCCTGGGTGCCCTCCAATCGCTGGTTGGGAAGGGCCTCGTGGAGCTGGGAAGGGACGTGGGCCCGGTGTGGGTCCGACCGTCTCCCCGGTTCGCCCTGTTCCGCGACCACTTTCGGGAAGTTCCCAAAAAGGGCTAAGAGGGCGGAGCCGTTGCCGCATGGACGGCGTCGCGATGGTCCAGGTCCGCGTCGAGATTCGGCTGAAGAAAGGAGTCACCGATCCCGAAGGGGACAACGTCCAGAAGGCCCTCAATCTCCTCGGTTTCAAAGGCGTCCGGAGCGTCCGCAGCTCGAAGCTATTCCTGATTGATCTGCAGACGAAAGACGCCCGAGCAGCGCGAAAGGAAGTCGAGGAGATGTGCCGCCGCCTTCTGGCGAATCCCGTGATCCACGACTACGCGATCGCCATCGAGAAGTGAGACTCCCGCAGGCGGCCGGCACGGAAGGGAGGTTCAGGCGTACCCGCGGATCCGTTCGCGGCGGACCGGCTCCTGCAAGTGATCGGCCGACATGAGCGTCGACTTCTTCACCTCGCGCTCCGCCGCGTGCGTGAAGTCCGCCATCGTGATCCGATGACGCTTCCCGCGGCGAAGGGACGTGCGCATCGCCTGGCGCACGACGTTCAGGATGGAACCGCCGCTCATCACGTACTTCTTGGCGAGCGTCTCGAAGTCCACGTCCTTGCCTAGCGGGGCCTCTTTGGGAACCAGGCGGGCGTAGATCTTCTCCCGCAGGTCCGCGTCGGGAATCGGGAACTCGACGGCGATGTCGACCCGCCGGTCCAAGGCCCGGTCCATCACCTTCGCGAGGTTCGTGGCGAGGACGACGACGCCCGGGTAGCTCTCCATCTGGGCCAGCAAGACGTTCACGTCGCGGTTCATCCACGGAGTCGCCATCACGCCTCGTCGCTGGAAGACGGCGTCCGCCTCGTCGAAGAAGAGGAGCGCCCCCGCCTCGAGGGCCGTGTGGAAGACATGCTCGATATTCTTCTCCGTCTCGCCGACCCACATGTTCTCCAGTTGCGCGTAGTTGACGACATGCAGCGGCCTTCCGAGTTCGCTCGCGATCGCTTCGGCGGCCATCGTCTTGCCCGTCCCGGGCGGGCCCGCGAAGAGGAGGCTCAGTCCCTTCGTCTTCTTCATCACCTTCTTCAGGCCCCAGCGGCGGTACATGAGACCTTTGTGCCGCAGTTCCGTCAAGGCGTCGAGCAAGCCCTCCCGCGTCGGCTCGGCGAGGACGAGGTCCCCCATCGTGAAGCGAGGTACGACGACCTGCGCGACGGGACGGGGGGGCTCATGGACGTGCGATTCGGCCGGCTCGCGCTCGTCCTCCGCCTGGTACACTTCGACGCCGGCATCGAGGAGCCGGATGATCCGACGAACGTCGTCTCGGGAAACGTGGCGGCACGACTCGCGGATGCGCCCACACTTCGGGCACTTCACGATCCATTCGTCCCGGTCCTTTTTCCCCATCCTCGTTCCCCCGAGGCACCCCGGCCGATGATGGCCCGACAGGCGTGCAGCGCAGAGCTTCGCGGAGCTATTTAAACATCGCCGGGCGGACTCCGGATCGCATCTTGCGAGCGATTCCCCAGCGACTCGATCATCGTGAACCGCGCGTCCGGCCCGCGTTCCCGGGCTTCGGCCCGATTCCAGAAATCGATTCCCGGGTTGCGGCGCTTCCACCCCACGAGGGGAACTCGCGGGCCATCCGAACCGCGAGGTCGAAGTTGTGGGCCGAGACCTCCTCGATGTTCACACCCAGAGGCACGGGCGGTTGCGATTGGGCCGCGGCCGCGTGGAGATGCGACCACAAGGTGTGTGCGACCTCGAGGGACGCCCGTCCGGAGGCGCCTCCCGGGGGAAGGAGGGCTTCTTCGGTCCGCGGCGACACGGTGGCTCCCAACCAAACGAGGAACTCGATGTCCTGGTAGTCCGAGACCGGTGCAAAGCTCAGCAGGACCGTCGCGGGCCTCAGGGTCTGGGAGGAACATCGCCTCCCATACGCCCGGAGGACCGTCGCCATCGGCTCGGCTTCGAAGAGGACCTGGGTCGTGAAGAAATCGCATCCCGCGTGCGTCTTCTCGACGAGGCGATCAACCTCGTGATCGCGTTCCGCGATCGTGATGTTCCCGAGGGCGATGTCGTCTCGCCCCTTCGTCACCGTCCGCAGGATGCGGTTCGCCTCGACGACGGTTGGCCCCGGATAGCGCACTCGGCTGCTGTTCCCTCCGACCAAGACGAAGTTGCGGAACCCGTGGTCTTCGACGGATTCGCGGATCCAACGTCGAAGGACCGACTCCGACGGGACGTGAGCGACGACCTTGTTCATGATTGGGTCGACCCCGAGGTCCCCCAGCATCGCCGCGAAGTCGCGGGGATCCAAATCGCGGTAGAACGGTTGACCCGCATGGTTTTCCTCGAGGACCTCCGGGATGTTCACTCCGTTCAGGTTCTCGAGGGAGCGGACCGAGTCTCGGACCCGCTCGACGACTGCGTTCACCGCTTTCTCGCTCACCCGTCTCCCGGGCGGGACGATTTCCAGGACGACCGGGGTGGATGCGAGCGCCTCGCGGAATGGCCGACCCATGCAGGCCCGCATGGGCACGCGGAGATACTTGAACGTTCACAACGAGAATGGGGGAAGTTACCGAATCTGCGGTTTTTTGGCTAAATACAGAGGGCCGGGCGGGTGAAAACTTCATGTCGCCGACAATCAATCACGATTTGCGGAGGTTTCTATGAGCCCAAAGAAGGACACCCAAAAGTCCGCCAAGAGCAGTAACGCGGTCAACAAGAAGTTCACAGGATTCACGGACGAGGAACGAGCCGCGATGAAGGAGTACCTCCAAGAGAAGAAGGTATCCGCGGCCCGCGGCCCGCGCGCGGACAAGGCGGACGGGGAAAGCGCCGTGCTCGCGAAGATCGCCGAGATGCGGGAACCGGATCGCGCCATGGGCAAGCGGCTCCATGCGATCATCAAAGCCAGCGCGCCGGCCCTCTCGCCCAGAACCTGGTACGGGATGCCTGCGTATGCCAAGGACGGCGAGGTCGTCTGCTTCTTCCAACCCGCGCAGAAGTTCAAGACGCGGTACGCGACGCTCGGCTTCAGCGACGCGGCGAACCTCGACGAAGGCGCCCTGTGGCCGGTCGTCTTCGCGCTGAAGGAGTTGACTGCCACCGAAGAGGCAAGGATCAGCGCGCTCGTGAAGAAAGCGGTGAGCTGAGGCCTGATATCCGTACTTCGAGAGGTACGCGGCGTCCGGTTCGCCTGAACCTCCCGTCCGTTCGTTTCTCCCCGACGAAACGAGAAGGATAATGTATCGCCGGCGATTGCCTGAATCGAGGCGAAGGGTT
>Ga0209690_1000952_pt1 | contig 15843 bp, 12 predicted proteins | sample GraSoiAngelo_150_FD_186164 | JGI IMG/M metagenome (GOLD analysis project Ga0209690, IMG submission 186164) | Grasslands soil microbial communities from the Angelo Coastal Reserve, California, USA - 14_1009_09_40cm (SPAdes) (version 2) | ecosystem: Environmental > Terrestrial > Soil > Grasslands ...
ACGCACCGTGGACTCCACTCGGACCGATCCCCCGAACATCTCCTGACTGATCTGGCGGACAACCAGCAGCCCCGTGCCTGAGCCCGAGCCGAAGGCCTGCGTGGTGAAGCCCGGCTCAAAGATCCGCTCGAGGTGCTCGGCCGCGATCCCCACGCCGTCGTCCCGGACGGCGAGGCGCAGCGTCTCGCCCACCTGCCCGAGTGTCACCACCACCGGAGTCTTCCGTTCGCGGGACGCCGAGACTGCATTGCGGATGAGGTTGGTGAGCACCTGATACAGGGCATTCGGATCGCCCTGGAGAAACACTCCGTCGACGGCGATGACCCCCTGGAGCGCGATGCCGCGCTTGCGCGCGAGCGGCCGTTCCAGCGCCACGCAGGACCGGGCAACCTGGGCCGCGTCGAACCGCTCCGAGCGGGCCAGCCCGCCCCGCGCCCGGTCTTGAATGGAGCGCAAGAACTGGATCGCCTGCTCCATACCTTCCCCGACGGCCGCGAGCTCCTCGAGCAGCTCCGCCCGGAACGCGGGCTCCAGGGACTCAGCGGACCGCACCACATCCAAGGAAAGATCGAGGCTCACGAGCGCCGCCGTCAGTGGATTGGCGACTTCGTGGGCAATCACACTGGGCTGGCGCACCAACTCGGCCAGAGCATCCGGCTCGGGCGAGCGCGGCCGGCTCACGGCCGGCGGTTGATCCACGAGCCCTAAGCAGAGACCCGCCAGCTCGAGGGTCATCCGCTCACGGCTGCGGCGCTCGATGCCATCGGGCGGCGGGGCGGGAGGTTGCTGTCGCACCGGGGCGACGCACCACGGCCCGGCGTCATCCAGCCGGCAGCCGACCCAGCGGCTGCCTTGAATGATCGGGGCACCCCAATAATGAAGGGTGCCATCGACGTCCAGCCGCGTGTCGCTGTGTTGGGGAGTCGTGGCGCTGCTCAACACCGGCATCACCTCCGCGCGCGCGGAAACCTCCCAGAGGGTGACGACCCGCCCCTGGAGCGCGACGCTTGCCTGGCGCAAGACCTCGCGACGGCGCTCGTGCCCCTGATCCGGATGAGAGCCGCTCACGTTGATCAAGTCTGGGGCGCCAGGACCTGCGGCATAGGGCGTTTTTGCGGCACGGACGGGCGGGAATGCGACAGGGCCGGATGGCCAAATCGGTCTAGGAGAGGAATTGAGCTGCGAAGAAGGCGAACCCCACCGCGCCGAGGGAGAGGGAGGCCCACCACACGGCGCGGCTGCGCGTCAGGGCCGCCAACGCCCCCAGCGCGATGGCCACCTGAAACAGCGCGACCGCGTTCGCGAAGCCGTGGTGCTCGTGGAGTAGATGATCGGCTTCGTGGGAGCGTGCGTCTCGCTCGCGCTCGAGGGCTTCCGCCTTGGCTTTGATTTCGTCCTGTTCGGCCGCGTAGCGCCGCTCCTTCTCGAGCAAGTCGGCTGGCGCGCGCTTCCCCAAGCTGCGCCACGGCGCCTCGGTGGCCTGCGCCACGGCGAGCTTGATCCCCTTCGCTTGGTAGTAGGCCCACTGGTCCGAGGCTTCGGCCTGGAGGCGCGTGGCCTCAGTCTTCAGGACCAGCGCCTCGTTCGCGGTGCTTCCGGCCTTAAGCGCGGCTATCGCCGCGACCGCGGCAAGCACGGCCGTGGTGAGAGCGATGCGCCGCAGGAACCCGCCACCTTCGCGCCCGAGCTCCTCTTGCACGGCTTCGCGCAACTTGTCGGTGTCGATATCCGGGCTTTCGGGCATCCCCACTTACCGGTCGCGAACGCGGAATCCTGATGCTACGAAGACGTAGGGTGCTTGCGACGCTTGTCCCGGTACAGCGCGCGGTCGGCCCGGTCGAGCAGGCCCGCGACCGAGCCGAGGGTGCTCGCCTTGTGCGCCGCGAAGCCGAGGCTGATCGACAGCTGGTAGGGTCGGGCCGCGCGGCGGTTGAACTCCCGCACCTGCCGCTTCAGCCGATCGGCGAGCACACCGGCGCTCTCGGGTCCGGCGTGGCGCACCAGCACCGCGTATTCGTCGCCGCCGATCCGGGCCACCAGGTCCGAGTCGCGAAACGTCTGCCGCAGCAGGCCGGCAGTGTCCCGCAGCGCGCGATCGCCGACTGCGTGGCCCGCGGTGTCGTTCACGCTCTTGAGGTCGTCCAGGTCGGCGAACGCCACGAGTAGGGTCTCGTCGCCGCGGTGCGCCACGCGCAGATCCCGGGTCGCGAGCGTCAGGAAGCCCCGCCGGTTGTACAAGCCCGTCAACTCGTCGACGAGCGCCAAGTCGAGGAGCGCGGCATGGAGCCGGTTGCGCTCGATCGCGTGGCGCAGCGCGCGCGCGAGGCGCTCACCGTCGAGGTCGCTTTTCACCAGGAAGTCCTGTGCCCCGGCGCGCACAGCCTCGAGTCCGTGGCGCTCGTCGTCGGCTCCTGAGAGAAACAGGAACGGCACGGCGGGTCCGAGCGCTCGTAGCTCGGTGAAGATCGCGAAGCCGCGGCGGGCGGAGAGCGACATGGCGAGGAGCACGACGTCGACTCCGCCCCGCGCCAGCCGGGCGAGCGACTCCTGTGGCGCCGCCGCCGTCACGCCGAATCCTTCTGGAGCGGCACCGTCCAGCAGCTCCCGCACCCCCCGCGCTGCCTCGTCCTGGTCGCTCACGACCAGCACGACCAGCTTGTCGTGCGCCTCCCCGTGGCGTCGGCCGGTGGGCTGGCGCCGATCGGTGGCGTGGCGCCGCTCGGCCTGATCGCGCCGCTCCTCATCGAGCGAGATGACGGCGAGACGGCGCTCGCCGCTGCGACGCTCCAGCTCAGTGCGCCGCGGCGGCAGCAGGCGCCGCTCAGCAGGATGGTGTTGCCCACGTACCACCACGCCCTAGCCTCCTATGCCCCCGCTGCAAAGATGGGGGGCGAGCCGCCTGCTCCACAATTGTGCGCCGGCCGGCACTCGGACCCAATCGGGACTAAGTCGAGAGGTGTGTCGAGAACGTGGCGACTGCGGGGAACGACCCCACCGGCCGGGGACCAGCGGGTCCGCAATGGCGGACGAGCCGGCCAAATCCTGGCACAGTCAGCACTCGGGTCGGTCCCCTCAGTCTGGCAGAAACGCTCGCATGTTCCGGGCCAAGCGGACAGCCTGCCTCGGCGGCGTCGGCTGCTCGACGACGGGCCCTTGCGAGCGGAAACCGCCTGTCGGATCCGCGCAGCAGCGTGGCGAACTTGTCACGGGTCTGCGACAACGAGGGCACACGAGGTAAATTGCAGCGTCCTCCGCCGGAGCGCCCCGTGCGTTGCCCAACCTCACCCCCGTCCCGCCGCCTGGTCCCACTAGTGCTCGCGTGTGCGAGCGTCCTTCCCGGCGCGGCCGCTGCGCAGCGTGCCCGACCCGTTCCCCAGTACACGATCGAGCAGTTCATGAACACCACCGCGATGTTCGGTGCGTCGTTCTCGCCGGACGAGCGCTCGATCCTGGTAACGAGCGACCAGTCGGGCGTGTTCAACGCGTACGAGATCCCCCGGGGCGGCGGCACGCCGCAGGCGCGTACCCGCTCGACGACGGACGGAGTCTTCACCGTAGGGTATCTCCCGCACGACCGGCGCGTGCTCTACCTCCAGGGCCGAGGCGGCAACGAGAACGATCACCTCTACCTGCTCGATACCGCCGGCACGGCGCGAGATCTCACGCCGGGGGACAGTCTCAAGGCCATGTTCGTCGACTGGGCCGGGGACGACAGCTCGTTCTATTACGCCACCAACGGCCGCGACCGGCGCTTCTTCGACGTATACGAGATGCCGGTCGCGACGCTCGCGCCGCGGCTGGTGTTCCAGGACACGGTCGGCTACCAGGTGGCGGCGATTTCCCCCGAGCGGCGCTGGATGGCGCTGCAGCGCACGCTCACCACCCAGAACAGTGAGATGTACCTGCGGGACATGCAGACCGGCGAGGTGCGGCATGTGAGCCCGCACGAGGGCGATGTACAGTTCAGCCCTCAGGCGTTCAGCCCGGACGGGAAATACCTCTACTACACGACCGACGAGGGGAGCGAGTTCGCCTGGCTCGCGCGCTACGAGGTAGCGACCGGGCGGCGAGACACCGTGGAACGGCCCAGCTGGGACGTCGCCTTCGCATACTTCTCGAAGCACGGCAAGTACCTCGTGGTCGGTATCAACGCCGACGCCCGCACTGAGATCCGGGTGTACGAGGCGGCGACACACCGCCGCGTGGCGCTGCCGAGCGTTCCGGTGGGGGAGATTCGGGGCGTAGAGATCTCGCCGAGCGAGCGCTCGATGGCGCTGTATGTGAACGGCAGTCGCGCGCCGAGCAACCTCTATCTCCTCGACCTGGGGACGGGGCCGGGTACGCTCCGCCGGCTGACCCAGAACTTGAGCCGCGACGTCGATCCCGCCAACCTGGTCGAGGCGGAGGTGATTCGCTTCCCGTCGTACGACCGGGTCGCGGTGCCGTCCCTGCTCTACCGGCCACTCCAGGTCGCCTCCGGCGCCCGGGCGCCCGGGCTGCTCTGGATCCACGGCGGGCCGGGTGGCCAGTCACGCGTCGGGTACAATCCCTTCGTGCAGTACCTCGCCAATCACGGCTACGCGGTGCTCGCGGTGAACAACCGTGGCTCGGGCGGCTACGGCAAGACGTTCGACAAGCTGGACGACCAGCGGCACGGCGAAGCCGACTTGGACGACCTCGTGTGGGCGAAGCGCTACCTCGCGACGCTGGGTTACGTGGACACGAGCCGCGTGGCGGTGGTGGGTGGCAGCTACGGCGGCTATCTCACGCTCGCGGCGGTGACGTTCCGTCCGGACGCGTTCGCCGCAGGGGTGGACCTGTTCGGGATCTCGAATTGGGTGCGCACGCTGCGCAGCATCCCGGCGTGGTGGGAGTCATTCCGCAAGGCGCTCTACTCGGAAATGGGCGACCCGAATGGGGCGGACTCGGTGCGGCTGTACCGCATCTCGCCCCTGTTTCACGCGGACCAGATCCGGAAACCGTTGCTCGTGCTCCAGGGAGCCAACGATCCCCGGGTGCTGAAGGTCGAGTCCGACCAGATCGTGGAAGCGGTGCGTCACCGCGGCGGCGTCGCGGAGTACGTCGTGTTTCCCGACGAGGGCCACGGGTTCATCAAGAAGGCGAACAACATCACGGCGTACCGCACGGCGCTCGAGTTTCTCGACAAGTACGTGAAAACGGCGCCGCAGGCCTCCGGGAATTAGGGCTCCAGACCGACGCGCCTCACGAGCCGCGCGAAACGGGGATCGTCGCGCACCCTGTCGTACAGCGGCTCGACCTTCAGGAAGGTCATGTAGGCGTCGCGCCCCTCGTACCCCCGCTCGAGCCATGCGAACGTGCTGTCCGCGTCGCCCAGCGCCGCGTACGACAGCGCCACCTTCGTCGGTATGACGTAACCGCGTCGCACCTGTGTCTTCAGCTCGCCCAGCACACGCACGGCTTCCCCCCGGTTCCCGCACCGGGCATACGCGTAGCCACGGACCGCCGCTTCGGGGTTCGGGAGCGACAGCGGAACGAGTCGGGCGGCCGCAATCGCCTCGCCGCAGCGGTTTGCCTGCAGGTACGCCCGCGCCAGCTCTGCGTGTACCAGCGCGTTGGTGGAGTCCAGCTCCAGCGTCTTGCGCAGCCGGGCGATGGCCTCGTCGTAGCGATGCGCGTAGTAGAGCATGGTCGCCCAGCGCGTGTTGAGGATCACGGACAGGGGATCGAGCTCGATCGCCTGTTGCACCTCGCGCAGCGCGTCTGCCGGCGTTCCTACGATGATCGAGTGCCACGCCTGGAACAGGTGCGCGGGGCCGTACTGCGGGTCGAGGGCGATGGCTCGGGCCAGCTCTTGTTCGGCCGCCGGCCAATTCCAGTCGTAATACAGGCTGATGATCCCGAGCGACGTGTGCGCTTCGGCGAGCGTGCTGTCGAGCAGCAGCGCCCGCTGCGCGGCCGCCTTCGCCTGGGAGAAGCCCTCCCGCGGGGCGTCGTAGCCCCAGATCGCGAGCACGCTGGAGGCGTCGCTCAAGCCGGAGTAGGCGGAGGCGTACAGGGAATCGGCCCGCACCGCTTGCTCGAAGTACTCGGCACTGCGGCGCAACAAGCCCGGCTCGGTCCGCAGGCCGAAGAAATAGCGGCCTTTCAAGTACAGGTCGTGCGCTTCCGGACTCGCCGTCGAGCGCCGCACCAGGGGGGTGTTGGTCGCTTCAGCGAGCGTGACCTGGAGCGCGCGTACGATGGACCGCGAGATTTCGTCCTGCACCGCGAACACGTCCTTGATGTCGCGCTCGTACTCCTCCGCCCAGAGCTGATAGCCATCCGCGGCGTCGATCAGCTGGGCATTCACCCGGACGCGGCTGCCGGCGCGCCGCACCGAGCCCTCGAGCAACGTCGCAACGTTCAGCTCCTTCCCGATCTCGCTGGCGTTCACGTTCCGGTCCCGGAATGCGAATGCCGAGGTGCGCGCCGCCACCCGCAGGCCGGGCACCGCGTGCAGCGCGGTGATGAGCTCTTCCGACATGCCGTCGCTGAAGTACTCATCGTTGCGGTCGGGGCTCAGGTTCGCGAAGGGCAGCACCGCGATGGACCGGGCAGGGCCGCGCGATGCGGTGACGCTGCCGCGCGGTCGCTGCCAGAGCAGCACGAAGCCGGCGGCCAGAATGGCGGCAGCCGCGGCGTACCGGACGGGCCAGCGGGCCCACCTGCGAGACGCCGGGACCGCAGGTGCCGCGGTCAGCGCGTCCCCGAACGCGCCAGCCGTGGGAAAGCGGTCGGCCGGTGTCTTGGCGAGCGCCTTGAACGCGGCCCGTTCGATCGCGGCCGGTAGGTCGGGACGACTGGGGCGCAGTGGCGGCACCGGATCGAGCGTGTGTCGCGCCACTATCTCCCGCGCAGTGGTTCCGAAGAACGGCGGGTGCCCCGCCAGCATCTCATACAGGACGCAGCCGAGCGCGTAGACATCGGTGCGCGCATCGACCGCCCGCTCCCCACTCGCCTGCTCCGGGCTCATGTAGGCGGGCGTCCCGACCGCCATTCCCGTCTCGGTCAACCGGTCGCTCCCTTGCAGCGTCCGGGCGATCCCGAAGTCGGCCAACAGGGAGTGGCCCTCGGCGAGCAGGATGTTCTCGGGTTTCACGTCGCGGTGGATCACGCCGTGCCGGTGCGCGTAATCCAGCGCCTCGGCCGCCTCGCGCGCGATCCGAAGCGCGTCGGCCATCGGGAGCTGCCGCTCGCGCTCCAGCCGATCGCGCAGCGATTCGCCCTCCACGTAGGGCATGGTGAACCAGAGCTGCCCGGCGGCCTCGCCCGAGTCGTGCACGCTCAGGACGTGGGGGTGTTGCAGCCGCGCGGCGAGCCTGATTTCCCGAAGGAAGCGCTCGGCCCCGAGCGCCGCAGCCAGCTCGGCGTGGAGCACCTTCAGGGCGACGAGACGATCGTGCTTCAGGTCGCGGGCGAGATACACCGTCGCCATGCCACCGCGGCCGAGCTCGCGCTCGATCGTGTAGCGGCCGGCGAGGGCGGACTGCAGACGGGCGAGCAGATCGGTCAGGCAGCGATTCCGGGTGCGGGACAACCCCATCATAGGGCCGGCGCAAGGGCGCGCCAGAGGGCCGAGGCCGCCGGTATATTTCCGTCCGTTATGTTCGCAGGGGAGGTCCGTCGTGGAACCAGCCGCAGTGTCGCCGTTCGCCGCCTGGGAGAACTTCTACGTCATCGTCGGCTCCTCCGCCGCGGCGTTGACGGGTCTGCAATTCGTGGTGGTCACCTTGGGCGCCGAGGCGCGCTCGATGCGTGACCCGGACTCGGTGGGCGCCTTCGGCACGCCCACGATCGTTCATTTCTGCGCCGTCTTACTCACCGCGGCGATCCTGAGCGTACCCTGGCGATCGATCTCCAGTGCCGGGCTCAGCCTCGCCGCGTGCGGCGTGGCGGGAATCGTCTACATGGTGATCGTCATCCGGCGGGCGCTGCGCCAGAAGGGCTATGCGCCGGTGCTGGAGGACTGGCTCTGGCACGTAAGCTTTCCGCTCGTCGGGTATGTCGCGCTGCTGGTGGCGGCGCTCCTCCTGTGGCGCGATCCGGCGCCGTGCCTCTTGGTGATCGCCGCGACCGCGCTGCTGTTGCTGTTTATCGGCATTCACAACGCGTGGGATGCCGTCACCTACATCGCCGCGCAGCAGCCGCAGCACGAGGAGGGTCCGCCCGGCGCGAAGTAGCCTCCAACTCCGACCGGCGGTTACCGCGGCCTGGCGCCACCGGGCTAGCTCTTTCTTGATCAAGCGGTTACTCTCTCGGCGGCGCGATGTCTCCGGCAACCCGCTACATCATCCAGGTGGACCGCCCCGGCGAACGGGTCGACATGGCCACGATCCGCGCTCTGCTGGACGGTGTGGGGGTCGCGGTAGACCCCGACTACGGCCCCGTCCCAATCAATCCCAAGCTGGGTCGCTACGTGGTGCGGGGTGTAGCCTCGCCCGACGCGCGCCAGCGGGCTGAGCAGATTCCCGGCGTACGCTTCTTCGCCGACGCGATCCAGGAGTCCGCAAGCTAGCAGCCGTGGGGCGCGCTACGCCGCCGGTTTCGCTCGCTTCCTGGCCCGCGGCTTGACCCCCAGTCCCGCCTCCACCCCCAGCGCCTGCAGCGCCGCCGCCGCGTCGATCACTCCGTAACCCAAGTCGTAGTCCCAGCCGTCGCCCCCCAGGTCGCGGGCGGTCCGCTGCAACAAGCCCTTGAGCTGCGCCGGCGCCAGCCGGTCAGTGGCGAAGCGCTGCCGCAGCGCGGCCGCGACTCCGGCGGCGACCGGACTGGCGGCCGAGGTGCCCCCGTCGGCGGGGTAGATACCCGACCCCTTGAAGTGACTGAAGCCCGCGAGGTCGGGTTTGCGGGAGTAGAGCGCGCCGGGCCCCTGCGACGAATAGCCCAGGCGTCGATCGGTGACGGTGACGGCGGCCACGGTGACGACATCGGGATGGGAGTTCGCACCGTGGATCGAGGCCCCGGGGCCGGTGTCGCCGGCGCCGCACCTCCCGTCGGGGCAGTCGGCGCCGCAGTTCCCCGCCGCGAAGAACACGTCGGCGCCCGCCGCGACGAGGGCGCCGGTGATCTGATTGAACGGATGGTCGGGATTGGCGCTGTAATTCTCCGGCGAGCCGATCGGTGCGTCGCTCGCGCGGTCGAACAACCCCCAGCTGTTGTTGACTACCCACCGCCCCGGCGCGCTGTTTACCCGCTCCACTAAGTCCGCGAACGCGGCGATGGCGTCCGAGAGAAACGCCGCCCACGTCCCAGCCTGGGACTTGAGCAGCGCGTAGTCGAGGATCTGGGCGTCCGGCGCGGCGATGCGGACGTCGTACGCCACCATCGTCCCATGGGTGGGCGCGGTCGAGCCGGGCACGTAGCCGGGGGTGGGCGCCCAGCCGCCGGCGACGGGGATGCGCGAGCCGTCGATCCCCGTGTCGACGACGGCCACATGGACGCCTCCGCCCGTCAGCCCCCTCCGGCGCAGTGCCGGGACGCCGAGCCCGCGGGCCACGTCCTCGGCGGCACCGATCGCGGCGTCGCCGCAGTAGGAGGAGGGGAACGGGGACACGGCAGGGTCGGCGAACACACCGACGATCTCGGGCTGGCGGTCGCGCCGCAGCCGTTCGATGGCGCCCGCGTCGTCCGCGTCCACCCGCACGGCGTAGGTGGCGGCTGGTCCGACGGCACCGTAGTTGAAGCCGCTCGCGGTGGGAGGGTCGTCCCCGCCACCGATGCGGCGCAACACCTGTACCGGGTGGTAGGTCTCGTCGAACCTCACGCCTGCGACCTTGACCCTATTGTCGAGGAGCGGTCCGGCCGGGCCGAACGAGCGCTTGCGCCATCCCTCTTGCAGAGGCTCGTGGCTCCGGATCAAGACGATGCAACGCATGGTGCATATACCCCTGGGCCGGTCCCTGGGTGCGAACACGGTCTCGATCGTCATCCCCTCGAGCGTCGATCGCCACGGCTTGACCCTCGCACTGGCGGGGTCTAGTGTCCGGCCCATGCTCGGGGCCCAACTCCCGCTCGCGAGCGCCTTGCCGTTCGTGGCGCTGCTCGCCGCGATTGCGCTGCTGCCGCTCGTCGCCCCGCGCTGGTGGCACCCGAACCACAACAAGGCCCTCCTCGCGGTCGTGGTTTCGCTCCCCGTTCTGTGGCAACTGGGGATCGCGCTCGGCGAGCCCGGCCGGGCGGTGTTGGTAGAGAAGCTCCACGACTATGTCGGGTTCATCGTCGTGATCGGCGCCCTGTTCGTGATCACCGGCGGCATCCACGTGCAGGGGTCGCTCTCGGGCACGCCGCTCGTGAACACGGGGTGGGCGCCGTGCTGGCGAACCTGCTGGGAACGACGGGCGCCTCAGTCCTCTTGATCCGGCCGCTGCTGCGGGCCAACAAGAGCCGGCGGCGGAGCGCGCACATCGTCGTTTTCTTCATCTTCCTCGTGGCGAACTGCGGCGGGCTGCTCACCCCTATGGGCGACCCGCCCTTGCTGCTCGGCTTCCTGAAGGGCGTGCCGTTCGAGTGGACGTTGCGGTTGTGGCCGCAGTGGCTCACGGCGACGGGCGCGCTGCTCGTCATCTTCAACCTGTGGGATCAGTGGGCCTTGAACCGCGAGGAGCGGGAGCGGCCCGGCTCGCAGCTCGAGCGGGTCATGGTGCATGAACCGCTGCGGGTGAACGGCGCGGCCTCCGTGGCCGCGCTCGGCGGCGTGGTGCTCACGATCATCGCCGCGGGTCGGGCTGCGGCGGACGGCAGGCCCTGGGCCGTGGGCAGACAGGAGGCGGTCATCGCGCTGCTCGCGCTCATCGCCTACGGCGCGGCGTCGAGCGAGCACCGCGAGCGCAACGCGTTCACGTTCGGGCCGATCGTCGAAGTGGCGGTCTTGTTCGCGGCGTGCGCGCATTGCGGCCGCAGCGTGTGCACCTGTCCATCCACCACGTGGCGGTCCTGTTCGCGGCGATCTTCGTGACGATGGCGCCCGTGCTCGAGATCCTGAACGGCTGGAGCGAGGGGGCGCGCACCGTGCTGGGCATGCGGTTCGGGGTGACACACCCCTGGGAGTTCTTCTGGACGACGGGGGCACTGTCGAGCGTGCTCGACAACGCCCCCACCTATCTCGCGTTCGCAGCCAGCGCGGCCGGCCTCGAAGGCATGCCGGCGCATGGGCCGTTCATCGGCGCGCTCGCCCACCATCCCGACACCGCAGGCCTGCTCGCCGCGATCTCCACAGGAGCGGTGTTCATGGGCGCGAACACCTACATCGGGAACGCGCCCAACTTCATGGTCAAGGCGATCGCCGAGGAGAACGGCATCAAGATGCCTTCGTTCTTCGGCTACATGGCCTACAGCTGCGGGATTCTACTGCCGCTGTTCGTGGCGATCACCTTGCTGTTCTTCTAGTCATCGATCATTTCCGCCGCGGCAACCGGAACGGCGAATGTTTTACCACTCCGTCCGGCACGGTGTCGCCCTGCCGCAGCGTCACTACGGCCGTCTGCTTCCACCCGAGGTCGAGCTCGACCACCACGTGACTGCGGTCGCGCGCCAAGCGCCAACGGCGGGTTGGCTTCGGTCCACTGCCGGTCGCCGCCAGCACGGCGGCGACGACCGCGGGCGGGAGATCGTTCACCGCGGCGAGCTGTGCGCACGTAGCGCAGCGCCGTGACTCCACGTTCAGGTCCGCGGTGCACACGCTGCGGCCGCAATGCGCGCACGCCGCGCGATGGCTCTCGCACACGCCCTTTCCACAGATGGGACACGCCCCGACCTCATCCGATGCGAACAGCGCCGCCGGCTCGTGCGCGCACGCCGCCCGGTGCCGCGCGCACACGAGGCGTCGCGATTGGTCGGTGCGGCGCAGGTGGGGCGAGCAGTGCACCTGTCCATCCACCACGCACACGGCCTGATGCGCCGTGCAGACCGATCTGCCGCAGCTCGCGCATTGCGTCACCTCGTCCACGCCCACCGGCTCGTTGGTCCCGCCCTCACAGTACTTGAGGCAGGCCGCGCACAGACGACGGCTTCCCTTGGGCGCCTCGGCGTGGCTCTGCTCCGCGTGCCGGTTGCAGACGACCCGGCCGCAACTGCCGCACGGCGCGAGGCACGCCGAGCAGGCTTTGTGCCCGTCCTCGGCGCAGACGTCCTCGTGGGCCGTACAATGCTCGAGCCGGCACGACGGGCAGACGCGCACGTGCTCATCACAGGCCGGTTGTCCGTCCACGCGACACTGGGCGATGCCGTGGTCCGCGCAGAAGTCCTCGGCGCAGACCGAGCAGCGGGACGCGCACGCCTCGCAGCCGCAGTGGTCGTGCCGGCAGATCACGAGGGCCGTGGGCGCGCGGCCGCAATGAGGACATGCCATGATCCAGGCAGCCGCGCCAGTCGATCCTAGGGACCGCTGCGCGCTGAACGTCGCGCGACGCCCCCGGTCCGACTCGAGCTGCCACTCGGCGCGTTGTATCAGGACGGTGGCCTCGATGAGCTGCAGGGGATGCACGACGGCCTTTACCTGGCTGCGCCTGATCTCCTCGGTGCGGCGACGCTCGGCGAGCGCGGTGACGGTTCCAATCGCCTCAGGATCGGTTTGCTCCTTGAGGATCGACTCGAAGTACCGGTCCAAGCGGCTGAGCTCGGCAGCAAGCTCCTGCTCCGCCGCGGCACGCCGCGCGGCGACCCGCTCCGCCGACTTTTCCTGGAGATGGCTCAAGAGGAGCCGCAGCAAGTCCCCGGGCTCCCGCGCCGGGACGGTTGGCGCTTTAGCCGCGTCCGACGGCTCCGCGGGTTCCGCCCGGCCCGCCTCCAAGTCCCGGAAGGCGCCGGCCAGATCGTCACCCACTGTGGCACCGGCCGACAGGTCGTACACGTCGCTTTCGACCACTGCTTCCTCCACACCCGCTCCGGCACGCAGCACGACGCGCGCGACGAGCCGCCCCACCCGATGCACGGCCACCCGCGTCGCGCTCCGCTGGGCCGTGCCCTCCCGCACGGGAATCGTCAGCTCGACGCTCTTTGGATCACCCGCGCCGGAGGGCGTGATCAGACCGAGCGACAAGCGCGCCGCGCGCGCGCGGATCGCCCCGAGCAGCTGGGAGAGGAACGGGCTGCCGAGCACGGCGATCTCGGCATCGGGGTCGCGCTCGAGCGCGTCGAGCGAGAACGCGACCCGCAGCGATGCGCGGTCACGGAAGAACGGGCGCTCGCTCTGGGGCAAGCGCAGCTCGGCGTAATCGGGGGCGAGCGCGGCTTGCTTCACACCGGCGAGCTTGCAGTAGCGCTCCAGCAGCGGCCGCAGCGCCGCGTCGGCGAGCGGGTCGGCGTCGCCTGGCGTGTCGCGGCTGAAGCCGCGGCTCGGCCCTACCGCTGAAGCGCCCACGGCAGTGCGGTTTACGGGCAGACGTCGAGCCGCGACTTTACTCGCGCGCTTCGGGCGGGGTTTGCGAGGGCGTTTCACGCGGCGTCCACCGCGATGTCCACGAGCGTCAGGGGCAGGCGTTCCACCTGCGCCACGAGCGTGATGGCGCGTCCCGCGCTGGTCAAGCCGGTGAGCTTCACCAGCTCTCCGTATTCCGGATGCCCGCCCGCCGGCGCGAGCGGCGGCGTCACGCCCCCGATCGGCTCGATCGACTCGAGGGCCTCGAGCAGCTCGGTCACGTGGACGCCGAGCCGGTGGCGCTTCGCGTCCCAGCCGGGCGCTTTGACGACCTGGCTCGTACCAAGCCCGAGTCGCAGGCGGCCGGGGACCGACAGCGTCTCGAACCGACGCTCGAGACGCATGGCGTTGTCGTCCGGTGCGATGAGCGAGTTCAACTGCTCTTGCTCCTTGCCCAGCGCGCTGCTCTTCTCGATGTCGGCGCCCATCGCCTCCACCCGGCGCGCGAAGTCCGCCTCGCCTTCGGCGGCGAGCCACTCTTCGGCCAGCCGGCCCTCGAACTGCTGCGCGCCGCCGAACTCGCCCAGGATCAGGTCCAGCTCGCCCACCACCAGCTCGAACAGCTTGATCTTCTGGTCGAGCAGCTGGAGGATGTATGACTCGATCGTCCCCGCCGCGGCGAGGTTCACGATGTGGACCTCGCGCTTCTGCCCGATGCGGTGCAGCCGTCCGATGCGCTGCTCCACCACCATCGGGTTCCAGGGGAGGTCGTAGTTCACGAGCACATTGCAGAACTGGAGGTTTCGTCCTTCGCTCCCGGCACGGGTGGCGATCAGGACGCTGCGTATGTCGTCGTGGAAGGCGCGGATGCGCTTGTCCCGATCGACCGTCGAGTGGGCGCCCCAGTAGACGATCGGCTGCCGGCCCAGTTTCTTGACGCGCTCTTCGATCAGCTGAATGGTCGGGCGATGATCGCTGAAGACCACCAGGCGGTCCGGCGTTTCCTTCAGCAGTTTGGTCAGCACGTCCAGCTTGGCGTGCGTCTTGATGCCCTCCGCCCGTTTAGCGAGCTGCTTCGCGATGGTACGATACTCGGGGCTGACGCGCTCGCTCTCGGCCAAGTGCGCCAGCGATTCCGCGAGCGCCCGCGACGAGGAGCACAGCCGCTGGCGCAGGTGGATGACGGCGAGCTGCAGGATGCCCTGCTTGGTGCGCCGCCGGCGTAGCGTCCCGTCCTCCGCCTCCTCCTGCTCGACCGGCTGGATGAAGCCTTCCCGATAGAGCCGCCGCAGGAACTCGGTGGTGCGCCCGTACAGGTCCGCCTCGGCGCGCGTCAGCTTGACCTCGGGATGTCGCGGCCGGCGGGGCGGCAGGTCCAGATCGTCCACCACGCTCGACCGCCGGGTGCGGATCATCACCTCGTGCGTGAGCGCGCGCAGGGCCTCAGGATCACGCGGCTGGCGGTGGTCGCCCGAGACCAGGTGCTCGCTTTTGAACTCCTGCCAGGTGCCGAGCTGGCCGGGCCGGAGCAAGGTGATGAGGTTGTACAGCTCGCGCAGGTCGTTCTGGAGCGGCGTGGCGGTGAGCAGCAGGATGAAGTCGCGCTCGATCTTCTCGATGAACTGGTAGGTCGCGCCGCGGTGGCTCTTCACCTTATGCGCCTCGTCCACGATCACCAGGTCCCAGCGGTGACGCAGGATCTCCTCCGCGTGGCGGCGGGAGCGCGCGCGGTCGTGCGAGATGATCGCCTTCGTGACGCGCTGCCAGTCGTCGGGGTCAGTGGGCGTCTCGAAGCGCTCGAAGAACTTCTCCTCGAGCTCCCCCTGCCATTGGCCCACGAGTGAGGCGGGGGTGAGGATCAGCGCGCGGCGGGCGAGGCCGCGGATCGCTAGTTCCTTGTAAATGATGCTCGCCTCGATCGTCTTGCCGAGGCCCACCTCGTCCGCGAGGATGGCGCGGCCGCCCATGTCGCGCAGCACCCGTTGGGCCACGTCGATCTGGTGCGGCAGCTCCTTGATCGCGTTGGCGTCGAGGGTGACCAGCCGGTCGAACCCGGGAACCAGGGCGATGCGTTCCGCCTCGCGCCGCAGGTCGTACCAGGCGCGCTCGGCCGGCGGCTGCTGGAGCGCGTCGACGAACAGCTTCAGGGAGCGTTCGTCGACCGCCCAGGCGTCGTCGGGCAGCGGGTTGGGTAGCGTCACGCGCTAGCTCAAGCGGTCGGGGGGTCGCAATATAGGAAATCGGGGGGGCTGGAGGTGCCCCCCCCTCTATCAGTGCCAGGTCGTGGCGCCGTACCAGGGGACTACTGCGCGAGTTCTGCCTGCAGGTCCTGGTCACCAAGCGAGGCCATCATCACCGCACCACTACGGTGCCGGTCATGGCAGAGCCGTGCACCGCGCAGTCGTACTGATAGGTTCCCGGCGAAGTGAATGTGCGAGAGTAGGTGCCGCTCGACTGCACGGCACTGC
>Ga0209690_1000953_pt1 | contig 15841 bp, 17 predicted proteins | sample GraSoiAngelo_150_FD_186164 | JGI IMG/M metagenome (GOLD analysis project Ga0209690, IMG submission 186164) | Grasslands soil microbial communities from the Angelo Coastal Reserve, California, USA - 14_1009_09_40cm (SPAdes) (version 2) | ecosystem: Environmental > Terrestrial > Soil > Grasslands ...
CGCCGCCGATTGCAGCATCTCCCGAACGGCGTCCTCAGTCACAAGCGGCAGGTCGCTGGACAGCAGCAGCACTGCCTCCGCACCTCCCGCCAGGGCGCGATCGATGCCTCGTTTCGCGGCCACGTTCTGGCCTTCTTCGCGCGGCTCGAGCAAGACTTCAGCGCCCCACGACCCGGCCATCTCCGCGACCTCGTCTCCGCCGGCCACGACAAGCACATGGTCGCCGGCGGCCGCCGCGCTCACCGCCAGCCGCGCGTTGCCGCGCGCGAGAGCCCGTCGAGACTTCACTCCGAGGGCGGGTCGCAAGCGCTGCTTGGCCGAGTCGAAGTCCTTGATCAGGACGACGACCCAGGTCCTCATGCCCATTGCTTGCGGATCCTCGGCAGGATCTGCGCACCATAGAGCTCGAGAAAGCGGGCCTGACCATCCCCTGGCGCGTGAAAAACAAGGTGGTTGAAGCCAAGGTCGAGGTACGGCCGGAGCTGTTCGATGTGCTCTTCAGGATCACTTGCAACCAGCCAGCGCCGATGAGCGACGTCCTCGACAGTCTTGGCAAGCTGCTCCATCTCGCGCGGATCATCAACGCCTGCCTTGGTCTCGGCGGGCAGGGCAAGCGCAGCCCAGATCATGGTGTCCTCCATCGCGCGGCGGCGATCCGTGTCGTAGGACACCTTGACCTCGATCATCTTGTCGAGCTGCCCTGGATCGCGGCCTGACTCCTTGGCGCCATCGCTGAACGAGGGAAGCAACTGCTGGGAGTAGAGCTCCATTCCTTTTCCGGACGTGCAGATGAGACCATCCGCGGCGCGCCCGGCGTACTTGGCGACCTGCGGGCCGCCGGCGCCGACGTAGATGGGAACTTGCTCTTCCGGCCGGTCGTAGATGGTCGCGTTGCGCGTGTGGTAGTACTCGCCGTCGAACGTCACCGACTGCTCGCTCCAGAGTTGCCGGATTAGGCGCACCGCCTCGCGTAAACGGGCGAATCGTTCGCGGTTGTCGGGCCAGACGATGCCCAGCGCGCCCTCGTTCAGGTGCTCGCCCGTCCCGACGCCCAGGATCATGCGTTCCGGGAACAGCGCCCCCAGCGTTCCAAACGCCTGGGCCACGATCGCTGGGTGGTAGCGGAAGGTCGGAGTGTTGACCGAGGTGCCCAGAAGGATCTGCGACGTCCGCTCGCCCGCCGCGGCAAGCCACGAGAAGGCGAAGGGCGCGTGGCCGTCGGAGTGCCGCCAGGGTTGGAAATGATCGCTCACGAAAACGGAATCGAAACCGCATTGCTCTGCCGCAAGGGCAAAATCGAGCAGCTCGCGCGGGCCGAATTGCTCGGCGGAAGCCTTGTAACCGAGGCGCAGCGGCAGCGTCACGAACGCCTGCTGTATCGCTTCCAGCTGAACGCGACGCCGCTGATCGCGGCGGCGACGATGACCACGACAAGGGCAACCAGGCTGCGCACGTCGAAGCTCGCGATACCGGCCGCGGTGAGCAGGATGAACGCCCCCAGGGCGATGAGCATCATCACCACGAGAACGATCGCGCGGTGAATCTTCACTGCGCTAGCTTACCGACCGTGGCTCATGGTCAAGTCTTGCGTCTGGATTCGGTCACTTCGACGCAGGACGTGGCGCGCGAGCTGCCGATCGGTTCGATCGTCATCGCCGACCACCAGACCGCGGGTCGCGGGCGGATGGAGCGGCGCTGGGAGGCGCCGCCTGGCGCCGCGCTTCTCGTGTCCTTTGTCCTCCAGCCCAATCCGCTGCTTAGCCTCGCCGCCGGCATCGCGGCTTCGGAAGCGTGCGGCGTAGGCATCCGTCTCAAGTGGCCCAACGACCTCCTGCTCGACAATCGCAAGGTCGGCGGCATCCTGGTCGAGACCACGCCGCAAAAGGCGATCTGCGGCATCGGCGTCAACCTGACGTGGGCGCCTGAAGGAGCGGCCATGCTGGATCGGCCACGCGAGCCGCTCTTCGGTCGTCTGCGGACGGAGATTGACACCTGGGCCGCCGCGACTCCCGACGCGGTCGTGAAGCGCTGGCGCGAGCTGTCAGCGACCCTTGGCCGGCGGGTGCGTATCGAGGTCGCTGGTGAGGCCACGGAAGGCCTCGCCCAGGGCATCACGGCCGGCGGGGAGCTGATCGTCGACGGGAAGCCCTTCATCGCCGGCACCGTCACGCATCTATAAGGCGGGCGATCTCGGGCAGCACCTCGCCAGAGCGGCCGTGGATCACGACCACGGCGAGGCGATCGAATGGGGTGGGTTCGGCGTTGATCACGATCATCCGCGCGCCCGAACGGAGCGCGACGAGGGGCACGTCCGCTGCTGGATAGACCACGAGGGACGAACCGACGACCAGCATCACGTCCGCCTCGGCGGCGAGCGCTAACGCTTCCTGCAATGGTGCCGCGGGCATCGGTTCGCCGAACAGGACGACGGTCGGCTTCAGCACCGTGCCGCCGCAGTGCGGGCAGCGGGGAGGCATCTCGGTATCGAGCCGCTCCTGGACCGCGGATCGAGGCTCGCGCCGGCCGCAATCGAGGCACTCGACCGTGCGTCCGGAGCCGTGCAGCTCGAGCACACGGCTGCTGCCCGACTCCTGGTGCAACCCGTCGGTGTTCTGGGTCACCACGGCGACGATGTGCCCGGCCGCTTCGAGGGCTGCAAGCGCGACGTGCCCAGGATTCGGCCTCGCCGCCAGGGCGACGCGGCCGCGCTCCCTGGAAACCATCCAGTAGGCAGCCGGATCCGCGAGAAAGGTCTCGATCGACGACACCTTCACCGGGTCGTACTTCGTCCACAGTCCGCCTTCGCCACGAAACGTCGGGATGCCACTCTCCGCTGAGATGCCCGCTCCGGTCAGGGCGAGGCCGTGGCGAGCCCCGGCAAGAAGCTCCGCAGCCCGATGCAGGGTCAAGCCGTGACCTCCTTCGCCGCTCCGGTCGGAAAGGGAACCCAAGGTGATGCTTTGTCTTCGCGGATCGCGGTCACCTTGAAGACGCGGAACTTTTCCGCTGACTTTCCCTTCAGCTGCATGCCGGGCATCTCGTCAACGGCGATGTACTCGGCGCAAGCCTGGTAGGTCGGCCAGCCGATCAGCAGGTTGAACGCTGGAGCCAGCGCGGTGTACTGCAGACGCTCCCGGCTGCCCATGTTGCCGACGACCGCAGGACCGGTGTTGATCCCGATCCCCCACGCGATCGCTGGGAGTCCACGCGCGGCAAGCTTTGCCCGCAGTGTCGGAGCATTGTCGATAAGGTCATACGCGCAGCGGATCGCCAGCAGCGCATGGTCCCGCTGCGCGAGAGGCGTGTTCCAGAGTGCCATGATCTCGTCGCCTACGTATTTGTCGATGAGCCCGTCCCATTTCAGGATCAGCTTGCTCATGTCATCGAGGTAGTCCTGGATCACGGCAAGAACCTGATCGGGCCGCATCGATTCCGACATCGATGTGAAACCGCGAATGTCCACGAAAAGTGCCGTGATGTCGCGACGCTCACCCTTGGAGATCAGCTCCTCGACGGACTTGGTTGCGGCCAGCTGCTGAGCAACCCGCGGGTCGATGTAATGTCCGAATATTCGCTCCACCTTACGGCGCTCTCGTTCCTCGAGGACATAACGCGCGCCGAGCGAAAAGGTCGTCGCGAGCACGATTGCGGCGGGCGCGTAAAGCGGATCGCCAAGATAGCCCTGCTGACCCAGCCAGTAGATCCCGAGGTAATAAGACGCGAGCAACGCGACCGCCAGCATCATCCCGCCTCGAAATGAAAGTACGTAAACGAGAAGTCCAACAAGCGCCGCCAGCAGCAACACCGCGAGCTGGACGGAGATCTGCGGCTGAAGCCGGACGTATCGATCCTGGAGGATGGTGCTGATCGCGTCACCCTGGATCCGGTAGCCGTAGTTCTGGCTGTCGAGCATGCAGTTGGGCCGGAACTGCGGACAGAAGGTCGGATCGTGCCGAAAGGAAACCGCCTGGCCATAAATATCTCCGGCGTCGATGAGCTTCGTCCCGACGACCACGATATGGTCTGTGATCAGCCCTGGCTTGGGACACACGCCGTTGAACGCATCGACGTACTGGCACGTCGGACTTGTGCCCCGAGTGAAGTTGATCAGCATCTGGCCGTCAACGACCGGAATCCTGTGGCTTCCAAACGCGGCCACTGAATCCTGGATCGCCAGAGGCGCCGTGATCTTGTCGGCGACCCTCAGTGTTTGTAAGAAGGCCGGCTCGTTGCTTTTGTTCGCCGGGCAGGTGGCTTTCGGGTCGCCGCGCAGTAGCATTCCGCGGACGGCGTTGGCGTGATCTGCGACGCCAAACCCGCGATCACCGACTGCCGCGGCGACCGACGCGAACTCGGGGCGAGGGGCCGCCTCGGCCGTGCAAACGAGGATGACGTTGCCCGCCCTCTGGATCGCTTGTGTGAGAAGTGGATCGGCGGGCTCGAACGGCGGTTCGACGTCATTGCCTGTGAGGTGGTCGAGCACTATGTCCAAAAGAATCGCCCGCGGGTGAAGGCTCGCCAGGTAATTGATGACCTTGGCGTGATACGCGTTGCTCCATGGGTACGCGCCGAGCGCGCGCTGGGTTCTTGAGTCGATCGCCACGAGGGTGATGCCCGGGTCTGGCGCGGGCGCGGGAAAGAGGCGGTCCTGACCCGCATCGAATGTTCCGGCCGTGACGCCGGTTTGAGCTAGTGCGATGACCAGCAGCCCTGCCACCATGCCCGCGAGCGCGAAGCGCCAGGCCAGCTTCCAATCGCCCACCCGCTCGCGAACCATGTCGCCGGTATGGTAGATACCGTGCCCCAGCCGGTTGCTGAGTCGCGCCGGATGATCTCGCTGTACCTCGCCGCAGGCGCAGTTTTTGCCACCATCGCGGCACGAGGCCTCACCGTCCCGCTCTATGCTCACGAGCTCGGCGCGAGCCGCTTTGCTGTCGGAGCGCTTTTCTCCGTTGCGACGATCGCGGCGGCCCTGCTGTCTCTGCCCTCGGGTGTGCTGGTCGACCGCTTCGGCGCGCGTAACCTGCTGGCGGTCTCGCTGGTGCTCACGGCCGTCTCCCAGCTGGCGACCGCCTTCACACCGAGCGTCGCGCCCCTGTTCCTGTGGCAGATCGTTGGCGGGCTCGCGGCCGGGATCCAGCAGTCGGCGATCTTCAGCGCGGTCACCGAGTCGGTCGATCGAGCACGCCTCGGCCGGGCCATGGGCTGGCTGACCTTGTCGATGCAGGCAGGCTTCTTCATCGGACCGTCGGTCGCGGGCGTAGCGCTCCGATGGATCGACCTCCGGACCGACATCGCGGTGATGACCGCGCTCCTGATCTTCACCCTGCCTGGCGCGATCGCCGCCAGCAACAGCACGCAGCGTTCAGGCAAAGGACTGAGCCTGCGCGAGCCGCTGCGGGCGCTGGCGCGGCAGCGCGCCTTCGTGCCAGTGACCATCGGCCTGATCGCGATGACTCTGACCTGGGGCACCATCGGCGCGTTCCTGCCCGTTTTCGGCAAGGAAGCGCTCGGGCTTCCGAACTCGCAGGTGGGCTACCTGCTCGCGCTCCAGGCGGTCGTCAACGGCGTTTCGCGCGTTCCCGCAGGGCGACTCGTCGACCGGCTGCCCCAGCGTTGGCCGATCGTTTTTGTGGGCGCGGTCGGGTGGTCGGTGGTGATGGTTGTGCTGGGCCACCTGAACGGATTCCTCGCGCCTGCTCTTGTGCTCGCCATCGGTACGCCCTTCATGGCTGCCGCGTTTGTCGCCATGGGCGTGGTCTTCGCCGACCTCTCGACCGCGTCCACGCGAGGCGTGACGATGGGCATGTACGGCACCATCCTCTTTCTCGGCCTGTCGGCCGGACCGCTCATCTTCGGCCCGGTCGTCCAGGGTTATGGCTACGCCGCCGGCTTCACCGCATGTGCTGTGGCGGCCATGATGCTCGTCCTGGTGATGGCGGCGATGCATAGGGAGCAGGTTCGCCGGCGTACAGAGCAAGCACCTCTTGGTGACTCGGAAACGCGAGCGGCGGCAACGCGCCGGGCGTGAAGACACCGACCTCGAGCATCTCAGAGCCCGCGGCGAGCTTTTGGCCATCGACCAGGCGGCCTCGGTAGGCGATCCCGATGATCGAGGACGCTGTCGTCTTGGCGACGTGGTACACGCCCAGCAGCTCGGTCAGCTCGACCTCGGCGCCGATCTCTTCCCGGCACTCGCGCACCGCCGCGGCTGCGGGGTCCTCGTCGTGGTTGACGAACCCGCCGGGCAGGCACCACAGGCCGCGGCCAGGTTCGATCGCCCGGCGGCCGAGCACGATTCCTCCCTCTGCCTCAACGACCACCGCGGCGGCCACCTTGGGGTCGCGCCAGAGGACGTAGTCGTCATTCGGGCATGCCTCGAGCTCGCGGCCTTCGATGACCTTGATGACAAGCGGCGCGCCGCACTGCACGCAGAAGTGCCCCAACGAAACGGAGCTTAGACTGCTTCGGGTTCCGGCTTTGGGGAGTGGGGTTTGGGGGCCGGACCGCTCATGTCCGCGACCCGAACCTGATTGCGGCCGCCCTGCTTGGCTGCGTACAGGGCCTGGTCGGCGCGGTCGATCAGCTGGGTGAACAAGGCGGGCTCCTCGGTGGCGGCGAGGCCGATGCTGATCGTCAGCTTCAGACCGCCCGGGAAGGTGGCCGCCGCCACCTTCGAGCGGATCCGCTCCGCCAGGGTGCGCGCCCCGGCTTCAGTCGTTTCCGGCAGGATCAGCGCGAACTCTTCTCCCCCGTAGCGCGCGCACACGTCGGATTCGCGGGCGCCGGTGACCAGGATCTGAGCGAGCTCGGCGAGCACGGCGTCGCCGTTCAGGTGGCCGTACGTGTCGTTCACCTGCTTGAAATGGTCGAGGTCGATCATCACGAACGTGATGCCCTTGTGGTGACGGCGTGCGCGCTGCATCTCCTGGAGGAACCGCTGCGCCAGGTGGCGGCGGTTGGGCAGCTTGGTGAGCTCGTCGGTCAGTGCATTGTCTTCCTGCGCCTCGAAGAGCTGGGCGTGGCGGATCGCGATCGCCGCCTGCGACGCGACACCGTTCAGCAGGTCGGCCTGGTCTTCGCTGAGCTCGCGCCAGGCGTTGAGATAGATCTCCATCGCACCCATCAGCTGCCCCGACCGCTGAATCGGAACCACCAGCGCGTGCTGCGGATGACCACCCGCGTCGAGTCCTGGCGCGGAGCGCTCGTCGAGCTTGATGACAAGGGGCCGCATCGCCGCGAGCGCGGAGCGCAGGGGCTCCTCGTCGATCTTCCGCACCCCACCTCGCGCGCGGTTCGTCAGATTGTAAGAAGCCTCGCGGTACAGCTCCGTCTTGCCCGGCCGCACGAGATACATCGCTCCCGCGACCGCGCCCATGATCCGGCCCGCGTGCGTGAGCGCGACGTTGAGGACCTCCTCGAGAGCCAGGGACGAGTTGACCGCCGAAGCGATCGCGAGCAGCAGGGCGGCTCGGTCGCGGGCGCCGGTCTCATCCGCCAGCGCGGCCTCGAGTTCGCGCGTGGTGCCACGAAGGCGCATCAGTGAGAGGGTCAGCAGTATGAAGGCGGCCACCAGCAGGACCGAGACGATGAGCAGGATGCCCGCCGGTTCCATGAAGTCCGGATAGGTTAACGCTGCGAGATTCGAGTTGGTTCTAAAAGGTCGCGGGGGAGGACAGGTGTCCTCCCCGCGGAACCCCCGCCTCTCCCAGGCAACGCGGGCAGGCGTTTGGAGGATGACGCCCGGGGACGGCGGAGTAAATCCGGCCTAAGGCTCCACTTCGTCTTTGGGTCGCGGGGAAGGACAGGTGTCCTCCCCCGCGGAACCCCCGCCTCTCCCAGGCAACGCGGGCATGCGTTTGGAGGATGACGCGTGGTGACGGCCGGAGTAAATCCGGCCTAAGGCTCCACTTCGTCTTTGCAAATGAAGGCAGCTCTGCGGGCTATACTCGGCGCGATCTGGAGCCGCTTTCCTTCGACGATCTTCCTCTTGGCGGCGAGTGGACAACGCGCCGCCGCACGGTCACCGAAGCCGAGATAGCGCTGTTTGCGGGCGTGGCCGGCGACTTCTCGCCCCTCACCATCGAGGCGGGGGAGAACGGGGCTCGCGCGGCCCCTCCGGCGCTGGTGCTCGCCATGGCGGTCGGGCTTGGCTCGGTCGACATGCCCGTGCCTTCGGTCGCGGAGTGGGAGTGGCTGAACTGGAAGTTTCCTCGCCCGGTGCACGCTGGGGACACGATCTACGCCCGCTGGACGCTTACCCAGAAGCGGCCACCCATCGGTGGCGCCGCCTCCTCGATCGTGGTCTGGCGGGTTGACGTGCACACCGCCGACGGCGCCATGTGCGCCGAGGGAGAGGTCGGCGCCAAGGTGAAGCGCAACCCCTCGGCGATCCGCCAGCGCGCACCCGACCAGGCTTCTCCGGCCGCATCGGCAGCCGTAGCTTCTCCCCGGCGCCGCAGGGGCCGGCGGTCGCGGGCCAACGGAGCGTCGGTGCCCGAGCCTCCGCTGGTGGCGGCGCCTCCCGCGGCGTCGGCCAAGCCGGAACGTGCGGCCGGGCCGTCGCGCAGGCGGCGCCGCCGGCGTTCGTCTGGTTCAGGCGCTCGCGACGAGGAGCACGAACCCCGCGCCGCCCACGTCCCGGAGACGGCTTCGCCGCCGATCGCCAACGTGCCTGCACCGACCAACCCGTCGCGCCCCGCCGGCCGGAAAGGGCTGGGCGGCGTGCTGCGACGGTTGCGCGGCAGCTAGCCGGGAACCTCGAGCCCCTCCAGGTATTCGATGACCTGGCGCGTGAGTTGGGTCGGCGTGGACGCCCCACTCGTGACGCCGACTCTTCGCGCCCCCTTGAACCACGCGAGGTCGAGCTCCTCCAGCCTGTCGACGAGGTACGCCGGCTTGTGCCCCAGCTTCTTTACCACCTCGACCAAACGGAGCGAGTTCGACGACCGCGGGCTGCCGACGACGATCACCAGGTCGACCTCTTTGGCGGCCTCGACCGCCGCCTCCTGCCGCTCCTGGGTCGCGCGGCAGATCTCGTTGTAGACCTCGGCCTGCGGATATCGCGCCTGCACCTTGCCGATCAGGTCCTCGGTGTCCCAGACCGAAAGCGTGGTCTGGCACGTGACCGCGATCCGGTCGCCGTGCAGGTCGAGCGCGTCGATGTCTTGCGGGTCCTGGACGAGGTGGACGGTCCCCGGCGCTTCGCCCATCACGCCCTCCGGCTCGGGATGGCCTTTGCGCCCGATATAGACGACCTCGTACCCCTTGCGGGCGAGGTCCGCGACCAGCTCGTGGGTGCGGACGACGTCAGAGCAGGTGGCGTCGACGGGTTTCAGGCCTAGCTCAACAGCGCGCTCTTTCACCTGCGGAGAGACGCCGTGCGCGGTGAAGATCACCGTGCCTTCCTTGATGTGCTCGAGGCCGGCGAGGCGGTTGGGCTGGTCGACGAGGGCGATGCCCTGACGCTGCAGGTCGTCGGTCGCGTGCGTGTTGTGGACGAGCATCCCAAGCATGTGCACCGGACCATGCGTTTCCTCGCGTACGCGTTTGGCGATTCGAAACGCATCCACGACGCCGTGGCAGTAGCCGCGCGGCGTGATCTTGAGCACTTCCATATCAGGCGTTGTCGAGTCTACGTGAGATGATTCCGGCCACCATGGCCGTGGCGGCCGCCTCCGGCCAGACCACATCCGGTCGGTACGTGTACGCGCGAGAGGCGCGGGTGGCCCGCTCGGCGGCTCTCGTACTCGACGCGATCGTCTTTGGCTTCGTCACGGCCGTGGTGAACGGCGTCTATGGCGTGACCGAGATCACCTCGGCGTCCTTCTCACCCAGCGGGAGCGTGATGTCGACAACCACATCCGTGGCCTGGCCTTGGCTGACCCTGCTCGGGCTTCTCTACTTCACGATCCCCGAGGCCATGTTCGGCGCCTCTTTGGGCAAGCACTGGATGCACTTGAAGGTCGTCCGGCTCGATGGCCTACCCCTGGGGCTCGGTGCGGTCATCATCCGCAACCTGCTGAAACCGATCGATTTCCTGCCTCTGCTCTATCTAGTCGGCGGAGTCCTGGTGCTCCTCACGCCGGGTGCACAGCGGCTCGGTGACATGGCCGGCGGAACAACCGTCGTCTATCAGCGCCGTGCTCCCGAGGCCGGGGCGACGCGCACCAGCGGAAGGATGGCCGCCCGGCGCGTCCTGCCTGGAGTGTTGCTGGCGGCGCTGCTTTTTACCGCGCTCTTCGATTACTTCGGCCGCCCTCCCCTACTGATCGACGGCCTTTTCAAACAGGACGCGCTGCTGGCCCGCGACCTCAGGAGCTACGAGCTCGGTGCGCCCACCTGGGGCTTCGGGCGGGTCACCTACCCGATCAGGGGTCGCACCGCCACCGCGGTGTGCTCAGGGTCCATCCACCTGCAGTGGCAGTTCCTCGGTTGGACGGAAAGCAGCGGCAGCATGACCTGCGATTCGAGTTAGTTGATACCGGCGAAGAGGTCAGGCTCCGGCAACCTTGCACCCGGCTCGCCACGTGCGAGCTGGTAGTACTCCGTGCCGAACGCGAGCTCGTAGACCTGGCTCTGCATCGTCGTGAACCACGAGTTGGGATCGTTCTGGCTGACGTGGGCGCGAAAGGCGTTGCGTTTCTGTTCCACGTAGTCGGGGACGTCGACGCGAGTCGTGACGAGCTCGTCAGGTGTGCCCGCGATCCGCATGTTGCCGCCCATCGCCTGGCGCGCCTCTTCGGGCATCTGCTGGACGAACGCCTCCATCATCGAGCGCGGAATCGCCATGTAGTACAGCTTCCTGACCCGTAGACCTTCCTGCTCGAGCAGGTCGAGGGCCGCGTTCGTGACAAAGTGCGCCTTGATGTGGTCTGGATGACCGTAGACGCCGTCTTCCGCGTACGTAACCACCACCGCCGGCCGTTCCTCGCGCATGTACACCGCCAGCCTGCCGGCAGCCTCCTCGAGCTTGGCCTGATGGAAGGAGCGCGGATCTTTGTTGTCGGCGGTGTCGACCATGCCTGAGTCGCGGTAGCCGAGAAACTCCTGCCGATCGACCCCGAGGATCTCGGCCGCGTGTCGGAGCTCTTCGGTCCGGATCTCACCCAGTCGCGGGCGCGACTCCGCTTCGTCCATGTTGTGGATTTCGCCCACCTCCCCGCGCGTCGCCGTGATGAGCACAACCCGATGGCCATCCGCCTTTGCCTTCATCATCACACCGCCAGTCGAGATCGCCTCGTCGTCCGGGTGGGCGTGGACCAGAAGCATCGTCGCCATCTCTAATTGAGCAACAGGTCGGCAAGCTCGGGGATTCCGCCGTGCCCCGGACCGGGAATGGTCCGGTCGGCGGCCGCGATGACCTCCGGCGGCGACCCCTGGACCGCGACCCCGAGCCCCGCCCAGGCGATCATCGAGGCGTCGTTGCGCCCATCACCCACCGCCGCCGATTGCTCCTGGGGGACGCCCAAACGAGCACATAGAAAGCGCAGCGCCGACGCCTTGTCGCTCTCGGCGCTCGTGAACTCGAGGTACTCGGGCACTGAGGTAGCTACGTTGAGGCGGCCCGCCCAGGTGGCGCGCGCTTCGGGGAGGAGTCGCTCCAGCTCGTCTGGAGTCGAGACGATCACCAGCTTCGGCGTGGTCGGGCCCATAGCCTCGTCGAGGTCGGCGACGACGTGCACCTGCATCCCTGCATGGCGCGCATAGATCTGCGCCTCTTCGCGGTCGTGCTCGACGATCAGCTGATCGTCACGGTAGGCCTGGACGTGAAGGCTTCGCTCACGCGCGAATCGGATCACCTCCATCGCTACGGCGTGCGGAATGCCGTGGTCGAGCATCACACTTCCATCGAGGTTACGGACCTGGGCGCCCTGGTAGCAGACGATCGGGCCCTCGAGGCCCAGGCGCTGCACCCATGGCACGGCGCCTGGGAAAGGGCGACCGGTGCAGGCGATCACCGTCACGCCCGCGGCGAGCATGCGGTGCACGGCCTCGACGTCGCGCGGGTCGAGCTCGAGCTTCAAGCCGAGTATCGTCCCGTCGAGATCGAGCGCGAGCAGCCGATATAGAAGGGCGAGTGCTATCGCTTGACCTCGGGGTTGACCAGGTTCGGCGGCCGTCCACCACGGACCGCGGTTGCCATGTTGCGCGCGGCCATGGCCGACATCTCCGACCGCGTGCGTACGGTGGCGCTCGCGATGTGGGGTGCGAGCACGACGTTGGGCATGGGGATCAGGTGCGGATGCACGGCCGGCTCGCGCTCGTAGACATCGAGACCGGCCCCGGCCAGCTTTTTGGCGTTGAGCGCTTCGACGAGCGCCGCCTCGTCGACGACCGCGCCGCGGGACGTGTTGACGAGGATGGCGTTGCGCTTCATGGCGTTGAACTGCGGGGTGGTGATGAGGTGAAGCGTCTCCTGCGTCAGCGGCACGTGGACGGAGATGAAGTCCGACTCGGCGATCAGCCGGTTCAGGTCGACCCGCGTCGCGCCCAGCTGCTCCTCCGCCTCGCGGGGCAGCGGCTGGGGATCGTAGTAGAGGACGCGCATGTTGAAGCCCTTGGCGCGATGCGCAACCCCGCGCCCGATTCGGCCGATGCCGATGATGCCAAGCGTCGCGCCAAAGACGTCCTGGCCGAGCATCATGTCGATCGCCCAACCGTGGAAGTGACCTGCACGCGTGAACGCATCCGCTTCGGCCACGCGCCGCGCCGCGGCCATGAGCAAGGTGAACGCGAAATCAGCGGTCGCGTCATCGAGCACGCCCGGCGTGTTGGTGACCATCACCTTGCGCGCCGTCGCCGCGGCGATGTCGATGTTGTCGAACCCGACCGCGACGTTGCTCACGCACCTGAGGCCCGGCGTCGAGAGAACCGTGTCCCGGATCGGATCCATCAACTGGCTGACGATGCCGACGCATCCCTCGGCGGCCCGCCGGATGCTCGCTTCGTCGAGCGGACGGTCCGCGGGATAGGCCATGACCTCGGCGGCCTCGGCCAGGATGGCCGGACCGGGGTCGAGGATCGGGTGCATCACGAGGACTCGAGGCCGCCCACCGGTGCTCATGGCGTCAACCCCAGCTCATGGGCGATCGGTTTGAGCGCGTCGCGGACGAACTCCACGTGCTCGTCGAACGGCACGCCGAGCACTTCCGCGCCGGCGACGAGCTCTGCGCGGTGCACGCCACGCGCAAAGGCCTTGTCCTTCATCTTCTTGCGCACGGTGCTCGCCTCGACGGCACCAAGCGACTTGTCGGGCTTGACCAGCGCGCACGCGATCACGAATCCGCACATCTCGTCGACTGCATAGAGGGCCTTGCGCGCGTTGCTGTCGCGGGGAACGTTGAGGTAATCAGCGTGCGAGGCGATGTCGTCGAGGATGTCTTCAGGCCAGCCTTTCTCGCGCAGCATCTGGATTCCGCGCATCGGATGCAGCTCCGCCGTGGGGCCTGACTCGTAGTCCCAGTCGTGAATCAATCCGAGCACGCCCCAGCGCTCCTCGTCCTCGCCGAAACGCCGCGCGTAGGCGCGCATCGCCGCCTCGACGCTGCGCATGTGCCGGCGCAGCTGGTCGGACTTGGTCATCGAGGTGACGAGCTCCCAGGTCTCGTCCCGCGTCGGTGTGCTGCTCAAAGGATCTCCTTCAATGCCTCGAGCAGCTTGCTGTGCTGCTCGCGTGTGCCGATCGTGATCCGGATCCAACCCGCGATCGGCTCACGATCGTAATGGCGGACCAGGATCTTGCGCTCGCGCAGGGCGGCCACCACCTCGCCCGCGGGCCTCGGCGGCTGGACGAAGATGAAGTTCGCCGCGCTCGGCACGACCTCAAATCCCATCTGCTCGAGCGCCCGGGCGAGCTCGCCCCTGTTCCTGACCACCTCGCCGACGACCTGCTCGTGGTGGGGTTCGTCTTCGATCGCGGCCACCGCAGCCACGATCGAGAGGCGGTCCACGTTGTACGAATCCTTGACCGAGTCGAGCGCCGCGATGAGATCGCGGCTGCCGAGCGCGAAGCCGATGCGCATGCCGGCAAGGCCGTAGGACTTCGAGAAGGTGCGCAGCAAAAGCACCTTGTCCTGCGATTCCAGAAGCTCGAGGGCCGACCGCGGAGCGAAGTCGACGTAAGCCTCATCGATCGCCACCACGCCGGACGACGCCACGACCGCCGCCTCCACGTGGTGCGCATCGAAGAGCGCCCCCGTCGGAGAGTTGGGATTGACGATGAACTTCAAAGGCGAGGGATCGGGGCCCAGGCTCGCCGGGAGATCCGCGAAATCCTCTGTCGGATGCCTTGACGGCGCGGCCTCGTGGATCCGGCAGAGCGGTTCAAGCAGCGGATACGTCGGCGTCGGAAACGCGACCGTGTCGCCGGCGCCGGCGAAGGCGCGGAAACACAGCTCGATCAGCTCGTCGCCGCCGTTCCCGACCGTGACCTGCGTCGGATCGAGCCCGAACCGGCGGGCGATCGCCTGGCGCGCGGGCGCCGCGGTCGGGCTCGGATACAGCCTCAGCTGGTCGGTCGCCGCCGCTTTGATCGCCTCGATCACCTTCGGCGACGGCGGCAGCGGTGACTCGTTGGTGTTGAGCTTGACCCAACCTTCCCCGTCGGGAGGCTGCTCGCCAGGGACGTACGGGTGGAAGCCCTCCAGGGCCCTCCTCACGACGCTTTTCGGCATTCGAGAAGAAATGTCTCGAGCGCGAGCCGAGGACTGACGTTTTGCTCGAGGTAGCCCAACGTGTCGTAGGACAACTCCAGCAGCCGTGCCCAACGACCCTGCTCACGGCCCCGGCTGGCGTGCATCCGGCGTCGAAGCTCGATCTGCCAGCTGGCGATCGCGAACAGCGCAGGGTCCTCCTGGTCACCCTCGGTGCGTCGCCAGCCCATCTGCTCCGAGTCGAGCTGCGCGGCCACGTGCAGCGGCACATCCGCGGGCGCGCCAAAGATCTCCTCGAGGCGGCGCGTCCACACGTGGTGCAGCTCAACCACGCTTTCGTCGCCGGCCCGGCGCATCGCCCAACCCGGCCGGCCGCTGGACAGCTCTGCAAGCAGCGTCGCGCGCTTGGCCTCGACGCCCTGGGACTCGAGCAATCGCTCGATCTCACGGGCGGGAACCGGATGATAGAACACGCGCTGGCAGCGCGAGACGACCGTGGGCAGGACGACGAACGGGTTAAGGCTGGGGGTGGTCAGGACGATGACACGGTGTGGATGCGGCTCCTCGAGCGTCTTCAGCAGCACGCCTTGATCCTGGTCGCGCAGGCGGCCGACGTTGGTGACCAGTGCGACGCGGCGGGATGCTACGGCCGGCTTCAGATTCAGGAACGCCTGCAGGGACAGCTCGTGGAACTCGGGCGGCTTGTCGGGCAGCAGGCGAATTTCATTGATCGAGAGCGGCTTGATGCGGTCGTCTTCCCAGTAGTCGGGGTGACGTGACAGCGGCGCCTCTGGCAGCAAGGCCGATGCGAGCGCACGGCCCGCGGTTGCCTTGCCAAGGCCCGATTCGCCGACGAATAGATAGGCATGGGCAAGGCGGTCGGTCTCGAGCTGCGCGCGCAGCTGGCGCAGCGCCTGGTCGTGGCCGACGACGCCGGGGAACGGGTCGGTCACGGCGCGCGGTGTGGCGCGGCCTGGGCGGCCCGGGTTTCCCGTTCCCGCTGCAACCTCTGGGCGCGACCCTGCAGCCACACCTCGCGGATGCGCTGCAGCGCGGTGATGTTGGTGACGACCGCGAGCAGAAAAACGATCCCGTAGAGCAGAGGCGGACCGGCGAGGAGCCCGATCACGGTCGCCACCACGCGCTCGGGGCGCTGGAACAGACCCGACTTGCAGGCGAAGCCCAGG
>Ga0209690_1000954_pt1 | contig 15831 bp, 12 predicted proteins | sample GraSoiAngelo_150_FD_186164 | JGI IMG/M metagenome (GOLD analysis project Ga0209690, IMG submission 186164) | Grasslands soil microbial communities from the Angelo Coastal Reserve, California, USA - 14_1009_09_40cm (SPAdes) (version 2) | ecosystem: Environmental > Terrestrial > Soil > Grasslands ...
TCTGCTCCGGACTCGCCTGTTAAGAGCTCCATCGGCGCAAGCCGCGCGCCGAATTCTTTTCCGATGTTCTGAACATCGACCTCTTCCGGATGAAAAACGTTTGCGAAAAAAAGTGTGACAAACAAAAGCAGGACCGCCTGGGCGAGGGAAACGGCGGAGAGAAACCCGAGCTTGCTCAATACGTACGCGTTGAGTCCTTGCCCCGAGACCCGTTCCCGTCGGAAGATCGGCAGTTCGCCTACGATTTGTTGGGCGCCGTTGCTGCAACCGAACCACATCGTGGCAACGATGCAGAGAAACATTCGCAAGGCCGATTTGTCCGCCACCCAACCGATCAGCAACCCGATGAGCAGCGGTTGCACTAATAAAAATCCGATGTTCAGAACGTCCGAGCGAATGATTCTCCACTGGCGCGCGGCCAGGAGCAAAAACGTCTTGAACTGGTTCACCTTCAGTTTCTCCGCCGATTCGCGTAGCGTTTGCGTCACTTGCACTGGTGGCAATGGCGGAACAGCGCGCGCGGCAAACGGGGAACGTCGAAACGCAACTTCCCAATCACTGGCCGATCTGGACGAGTTCGCCAGCAGCCCATAAATCCGCTCCAGCGGCGAATGTTGAATCGATCCCTGATCTTCGGCTCCGGTTTGCAACAGAAAATGCCGGCGCGCGTCATCGCTGTCGCCGGCAAAAATTAGCTTGCCCGATTGCACGACAAGAATGCGATCAAACAGATACGCCTTTTGAAGGACATGCGTCGTGCAGACCACGGTTAGTTTCGTTAGGGTCAGCGATTGCAACAGCGTCATGAGCGCCTCTTCGTTAGCCGGATCGAGACCGGATGAGGGTTCGTCCAGAAACAGGATACTGGGCTTGGCCAGCAATTCGATCGCGATACTGACGCGCTTGCGCTGCCCGCCCGAGAGATCGGCCACGCGTTGTTGCGCATGCGGGGCCAGGCCCAGGCGCCTGGTGATTCGCGAAACCAGCGCGTCGATCTGATGTCGAGGCAAACGCAAGCGCAGTTTCGCGCTAAATGTGATCGCTTCGTTCACAGTAAGTTCAGGGTGAACGATGTCGTCTTGCGGGACGTAACCGATTCCAATTTCCCGCAACCGCGCTCGGTCCGCCAGCGGCACGCCACCGAGGCGCACCTCGCCCGAAGTCGGCGGGTTAATACCGCAAAGCGCGTTGAGCAGCGTTGTCTTTCCATGTCCCGATCCGCCCAGCACCCCAACAAATTCTCCAGCGGCGATATTGAGAGAGACTTGATCCAAAATCCGGCGGCCATTGGCCAGGACAGTCACGTTCTCGGCGAAAACTGTTCCTGAACTCTCCGGGTGAATGAGCCGCAGCGCGTCACCGGTAAACTCGAAGATGTAACCGGAAATCCGCAGACGGTCGCCGAAAACAAGACGCTCGCGCGTGAACGCAACGCCATTCAGTTCGGTCCCGAGCCGGCTGCGATCGGTCAAAAAATAGTCTTCGCCCTCACGCTCGATCATGGCGTGAACGCGCGAGATGGCGATCTCTTCCGAGTCGAGATCGACGCGCGCTGCGTCCACTGTGCCGTGCGGGTCGCCGCGGCCGATCACGAGCGGCTGACTATCGAGCGAGATCTGGTCAGTGGGCTGGCCCGATCGTAACGGCGGCGCGAGCAATCGTTGAAATTGCAAAAAAGCGCCCGGCAATTCGATGACGTCGAGATTGGTTAGGGGAATCTGCTCGCCCGGCGCGACCGCACGGCGATTCACTGTCACCGGCGCAGTCAGAGGCAGCGAACAATACAGCGTCCACGTCGCGCGCCGCGGATCCCAGCTCAACGATAACAGCGAAGGGTAATCACCTTCGCCTTTTATAAAAAGCCCATCGGAGCGCGACGTGCCCAGTGTCACTCGGCCGCGCGACAACTCGGCATCCCGGTCGCCGGCAGCATCAACAATTCTGAGCAGGCCGGTCATTAATTCTTCGCCAGAATAATTATCCTGCTGCCGATTTGGGTGACAAGCTCTCTTCTCGCCGCGGCGCTATTCGGCGCGATGCGCATCGCTTCAGTTTCGCGGAGGCGGCGATTGCCCGCTGTCCGGCCATTGAATGATGACAGTTCGATCCGAGCGGCCGGTCGCACTTGACGCCGGTTGCTGAACGCTTCTCCCGGGTGCATTCGCCGCGCCGGGCGACGCGCCTGATTGAGTTGTCGGAGGCGCCGACCCGGTGCTCTCGGGCCACTGAATCACGACGGTTCGATTGCTTGCGCCTCCCGAGCCGCTCTTGCCTGCTTGCTGCGAACTGACTCCGGCGGCAGTGCTGCCCGGGTTTGCCACAGGGCTTTGGTTAGCCGAAGCGGGCGCGCGTCCGCTATCCGGCCATTGAATCGTAACCGATCTGTCAGCCGGAAGGCCAACTGAGCGAGCGACTGGCTGCTGCGGTGGCGACGGCTGATTCCCGGAAACGGGAGTGCCGGAAGGCGGACTGACCGGAGCGGCGCTTGAAACCGCTGACGTAGTCGTGGACGCGGACGCGCTGTTCGAGGCCGCTTTCAACCGCGCCAATTCCTCATTGGTCGCATCAAGCGTTTTCTTTGTGCTTCGCAGCTCATCCTGCGTGCGGTTCAACTCCTTTTGCAGTTGCGTCACCCGTTCCTCCAGTTCTTGCGAACGTTCCCCGCATCCGGCCAAACAAATCGCCAAGCCTAAGATCACGCAGAATCGCCCCGCGCAGCCGAGCGACCGAGCTGGATGTCCTCTTTCTCCCACTTCCATCCAAACCCGTGGCGGCGGCATGAAAAACATCGCCTCTATATTTATGCCCAACGCGTGCTGAGTCGAGCACAATTCTTCCACGATTTCGCGGCCGCCCAGCCGTCGAAAATTTTTCAAAAAAAGCTTGTATCGCCGTTCGCAGATTTGTTAGACAAATCAATTTATATGACCTCGACCTTACATTCTCACAGGTTTGCCGGTTCTTTCTTTGCACTGTTCCTCCTCTGCGCGCTTCCGTGCGCCACGTGGTCAGCGGAACCAAACCAACAGGCTGCAAGAAACCAAAAAGCGCAGAAGGAGCCTGCGCAAAAAGGCGAGGGCGAAGGAAAAGCGCCGTTCGATCCGAGCACAGCGAAAGACGCCGGTGTGGGAATGCCGACCCCTTACGACAAATTCATCGCGCTCGATCAACTCCTGACGAAAACCAAAGTCAATTGGCAACAAATCTTCCGCAAAGTCGCCGTCGATATCGATCCTGACGCGTTTACCGACAAGGACGTGGCCGTGCCGATGATCCTCGGCGTGCGCATCGCTGACGGCGTCATGGCGATCAAGGCCAAGGACGCCGAGCTGCTCAACAAATGCGCTACCGACATCGAGAAGCTAGCGAAGAAACTCGGCGTGTCCGATGCGGATTTGGGACGCGCCCGGGCCGTGCGCGCCGCCGCCAACAAAGGCGAATGGCTCAAAGTGTTCATGGAACTCGGCTTTTTCCAGCAGGACATCATGAAGAAGATCGATGAGCCCGAGCACGCCACGCACGGCACGCTTCTGATTGTGACCGGTTGGATGCAGGGCGCGCGCTATACCACCACTGTGGTTGACGAAAATTATTCGCCCGAAACATCCAATTTGTTGCGAGAACCTCTTCTGGCGAAAGCGCTGAAAGAAAAAATCGAATCGTTGCCTGCCAATCTTCAAAGTTCGCCGCTGGTCGCGAAACTGCGCGATGTTTTGCCGCAGATCGAGAAAATCCTAAACGTGGCCCGCGACGGCGCCATTGCAAAGGAAGACGTGGAGCAGTTGAACAAGCTGGCGACCGATGCGGTAAAGGCTGCGATGGGCGCGTCATCCTGATCAATAAAGTTCAAAGCCAACACCTATGAAACTTCAAATCCTCCTAATCTCCGGCGGTTGCATTGCGATCCTCGCATTTGCGCCGCTCGTTCACGCGGACCCGGCCAAAGCCGAGGACGTGTGTTATAACATGGCCGTGCACTACACCCAAACCGGTTTTGCCATGTCCCCAACCAATACCAGCGGAGTCGGCACGGCTGGCTTCGTGGTGAAAGTAATGATCCCAGTTACCAAGGGACTTGATTACCTCATTCTTGTCGGGGGCGACAGATTTGCCGTGGATCTCGATCTGTACGTGTACGACGAAGACGGCCAACTGATCCTCGACGATCGCCGTCCCGCGCGACGGGAAGTCCGGGAGCGGCTACGCCATTTCCAAGGAAAACGTGGAGCAGTTGAACCAGCTGGCGACGAATCGGGCGTGAAATTCCGCTCGAGTTATACCGGAACAGTAGAGGCGTTTGTTCACATTGCCGCTGCGCAAGGGCTTGCTTCCTATGCCGTGCTCGTGGGCCGGCGCGGGATCGAAAGCGCGGGAGCGGAACCACGCACGTTAGGCTGGGAGCCGACTTTCCACATGGGAGGAAGCCCGACGCCCGCTCCACAGGCGCCGGCCGCCACTCCTCCAACTCGTTTTTCGCCCAGACCATAAACCGCCGAAAAAACCAACCCCATGAAAAAAATCATATTCATTGTGCTCCCTGCGTTTTTCCTCGCCGCATGTGCTCAAGAACCGCCGACCCCGGCTTCAGGTGGCCGTCCCCAAGCGGCGCATCATGCCGCGCCAAAGCCAACGCCCGAGCCAGAAGGACCTTTCCGCGCCGTGGAAAAGCCGTCAACCTATGGGCAATAGCCGGTCGCATCGACATCATTCCATCGCGAAAAGCCTGCAACCGGCTTTGACGCAAAAAAAAATGAGAATGGAGCTTGACGGGATTCCGCAGTTTTTTTAGAAGGGCGTGAATTTGCAGCTCACTTAACCCGCCTTAATTCTAGAACACAAAGGAGAAAATATGCAGAGTTTGAAACCAATCGTGAGAAATCTATTCTGGCTAGGCGTTGCATTTTTCTGCGCAACACACATGTCATACGCGCAAGGCGTGGGCCCTACAGTTGAACATCCATTCCCCGCCGGCAGCGCTCTGATAAACATCGGACCCGACGCGGACGGCAACCTAACGCTGGGCGGCGAGTACAAGCAGCCCAAGAACGTAGTCGAGCAGGAGCAACCAGTCTTCTGGACTTGGTACACCAACGTTGGCTACGAATCGGAATATAACTTTCGCGGCACGAATCTAACGCCGGGCGCTGTTGGTGCCGGCTTCTTTGATGCGGAAGTAACCAAGTGGAACTTTACGCTCGGTCTTTTTGGAATTCATCAATTTGGTCACGCAAGGGCTGACAGTTGGTCAATAGGTGAGGGTGGTGGTGGAGGAACAACCACGAACCTGGCGCAAGCCGGTGTTGTGGGGGGTGGGTCCCAGCTGTACACACGCTTCCCGACGACGGTTCAAAATCGATTTGATGAATTAGACGCCTTCCTGTCTTACAAATTTTCCTTGGGCCCAATTGACATAACGATAGGTGACATCGCCTTCTTTATTTCTCGCCGGGCTACGACTTATGAGAAGGACCTGGCGCCGGAAGGATTTGTATGGGTTGTTCCCTTCACGCCCCCCAACGGTTCACGCATTCGTACATTAAGTCCGGATCCCACACTTGAAGAGGAAGTGTTCGACCGGCTTTACATCCGATTAAGCACAACGAAGATCTCCAAATACATCACGCCGCAGATCACCTATTATCAGACAGTTTATAGCTGGGGCGCCGAGCCGACTCACGATGGTACTTTGTTTTACGCTCCTGTAAGGTCCCCCTTCTTTCCCTTTCCTGTCCGCCCAAGAAACCCGCGCCCGTTTAACCAGCGGAACGAGGCATTGGGAGGCTACCTGGAAGGTAGACTAAATGGGCATGTCCCTCTCACGAAGTGGATGGATTTCAACCCTTACGGGGTTATCTCTGTGAGCTTTCGCGATCGCACCGAACCGGGCGGCGCAAATCCTTACGGCGGACATCCGTTAACCGGGTGGAATCATGTGGAGACTGGAGCGTCCTTACCGATTCATTTGGCCCATTTGGGAGGATCCTCAAGCACGAAATGGGCGCCTCCTGACGCGGATTTGTATTTCACACCGTTCGGCGCCTACGCCTACCACATTTCAAATCCGCCAGCAGGAACCGACCGAGATGAATGGTGGGGAGGCGCGAGATTCGAGGTTACCTTTTAGATTGAAGCGAGCTTCTCTGTCGCGCCGACCGCGCTCGCACATTATCCCGATCTAATTGCCCGGCGCGCCCGGCCACCAGGGGGTCCTATAGGCGTGCGCGTAGTAACTGATTCTCCAGTCTCGCGTCAGCCGCCAGGAACGATGGTTGCGAGCCTGCACGTATCCCGGTGCTGAATTCGCGCTTCGCCTCACTGCGACTGCACTATTGGAACTGTGCGAAGACTTATAGTCCGTGTCTCCGGTTACCGAACCGTCCTCCGCCTTGCATACCAAACCAGGCAGAAGTCCGACCGAGATGAAAAGGACCAAGGTAAAACGTTTCATGTAATCTTAGACAACGATACAGGCTTTAGCGTTGTAGTCTAATGTTCAATTTCTCCGCTAACCACCGGGGGCGCTTCCTTCAAATTCAGAGTGCCGCCGTTGGCGTGACTCGCCAGTTGCTTTCGGCGGCGCCGGAGCGCGCGGCGCTGCTTTCGCGGACGCAGGCGGAGGTGCGTTGGCCGGGGCCGACGATCGAGCGGTGCTGTGCCCGGCTCCAGATGATTTTGCACCAGTTTGCCCGGAACTCGTGCTTCTGGTACTGCTGTCGCCGGATCGCGTTCGCCCGCTAGGGTTTGACGGATTTTCCGGCTGTTTCGCGGCAATCTGTGGCTGGCCGGGTTGCGTGCGCGAGGCCGATTGTCCAGCAGCATCTTGTTTCTGCGCGGTACCGGCATTGCCAATCGCATCTTGATTTTGCGGCGCGACATTCTGCGTGGCGTTGGCGTTGCCAGTCGCGGCTTGATTTGGCGGCACGGCATTCTGCGTGGCGTTCGTCTCAGTTGCGGGATTCGTTAACGTTAGCGCTGCGGTTTCGGGGGATTGATTTGGCGGTGCGCTGTTCTGCGCGGCTTCGGGCACACTCGCCGGATTTGTTAACGCCGGCGCCGCGTTTTCCGGGGCCGTCACAATTTGCGGCGCCGCAGTTTCGCTCGTCGTTGGGACTTGCTGCGCCGGAGCTGGCGAAGATTGGGCTGCGACCGGATGCGACTTTCTCGATGATGTCGTCAAAGCCTTGACGCCAACGTAGGACCCAGAGAGAACAAGGAGCGCAGCGATTCCGATCCCAATTGCCTTGAGTTTTCGCGCGTCCCAAAATTGCACTTCCTCTACAATGTCCTCCGGTCTTCGCGGGGTAATTGGAACTTGTGCCGCGGGCATGACCTTCGGCGTCACGAGCGCCGGTTTTTCCACGGGCGGGGGACTGACTGACGGTTTTGCAACGGCCTTCTTCTCCTCGCGCGTTTTGGCGACTTTTGGCGACACGACAGGAGCAGGCTTTTCCGGTTCCTTAACTGTTTTCTGCCTTTCTTGCTGTATCGGCGCTGCCGCGGCGTCCTTTGGCAGAACTTCTGCCGGTTTAAGCACAATTTCCGGAGCGGGCGGTTTCTTCGAAACCGGGATGGGCACGGCCGGCTCAATCGCGCGCTTTGACTCGACCTTGGCCTCGGACACGGCAGGCACTGGCGGCTCAATCGCCCGCTTTGACTCGACTTTGACCTCAGACACCGCAGGCACAGCCGGCTCAATCGCGCGCCTTGACTCGACCTTGGCCTCAGACACCGCAGGCACTGGCTCCTTCGGCGAGGCCGGCGGCATTTGCGTCGGAGGTGACGATGGCAGCATAGCTTCGACCGGCATCGGGAGAGGTGCGACAGGAACCGCCGGTGGGACAGGTTTCGCAACGGCTGGCTTCGGCGCCGGCGTTGACACGCTTGGTGGTCTCCACGGCCGGGCGGGCGTCGCCTGCTGGTCGGGCGGAGTCAATGGAGCGGTGGCAATTCGAGTCGGAGTTTTCCGGGCAAGCGGCGGCGTCGGTTCCAGCGGCGAGATAGTTGAGCTACCGGGTCGCGCCGTAAATCGCGCTGTAGGATGCCCTGGCACTCGAGGAACGATGCCCTCGGCATTAAAAATCTCGCGTAGGATTTGCCCGCAAGAGTTGGACTCGATTTGCTTGGCGATAACAAATGAGAGAAGGCGGTTTGCCTGTTCGGAAAGTCCTGGAATTGCGACGTAGGCCTGAGAAGAAAGTGAAGCTGCGATCGGACAGTTTCGCCCCGCGACGATACGGTAAACCAAAGTCCCAAAATGCTCGCACATGTTGTCCGCGCGACCGGGATCTCCGAGCATGTCGGTCGTCATGGTGGAGCTGGCGTCTTCGGGCGCGTTCATCCGCGCCAGCTCGGGTGCCTCGTTCACGGCCAGAAAGCGAGGATAAAGCTTTGGCCGCGCGTTGCTAAGCTGGCTTGCGCCTTTCGTGTCTTTGGACCCAGCCGTATCCGGCCATTCGAGAAATATTCGGCCCGGCGCCAATTGAATGCCGGGCAGCCCGGTAGCACACAGGCGGTCGCACGCGTCCGCGATCGTTTCAAGCATTGGCGCTGCCTCAATGAGTTGGACCACGCGCTGATTGCGAAGAACACTCATCAGATCATTTCCCTCCGGCTTTTCAAGCAAGATGGAGACGTAATCGGAAAAAGCGCGAATTCCTTCGATCCGAATAACCTCGGGTAAATTCAACGCCATGAGCTGTGCGACATGTACGCGAAGACGTTCGAACGCGGCCGAATCTTCCAAGAGCATGGGATGCAACACGTGAAGGATTACCGGTGGCCCAGGCCCGTCTTGAGGTTCCGCGATGTAATTCAAACCAGTGAAATCCTCGTTAGTCCGGGTGAAAATCCTGAATTCTGAGTCGAGCTTCCTGTCTACGGTTTGAACCTCAATGGGCTCGGGAACTGCGGATTGCGACAAGTCCTTCTCCGGCACAGCGGCCTCGTCCCAGTCGACCAGCTCGGCCGTGGGATCTGTGTAGTCTCTCGCTCGCCGAAACCCAAGAGCAGCGGCGCAAAGATTAAAGGCGCCAAAAACCTCAGCGGCAGAGGCGAAACGATTCTTACGATCTTTCTCCAACAGCCGGGTCAGCACATCCCGGAATGGCGGCGGAAGATCCCCAGGTAAACGTGAGGCGTAGCTGTCCGAGCTTAGTCGGCTCGCCGCAATTTCTGCTGACGATCCATTTTCCGGAGGGCACGCCAGCAGCAAATACCAAAGTGTTATTCCGAGAGAAAAAAGATCCGTCCGCACATCCATAGGCTCCTCCCTAAGCTGCTCTGGACTGGCGAAAAGGGGCGTGCCCAGAAATCGCGCGCCGTCTGCGGATTGATCATCGCTAAACGAACGGGTCGCGCCAGGAAGGCTGGGCTGCACGAGACCAAAATCAATAAGTTTAGTGAACAATGGCCCTTTGGACTCTGTGAGCATGATATTTGATGGTTTAAGATCGCGGTGGATAAAGCCGCCGTTGTGTGCGCACTTTAAGGCCCCGGCGATTTGTTGTCCGACCTCCACAACATGTCGCAACCCGAAAGGACCATGTTTAGCTACGTGATCTGCAAGGCTGCCGCCGCCGCAATACTCCATGGCATAATGCAGCACGCCATCCATTTCTCCGAAGTCGTAAAGCCGGGCAATGTGTGGATGCGACAGTTTCGCCACGGCTCGCGCCTCTGTTAGAAATCTTTGGCGGACGCCAGCATCAGCGGCATAACGTTCCGTGATAATTTTGAGCGCGACGACCGTGTCGAGATACCGATGGCGGGCTTGATAAGTCCTGCCGAAGGTGCCTTTTCCGAGCGAGATCGGACGACCCTCCGCATCATTGATGATGTCGAAATTTCCGAAGCTCACCTTGCGGGCGGCTTCTTCCCCGGCTCTGCTGGCCAAGACATTAGGCATGAAAACCGTATAAATATAACTTCCCGAAGCTAGTTTTGCCAACCTTATTTTGCGTCACGATAAGCCAAATGCCGGACGTCCTTGTGTATTCGACATGCAATCAATTTGCGCATGGCGTTTTGACAATAGCAGCGGGGCCAGAAAAATCAGTCCGAAGCTGAGTCGGCCCCGAATCGTACCGGCGAAGCCAAATTTCGAGCGTCATAGCGCGCGGATTTCTCACGGCAAGGAAAATGGCGTTGTGCAAGTCGGGCGAGTCGGAAATCTGGCGGCACAGCCGCATCTATTTTTACCAACGCGTTGAGACAACGCGTTCCACCTTCGCGAACGTGGATCGGCTTCTCCTGAAGACGATGCCAAGGCAATCGCCGGAGGCGCAAGATAATTGTTCGTGGCTATTTCCAGCAAAGAAAACTCCGCCGAGCGGCTGGCCACACCAGGTTAAGGTGCTCGGCGGAGTTCCTCCTCTGCCTCAAATAAAACTAAAATTTACAGCGACTTAAGGGACGAAAAATGACTGAGGGAAACTTGCTCCGACAATGGTTCACGATCTTCTCCTTCATCATCATCGGCATCGGTTTCATCGTCCCTATCAGCATCGTCTCGCGGCGCGACTGCCGGCAAGTCATTCTGCTGTAATTTCTCGTAGCGCTCACGAACGTCGGCCGACAGTTTATCGAGATCTTCTTTCGTTTCGACCGGTCCGCTGAAGAGCAATTTGCCCTGCGGATCTTTAACCGTGAGCAATTTTTTTCCGTTCACGTTTTCCAATTTCATCTCGCCTTTGCCATCGCAGAAAACGATCTGCGCCTTGCCGAGGTCGATCCTTGTAGCCTTGAGTGCGCCGTTATCGCTGCTCAAAATGCGAATCTCCCGCGCGGCGCGACGGGCATCTTCCCGCGCGCGTCTCGCCGCCTCATGAGCTTTGATCACTGCTCCCCGGATCATGCCGCGTTGCGCGTCGCCCAATTGTTCTTGCAATTGTTCTTTCAATTCTTGCATTTGCTCGCCGAGATCGCCTGTTTCGTCGAAATCCCAATCCCAGTCGTGGTTTTCACCGGGCATCATCGAGTGACGCTGCGGCATTTCTTTCTTGGCGAGCTTAACGGTGATCTTTTGCTCCTGACCCTTGCGCAAGATCGTGAGCGTCACCTCAGTCCCTTCGGAGAAAGTCTGTAGCAGCTTTCGCAGTTGGCTTGGCTCCATCAAAATCTGGTCGTTCAGCATCTTAAGGATATCATTCTGCTGAACGCCTGCTGACGCGGCAGGACTGTCCGGCACAACATAATCGACGACCAATCCGAGGCCTTTCGGTAGCCCAAGCTGTTCGCTCACAACAGTCGGAACTTGCGACGTCTCCACACCGAGAAACGTCATCGGCACCTTAGGCGCTTTGTCGTGATGACCCGGATGACCCGGCACCCCTGGCGGATGAGGTGGAGCAGGCGGTTGTGGCGGCGTCGGTGGTGTCTGAGTGAACGCTGAAATCGGCAACAGGCCGATGGCTGCAATTGTAGTAATGGCTTTTATGTTCATAATATTAGTTTGTTAAATCATTGGCCCGAAACCGGAATGAGGACGACTTCCTCGCTGGGGTAAGAAACACGAAGTGACGCGCCCGTCGTCGGATTACGCCACTGCCACGTCTCATGGGTCTGGTAACGAAGGCGCCGGAGCGGCTGGCCGGAGCCGCGGGCAAACTGCAATCCTTCGTCGCGCGTGTTGTAAACCAGCCGCGTCGCGCCCGCAGGAACAAATTCATTGGAGAATGTGGACCTTGTAATTTCACTCTCACCACGAGGGGCAGGCAGAACCGGTCTTGTTTCAGGCGCAGGCGAATTTTGCGCGATTTTTTCGCCGCGCTCCTGCCGGCGTTCCATGTTCACAGCCGCGAACAAAAACAGAACTGCTGCTGCGGCGAGGCCAAAGCCTAACGACAACCGATTGTAGGGCAGCCGCGCCGGTTGCCTGGCATGCGAAGCGCCTGCCCTACGATCCATCATCGCTTCCTCAATCCGCTCAAACAGGAGCGGCGAAGGCCGCGCGGGTCGCAGCTTCCTCAATTCATTCTCGATCTCGGAAAGGTCGTTCATTGGGGCTGTAGCATGTTTCTCAACGCCGCCAGTGCGTACCGGTAGCGTGACGCCGCGGTGTTTTGCGATATGCCGAGTGCGCCGGCGATCTCGGCAAAGGTCAATTCGTTCCAAATTTTCATAACGAGCACCTCGCGTTGTTCACAGGGCAGAACATCGATCGCCTCGGCGAGAGCTCGCTGCGTGTCGTCCTCAAATTCAAACTGTGGCTCGATAAATTCATTGGTTTCGCCAACCGCGGTGGCCTCACGCCGGGCGCGGCGGCTGTCGCGACGGATAAAATCGAGAGCGATGGAACGCACCGCGGCGTAAAGCAACGCACGGTTCTGGATCTTGTGGTTGCGTCGCCAGAACTTGATGAAAGCTTCCTGGACAATGTCCTCCGCGTCAGCCGCTGATTGCACCCATTGCCGGGCAAAAAGCAACAACCCCGGAGCAACTTCAGAAAAGCAACTCTTCCAATCCTCATGGCTGGCCAGATTTTGCATGACCTTTTCACGGTCTTTATACTCAAGACGCCGCCAGGGAATGATTTTGTCTAGGCCACCGAAATTTTTCTTTTTCATTGCATGGCTCGCTGTGGCAGCCGCGCGAGGGGGAGATGTCGATCTTCAGAAAGCCGTCGGTTCACTCATCGCTACCGAAAAAGCTTACGCTAAACTTGCCGCCGAAAAAGGCTTTCGCGCAGCATCCATCTCTGTTTTCGCCGACGATGCGGTAATCTTCACGCCGAATCCGGTCAATGGAAAAAAATTTTGGCGGGAAGCGAAGGAGGACCCTGTCTTAACCTGGCGACCGGTCTTCGCCTCGATCTCGCGGAGTGGGCAACTCGGTTATACGACAGGGCCATGGGAATACAGAAAATCGCGTGACGCAGAACAGCCAGACGGATTTGGCCATTTCGTAACGATCTGGCGAAAAGATGCAAATGGTGTCTGGCAAGTCGCTCTCGATGTTGGCATCGATCACCCGCTACCATCCCAAGCCGAGAACGAAAGCGAAGCGTATGTTCCAAGCAAGCCGCTCGCTAATCCCGAATCTGCGAGCCCCGATCTGGATAAGGTACAGAGCGACTTTACAGAATCGCTAAAGGAAGATGAAGCCGACGCGATCATCGACCACGCCACCGACGACATTCGCGTTTATCGCCGCGGTCAACTCCCAGCTGTAGGAAAGAGCGCCGCCAAAAAAATGCTTGCCGAAGAGAACGCAGAAACAACGCGCGCGCCACTAGGCGCGGGCACGAGTCATCCGATTGACCTCGCTTACGAATACGGCGAATACACGAGTGAGCACGACAACACTACGCAGCGCGGCATCTACCTTTGTATCTGGCAACTCGAATCCGATGGTGCTTGGAAATTAGCTCTCGATCTTCAGAAGAGCGCGCCGGAGAAAAAGCCGTAACGCGCCGCTGTCATTCCGAGCGTAGTCGAGGAATCTCTTTATCTTTCGATTAAATGACGAGAGATGTCTCGACTTCGCTCGACATGACAAGTCACCTTTTCGGCAGCGCTCGCAAAATCAAATCGCCCAGCCAATCAGGATGCGCGACGCCTTGCCGATATGCTTGCATCGATTCCACAGAAGAATTGACGCGCAGATTGCTGTACGATCCATCTGCGTTTTGCCAGCGCTCATGCCAATACAGCGCGGCTTTGATCCGCGGATAGCGCGTGCGGAAAAGGTCCAGGGCCTGCTTGATCCACTCCGGTTTCCGCAGCGCGCTGGGCGCGGCATTCGCAAGCGGGAATTCGCCGGTCGCCCATTCAGCAATCATCACTGGCTTATGTGGATCGAGCCTGCAGATTTCCTCGTACGGCCAGTTCACAAGTGACGGAATGTCGGGATTGGGTTCGTCTTTGTATTGTTGCCCATAAACGCTGAGGCCGAGCCAATCGACGTAATCGGAGCCGGGATAGTACGCAGCCGCGCAGTTCCAGGTTTCATACGGGTAGGGATAATTGTTGGTGTGAAACATCCATTTAATGTTGGACGCGCCGCGCGCGCGGACACGATCCACGACGTAACAATAAGCCTTGCGAAATGTTTCCGGGCCTTTCCAATTTTTGGCCTCTGCATCCCATTGCGCGCCGCCGTAGTAAGCTCCCGACCACGGGAACCAGGTCCCATTCATTTCGACTCCGAACACCACAATCATTGGATGACCAAAGTCTCGAGCGGCGTCCGCCCACTTGTCGATGTAGGCGTCCCACTTGCCTGCAAGGATCTCACTCAAACCGAACCTGTCCGGCCCATGATCTTCCTCGTACGGCTTGTCCCATGGTGACCAAAAAACAAGTGGCAGTGAACCGTGTCGCCAGATGACATTGAGATTGTCCACAGGAAAATTTTGTTCTCCCCAATAGCTCGACGACGCGATGATCGCCTGATGTTTACCCACCATCTGCTCAAAGTCCTCGATCACCTCGAGACTGACGTCATCCTCTTCGTCACCAAAATCCATGAACGCACCCGTGTAAGCACCGCGCTCGGGAATGACCGCCTCCACGGGGCCATTTGGATCGACGTGCGCAACCGCGACGTGCTCTCGGCATCCGATCAGCGCCAAGCTAAATCCAATTAGTGCAATGACCGTCCGAAAAGCTGCATCCACGCGCATTCGGGTTCGCAGGTTCTCTGGAAGGCGGAGGTTGTCCAACGCTGCACTAGAAGGCATCGCACAATGTCATTCTGATCCCGAAGTCGCGGGAGAAGAATCTCGGATCAATTTTGGACCGATCCTCCACAGCGGAAATAGACCAGAGATGTTTCGCTTCGTTCAATTCGCCGCAGGACGAATCCGCTGTGTGGTGGACATGCGAGCGCTATTTGCGAGATGAGTTCCAAGCTATTCGCATCGGTTGAGTGTTGTCTGGGACTTCATGTTGAGGCGAAACGCTCTGCTGGCCCATGGAATTCTTCTTGACGGAAGAATCCTGGATATGACAACAAGAATGCGACTCCTGTCGAGGCATAAGTGAACACAAAAGTTCTGACATTATTGATCTTATCCTTCACAGCAGCCGCCTTCTCAGAGGACTTCAAAACCGTTAACGGAAAAGAATACAAAGATGCAACCATCACCCGCGTTGAGCCTGATGGCATTGTCGTCAAGACGAAATCAGGAATCTCAAAAATTTCCTTCGCCGAACTGCCGAAAGAAATTCAAGAACGCTTTCACTATGACCCGCAAAAGGCGACCGCATACTCTGCCGAGCAGGCCGCAAATTACACAGCATATCAACAACAGCAGGCGGAAGCCCAACGTCAACGAGAGGACGCGGCAGCAAAGAACAATGCGATCTTGGTTGAACAGCAGGCGGCCAAAAATCGCATTCAGGCGTTGCAGAACCGTTATGCAGCGCTTCAACAGGAAGAAAACACCCTGCTATTAAGGATTGGAGAAGCAAAACAACCTGGGCCGGAGCACTGGCATGGTAAGCATAAAAGCCACCAGCCGAACCCACAAAAATCCCAGCTACCGCTTCTCCAGAGCCAGCTGAACGACGTGCGCCATGAAAAAGGCGAGGTAAGGAAGCAATTGGAGAAAGCGCAACGGTAGCAACAGCGACTCGTGGGCGCCCGCACACTGCGAGTGGGCAGTACACCCCCAAAGCTGTCGCGATCACGGAATCGGCGTCGGATGTTGTTTCGCACTGAGTGCTTTGGGAGTGCGAGGCGTCTTCGCATCGCTTTCATTGTTAGCGAGACGCATTTACATACCCCGCGGTGAATAGTTCGTGGCTCGCAAGAGGAATTTGGCTGGTTCGTGCAGCGGTTGTTTCGGCTCTTGTCTATTCAGAATCAGCAGCAGGAGCACGTAGCGACCAG